>SWCA01001377.1_pt1 | contig 69819 bp, 65 predicted proteins | sample 4692961 | NCBI WGS metagenome assembly SWCA01 (sample SAMN10267275, study PRJNA491770) | bioreactor metagenome | isolation source: DHS bioreactor inoculated with | place: Japan: off Shimokita Peninsula | reverse complement strand
CCTTACTTCCAATACTTTTGTGGCGAAGCAGAGTTTCAGTGGGAAGCGCCGTGTGATCCATCCGACATGGTTCATTTCCGCAAACGCATTGGAGAAGAAGGGGCAGAAAAAATATTAGAGGCTTCCATTCAAACTAGAAGGGACGAGATTAGAAGCACCAATGATGTGCTGATTGACACAACCGCTCAAGAGAAAAATATCACCTACCCAACTGATGCAAAACTTCTGATAAAAGTAATTAAACGATGTAATAAGATTGCTAAAGCTGAAGGCGTAGAACAGCGTCAGAGCTACAAAAGCACTATGAAAAAACTCTTGTTAAAGCAACGCTTTGCTCATCATCCAAAGCGGAAAAAAGAAGCGGCTGCTGCTTTACGGAAACTACGAACTATTGCAGGACGGTTGGTTCGGGAGTTGGAACGAAAGCTGGATCAGGATGCTTTGGTACAATATGAAGAGGTCTTGCAAAACTGCAACAAGATTGTCACTCAAAGGAAAAATGACAGTAATAAAATTTACAGCTTACACGAACCAGAAACAGCATGCATTGCAAAAGGCAAAGCTCACAAGAAATTTGAATTTGGCTCAAAAGTTTCTTTTGCAGTTGTACCAAAGATCAACATCATAGTTGGAATCAAAAATTTTAATGGAAACCCTAATGATACATCAACACTTGAACCAGCTCTGGAAAACATTGAAAAGGTCAGCAAGATAAAATTTAAGAATGCGATCGTGGATCGAGGTTACAAAGGTAAAAAGATGGTTCGGGATACAATTATTGTCACACCAAGGCCACCTTCTTCAAGGCAGCCTTACACCAACAATACAATGCGTAAGAAGTGTAAATCAAGGGCTGCAGTTGAACCCGTTATTGGGCACACAAAATATGGAAACCGAATGATCAAAAATTATCTGAAAGGAATTGCTGGTAACTCCATTAATGCCAACCTGGCCGCTGCAGGCTTCAACTTCAAAGGATTACTTCGGAAAATCAAAGAAGAAGTTCTTTGGCTTAAAATTTTACTGGAAATAATCATTAGACAAAAACAATTATCTCAAGTAAATATCAGTTCATAAGGATTAACTAACTATTGAAAGAAGCTGAATTGTTGTCATGTCAAACTGTTAAAAGGAACTATATGTTTATTTTTCGCTAATCAAATCTGTAAAAGAACATGCAATTATCATACCTTTTCATCTTAAATTGTTAACTCTCTCTTGCTATTACAAAAGATTCAGTTCCAAGATGAACTAATTCTTGTCTAAAGATTTGAGAAACCATTTTTCGCTAAAAAACAGAATAACCATTAGTCCCACGGCAACAATTATTAGCGTTAAATCGACCTTCACTTTAATCCATATAAATCCGGTTAATACAATTGCATCAAGCAGAATAGCCAGCATGACAATTGGTTTAGAAAACTTCACCATGTTTTTTAAATTGCGTAATAATCCCCAATGCAACCCTATATCCATTACCAAGTAGAATATGGCTCCCAGAGAAGCTATCCGGCTCAAATCAAACAAAACGGTCAGAATTATTGCAATAACAGCCATATATATCAGCATGTGTTTTTGAATGCTGCCGGGCATCCCAAAATGGCTGTGTGGAATTAATTTCATTTCAGTAAGCATGGCCGTCATTCGGGATACTGCAAAAATACTTGCTATTAGACCAGAAACGGTGGCAATGATGGCAACACCTACCGTTACCCAAAGACCAGACTTCCCAAAGGCAGGCCTTGCAGCTTCGGCCAGGGTATAGTCTTTTGCTTCGATTATTTCACTAATAGAAAGGCTTGATGCTACAGCTATTGCCACAAAGTAGTACAGCACAGCACAAATAAGGATAGATAGAATAATTGCCCTTCCCACGTTTTTATGAGGTTTTTTAATCTCACCACCGCTATTGGTAATTGTTGTAAACCCCTTATAAGCCAATATGGATAATGCGAGTGCACCAATTATGCTTATTGCCGACTTATCTGGCATGCTTGAGGGAATTGTATCTTCAAAGCTAAATCCGGCTGCCCACAAACCACCAATGGCTAAAACAGAAATTCCTCCCACCTTTAAAATCGCCATGGTGAATGCTGATTTTTCAATAAAATTGTTACCGGAAATATTCACCAGAAATGCGATGATAATTAAAAGAACACCCAGAAATGGCACCCAAAAGGAGGCCGTTTCTTCTCCAAACAATTGCATTACATAGGTTCCAAAAGTTCTCGCTACCAGGCTTTCGTTAATAACCATTGAAAATGCCATCAATAAAGCAGCGAATGCGGTAAATGTAGTTTTACCATATTCCTTTTGAAGGTACATGGCAATTCCTCCTGCCGAAGGGAAGGTGTTGGATAGTTTTACATAGGAATAAGCGCTGAACCCTGAGATTATAGCGCCTAATACAAAAACAATTGGGAATAAATTCCCGGATAATTCGGCAACTTGTCCGAGCAGCGCAAATATTCCTGCTCCAATCATTACACCGGTCCCAAGTGATACAGCACCGGTTAAAGACAAACTGTTTTTTTTATATCCACTCATCGTTTAAAATCTAATAGATAATCCGCCGCCGGCTCCAAACCGATTGTCATAGCTGCCCATCAGGGAAATGTTTTTTGAGAGAAAATATTCCAGGCCTGCGCTCCAGGTTATCTCTTCTTTATAGTTGATGTTGCCCGCGGGGTTTTCTTCATTCAAATCATTCACCCAGCCAAAATCCGCCTGGTATTCAAATACGCCAAAAACCAGGGTGCGGGGGAAAATCATGATTTCGCGCGCGATGCCAATTTGCGGCCTCAGTTCGTTATCGATGCGTACATCGAGGTTAAACATGTAAGGCGTAAAAAACCGGATCCCTGCCACGGCGGTTGGTGATATCTCATCGAGGCTGTTCTCCTGTTCATTCTCCACGTTTACACCGGCAAACACACGGAAATAGTCGTACAAATAGCGTTCATAGGTCAATTCGGCCTCCATGTTTTTGTTCCACCCGTATTCGGCGTTCAGGTTAAACTGGTTCCTGATGTTGGATGAAACCAGGTTAATTTCCGTGAGGTGCGAAGCCACATCTGCCAGCCCCCAGGTGTAATACAGATTTGTTTCGTGTATCAATTTCGATACAGGATACCCTTTAAGTCGCGGGTCGCGGGGTGTATCGTAACTAAAAACCCGGTCCATTCCGCCCATCAAGTGATAAAGAATGTGACAATGGAAAAACCAGTCTCCGTATTCATCGCCATAAAATTCAATAGTCACTTGTTGCATGGGCGGGACGTTAACGGTATGTTTCAGAGGGGAATACTCCCCGTTTTCGTTGATGACCCTGAAAAAGTGGCCGTGCAGGTGCATGGGGTGGTGCATCATCGTCAGGTTATTGAGTGTGATACGTGTCACTTCACTTTCTTTGATTTTTATTTTATCGGTTTCTGAGAGGGGGATCCCGTTCATGCTCCAAATGTAACGCTGCATATTCCCTGTCAGGTTCAGCAAAATTTCTTTAACGGGCGTATCTTTGGGATAGGTGGTTTTTTCAGGCGACTTTAAATAATCATAATTATATTCTGAATACATGTCCATTCCTGACATTTTTTCCATTTTGCTGTCCTTTTCCATTTTGGATTGACCCATACCATCCATTCCCTCCATTTCCATTTCTTTATCCATTTTCATCCCCCAATTTTCCATCATTTTTTCAGGTTCATCTTTTTTTGGCCTGAATTTCAGTGCGGGGGCTCCCATCCGCATATCCATCCTGGCCATTTGCTGCATCATCGCGATTTTATCAGGTTTGGGGACAACCGGCGCCGGTAACACTTCGCCACTGCCCAAAAAGGCAGAGGCTGTACCGGACCCATCTAGTGCTGTGGCCCTGAATTCTATCTTTCCGTTTTGTGGAATGGTTACGATAAAGTCGTATGTTTCGGCAATGGCGATAAAGGTTTTGTTGTGGGCAACAGGCACCACGTCCAGGCCATCGGCCGAAACCAGGGTTGGGCTTTCCCCTCCAAAAGTCATCCAGAATGAAGTGGAGGCCGCCCCATTGATAATACGAAGCCTTACTTTTTCACCAGGGTTAAAGTCAGGATATTCCTGAGATGAACTACCGTTCACTAAAAAAGCAGGGTAGTAAATGTCCGCAATGTCGGCACCTTCCATACGCTGTTTCCAGAAGTTGAGCTGTGCACCCAAAGCACCTCTTGCTATAACCTGATTCAGAGGAGTGGCCGTTCCTTTTTTTATGGTGTACCACTCGGTGCCCCGCTTTAAAAATCGTAATACACTGTGGGGCTTCTCATTTGTCCAGTCCGAGAGCACCATTACCAAATCCTTATCATAATCCAGGGTATTTTCTTCAGGTTCAATGACAAAAGAACCGTACACCCCGCTTTGTTCCTGTAACATGGTGTGGGAGTGATACCAGTAAGTTCCCGATTGTCTTATGGGATATTCATATTTTTGGGTTTCACCGGGCATAATAGGCGGGGTGTTCAAGTAAGGCACACCATCGTAAAAATTTGGTAATAACAACCCGTGCCAATGAATGGATGTTTCTTCATCCATTTCGTTTTTTACATAAATGACCGCATAATCGCCTTCGTTAAAACGCAGGGTTGGACCTGGAATTTGGCCGTTGATGGTCATGCCCATGACGTTTTTGCCCGCTTTATTGACCAGTTCCTGTTTTAAAACCAGGCGGTAAGTTGTCGTATCGGTTTGTGCTGATGCAGTAAATCCTGCCAGCGCTAACAATGCTAAGGTTAAAAAAGTAAATTTAAATTTCATAGTTTTTCAATTTTAAAGATTGTTGGAATATCATAATTACGGAAGTCCATCACTCTCTGCCGGAACGGGTTGTCTTCGACGGTTGGTTGTCAATTAACTCATAACCCGCTGCTTCCCAAGCTTTCATCCCGCCTTTCAAATTATAAAGGTTGGAATATCCTGCATTCGCGAGTGCCTTTGCGGCAATCGTACTCATACGGTCGCTGCGGCAGTACAACACAATTTTTTTATTTTTCGATGGCAGTTCATCCAGATGGTACATTATTTTATCATACGGAATCAACATATCCGTTTTGGGAATTTCCCCTGCATACGGTATGTGCACATTCACAAGTGTGAAATCTTTTTCCGCCATCATTTTATGAAGTTGGGACACTGAAATTTCATTCATGTCCTTTTCCTGCAATTTCCCGGATACTGTATTCCCGGCATAAAGTAAAATGAAGGACCCCATAAAAACTATAACTATCGAAATAATCTTTTTCATGATAAATACAATTAAATATTAAAATAAATTTTTTTTCATAATAATCTCCTAAGGCTTCATATCCATTTCCATATCCATCTTTCCGTCACTGCCAGTATGAGTTTTCATGAAAAGCCTTTCGGCTAATATGACCATAAGAATGCCCGTGAAAGAAACGATAAGCACAAGTGGGTCGCTTTTAAATTTTAGTACTATAAAAGCAATAAGGATAACTGTATCAAAAAGTAATGCAAGTATGGGAACAACAGGATTAAAACTAATATCCTTTCTCAGGAATCTATAAAGACCCCAATGGACAGCCATATCCATAACTATGTAAAATATAGCGCCGATTGCGGCAATCCTGGTTAGATCGAATAAAATAGTCAGTACTATGGCGAGTGAAACAGTAAATAGAAGTGCCGGGTTGCTGAATTTAAAGCGTAATTCAGGAAGTTGTTTCATATTGCTTAGCATAGCAAGCAACCTGGATGCTGAAAAAACACTTGCAATCAATCCGGATACAGTAGCGATGATTGCCAAAATTACTGTAACCCATAAACCCAAACTACCGAACACCGGTTGGGCGGCTTCTGCAAGTGCGTAATTTTTTGCCTTGATGATATCCGGTATACTGAGGTTTGCTGAAACCGACAGAGCTAATGCCACATAAAGAACCATACATATTAATACGGAATAAATGATGGAGCGCCCCACGTTTTTGTTTGGATTTACAATATCCCCGCCCTGGTTGGTAATTGTTGTAAAGCCCTTATAGGCAAGTATCGACAAAGCCAGTGCTGCAATAAAACCTCCAACCATTGACCAATCGCTGCTGTCTACCCTACCCAAATTTCCGAAGGAGGGAAAGCCCGATATAGCGAGCCCCGCGATTGCTAACGTGGCAATACCAAGAATTTTTGCAACTGCAGTAATAGTTGCGGTTGCTCCAATTATTTTATTGCCCGCTACATTTATAATAAAGGCTGCCGCAATCAGAACCACGCCAAGTACAGGGACAAGGACGCTGTCATTACCAACATTGAACAACCTAAGTGTGTAGGATCCAAAAGTTCTGGCTACAAGACTCTCGGCAATAACCATTGAGACATACATTAAAAGAGAAAAAGTGCCTGTGACTGTTCCAGGACCGTAAGCTTTTCTTAAAAATTTGGCAACTCCACCCGACGAGGGATATGCATTTGAAAATTTTACATAAGAGTAGGCACTAAGACCAGAAACAATGCCGCCAACTAAAAAAGCTATAGGAAAAAGACTGCCGGCTAATTCGGCAACCTGTCCCATCAGCGCAAATATTCCGGCACCTATCATAACACCGGTTCCTAAAGACACCGACCCAATGAGAGTTAATTTATTTGCGGAATCTTTTTTCATATTCTATTGTTAAATGTTATGTAATTGAGTTGTAATCCAAAGTACATTTCTTTTTATAAAATATTTCAGTACCAATTCATTGGAACAATAAATCTCCATAACCCCAAATGACCGTTCCCAATACAATATTTATATGAGCAAAAGTTTCAAGGTATTGGTGTTTTTTTGAAGGATGGATTTCCTCAAGATTTACCCGGGTTCCCCTGGAATATGCCTGCAACTGATTGTGGTGATATTCATCCCGCCCTTTTAACAGGCTATGGTTTGCGATAACCGCAAACAATACCATTAAAGAACCCGACCTCGAAAATAAAGAACTGCCTACAATGGTTTCAAAATAAAAAGATACGAATACAATCAACCATGCGCTTATCAAAAACAGGAATGGCTTGAGATTTTTTGCTTTATTCATATCAATCGAGGAATTTAGAGCCATCAGTAGCATCATTATAGTTAATTAAAAAATAGCTTCCATCTTCATTTTTAAAGTTTTGGCTTATCAACGATTTTTCCTGATCTAGCCTTTCGGTAACCCGATACTGAATTGACTTCACCCTGACCCCCCACAAATAGGCTTCAACTGTTAAGTCAGATGTAAGGATATAATTACCGGTTTCCATTTCAAGGCTCCTGTTTTTTATCGAAATCCGGTTCTTAGAACCAAAAAATCCTAAAAGCCCCGATTTAACAGACATCTCAACAATGAGGTCATTTAACTTTTTAGCATTGTCTGAAAAATCATATAGTTCTTTAAACTCCGGAGATGAAGTTTCAATGACATATTCTGCGTCATTTTGCCGGGCGAACGGGAAAACAGTGACAAGGACATTCGATTCGTCTGGCTTACAAACATAATCAGTTGTATAACTTTCGGTTAGCTTATCCTTTTCATCGAATAACGAAACCCTGATTTGCACGGATAGAAATCCTTCCACTGTATCCAATTTACTGATTGAGAACTTTTGTTTCGAAATTTGGTCACCTGCTTCATTATAGCCCCTACGGATGATATCCCTGCCCGCTATTTGCTCAATAAGCATATTATCCTGTCCCCGGCATATCTTACCCAATGCCAGCAAAATCATCGCTATAATAAAGTACTTTATCTTTAACATTCTTTCCTAAAACTTCTGCCGTAAACCCAGACTTTTATTGGTCTTCCGAATAGAATTTTCGGAATCTTTTTCTATTTCGGTCATTGCCCTGATGGCATCAATGGTTTCAGGGATTACAATGGCCTGGTTGTCCACCACGTAAGCATAAAACAATTCATCGCCTTGTACTTTCAACATGTCCTCCCACAAAGCCACTTCGTACATATCACCATAAGGTCTGTTCAACGCCAGCATCAGCTCTTTGATGGCATTATTGGCGGAAAGCCCATCACTATAATTGATAAGGGCAACACGGGTGGATGTACGGAAAGCATCCAGCACTTCCTCTTTACCTGCTTCCCTGGTGAGTTGCACATTCCAGTAATGTAAATGGCTGAGGGTTTCCGGGACTTTAACGGCCGCGGTTATTACATCCAAATCGGGATCTACCGTCTGTGCATCGGGTCCCTGGTGGCTGGGTATTTCCTTTTCGGGCACCAGCGTGTTCATGATACCGTTCAAATGGCTTTCCCAGGGATCGGTTGCCCGGCGGAGCAGTGTCCCCCTTGCTTTTTTTAACAGCCCTGCGTTTTTCAGTGCAGTAAGCGTACGCACAATAGATGTTGTATTGCATGATACTACCCTCGTTGATTCACGCCCCAATGCCGTTTCATAATTGTTTTCGGCGCTGAAAGAATGACCGGTTGTTTCGTGCTTTTCCCCTCCCTGAACAATAAATTTAAGGTTGGCTTCTTTGTATTTCTCAATATTTTTGGCAGCTATTTTCTTCGGGGTGCAATCCACAATAATATCTGCCTTTTGTATCAGGTCGGAAAGGGTGCCTTGTACCTTTATTCCTGCATTTTCCATTTGCTTCCTGAAGTCGTCATTAAAAGCAAATACCGGGTATTCCCTTTGTACGGCTATTTTTATCCGCCAGTCGGTAATAATATCGCAAACCCCGGCCAGTTCCATATCGTCCTGTAAGGCAACGGCATCCGCTACCCGTTTTCCAATTACGCCATATCCGTTGATGGCTACTTTTACTTTTTTCATTTTTTTAAGATTTATAATTTAAAAACTGAATAAATGCCAATAAAACAAGAATACCTCCCGCAACATAAAAAGGGGCAGTACTATTTAAAGTATAAATAGCTGTCCCTAATAAGGGGCCGACAATTTGCCCGATCCCGCTAAAGGAAGATTGCATGCCCAGGGCCCAGCCCGAAGATTTATTTTCCTGCAGGGAAATAAGGGCAATCAGGTTGGGTATGACCAGAGATGTGCCCAAACCGAAAATTCCTATGGCCGTGATAAGGTACCATGTGTCCTGACCCAAAACAAATAACATCAAAACTGCCCCGGCTATCAGGAACCCATATAATATCTGTTTTTTAATGTTTCGGAAAATTAACGGGCCCCATTTTGCAATCACGGGTTGTAATATGGCCATCACAAGGCCACAAACCAACAACCCTATACCGATAAATGATGCCGAATAATTTCTAACGTCCTTACCATAGAGGATAAAAACAGATTCAAATAAAGTGATGGCAAATTGTATGGTTAATGATAATATCAGTAATTCGCCCATACTTTTCCATTTCCCTTTTGGGAATATCCGAAAAGTCAGTTTTCGCAGAGCAGTTGCGGGTACTCTTTTTGTGCGCTTCAAAACAAACAGGGAAACCACCAGGGTGATGCCACCCAAAATAGCGAGAGCCAGAAAGGGCACACTAAAACGGTCAATCATCCAGTGGCCGGACTCCCATCTGAAATGAAGGTTGTTATTGATGAGCAAGCCGCTTATGCCGGGTCCGGTAATTACGCCGGCACTTGCGGCAGTCCCTGCCCAGGCTATGGCCCGTGTGCGTTTTTTTTCGGTAGTAATATTGCTGATGTAAGCGTTGACCACCGGCACCAGAAAGGAAGAAAGCAGGCTGCCCAAAATTCGTGCTGAATAAAGCATGGCGAGGTTGGTGCTGAATGCAATCATAATTTGCATAAACGAGTAACCTCCAAGCCCAAGGATTATAAGCGCCCTGGGACCTGTCCGGTCGGAAACTTTCCCCCAAAAGGGCGCTGTGAATACAAGGGCAAAGGGATAAATAGCCGTAAGTATACTAAAATGAAAGGATATGTCGGTATTACCGTTTCCGGCAGATGCTACCAGCCGTTCGATGAAAAAGGGCAGGACCGGCAATAATACCCCGTAACCGGTCATTACCACAAACAAACAGACCAGTAAAACGATGAATTTTTTATTTAGCATTAAATTATCCATTGGCTTATTATTTCTTTTTATCCTTTTGTATTTTATTAAAATTTGTCTTGCTCCCCCGGTTGACTGATTGAATCAATACACTGTAATAAACAAGCTGTTCACCAAATCCATTAGCCATGTTGGATAAACACCCAGCCAAACAATCAAAACGCCCAAAACCGCCAGCACAAAAATTCCTGAAGCGGAAAAAACCAAGAATACCCTGGCTAAAGGTACTTTCTCCTTTTTCCTTTTCATCATGGTGGCAATGATGCGCAGGTAATAATACAAACCAATTACACTGCTGAGTACTAATACAAAAACAAGCAGCCAGCTTGCACCCCCCACCCCAGCGGTGAGGATAAAATATTTCCCCATAAAACCTGCTGTAAGCGGGATACCGGCCAGCGATAGCAACACGATGGAGAAAACCGCAGAAAGAAATGGCTTCCGCCAAAACAAGCCTTTGTAATCCTTGATATGCGAGGCTTCCCTGTCAGAATGCGAGATGAGGGTGATGAGCCCGAAAGCGGCCAGTATGGTCACAAAATAGGTGGTAACATAAAAAGTGGCCGCTTGTGGCCCGATTTCCCTGCTTGAAACCAGCGCTACCAGAGTGTACCCAAAATGGGCAATGGAGGAATAAGCCAAAATGCGCTTCACATTCTTTTGCACCAGGGCGAGCAAATTACCGATTAACATCGACAGTACGGCGATTGCCACAAATACTTCCATAATTTTATTAAAATGATACAAATCGGCCATCACAAAAATGCGGATCAAAACGGCTACCATGGCCCCTTTTGATGCGCTGGCAATAAACGCACTGACGGGTGAGGAGGCGCCTTCGTACACATCGGGCGTCCACATGTGAAAAGGCGCCACGGCCAGCTTAAACCCAATTCCCACAATCATCAACCCCAGGCCGGCCGTCACCATCAACAAAGATGGAGTGTTTAAATGTGTGACCGTATCCGCCAGGTTGTGGAAAGCCATATTTCCCGAAATGGCATAAACCAGCGCCATGCCAAATAGTAAAAAAGCGGAGGACATGGCCGCGATAATCAGGTATTTCAACCCGGCTTCAATGGGTTTGGTACGCTCCCGGTAATAGCTTATCAGGCCGTACAAAGAAACACTGAGCACTTCCAGGCTCACAAAAAATGAGATAAAATGCGTGCTGATCACCATCATTCCGGCGCCCAACGTGGCTATCATCAACAACAGGTAATACTCTTCTTTCCGCTTTTCAGGGAAAAAATTCTGTATGCTGATATAGCTGAAAACGGATACTAAAAAAGCAGCCAGCAGGATGATTGCCTGATAATAGGTTCCAAAACGGTCGATTAATAAAAGGTCGCCTATGGAATGGGGCAACCCGTTGTTGGTACGAAACAGGGAGATAAACGAAAACGCCAATACGGTGAGGGTAGAAATAAATGTTAACTTGTGGTTGCGCTTTATGGCCACCAAAAGCATCGTAAGGATTGTTCCCCCGGCCAATATCATCATGGGCAGAATACGTAATATATCTCTTTCTGACATTACTCTTTAGTGTTAACGTTTTTGTTTTTCGTATTAAAATGTTGCTCCTTCATCAGCCTTCGCACTGACATATAATCCGTTGTTGCAGCTTCGTTTTGTGCAGACTTTGTTTGCGATTGGTTTACCTTTTCAATAATATTCCGGACCGGATTTTCAGATAAGCGTAAAACCGGTGATGGAAACAGCCCCAGCCAGATAATGACTACGGTTAGCGAACCCATGACCACCATTTCTCGAAACCCAAAATCAGCAATTTTCCATTCCTTGTGTTTTACTCCATAAAACACTTTTTGCATAATGCGCAACGAATAAACAGTAGCTGTTATCAAACCAATTGTTGCTAAAATTGTCAGTAGTTGATTTGAGGGGAATGAACCGATTAAAATCAATATTTCGGCAACAAAATTTCCCAGCCCGGGCAAGCCCAGCGAAGCCAGCACAAAGATGAGCCCCATGGCGCCCATCCGCGGAACTTTCGACCAAAGGCCACCCATTTGCGCCAATTCGCGGGTATGTATCCTGTGCGACAAAGCACCCGCAATAATAAACAACGCCCCTGTGCTTATCCCATGCACAATTATCTGCATCACCACGCCCTGCATCGCCATTTCGTTAAAGGCATAAATGCCGAGCAAAATAAACCCCATGTGGCTTACGCTAATGTAAGCTACCAGCCGCTTTAAATCGGTTTGTGCAAAAGCGAGTTTGGCTCCATACAAAATACTGATGACGCCAAGGGCCATGGCCACGGGCGCAAACTGTTGCGATGCCTGCGGGAACAGTGGTAAAACAAAACGTATCAATCCGTATGCACCTGTTTTCAGCAACAATGCGGCAAGGATTACGCTACCCGCCGTGGGCGCCTGGGTATGCGCATCAGGCAGCCAACTGTGAAGCGGGACAGTTGACAGTTTTACGGTGAAAGCAATTACAAAACCCATCATCAAGAGAAAGGCAACATTTGGCGCTATGTTCGTGCCCAGCAGTTGTTCATAATCAAAAGTATAAACCCCTGTATTGGCGCCGTGAATAAAATAGAGTGCAAGTATTGAAAGGAACATCAGCAGCCCGCTGGCCTGGGTGAAAAGAAAAAACTTGGTAGCAGCATAGGTTTTGTTTTCATGCCCCCAGATACTGATGAGGAAATACATCGGGATGAGCATCAATTCCCAGAAAAAGTAAAGCAGGAACAGGTCCAATGCCAGAAAAACCCCTGTGATACCTGCCAGGACAAGCATCAGGTTAAAATGAAAGAAGCCAACATTTTTGTTAATTTCTTTCCACGAAGCCAAAACGGAAATTATCCCCATAAAAGAGGTGAGCAGCAACATCAGCAGGCTCAGGCCGTCTGCCGCCAGTTTAATTTGAATGCCAAAGCCGGGAACCCACGCATGGGTATAACTTGAAACCCACTGCCCTTCAGTTCCGGGCACACTTTTTAACCACATGGTAATTACAATACCCAACAGAAAGAGGTTAGCAACAAGGCTGATAACCCGGGGCAAAGTATTGCTCCAGCGGCCAGCCAACCATGCCAACAGCCCGCTTCCAGTCAATAATATGATAAGCCAAATAAGTATCATGGATAAAATATTAAGGTTAAGGTTAAAATTGCCCCGATTGCTATAACCATGGCATACCAGCGCACCCTTCCGTTTTGAGAGGCGCTTAACACAATATTCAGCGCACGTGCAAGCGAAGCCAGGCCTTTATAGAACAAATCCACAAAATCGTCTTTATCGATTCTGGATAAGAAAACAATGGGTGTGACAATCATTTTGTCGTACACAAAATCGAAATCCCATCCGTTGAAGAAAAAATTTTGCAGTGCGTTGCGTTCAGGTACAGCCGCCGGGTAAGGTTTGTTAAAATAATATTTATAGGCAACAAACAAGCCTGAAATTGCCGCCAGCCCTGCAATCAGTTGAAAAACTAATTCTGTTGAATTTCCCAGGTGTATGGTTGCTGTGGCGGGCAATGTTTTTTCAATAAACCCAGAGAAGAGCACCACGTGGCCCATATTTTCAGGGAGTTCGATGTAACCTGCGGCAAAAGAGAAAAAGGCCAGGATAAGCATCGGGATGACCATTCCAGTTCCCGGGCGGGCGGAAGGTTCGGCTTTCGTTGTTCCAAAAAAGGTTAAAAAAACCATCCTGAACGTGTAAAGCGCCGTAATAAACGCACCAATCAATGCGGCTAACCAAAGTACCACAGACCCTTTGTCGCCGACATAAGCGAGCCATATAATTTTATCTTTGCTGAAATACCCCGCAGTGATTAGCGGCAAAGCAGCCAGCGAGCCCGAAGCAATCAGGAAGGTCCAGAAAACCACCGGAAGCTTTTTCCGCAGTCCCCCCATTTTGAACATATTGTGTTCGTCGTTCAAGACCCAAATTACCGCTCCCGCCCCGAGGAACAACAGCGCTTTGAAAAAGGCATGTATCATAAAATGAAAAATAGCCGCCGACCATGCCCCCACACCCAGGGCCAGGAACATATACCCGATTTGTGAAATGGTGGAGTAGGCCAACACCCGTTTTATGTCGTGCTGGTTTAGCGCTGAAAACCCGGCAATCAAAAGGGTGGCCGCCCCGATAACCGCCACGGTAGTTTGAACAATCGGGGCAAGTTCGAACAACACATGGGTGCGTGCAATGAGGTAAACCCCTGCGGTAACCATGGTGGCCGCGTGGATAAGCGCTGAAACCGGCGATGGCCCGGCCATGGCATCGGGCAGCCAGGTTTGCAGCGGCAATTGGGCCGACTTGCCCACGGCCCCGCCCAGGAGCAGGAGCGCCACAGCAACCGCTATTCCGGAACCAATTCCCCAGGTGCCGGGGGCGGCATTCAAAATCTCCCGGATGTTCAGGCTGTGAAAAGTCATAAACAGGATAAAAAGCCCAATAGCCAGGGCCGTATCGCCCACGCGGGTTACGATAAACGCTTTGCGTGCCGCGTAACCGTTGTCCGGGTTTTTATACCAAAAACCAATAAGTAAATAGCTGCACAAGCCAACCCCTTCCCAGCCCAGGTAAAGCAACAATAAATTATCAGCCAAAACCAGTACCAGCATAAATCCGATGAACAGGTTCATGTAGGTAAAAAACCTGGAAAACCCATCTTCTTTCCACATAAATTGGGCAGAATAGAGGTGGATAAGCGCACCCACAAAAGTGATGACAAAGATGAACGTGAGTGATACCGCATCGAGGTGAAAGGCGATGTCAGGGGATAAACCACCCACGTCAATCCAACGCCAGAGTACCTGCAGGTAAGGTTTGCCGGTTGGGTTATTGCCCATAAAATCGAGACCGGCGAGAATAGTAAGCCCGGCCGAAAGGGAAACGGTCCCTACACCGATGATTGAACAGGTTAAACGCGAAAGTTTTCTGCCCGCCAGCGCCAGGATTAGCGCCCCGGAAAAGGGCAAAGCCACAATCAACCAAAGCAATTCTTTCATTGTTACAGTTTTATTTTATCCATTCATTGTACTGGCCTTGTTGATATCAACCGACCTGAATTTTTTAAACATTTGAATAATTAATGCCAGCCCCACAGAAACTTCGGCCGCGGCCATGGCCAAAATAAAAATAAACATCACTTGCCCGTCGGCCTCGCCCCAGGCCGATCCGGCTACTATAAAAGCAAGCCCGGCGGCATTCAGCATTACTTCCACCGACATCAGCATGTAAATGATATTCCGGTGTACCAGCAAGCCCGTTAAGCCAAGACAGAATAAAATGGCAGCCAGCAATATTCCTTGTTCCATTGGTACGTTCATAGTTCTTGATTTTTATTTTTTAAATAACGGTGATGGACCGTCTTCTCCTTCTGGCCCAGGTGATAAGCCCCGATAATCCCGGCGATCAGGAGGAAGGCGGCCAATTCGACCACTACAATGTATTTTGTGAACATCAGCTCGCCCACGGCAACCGGAAGCACCACTTCCTGCCCCATCGCATAGCCGGGCTGGGCGGTTAGCACATACACCATTTCAGCAAGAAGGATGAGAGAGATTGCCGAGGGCCCAATCCATATTTTGGACTTCATTAACCTTTTCTTCCGTTTTTCTTCATCGCTTAAATTGAGCATCATTATCACAAAAACGAACAGCACCATTATGGCCCCGGCATAAATAATTACTTCCAAAGCAGCCACAAAGGGAGCGCCTATAATAAACATGACCACCGAAACCGAAAACAGCGAGACAATGAGGAACAGAAGGGAATGAACGACATTTTTACTGATCACCATCATAAGGGTTGAAACAATCGCCGCAGTAGCCGCGATGTAGAAAAGTATGTTCATTTCTATTTTATTTTTATTTCAAATTTCACTGCAAGCAGGTTAGGGCATCAGTTTCCGCACATCCACCGGTTTGTTTTCATTTTCACCTTCCCCTTTTTTCTTTACCCCGAAATCCACGCCGGCTTCTTTATAAAAGTTGTAACCATGGTATTTGCCTTGCCCTTCTATCAGGAGGTCCTCTTTTTCATACACCAGGTTTTGCCGGTCGTATTCCGCCATTTCAAAATCGGGGATAAGTTGAATGGCATAGGTAGGGCATGCCTCTTCGCAATAACCACAGAAAATGCAGCGCGAAAAGTTAATACGGAAAAACTCCGGGTACCTCCGCCCGTTTTCATCTTCGGTTGCCTGAAGGGAAATACAATCTACCGGGCAGGCCGCGGCACATAAATAACAGCCAACACATCTTTCTTCATAGTCCGGATCGCGGGTAAGCACAATACGGCCACGCCATCGCGCAGGCAACTCCGTTTTCTCTTCAGGATACTCAACAGTTTCCCTTTTACGGAACAGGTGTAAAAAAACAATCCAAAGCGATCTTAAATTACTGAACATGGTTGCAACTATTTTTTATATAAAAATCATCATTTTATTACTGAAAATACAATACAATAGCTCCCGTTACCAACAGATTTAAAAGCGACAACGGCAAAAGGATTTTCCAACCCAACGACATCAGCTGGTCGTATCTCGGGCGGGGCAGGGCAGCCCTGAGCAAGATGAAGACCATGATGAAAGCAAACGTTTTGAGCAGGAACCAAAATACCGGTGGCAGGAACCCAAAACCGAGCCATCCGCCAAAAAACAAGGTGGTTATCAATGCTGAAATAAGTGTGATGCCCAAATATTCGCCCACAAAGAACAACCCGAACTTCAAACCTGAATACTCGGAATGATACCCTGCAATCAACTCGCTCTCGGCTTCCACTATATCGAACGGGAGGCGGTGCGCTTCCGCCACGCCCCCAATAAAAAAAATCACAAAACCGATGAACTGGGGAATAATAAACCACATTTTTTTCTGCGCTATCACAATATCGGTCATGTTTAAAGAACCTGCCATGATAACTACACCCATTAACGACATGCCCATAAAAACTTCGTAGGAAATCATTTGGGCAGCGCCGCGGATGGCCCCCAGGAGCGAATATTTATTGTTGGACGACCATCCGCCCAGTACAACACTGTAAGCGCCGAGGGACGACATAGCGAGGAAAAACAAAATGCCAATATTGAGGTCAACCACCATGATTTCGGGTGTAAAAGGAACGATGGCAAAACTCATTAGAATGGTTATCACCAGCATCGCGGGGGCTATAACAAATACTTTTTTATCGGCAAAACCCGGAATCCAGTCTTCCTTGAAAAATATTTTAATCATGTCGGCCATCACCTGGAACAGGCCAAAGGGGCCAACGCGATTGGGCCCGTAACGATCCTGCCATAACGCCAGCAGCCTTCTTTCCAACCAGATTAACCCGGCAGCAATGGTCAGCAATACCACTAATATTCCAAATGCAACAAGCGTATGTAATACTCCCTCATTCATCTTTTATTTTTTTGAAAGTTATCCAAAACGGAAACCGGGTTCCCGCAGTTTCTTTTAATCCTTTGGGCAGCCCAATCGTCCCTTTGGTTAAACCGGTGTTTAGCTTTACCGGCAGTTTCAGTGTTTCACCCTGCAATACTATTCCGAGCAAATCACCCTCCTTCACACCGGCTTCCCATGCGTCGGAATTATTTAATGCGATGTACGGTTTGGGTAACCGCTCGTTCACCGCCGGGCTTTGTGCGCTCAGTTCATCGGAACCAAAAATGTGGTACAGCGGCAGTGCATACCATTCCCCTTTTTGGGGTGAAAATGTTTTAGTAATGTTTTTGAAATACCCGATGTTGCTATTCTTTTTATCAAACAACCGTACCCCCGAATTCCCGCCATGGAGTTCACCGCCCACCTCAATCTGATATTTGTTAATGGCCTGTGCCGAGTTCCACCCTGGCGACCAATAAAACGGTGTGATGGCTGCGGTTGGGATACCGGAATAACCTTCCATGGTAAACGAAAGAGCCGAATCCGTGTCTTCGGGCGGCTTGGGCTCGCTTACATTTATATTGGTATGCATTGCTGTCCTTCCGGTGTAGCGGTGCGGTTCGCGCGGGATTTTCTGTGTTCCCTTTCTGTAATCTGCCGGCGGTGCAACGGATTGAATTCCCTCCAAATCAGGAAAAGTTTTTACCAGATTGTACACAATGTTTTCGAAATGTATTTTTGATTCCGCCGTTCCGACCGGCATGATTTCCTGCAACCATTTCCAACTGCTTTCCACATCGTTTTCAGGAACATGAACCTGATAAAAACGCTGTGCCCTTCCTTCGTTGTTGATTACGGTGCCGTCCGCTTCGGCGAAAGTTCCGGCAGGCAGTACATAAGTTGCATGTTGGGTGGTGGCATTTTCCAGGTAAGCCAGGACTATAATATCGTTATAATCCTGAAGAAAATTATCCACGCTGTTTTTGTCCGTTCGCCGGTATAAATCGTTTTCCAGGACAATCAGGACCGCATCGTCATTTTGATTCACGTTTTCAAAAGCCTGGTCCAAAAATTTATCGGAAATTAAAAAAAGGCCAACCGAATTCACTTCGGGAGCGACATAAAATAATCCGGCATCCTTTTCTTTTTCCTTCAGCGCAAAAGCAATATTGGCAGCCGCTTCAATAATGGCTCGGCTGTACAGGCTTGTGCCGGCCACAATCAGCGGTTTTTTCGCGTCGAGCAGCGCCCCTGCAATGGATTCCGCGAGTTTTCCGGCCTCTTTGCTGCAATCTGTTTCCGGTAGTTCCGGATTAATTGCATGGGCGACAGCCTGTCCCAGCCGGGCAACGTCATCGGGGTGCGCACGATATGTTTGTGTGGCAACCTCATCCAGTTTGGTAGCCTGCGCGGCTGCTATGTAAAATGGCCCGGTATTTCCTTGGACGACTTCCCTGACTGCGGCATCGTTCCAGACGGGAATGTTCAAACCGGCCGCCTGCTCTTTAGGTGTATTCCTGACTGCCTGCCGCAGGTTCAGAGCCAGCATGGGCGCTGTGTTGGTAACATCTTCGCCCAAAATAAAAACGGCATCATACGATTTTACCTCGTTCAGGGAGGGCACATTTACCTTTCCGCTTTTTACTATTTCAATAACCTTCTGAATTAGTTTTCCTTCTGTTTCGGGAATTCCTGCATAAAAATTTTTGGCCCCCACCCATTGCCGCAACAAAAAGTTGGATTCGAGGGATGCTTTGGGCGAGCCGATACCAATTAATTTTTTCCCTTCAGCAACTTTCCTTATTTCCTGAATAGCCTGTTTTTTTTCTATCTGGACGAGTGAATTATTTTGTTTTTTGAAAGGGAACTGAATCCGTTTTTTGCTGTTTACGTATTCATAACCAAACCTTCCGCGGTCGCATAGGAAATACCCATTTACATCGCCGTTGTAGCGGCTCAGTATCCTACGGATACCACCATACCGTTCCGAGGCAATGATGTTGCAGCCCAGTCCGCAATTGTGGCAGACCGAAGGCGCGTTGGTGAGGTCCCATTTCCTCGTGTAATGTTTTTTTAACGTTTTGTCTGTAAAAACACCAGTCGGGCATATTTCCACAAGGTTGCCGCTAAATTCATTTTCCAGTGTCCCGGGTTCATGCCGCCCAAAATAAATGTCGTCGTGCGCGCCAAATACATCCAGGTCTTTTCCGCCCGCATAATCTTTATAGAACCTTACACAGCGGTAACACTGGATGCACCGGTTCATTTCGTGGTTAATAAAAGGGCCGAGGTACTGGTTGGTGTGCGTACGTTTTTTAAAACGGTACCGGCGGTAGTTGTGGCCTGACATTACGGTCATGTCCTGGAGGTGGCATTCCCCGCCTTCGTCGCAAACCGGGCAGTCGTGCGGGTGGTTAATCATCAGGGCTTCAATATTATCTGCGCGGAATTGCTTTGCTTCATCAACTTCCAGGGAGATGCGTACCTTATCGGTCACCGGTTCGAGGCAGGCCATGACCAGCTTTCCTTTGGTATCGTCCTCGTCTTTGTATTTTATTACGGCACACTGGCGGCATGCACCTATCGAATCAAGCTCGGGGTGCCAGCAAAAATAGGGGAGGTCGAGCCCCAGCGAAAGACAGGCTTCCAGCAGGTTTTTGCTTTCGTCTGATTCATATTCCTTATTGTCTATAATTATTTTAGCCATTGCTATTCCTTTTTCCAGGGACATTTATGTTCGTGAATATGTTTTTCAAAATCTTCTTTGAAATATTTCAGGGCGCTTTGCAAGGGTTCCATGGCGCCCGGCGCCAGCGCGCAATAGGTATTTCCCGGCGACATGTACCGAGTTTGAAAATTCAGGATGTCGAGGTCTTTCATTTCGCCTTTCCCGTTTTCAATTGCTTCCAGGGTTTTGGCTGTCCAGGGCAACCCTTCCCTGCATGGTGTGCACCAACCGCACGATTCCTGTGCAAAAAAACGTTCCAGGTTCAGTACCATCCCCACGGGGCAGGTTTTGTCATCCAACACGATAAGTGTACCTGTGCCCAGCCGGCTTCCGGCTTTGCCCACGCCGGCATAGTCCATCGTTACATCCATATGGTCGCCGGTCAAAAAATCGGTAGAGCCGCCCCCGGGCAACACCCCTTTAAACTGGAAATCGTCCTGCATCCCCCCGGCATGTTCTTGCAGGATTTCGCGCAGCGAAACACCCAATGGCAATTCCCATAAACCGGGTTTTTTCACGCGGCCACTGGCGCCATAAATTTTAGTGCCTCCTTCATCGGTTTTGCTCAGGCTTTTAAACCAACCGGCGCCATTGGCAATAATGTGGGGCACATTGCACAGGGTTTCCACATTGTTCACTACAGTGGGTTTCCCAAATAACCCACTTACGCCGGGGAACGGCGGTTTTGACCGGGGGTTCGCCCTTTTTCCTTCCAGCGCGTTGAGCAAGCCTGTTTCCTCACCGCACATGTAGCGGCCAACGCTTACATGCAGGGAGGCATCGAGTTGAAAATCGCTTCCTGCGATATTTTTTCCCAGATACCCTGCTTCATAAGCTTCCTCAATGGCCCGGGTAATTGCCCTTGCCGCCTGGTGATAAGCCCAACGGAGAAAAACATAAGCGAACTGCGCCTGGATGGCATACGCGCCAATAATCATCCCTTCGAGCAACTGGTGTGGGTTTCCTTCCAGCAGCAGCCTGTCTTTAAAACTCCCGGGTTCCATTTCATCCCCGTTTACAACAAAGTATTTGGGAGTAGGGACATCTTCCCCCAGGGGCACAAAGCCCCATTTCATCCCGGTTGAAAAACCTGCTCCGCCTCGCCCTTTCAAACCCGATTCCTTTACCTCTTTTGTAACGTCCTCCGGGTTTAATTTTAACGCTTTACGCAGTGCCTGATATCCGCCTGTTTTTTCGTAATCTTTAAGCGAAAGCCAGGTGTTGTCGTTTTTAATATGTTGGGTCAATGGTTTTTCCATGCTGTTTCCCTGGTTATTATTTTCTATTCATAGTTTTTAAGTATTTCATCTATTTTATCCGTTGTCAAATCCCTGTGCAGGTCTTCGTCAACCATCATGGCCGGTGCACGGTCGCAAGTGCCCAGGCAGGGTATGGTCAGTAAGGTAAACCGGTCGTCTTTGGTGGTCTCGCCAAAATCTATTGAAAGCTTATTTTTTAAATAACCGGCAATTTTTTCATAATCCATCATCCAGCAACTCACGCTGTCGCACACCAGGATGACATGCCGCCCTACCGGTTTCCGGAATATTAAACTGTAAAAGGTGGCCACGCTGTCAATCGCGTCCGGCGACATCTCCAGTATTTGGGCCAGTTCTTTTACCGCTTCGTCGGATACCCAGCGGTGATGTTTTTGAATGACCTTTAAACCCTCGATACATGCCGCGCTTTTTTGCGGGAAATGTTGATAGATTTCCTCTATTTCCTTTTTAATCTCTTCTGATATATTATTTTGTGTTGTCATTTTTCAAAACGTATTTACCGGTCAATATCTGAGAGCACATAATCCACGCTTCCCAAAATGGCCATCAAATCAGCTATCGTATAGCCTGTACTAATTTCCGGCACAAATTGTATGTGCGGGAAAGAGGGGGTCCGAATCCTTGTCCGGTATGAGTTTGTGTTGCCATCGGAAACGAGGTAGTAACCGTTGTTCCCTTTGGTGGCTTCCACGCTGCAAAAGGCTTCGCCTGCAGGCATAACCGGCCCCCAACTTACATGTACAAAATGATTAATGAGTGTTTCAATGTCGTGCATGGTATGTTTTTTTCGTGGCGGCGTAGTAAGCGGGTGGTCCGATTTAAATTCCCCTTCGGGCATGTTATCCAGGCATTGCTGAATAATACGCAGGCTTTGCCGCATCTCCTCTATCCGAACTTTTGAGCGGTCGTAACAGTCGCCATTTTGGGCTGTCGGCACATCAAATTCAAACTGTTCATAACCGGAGTACGGTTGTTTTTTTCTGAAATCCCAATCGAAGCCGGTGGCCCTTAACCCTGGCCCTGTAATACCCCATTCAATCGCCTCTTCTGTGGAATATACCCCTATTCCGACAGTCCTTGCTTTGAATATGCCGTTTTTCATTACATAGCGGTCGTACTCTTTTAATCTTTTGGGGAAATAGTCAATGAATTGTTGAATCAGTTTTTTCCATCCCGTTGGCAGGTCCTGGGCTACTCCACCAATGCGGAACCAGTTGGGGTGCATTCTTCCACCGGTAACAGCAGCAACAATATCAAGCACTTTTTCCCTGTCGTTGAACATTAAAAAAACCGGGGTCATCATGCCAAGGTCCTGGGCAAAGGTGCCGTACCAAACCAGGTGGCTTGATATCCTGAACAGTTCGCTCATCATGATGCGGATAACCTTAGCACGGTCGGGCACAGTTATCCCCGCAAGCTTTTCCACAGCCATCACATACGGGAAATTGTTCATTACGCCGCCGAGGTATTCCACGCGGTCGGTGTAGGGGATATAGGAATGCCAGGTTTGCCGCTCTCCCATTTTTTCAGCACCGCGGTGGTGAAATCCGATATCAGGAATAATCTTCACGATATCTTCACCATCTAATTGGAGCACAAACCTTAAAACGCCATGAGTGCCGGGGTGCTGGGGCCCCAGGTTGAGGAACATCAAATCGTCCTCTTCCAGGGTGTTGTCCAGCCCCCATTCTTCGGGTTTAAACTGCAAGGCCTGTTGTTCAATCTCCTGTTTGCTTTCCGGAAGTTGAAAGGGCCCCATTTCCGTAGCCCTGGCCGGATGGCATTTTTGTAGCGGGTGCCCCTCCCAGGTTTGGGGCATCAAAATTCTTTTCAAATGGGGGTGCCCCTGAAATTTTATACCAAACATGTCATACACTTCCCTTTCGTACCAGTTGGCAGCAGGCCATATCGAAGTGATGGAAGGGAGGGTAGGTTTTTCGGAAGTAAGCGGGACTTTCAGGCGGATAAAACTGTTCCGTTCAAAAGAGAGCAGTTGATACACGACCGTAAAGCCACTGTCAGGTTGTCCCTGGCGATGGTTCCTAGCCTGTTCGTCAATTGCCGTGAGGTCGTAGAGCATTTTAAAAGGCCGGGCTACTTCGTTTTTTAAAAAACCAAGCACGTCAACAATCCGGCCGGGATTTACCCATAGGGTTGGAAATTCATCTTTTGTTTCCTGGATGCTTAGGATGGAATCCTGAAACTTATCATTTAATATGGAAGCGATAGCTGTCATCTGATTTCCTATATTTCATCGGGACTTTTAATTTCCGTCATTTTCAACCTTTCCGGCCCCTGAATAGCTTTCATTGAAATTTTTTCCGGTTTTACAATTCCCTGCGGTCCCATCACCCAGCTCAACGGCCTTTTCTCTTTCCCGACCTGGTCCCTGAGCAATAAAATGGCCTCCAAAAAGGCATCGGGGCGTGGCGGGCACCCGGGCACATACACATCTACCGGCATAAATTTATCCACGCCCTGCACCACGCTATAAATATCGTACATACCGCCTGAATTGGAACAGGAACCCATCGAGATAACCCAGCGCGGTTCCATCATCTGTTCATACAAGCGTTTGATTACAGGCGCCATTTTAATAAATACGGTACCGGCAATCACCATCATGTCGGCTTCGCGCGGCGTGCCCCGTATCACTTCGGCGCCAAAACGGGCAATATCGTAGCGGCTGGTGATTGAAGTGGCCATCTCCACATAGCAACACGACAAGCCAAAGTTGAACGGCCAGATGGAGTTTTTCCTTCCCCAGGCCACCATGCTCTCCATGTTGGTGAGCAGCACATTTCTCTGAACTGTTTCTTCAAATGATCCGTTTCCTGTTTCAGGAACTACCGGGTTATTTAACTTGCTTGTCCACCACTTCATTAGCGTTTTTTTTTATGTTTTTATGATAAGCATTCAAAATTCTCTTTCCGCTGGGGCCAAAATCGAGCGCTCCCGATTTCCATTCGTAAATAAGTACAACCAATAAAACCACTGCAAAAACCAGGATTGCGAGGTAGCCCGACCAGCCTGTCTCCCTGATGGCAATTGCCCACGATATGATAAATGCGACTTCCAAATCAAAAATAACGAAAAACATGGCGATGACATAAAAATGGACGGGAAAGCGCAGCCGTGATGTACCGGTGGCCGTGATGCCCGATTCAAACGCTTCATCCGTGGCATGTTCTTTATGCCGTTCACCCAGAAAATAAGAGACTGACAGGATGCCTGCCACCAATAACACAACGGAAATCCCGTACAACAGGAATGGCCATAATAAGGTGGTATCAGATGTGTTTTCCATTAGTTAATATACGATGCTTCATGTTGTGTGTTAAGCCAACGGGAAGAATTTTTTCTTCTTTCAGGCCTAAACCTATTCGATAAATTACGTATTTTTGACCACCGGCAGGCCCAGCGTTACCCAATCGTGCATGCCACCTCGGTAGTAAAGCATTTTTTCGGGAGGGTAACCTGCCTCCAGTAAATTATGGATGGCCGTTGGCGATTGCGGGCATTGTGGGCCGTTGCAAAAAAAGATGGACGGCTGGTCGCGGTCCAGCTCATCCATCCTGTCGGTTATTTCATCATGGGGGATATTCTTCGCTCCGGGGATGGTTGATACTTCATAAAAACCGGATGTCCGGGCATCGATTATCGGCAGCCCCTTTTCCTGAAATTCACCGATTTCAATTTCATCCACAGTACGGACATTTTCCCTTACCTGCAATGGCTGGATGATCCCCCAGGTGGTATCTACATGTACCAGCCCGGGTTCGCCTCTTACCGGTTGTGGTACCATTTGTGCCTCTTCTCTTTTCGGTGTTCGCTTTTTATTAATATCCATATTTTCTGTTTTTATAATGAATGCATTACCCGTTGCAGTTTTTCCTCTATCTCACTGGCTACTTCGGTCAAACTCCGGTTATCAACAGCCAGCATGGAGGCCACCGGGTTTACAGCGGCAACTTCTGTTTTGCCATCGTCCAACTCCTGTACAATGACATTGCAGGGCAGCATGGTTCCGATTTTGTTTTCAAACTGAAGGGCTTCATATGCTTTGCGGGGGTTGCAGGCGCCCAAGATCCGGTATTTTCTGAAATCTACGTCCAGCTTTTCTTTCAGCTTTTCGTGGATGTTGATTTCCGACAATACGCCAAAACCTTCTTTTTTCAGTGCTTCGGTCACCTTCTCGACGGCTTCGTCAAAAGCGTACTCTGTTGTTTTCTCAATGTAATACTTCATGATAATTTATCTTTTAATTCATTAATCTGACTATGTTCCGGCATTCCTATCGAAACTACTTTATCATCCACAATTAAAAGTGGCGATGTTTTTAATTTATACGTTTCAATTAACTCCGGATGGTCTTCAAAGTACAATAATTCATATTGCAATCCGGCATCTTGCAATTGTTCTTCAAGTTTTGGCCGGTGTGTGCATGTTTTGGTAGCTGCTATTATAATTTCCATTTTTACTCCTATAAATCTTTTTTGCGTTCTTCAAATTCCTGTTTATCAATTTCTCCTTTGGCATAGCGCTCTTTCAAAATATCGAGCGCCGACTTGCCGGGCCTTTGACCGGGGCTGTTGCTTTGGTTCATTCCCTTAACCACCATCCAAACAATAACGATTATGATAATAAGCCCGATGATCCACCACCAGCCCATGCCCCAGCCGTGACCTCCAAATCCGTTCATCATACTATTGCTCCTTTCTTGTTAATGGTGTTCTTCATGATCCTGATCCTGTTGCTGGTTCATCATTCCGCCTTCTCCCTGCATCATGCCACCTTGCATCATGCCGCCATGTTGCATCATCATGTTTTTCATCTTTTCTTTCTGCTCATCGGTGAGTACCGCTTTCATTTTGCCGGCGGTTTCATAAGCGGCGGCTTTCATGTTGATTTTCGTATCAGCACAGTTTTTCATCTGGTTTTTCACCTGGCCGGCCGGGGCGTTGTCTGCCAATAAACTTTTCAGTTTCATCTGTTTCTTACGTAATTCTGCCTGATAATCGATTTGCTGCTTTTTGAATTCTGTCTGTAAATCATACAATTGGTTTACCTGGTCATCGGTAAGCGACAGTTGCTGCTGCATGTTGGGCAGGTGGTTTACCATCATGCCGTATTTTTTCATGGGCATATTTTGGTTCATCATCTGGCCGCACATGGGGCATTTCCCGTTGTTCATCATGCCCTGCATCATTCCTCCTTGCATCATTCCGCTTTTTTGCATCATCATGCCTTGTTTTTGACTCTTTTTGTTGTTCTGGCCCATCATTTGGGCACTTGCCGAATACCCTGCCATAAATAGGAGGGCTGTTGCGATAATTACTAACTTTTTCATCTTTTTCATGTCATTAATTTTTAATTGTTTTACAAAGTACATGATAATTAATAATTTATGTGTTATATAATTCATAGAAGATTTTATAGTATTTTATTGTTTTTGCTATTTTTACTGTTTGTTGTTGGTTATCCGTATGAGTTTGACAATATCTAACCACACATTTTCACCCCGTATGTTTTTCGGTTCAAAACCTGCTTTCAACAAATTATCGTACGTTTCGCGGTTGATGTTCGCCCCATAAATATTAAGGGGGATAAAGTTGAAGGCATCCATCAACGGGCCCACCGCTTTTTTGTGGCTGCGCACATGTTCCAGCATTAATATTTTTCCGCCGTTTTTACATACCCGCCTTATTTCTTTCAAGCCCTGCACGGGATCGGGGACGGAACAAAACACGCATGAGGTAACTACCGTATCGAAAGTATTGTCGTCGAAAAACATATTTTCTGCATCCATTTCCAGTAGCTCCGTTTTTTCCGGGCGGTTGTTTTTACTTTGGGCTTTTTCAATCATTTTTTCGCTGAAATCTATTCCTGTAAGTTCTACATCCTCTAGATAAAATGGTAAATTTCTACCTGTGCCAATGCCCACTTCCAGAGTTTTGCCGAAAGCTTCGCGTAACATTTTCTTTCTCCACTTATGGAAACCCATTTCCATGGGTTGGTCCAGGATATCATAAACTCCGGCAATCCGGTTATATCGTTTTTTAATTTTATTCGTCATGTTGTTCAATGTAATTTCCGCCGGGCCCCACTTCTTCAATATAAACCATTTGTGAACCGAGGTGGGCTGCCAGGCTTACGCTAACAGCAGAGCCTGTGATGAGCAAAAAAATGATGACTTCGGCCCAGGTTTTTCGTTTGGTAAAATGGCTAATGGCCTTAAAAACAAAAGCTGTTCCTGCCAGCCTGGTCGTCAAATTCGCGTAATATTCATGTGTTTCAAGTATCTCCTTTATTTTTTCGGGCAACCCTGTGGTGTGTGGATGAAATACCTGCGACGCCAACAGTGCCCCAACAAAGCCCCCGAGCAATAAAAGGAGTGTAAACCAGCTAAGCTGGGGCCGGAAACCGAACAACCCAATAAACTGGGCGAGCAATGCAAGCAGCAACAATACAATCGGAAAATGGACAACCATCGGGTGCAGATTTGGAAATTCACTGTAAGGGGCAAAGATTGAGCTTGCTGTTCCGGGAATCCCGGATCCTTCCGGCAATACTTCATCAACATCAATTGTCTTCGAAGTTTCCTGTTTCGTGCTGTCCTGAAGTTTTTCATCTTCATGTGCCAGAAGTGGCATAGTCGTACTTCCCAGTATCAGAAGAAACAGCACAAGCGGTTTTGCTATTTTCACATTCATATCCAATAATTTTTTGATTAACCAAGTACTTCATAATTACGCATCATGCCCATGTCCTCATGCTCCAGGTTGTGGCAATGGTAGATGTATTTACCGATGAAGTCTTCAAACTTCAGTGCAATCTTTACCTTCATGCCGGGCATGAGCAAAAATGTGTCCTGCCAACCTTCGTCCAAGAAACCGTCTTTTACCGATTCCCAAACATCACGTTGAATCCCAGAAACATCCCTTTCAATGATTTGAAATTGCAGGCCGTGCAGGTGCACAGGGTGCGGCATGCGCATCATGTCCTGCATCATACCCATGCCGCGGCCATTGTCGCCGTTAATAAATTCCCATATTTCGGTGGTGTTCAGTTTTACCTTTTCCCATTCGGCTACCTCGGTCATCCCAAATGTTTCACCATTAATAACCCATTGCATCCGTTGGTTATAGAAATAAAACTGGCGGGGATTGGCGCTGTTTACAGCATCTGCCGGATTAATCGGCGTTATCGTTGAAAGTGATAAAGGCAGTTCCATTTTTTTGCCGCTGTTTTCCGTCACTTTGAAAGTGGCCACATTAAATGCAATCCCATTTTCAACACCGTCGGGTTGCATCATTCCACCACTCATGCCACGCCCCATCATACCGCCGCCCATTCCCATCGAAGTTCCGTCGTTAAACGCGAGGCTTTGTAATAGGATTTCGGTTCCGGTATTCTGCCCTGCAAAATCTTTCCATATTTCGGCACGCTGTCCGGGGGCAAGCATCAGGTAAGGTTTTTTAACCGGTTTTTCAAGCAGTCCGCCGTCGGCACCAATTACTGTAACTTCTTCGCCGTCGTCCCACGCCAGTTTATATATACGCGAGTTGGAACCGTTGAGCACGCGGAACCGGTACGTGGATTTTGAAACATTAAGCGTGGTATCGGGGTTGCCGTTCACCAAAATCCGGTTTCCGAGAAAACCCTGCATTTGGCCCATCCGGTTGTTTTGCAAATAAACCAGTTGGTTGTTGTCGTCGAACATCCGGTCCTGAATAATCAGCGGGACATCGTTTTCGTCGGAAGGCAAACCGCTATTGTCATCTTCAACAATAAACAATCCCGCCAAACCCTGGAACACCTGTGGCCCGGTAATTTTATCGGGGTGCGGGTGGAACCAATAGGTTCCGGGGCGGTTGTTCACTTCGAATTCGTAAATGTATTGTTCGCCGTTTTCTATCGCGTACATGGGATGACCGTCCATTTCAGGCGGGATGTGCAACCCGTGCCAGTGAATGACGCTTTCGCGGGGGAGTTGGTTTTGAAAGCGGATGCGGATTTTCTGCCCCTGATTTACACGGATTACGGGACCGAGATACGAACCGGGCAATTTTTCATGCGCCGCGTTATCGCCGGAGATTAATTTCGACTGATAAGTGTAGATATTTGTTTTATTACCTGAAAAAAGTTGTAATTCGGAAGGTGTAGCTGTTAACTCAACATCTACATCAGGTTCAAAATTTTGTGTTATGCTGTAGCTGCCGGGAATTGTTTTTTGTTTCCCGTTGGTAGTGCAAAAAGCCAGGGAAGGAAATAAAGTGGCAAATGCAACTCCTTTTGTTGATTTTTTTAAAAACTGAGAGCGGTTCATATCATTATTTTTTTTTAAAGCCAGTTTTTTTGCGGAAAAGACCATGCCAACTTAACACGATATATCTCATTTAGACTAAGTTGCTCATTTTCAGATTGTTGATGGGGGGGGTAATTAGGTTGGTCCAGGTGTGGAAAAACTACCACACTTTTTGGGGAACATTACCAACGGAATTGATACTAAATAAGATAAGAACAGTTTTTCTGATTTTTCTTATATCCCTAATTTTAAAAATAAAGCGGGAGTAAATGGTATGGCTTCTGAATGAACATTTACTATCTCCGAAGTGCTCGATTCAACCCGCCTTAAATTGGAGTATTTTATATTTGCACGGTTCAATACATTTAGTACAGAAAGCCCTAAATTTCCATAAACTTTCCCTTTATTGAATTTATACACTACTGAAGCATCGAGCCTGCTGTAAAAGGGAATTGAGGAATCGTCATCATTAAAACTTTTCATAATTTCGAACCCCGAACCATAAACATAGTTAGCCGAAAAATAGAGGGATTTCCAATTATAGATTCCGGCGAATTTAAGTTCGTGCCGCTGGTCGTGCGGTGCAAGCCGGTAGTGGTTTGAAGGGTCGAACGAAAAATTTTCTTCCACTTTGCTTAGGGTATATGAAATCCAGGCTACATTCTTTTTGTATTCTTTTTTTAAGTAAAAATCAATGCCATAACTTCTGCTTTTTCCTGAATAAAATCCTTCACCGGTTTCCAGGGTCTCATTGTAGTATCGGGTAATCCCGTCGGTTTTTTTAAAATAACCCTCAACGCTTAGCAAAAAATCGTTTTTGTTGTATGAAATTCCACCAACCCAATGTTGTGCGTTTAATGCCGGAATTGCCTTCCCGTCACTGGCTGTCCAAAACCAGGAGTAATTCAGGTTATTATCAACAAATGATGTTTTGGATATAAACTGGTGATATTGTCCCCATGCAGCATTTAATCTTACGGTTTCGGAAAGGTTAAAGGAAGCGCTCAACCGGGGTTCGTAAAACATTTTACCTGTTTCATTTTCGTAAATTGCTCGCAACCCAGGTTTTACTGTAAATTTTTTGTTTACCGGAAATGTACCCTGGACAAACCCGGTATATTTTTCAGATAAGCCATTTAAGTCGATTAGGTCCTGACCTTCTTCTTTTCGGTAAAGCAATACATTGTTCTGTTGAAAATCCAAACCTAAGTCAAGCTGAATCCCATTAATAAGAGAAACATGATGCACTATTTTAACGGAAGATTCATCTATTTCATTATCAACCTGTACTATTTCGTTGTTGCTTTGCCCACTTTCATGTCCCATTCCGTGTTCCCCGTTATTTCCCATCATTTCTGATGAGGAATTGAACTCAGTTGTTTCATTGTCGAACCTAGAATGGCTTATGCTTATTTCACTTTTATGATTGCTTCCCCAAAATTTTGAGTAACCGGCTGACGCCCCAAATTGTTTGTTCCTTTCATTGTAGTTATTGCCCAACTGAAAATTACCGAACTTTCTCTCGATATCGTAGGAATAACGGTCGCCCCCGCTATAAAACGAAGCTGAAAAAATATCGTCTTTTTCGCCGCGGTATGTATATTTTAAATTGGCATCACTGAATTTGTAGTCGGGAACCACCAGCACATCAACCATTCCATTGAAATTGTCGTGATTTCCGTTATGCTGATTAGCTGAATTCGACAACTCCCTGTGCCCAAAAATATTCAAATCGTAGGGATTGTAAAGTTCGTAATACGTTTGCCGGTAAGCGCCAACCAGCGTAGATTTCCTGCTTACCGGAATCTCAACTAAAGAATTGACGGTTGAGTTATTCACGTTAAGCGTGATTGAGGGTTTTGCCTGATTTCCGTTTTTGCCTGTAATACGGATAATCCCGCCAACCCTGTCACCATAACCGGCTTCGTAGCCCCCTTTTAAAACACGGATAGTTTTAATAAGCAGTGGGTTTACAACCCCAATGTTATCATTAAAATTTTTAAGCCCGAAAATTGTAAATCCATCCAGTTCAATTTTGCTTTGACCTTCATAACCTCCCCAGACCAGCAAATCTGACGATTGTTCGCCGGATGCCAAAACCCCGGGCATTAAACGCAAAACATTGTAAACGGCGTTGTCGCCATAACCGGGAAGAAAGGGTGCAATGGTATGGTTTATTTTCATGTGTCCGGCGGCATTTCCAATCAGGGTAGCCCTTTCAACATCAAACCCTTCAACTTTTACTTCTTTTAGCTCGGTTACCGAGGGGGTAAGTTCAAATTGTTGATTTACGCTGCTCGTGAACAAGGTATCGTAAATATAGTAGCCTAAATGGGAAATTTGCATGTTAAAAGAGGTGTCGGCAGAAGCGAGAAAATTAAAATTCCCATTTTGGTCGGACAACACCTGCCACTTGTTAATGAGTACATAGGAAAATGGCAGGGGTTCGTAAGTGCCGGCTTCAACAACCTGACCACTAATGCTTGTAGTTTTATTTTTTGTATTGACTGTTTTTTCCTGCGACCGAAAAATGACAAACACCTCGCCGCTCTTATCAAATTCGAGCGGAAACCCTTGCAGCAGATAGGAAACAACAGCCTGTTTCGATTCAAATTCCCGGTGAACGGTGATTTTGAACTTCGAAAGGAACTTGTCATCGAATGTGAACTGAAAACCATATTTGTCCCGCAACTCAATAAAAACTTCATCAAGCGGAATGTCCACCGCATCAACTCTTATTTTTTGCGATTGAGCTATAACGTTCCACGTAATGAATAACAGGAACAGCATTAAAAATATGGAATTCTTCACTTTTTAGTTATCGCCGGTTATTAAATAATTTGATTCCGACTTTTTAACGTATGTATAGCCCAAAGGTTTACAAACCATTGACAACACCTTCTCAACATCAGGATCTTTTTGAAAACTAACAGAAATGGTCCTGTCCAGTGTTTTATTAGATGAAATAGATATGCCATACTGCCGTTCAATTTCTTTAATTACTTCACCGAACGGGGCGGCTGTATAAATAAACTGGTTGAATCTCCAGGACGTTATATTTTCAGGCGAAATATTTTCCAGTTGGTTTAAAATCTTTCCCGATTTTAAAATTACCTGTTCATTGGGGTTTAAAATAACCGGGGCATCTTTTGTTCCTGAAACATTTACTTTCCCGGTCACACATAAAACACGGTATGTATCATCGCGTGAGAAAATGTTAAAAGATGTGCCTAAAACCGAAGTTTTGCCATATTTTGAATTAACTGTAAATTTTTTTCCTTTTTGAACTTCAAAAAAGCCCTCGCCTTCAAACTGAACACTTCTGACCACCTGCCACCGGAAAGGATAAACCTTTAATGTTGATGCGGCATTTAATTCCACAATTGAGCCATCGGGCAATGTAGCGGAAAGATGTTCCCCTTTTGGGGCAACATACATATTGTTGTAAAACCAACCAAAAGAACCGATTCCGACGAGAATTAAAAAAGAGGCTGCAAAACTTAGTTTCACAATCCGATTTTTAAAATCAACCGTTTTGCCTTTCTTTTCCTGAAACAATCTGTCAAAATTATTTTCCCAGATTAGTTCTTTGTTTTCGCCCCACTCAACTTTTGCTCCCAAGAACAATCTTTCGGTTTCCGCATTTATTTCTTCTATGCTGCTCATCTGTTTCATTTTAATCAGTTGCAATTAATGACGTACGTAAAAAGTTTAGCGCATTTTTCATCCTTTTTTCAACTGCTTTTACACTTAGCCCGAGCCGGTTTGCAATTTCCTTATACATAAGCCCATCTATCCTGCTCATCAGAAATACTGTTCTTTCCCTATCCGGCATTTCAAGTATCAAAGTTTCGTATTTCTCTTTTAGTTGGTCAAAAGACAAAAGTTCCTCAGGCGAATAATCCTGTTCCTGAAATGTGATATTCTGAAACAACAATTTCGTTCTCTTTTGATGGTGAAAATGATTAATAAATAAATCGGAAGCCATTTTATACAGCAAGCCCTTTACATGGTTTAACCTGATTTTCTCCCTTTTTTCCCACAATTTCAAAAAACATTCCTGGGCAATATCGGTAGCAAGTTCGGTATCGTTGCAGCGGTAGAAAGCGTAGCTACGTATTTCATCGAAATTCGTATCGAATATTTTTTTAAAATCTTCTTTTGTCAATGTTTCAGATTTCTGTGATACTTAGCAAAACAAAGAACGTAACGCTTTGGTTTCAATTCATTTATTTATTCTGCGGAGGTGCAGTTTATTGCGTAAACCAATCGAAACCAAAGCAAATTCTTAAGGCAAGCTTTTAACCATTGCCATGTCCCGTACCGTGACCCTGGCCCATTCCATTTCCATTGCCCGTGCCATTTCCATTGTCATGGTTTGTTCCGGTTTCGTTGCCATGTTGGTTTGAGTGACCCATTCCCATTCCATTTGCCTGGTTCCCTGAACAATGGTCGTTTTCAGATAGTACAATTTCTAAAGATTCCTCCCCGTTTTTTGTCAGAATTGCAGCATCATCGCATTCTCCGTCACCGTAATTTAAGGTAGCTATTAAATTTCCATCTTGCGACAATTCAATAATCCCTTGTGAAAAATACCGGCAACCAGTCGATTTAATTAATGGTTCAATAATATCTTTCCGGTAAATGGTTTCTGTCCCGTTTTCGTTAATTGTGTTTATCACATGTCCGGTAACCTGCATAACATCATCAGTCGGGTCAAGTTTTGTATCGTTGCCTTCCAGCCATACTCTTACAATTTCCGATTCACGATGAATGGTAGTGCCATCCGGCATTGTAATCAGTAAATCTCCTGAAACAGAATGCATTCCCTCATTTTGATGGTCGCCTGAAACAACAACAGTTGTCATTCCGGAAATACTCATAGAATCCACATGAAAACCCCCATAGGTAATTTCTCTGGTATATCCGTTTCCATTTGGCTCATTAGAGGTGTGAATAACCATTGAACCACTCATTACCCTTCCGTTGTTGAGGTGTGTTCCCATGCCGTAATTCATAACCATTGAATCAGGGTATTGCCCCTGGTTTCCGTGCATACTGTATTCGGGGTGTTGTCCTGTCTGGTAGTGCATCGAATTGTTTGAACCCCAATTCATGCCGCCGCCGTGCATTCCACCGCCATGCATCATCCCGCCGCCCTGCATTCCGGTCATCATGCCTTCAGCGCCAATAAAAAAGTCGCTTTCAAAGTCAATATCGGCTATTGCATTATCAACTGAGATTTCATCAACTACAATTTGGGCTGATTTTTCATTCAGCAAATCTGATTGGGGCAACAGGTCCTGCTCTTTTTGACAGGAAATAACGAACACCGATAAAGCCACCACTAAAACTTCAACTACTTTTTTCATGATTTTAATTTTTAACGTTTTTGTCATTCTTTAGTAGTACACCCCATAACTTATATCCAACCCTACTTTTTTATCAAAAAAAATTGAGAAGAAGCCGATAGCGATAATTATATATGGTTTTAACGATTAATTATTTTCAAATAGAGCCGTACTGAAATAACGTTCACCAGTATCGGGAAGTACAACTATAATAACTTTTCCGTAATTTTCAGGTTTTTCTGCCAACAGAAGTGCAGCGGCCAGGGCTGCCCCCGATGAAATTCCTGCAAAAATTCCTTCGAGTTTCGCAAGATTTCTGGCAGTTTCAAGAGCATCTTTTTCTTCTACTTTAATAATGTCATCGTAAAATTCTGTGTTAAGAATATCGGGAATAAATCCGGCACCAATACCCTGTATTTTATGCGGCCCGGGCGGTTCTCCCGACAAAACAGGAGAACCGGATGGTTCGACGGCATAAACTTTTATTTCCGGATTTTTTACTTTCAGGACTTCGCCCACTCCGGTAATGGTTCCGCCTGTGCCAACGCCTCCAACAAAAATATCGACAGCACCTTCGGTATCTTCCCAAATTTCTATTGCAGTTGTTTGTCTGTGTATTTCAGGATTGGCTTTGTTTTGAAATTGTTGCGGAATAAAATGATTCGAATGTTCTTTAGCCAGTTCCCCGGCTTTGGCAATTGCGCCTTTCATTCCTTCGGATGCAGGTGTTAAAACCAGTTCAGCACCGTAAGCTTTTAATATTTTTCGTCTTTCAACACTCATGCTTTCGGGCATGGTCAATATTAATTTGTATCCTTTCGCCGCACTTACCAGCGCAAGTCCGATACCGGTGTTGCCGCTGGTAGGCTCAATTATTACTGTCCCTGGTTTTAACACGCCTTCGTTTTCAGCGGCTTCAATCATTGCCAGTGCAATACGGTCTTTAACCGATCCTCCCGGATTAAATGATTCAAGTTTTGCCAGAATTATTGCTTTTCCTTTGTTAATGCTATTAAGGTGTACCAATGGTGTCCTGCCAATTGTTTCGGTTATGTTATTATAAATATTTGCCATGATAATAATTTTAAACTGTTATTTCTTCGTAAACTACATTGAGAGTTAATGGAGTTGCATTAGACAGGTTGTCGTTTATTGGACAACGATTTTTAATGGTTTCTATCCACAACTTAATTTTTTCCGGTTCTGCATCGGTGATTGGAGCAAAATCCACACTAATGTGTTTGAATCCTGCACGTTCCTCATATGATTGGCCAAAAAGCCGTGCCGGGTTTAAGTTGCCATCTACTTTAATACTTAATTTCTCCACTTTTATGCCCAACTCTTTAGCAGTTAAGTGGGCAACTACATTAATACATCCGGCATAACTTGCAAGTAAATACTCGACCGGGTTGGCCCCGAAGTCGTCCCCGCCAAGAACGGGTGGTTCGTCGATTACGATACTAAACTGTCTTGCGCCGGCAACAAAGCGTGCTGCCGTTTGAGCTTCTCCCTGAATTTGAAAATTTAAATCTGTCATAATTTTTTGATTTTTTTGGATAAAAAAAAAGCCCTTCACATTTTGTGAAAGGCTTCCCTATAATAATTAAAGATTAATTTTTAAACGGAAATAATATCAACACCTTCCACATGCCTGAAGAGCATACAGCAACACATATTCATTATGTTGTTTATGGAAAATGTTTTATTCATTTAAAAGCTTTTTTATTTAATAATCCTATTGCTTTTGTAGGGTACAAACGTATAAAAATATTTTTAAAACAATAACACCGTTAGAAAAATAAATGAATTTTCACTTTAATTCAATTCGTTTTAAACAAACAAGAACTACCAACTGCTTTAAAGCAAGCAATTCCAATTGAAATGTATTTTTATTTTCCCTGAATCATGCTACATATTCGTTGGGAAACAGGTTGAAAGGGTTTTCGCCATCGTTTAAAATGTCAAAATTTTATCACTATCAACAACCCAATTTGTAAATTCAGCCATTGTGCTGATTTCTGTTCCTTCAATCATTTGTATTGTTTTCAGTCCTCTGGCATCGCCACACGAACCACAGATTTTAATTTTTGCCCCTTTTGCAATCGAGAATTTTAGCATCCGCTCAATATTGTAGTAACCGTTTGGGGTTTTCTGGTTTGCAACTGCACATGATGCGGCATCTGCCATAAGAAATATTCTTACATCAACTTGCTCGTGTTCTTTACCAAGTTGATTTGCCAAACGAAACGCATTGTATGCCTTTTCTGACCCGTAAGGTGCGTCATTAATTAAAATAAGTATTTTTTGCATTTCAATTGATTTTAACGTTTTGTTTACTCGAATTTGTTATTCTTTAGATAGTGAATCCATCAATGATTTTAAGGTATTAAAAAGAGAAGTTGCTTCTTTAAATAGCTCTTGATTCGCTTTGACAGCATTAAGCATAATCTCCATGTTCATGGTTGAGATAACCGTTTTGCCTTCATTTTCATAAATAGCCAATTTGCAGGGCATAAATATTGAAAAGTGAGGAAAATCGGTGAGCATCGCTGCTGCAGTTTTTGCCTGGCAAATTTCATAAATCCAAACTTTTCGTTTGATAGGGAAACCTTTGCCTTCAACAATTTCGTGATAATTATAGGTTGTCAGCAAGGCGAATTTGTTTTTTTTACACGCAATGGGAACTTTTTCAGTTATTTCTTCAATAGATTGATTACTTATTATTTGGTAAGTAAACATCTCAATCATTTTTTCCGGTGGCATGGCTGCCTTCATTAATTTTTGAAGCATATTCGTTAATTAAAAAGTTAATACAATTTTGTTTTTTCGGATTATTCGATACAAATCAGCCAATGAGGAGAAGGTGCAAACCTGTGGTTCATCGTTTTTACGGCTTTTCAAACAAGTTCCGCAACCCTGAATTTCACCGCCTTTTTCGAGAAAAGCATCAACCTGTTGTTTTAAATCCTCATTGTCGTTTACCAGGTTATCCACTTCAACTCCTTTCCCTAACAGAAAAACCTGAACGGTGTCTCCCTGGTTTTTTGAATAATTGGCCAAACGGAATGTATTCCAAACGGTTTCCACATCGTTTGAATAAATCACCATCCCGATGGAAGTAGGGGATTCTGAAGAAGGTTGCGGATTTGATTTTGATGAAAGGTTAGTCGAGGTTAGCAGCAACATAATTGCCAAGACAAAAATTGATTTTTTCATAAAAACTGAGTTAAATTTTTGATTTATAAAAGTTTATTTACAGCATCTGAAATGGTATCCACGGCATAGTCAATTTCTTTTACTGTGATGTATTTACCTGTTGAAATGCGCACCGTTCCGGCTGCTACGCGTGAATTTACCTGCATTGCTTTCAGCACCGGCGAAATTTCGACCGAATCGGCATGGCAGGCCGAACCTGTTGAAAACAGGACTTTTTTACTGACCAGCGAAGAAAGTGTGTGCGCATCCACATTTTCAAAGGCGATGCTCAGCGTGTTGGGCAGACAGTTGTTTAGGTCTGCATTTAGTTTTATTGTTGTCTGACATTTTTCTATCAATCCGTCTAATAAACGTTGACGCATTTGCGAAAGATGATTGTTGTTGGTCTGAAGATTATCTTTGACTAATTCAAAGGCTTTACCAAGTGCCACAATGTAGGCTACATTTTCTGTCCCGGGGCGGAATCCATGTTCCTGCCCCGCGCCAAAAATCAGATGTTCAAGTTTCACACCATCTCTGATGTACAAAGCGCCGATACCTTTGGGCGCGTAAAGTTTATGCCCGGCAACGGAAAGCAAATCTACGTCCAGTTCATTCACATCCGTTTTAATTTTTCCAATTGATTGTGCCGCATCGGTGTGAAAAAGTACACCATGACTTTTTGCAATGTTCCCAATTTCCTTTATTGGTTGAATGGTGCCAACTTCATTATTGGCGTGCATAATGGTAATCAATGCCGTATCAGGGCGGATGGCTTTTTCAACATCCTCCAGGTTTACTTTTCCAAAAGAATCCACGGGAAGCCAGGTGATTTCGTATCCCTGTTTTTCAAGGGATTTGCAAATCTCCGTCACTGCGGGATGTTCCACCTGCGATGTGATAATATGCTTGCCTTTTTCAGAATTGGCAAAAACAGCGCCTCGAATGGCATGGTTGTTTGATTCGGTGCCCCCGCTGGTGAATATGATTTTTTCGGGTTTTGCATTTATCAAATTAGCAACCTGTTCTCTTGCTTGAATAATTGCTTCCTTGCTTTTTCTTCCTATTGAATAGGAACTGGATGGATTTCCAAACCATGTTTGAATATATGGCAGCATTTCTTCTGCCACTTCCGGGGCAATGGGGGTGGTTGCGTTGTAATCGAGGTAAATTGGATTATCCATATTAGTTTTTTTTCAGTTGCCTAATTTTCCACTCGGGATAGCCTTCATCCAATCTCCTGACTTTAAACCCTTTTTCGGAAAGTACCCTCACCGCTTCATCGGCCAAAACACAGAATGGCCCTCGGCAGTAAGCAATAATTTCTTGCTCTTTTGAAAAATCTTTCAGGCAGCACAACAATTCTTTCATGGGGACGGAAATCGCTCCGGAAATGTGGTCGAGCTCAAATTCTGCTGAAGGCCTCACATCCATCAGCAATACATTTTTGTTGTGAATCATTGTTTCAAGTTCATCAAGGCTTACAGAATTTGAGGCTTTGTTATCTTCCCGTTGCCGGTTCAAAGTTTTTTCAAGTTCGGCAATTTCCTGAACAGCATATTTTATAACATGCTGGTATAATGAAAGAAACTCATCGTTGATTATTGAATAGAAGACGTATTGTTTTTCTTTTCTTGATTTTACAATGTTGTTGTTTTTTAATACCTGTAAATGCTGGGAAGCATTGGCAAAAGTCAGGCTTGTTGCTTGTACAATCCCTTCCACGCTTTTTTCTCCTTGCGAAAGCATCTCAATGATTTCGAGGCGTGCCGGGTTGGCCAGGGCTTTCATTAATTTGGCAAGCCCGTCGTACATGACATCTTTAAATTCCCGTCCTTGCATAGTTAAAATTTAATTGTTTGATTCTGCAAACATACAACTTTTATTCAAGTATTCAATAGTTTTATTGAATACAATTTGGGATTAATAATTACAGTCTGAAAAGAAACTTTTGAAAAAAAGCAAAAAATACTGTCAGGTATTTTATTCTTATTCGACTAATACTTAAACTTTTTTGTCAAATTTAAAATGAAGTATTATGAAACATTTAAAAATTAGTCGTTTAGTATTACTGGCCGGGGGTATTGCACTGTTAAGTGCTTGCCAAAAATCGGAAGATTTAATACCCAAAAATGAAACAAAAACTGCTGATATTGCCCTTAAATCGGCTCAAAAGTCAAATGGGTTTGTACATGCACCCGTTGTTAATGTGTATGGAGAAAATTATTATTTTGCCGGCGCTCCGGACGGTCCGAATGGTGCAACGGATATTCCGGGACACTACTGGAACCAGGCAGGTCCCAAACAACTGGTTGGGAAACATTATAATACCGGACCGTTTGGAAGCCCGCAATGGTGGTCTTCCGATGCACCTGACGGAGAACTGCTTTATCTTGTTCATGCTATTATTGATGAATGGTCGGAAATGAAATCCGGGGAGTATGCTGCAAAAGGTTATGTACATTATCATGAATTGGTCTCTGTTGCTGACGGTACCAAACATCCAACCCTGGTTGTCTGGTTAAAACATACGGCCAGAACAACCTTCACCCTCGACGGTGGCCCACATCCAGAATTAGCTCACGAAGTAAGCCCCGGAGTTGACCTGGAATTCATTCCTAATGGAAGAATGCCGTATAGTCCATAATGTTGAAAACAAACAAACTTTAATAAAAAGTTTTTTAAGCGGGGATAAGATAACTTGATTTTATCCCCGTTTAACTATAAATTTATTACTGAATTACAGATGGTTTTGGAAATATCTTTTTATTATAGCCCTTTACTTTCTTATTTTCTCGGGGATTGATTCAATAAAAGGTTTATTGGAAAATGTAATATTCCCTGGTTTAAAACCGGCATCCCTAACGATTTTGTTCAGTTTCTCCTTTGTAATATCACTTTTACCCGGGACATGGAAAGTAGCCTGCCCTTCCTGAATATCAATATATACATCTTCTACACCTTCTATTTTTTTGAGTTGTTTTTCCAGCCCGTAAGCGCAGAACGGGCAGGCCATGCCCTCGACTTCCACTTTTACATATTTCCGGTTCCCGGGAACGGTATCTTTGACGGTTTGCTGTGCGGATGTATCTGAAATACCCAACATCATCATAGTCAGTATCAATACCAAAAAATTTACTCGTGCTTTCATCGTTTCAAATTTCTATCTTTACTATAAATGCCATTCCAGTGTAAATTTGTAATTGGTTTCCGGTTTTTCAAGATAACCATTTTTACCAATGCCTGTTTCAATACCGCCTCTTAACGCAATGTTCCTATAAGTGAACATAAAGGTAGGGGCGACAGACCAGGCATGTCCCCCGCTGTTTTCGATAGTAAGGCCATCCAGCTTCGATTTTTGCATAAACCGGCCTATTCCTTCAAGGAAAACGACCAGGTCGGGTTTGTAATAGCTTGTTTTAAACGGGCGATAACCAATAGTCGCGGTATAGTCTAAGTTGTTTCCCGGATGCAGGTTTTCATCTGTAAATTTAGCGGCGTAACCGGCCGAGAAAAACCAATACCACCTCAGGGCTTCCTGACCACCGGTCAAACCCAGGTTAACCACGGTAGGAGAACCCTTCTCAGCGGGAAAAACCAGTTTAGAAACGGCGCTTACCTGTCGTGACAATCCCGGCTTAAACCATGAATAGAACCGGTACTTCTGCTTCAGGTTGAATCCCTCAAAAGAATAATTTTTATTGTCCAGCGCGAAAGGTATCTCCCCGATAGCTGTCCAGTTTCTTGTGATTCCGTAACCCAGCGCGTATTCAGTTTCAAAAATATTTTTCGAGCCTGTAAATGTAATATGAGGGGCAAACCCTCCTTTGAACAACACGTGAGGACCGATGCCAAAAAGTGGTTCATGGGCGGGAGCAGTTTTGACCTGCAATAGTAACAAAGCTGTGATAAATCCCGCCATCGTTAGAAACCGGCATATGTATTTTTCTTTACTTATCCTCATTTTAAAATCTTTTCTAAAATCCCAGCCATCGTTTCAGGGGCAAGATGAGGTAGGACATAAATAACCCTGCTGAATAAAACCCAAACGATATCCAAAGAATTATTTTGCTCCATCGCGCTGCCGTGTCGCAGGCAGTTTCTTTACCGTATTCATCTATCTCGCAAGCCTGATTTCTTTTCCGTCCATAAAACAGCCAGAAATTGAAACCAATCAATAAACCCGCCCCGATAAAAAGCCATTCTTTGTACTGGCTTAAGGCAATGAGGGCAGGAAATGCCGAAACCATTCCGGCCACCACTGCTCCCATACCCAGTGTAACCAACAAAGCAGGAAGCGCACAGCACAACAGCGTGGAAAATGAAGTAAACAGGGATGCTATACTCACGAAATCACTTTTTAGCTTTGCTATTTTTTGCATGACTACCCCTCTTTATTGTATTTTTCAATCCGTTGCTGTATCTCTGCAATTTCCTGAAGTTTGCTGCTGAGTTCATTTAATTTCAACTTTGGAAACTCCTCGCGTATATATTCAATTTTATCTTCATTGCCACAATTACCCGGACAGGCTTTCATTGCATCCACTATGCTAATGGCCAGGGCTTTACGATAAACCTCATCCAAAAGAAGAAACTGTGTTTTTTGAAATGCCTTGTCAATCGCTTTAAATTGGTTGACAATCTGTTCAGGGTCACTTTCGTTGCCCAACATTTTTATTACACCTTCAATTTGCCCTCTTATTGTTTTAAGACCCGATATTATATCCCTGGTTAAATCTTTTGGTATCATAACTTATTCATTTAATTTTTAAGATTGACCAATTCCCGCCTTTGCTAATTCTTCTTTGCTCACGCCCTTGTCTTTACAACAGGATAATAATTTCCCATTTACGGCTACAGCGGGCAAGGAAGTAATGTTATATTCTTTCATCTTGCCGGCACATACCTTAGAGTCGCATTGCTCAACAAGGTTGTAAACAGTTACTTCGCAAGAGCCGCAAGCCATTTCTTTTACTGTTTTTACTACCGGTTCACATACCGGACATCCTGCTGTAAATACTTCAATTTGTCGTTTCATTGTTTTACGTTTTTAATGATTAAAATTAAATACGTTACAAAGATGGGGCTGGTCAGGGGGTGGTCTCCAAATAAAGCTTAATACTTTTTAGCCGGTCTATGATGTTTTTTGTGATGTCTTTGGGTAGTTGCCGCTGATTTTTTTCAACATTGATTTTTTCATTCGTTTTTGTTTTTATGACCTAAAATCTGATGTTAAACCGCACAGCAGCTTAATGTTGCAACATCTTTGCCAAATGCTATAGCAGCCAATTTTATTCCTTCACCCAATGTAAGATAAGGATAAAGGCTTTCTGCCAGTTCTTTGATGGTACTACCATGTTTTATTGCCATGCTTAATTGTTGTATTAGTTCACCACCTTCCGGCGCTACCACTCTGGCGCCAATCAATTTATCTGTTTCGATATTGCGGATGAGCTTGATAAATCCTCTAGTGTCTTGTGCTGCAATGGCCCGCGGGACATCCCTCAGCTCCAATTTGGAAACTTCAAACGGAATATTTTGAGCCTTTGCCTGTGTTTCATCCAATCCGGTACCAGCAACTTGCGGGTCGGTAAAAACCACCCAGGGCAGAGAAGAATAATCCGCTTTATTTTCTGTTCCGATGAAAGCATTTTCTACGGCTATTTTTCCTTCAAAAGCGGCAGTGTAAACGTATGCAGGCGTATTGATACAATCACCTGCTGCATAAATGTTCTGTAGGTTTGTTTCCATTTTGTCATTTACCAAAATGTGACCCCCCTCATCCAGTTCAAGACCAATGTTTTGTAAACCCAATTTATTTGTATTTGGTTTTATTCCGGTAGAAACCAATTTCTTTTGTGCTTCAAATACTTTTCGCCCGCCTTCATGCTCTGCCACAACACTTATTTTTTCATTATTTTCAGAAACTTCGATAAAATTCAGGCCGGTATAAATTTCCAGCCCTTCATTTCTGAGATGGCTGGTCAGTTCTTCGGCAACTTCGGCAGTTTGTTTTGACAGCACCTGTGCCGAACGTTGGAGCAGTGTAACTTTGGTTCCCAGGCGATGATAGGCCTGGGCAATTTCCAATGCAATATACCCGCCTCCAAGCACAATCATCGATTCGGGTTGTTCTTCCAGGTCGAACAAGGAAACATTGGTGAGATAATTAACTTCATTTAATCCCTTAATATTGGGGATATTTGTTGTGGCTCCTGTAGCAATAAGAAACTTCAGAGCGGTGTATTTGTTTTTGCCATCAACCAGTATGGTTTTGGTATCCACAAATTCAGCCCAACCCTGCACCATTGTCAGGTTTTCAAAATCGCTTACTACATCCAGATATTTTTTTTGTTGAAGGGTGGCTACCAATCGTTTTTTGTCTTTTATTACCTGGGCAAAATCAATATCAACGCCTTTGGGTTTGATGCCGGCAAAATTGGAGTGTGTGGCGTGATAAGCAGTTTCCGCTGCCCGTATCAGGTTTTTGGAAGGGACACAGCCCACATTTACACAAGTCCCACCAAAGTTGAGGCCGCCATTGACCATCAGCGTGCTTAACCCTAAACTTTCGGCTTCTATAGCAGCGGAAAAGGCTGCCGAACCACCACCAATAATGATTAAGTCGAAAAGGCCACCCCCAGCCTCTCCTGAGGGGATGGGAGATGTCCTGGCTAAACTCTCAGCAGAAGAAAGGGTATTTACTTTATTACTCTTTGTTTCGTCATTGCTATTTACAATTGCTTCCCCGCCTATTTCACGTTTAACCCGGTAATGCCCCGTGCTGTTAATAAGGGCGGCTATCTGTTCTTTGTTTGTTTTATCAGGGTCGAATTCAAACTTTCCTGTGCCTGAATTGTAATCAATGTCCTTCGTTATAATACCTTCATTCCCCGAAAACTTTTTGGCAATGGTTTGTGCACAACGGTCGCAGGTCATTCCTTTTATTTTAAATGCTGCAAATTTCATGTTTTAGTATTTTAGTAAATTCTTAAATAACGTGAAAATTTTTTTTATTTCAATTACTCACCAACCACTTTATAGCTGGTGGCATTAATTGAATCAACAATCGCTTCTATTGAAGTTTTTGTTTTGTCGAATTTCACTATCGCTTTACCCGTTTTATGGTCTGCTTTAGCTTCAATAACCCCATCAACTTTTTGTACGGCATAGGCTACGTGGCTGTCACAAGCTTCGCAAGTCATACCTTCAATTTCGAGTTGAACCGTTTGAATATCTGTAGCATTTACTATAACGATTTCCTTTTTATTGTCAGGGTAAAACACAGGTGAGTAATATGGGAATGCAAGCATTAATACAGCAAAAACTGTAACGGTTCCGAGGAATTTTTTTGATTGCCAAAAAGAAGGTTTCTCGTCTGCCTCACAAGCACATTGTATTTCCCCGGTTGTTCTGGGTTTAAGTTTCCGGTACCAGGCAAACCCCAGCACTAAAATTGTAAGACCGATTAAATAAGGGCGAAAAGGTTCCATCCACGAAAAAGAGGAAGCTATTCCGCTACTTCCTGCAATAAGCGCCAATACAGGTGTTATACAGCACAGCGATGCTGCTAATGCTGCTATAATTCCTGAACCAATTAAGGCTTTGTTCGATTTTGTTTTCATATTAATTCTGATTTTAAAATTCCGCTTTTCGAATTAATTATATTAAAAATTGATTCCAAAATAGAGAGAATGTCATTTTTGACAAAATAGAAATAGGTCTGGCCTTCTTTACGGACATCAACAATATTTCCATCTTTTAATTTTCTTAAGTGTTGCGATATGGCCGAAATATTCATGCCCAGTATATCGCTTAAATCACAAACACAGAGTTCGTTTTCTTCATATAATGAATAGAGAATTTTTAACCTGACCTCATTACCAGCCAATCCGAGAATATTGGAAAGTTGCGAAATGGTATTCTCTTTCGATGCTATTTTACCCTTGCATCTGTTGATTTGGTCAATGTCTGCCAATGCTCTTATGCATACTTTATCGTTCATGATTTGTTTTTATTATTTTTGTATTTAAGCAAACGCTAAAATACAAAAAATGTTTTTACAATTGTCATTTCTTAAGATTATTTAAGTCTTTGCTTAAATACATTTAATGAATAGACGAGGTTCCTTTATAGACCTGACAAATGACAATAATAAAAGTCTCGCGTTGGTTATTTCAGTTCTTTTGGTTTTTATATTGTATTACACTTTTAGTGATGATGGTGTCCATATTCATGATTGTTTTGGTCTATATCCAACAATACTCTTCCCGAATCTTTCAATAGCCCGACCGACCATTTAATAATAACAAAAGAACTGATTAATGCGGCAACGGTATCAATAAACGGAATATCCCATATCATTGCCGCAGTCAGTCCCAAAATAGCGGAAACACTGGTTAGTGCATCGGCTATTACATGCAAATAAGCTGCCCGGATATTGTGGTCGCTGTGTTCATGCTCATGATGCAGTATGAAAGCGCTGGCAACATTTACCAATAGACCAATAATGGCAACCAAAATAGCTTCTTTATACACAATGTCCACCGGATTATAAAACCGTTGGATTGCCTCAATCATTATTACCACTGCAAAAATGAGCAGCATTAATCCACTGCTGTAACCCGAAAGGGAAAGGATTTTATCTGAATTGCCTTTGAACTTTTCGCTTTTGGAAACTCTTCTGACTATAATATATGCAATCCAACTAAGCCCAATGGCCAACACATGGGAACCCATGTGAATGCCATCGGCCAATAAAGCCATTGATTTTGTTGTCAAACCAAAAACGATTTCAACAACCATTGTGATGGCAGTCAGTAAGACTACCCACATGGTTTTATTTTCAAAGTTGGATTTAATTTCTGTCATAAATATTGATTTAACTCTGCCAACGTTTTATTCATTTCCAGTTCTGACCGGAGCAATTTGTTTATACTTTCGTAATATATTGAAAGTTCAAGGATATAATCAATCAGTGTAATTTCACCTTTATCCAGCGCTTTTTTCAGCAATTCGGAACTGTCAAAAGTTTGCAGTTTCGATTTATAATCGTTTGCATTATTCTGAAGCCCGATTGCTTTTGCATGCAAAAGTTTTAACCGATTGTAGAACTGTACTTTTTGGTCGGTTGCTGTTTTTTCCATTACAACGGCATTGGCTTCGGCATATTTCACTTTGTTTTTGTTTTCCCATAAAGGGATTGACAAACCAAGCGTAATGCCCTGGAAATCCTGTCCAATAACGTTTTCGCTCATATAACCTGCTTTTAATTTAGGCAAGCTCATAGCCCGGTTCAAACCAACTTGTTTTTCGGTAGATTCCATCTCCTTTTTCAACCAATTCAACAGCGGGTTACTTTGTTCGGCTTGAGCGTACCACTGTTCAAAATCGGCAGGGATACTTGTCGTTGGAAATTCATTTACATTAAATTTAATAGGGATGCCTCCGTTTAAGCGGGTCAACTCACCCAGCAAAGCATCTCTTTTTACGTTGAGCGATTCCATTTCATTACTTAAATTCAGCAAGTTTAATTGCGCTTTGTTGTATTCCAGAATATTAGTTTCCCCAATATCGAATTTCGATTTATACGAGTTGGCAATACTTTGCGCATGGTTGAGCCTCTTTGAAAGTTCCAATAACAAAGCATTATTGTAAACCAAATCGTAGGAGATTAAACGAGCTTCCAGCAACAAGTCTTTTCGCTGTTTTTGGTATTCAAGTGCTACCTGTTCATTTTTTATGTTGGAAATCTCTTTTCTGTACTTGTAGGCTGTCGGAAAATCAAATGTTTGGATGGCGCTAAAATCCTTTCGGTTTCCAATAACATCATTGCCCCACAAATAGTTAAATTCAACTTCGGGGTTTTGAAGGTAGATATTGGTTTTATTTTCTAATTGTTTGGCTTCCATACTTTGTTGAAGGGCTGTCAGTGTTGTATTGTTCTTTTCAATCTCATTGAGAACGCTTTCAACTCTATTTTGCGAGAAAAGAGATAAATTGGACACGATAACACTTATTATCGTTATAATTATTTTCTTCATGAATTTTTCGTTTTAATGATTCCACGATTATTTAGAATGCTATAAACTATTGGCACAATAAATATATTTAGCAAGGTGGAGGTAAGTAAACCGCCTAAAATTACCTGCGCCATCGGGCTTTGAATTTCGTTGCCAGGCAAGTCACCCTTCATAGCCAATGGTATTAATGCAAGGGCTGCTGTAAGAGCAGTCATTAAAATTGCGTTCAAACGGTCGGATGAGCCATTTATGACAGTTTCATTTAAGGATGTTCCTTTCGCCTGTAGTCGTTGATAGTTTGAAATCAGCAGGATTCCGTTTCGGGTTGCAATACCAAAAAGTGTTATAAAGCCGATAATTGCGGGAATGCTTAAAACGCCTGATGTAAAATAGATTGCAAATACACCGCCAATCAATGCCAGGGGCAGGTTGAGCAATATGATACCTGCAAGTTTGAAATTTCTGAATTCCTGAAACAGTAAAAGGAAAATAATTAATATTGCAAGAATGGAAGTAAACAACAAGGTTCTCGATGCTTTTGCCTCACTTTCAAACTGTCCGCCGTATTCTACGCGATATCCTTCGGGAAATTCAATGTTCTCATTTACCCTCGCCTGTATATCTTCAACCACTCCACGCAAATCCCTGCCTGCCACATTTGCGGCAATAACAACCTTGCGCTGTACATTTTCCCTGCTGATGGAACTTGGCCCGGAAACAGAAACAATTTCTGCAACCTCTTCCAATGGCACTTTTTTACCATCGTGTGTATCAATTAAAGCCGAACGTACACCTTCTATTGTTTCCGTGTAATTTTTATTCAGCCGCAACACCAAATCGAAGCGTCGCTGGCCTTCATAAATATCTGCCAGTTTTTCGCTTCCGAAGGCAACATCAACAAACGCATTGAATTGCTCTACAGTAATTCCGTAATATGCCAACATCTCGCGGTTGGCTTTAATCTGAAGTTGTGGTATCTCAATCTGCTGGTCAACATTTACGTCCACCAAACCCTCGATGTCCACAATTGAACTTTTAATCTGGTTACCGAGTGTGAACATTTTATTCAAATCGGTGCCAAAAATCTTAATGGCAATGTTTGCCCTTGTACCCGAAAGCATGTGGTCGATGCGGTGCCCGAGCGGTTGCCCCACTGTTGCTGCAATACCTGGAATACGGGCAATTGTTTCCCGAACTTCTGCCATAAACTCCTCGCGGCTGCGTTCATCCAGTCTGAAATTTGCATCTATTTCCGCACTGTTCACCGTTTGCGAGTGTTCGTCCAATTCCCCCCGGCCTGTCCTTCTCGCGGTACTTTCTATTTCATCAATCGTTAATAATTCAGTTTCTACCAAATTGCCCAGGCGGTTGCTTTCTTCCAATGAAGTTCCGGGTTGGGTTACTACCGATAAAGTAAGGGAACCTTCGTTGAACTCTGGTAAAAAGCTACGTCCCATTGAAGAAAATACAAAAAGTGAAACAATAAACATGGCAAGTGTGGAAAGGATAACAAGGCTTTTGTGATTCAACGACCAGGAAAGCGCTTTCTCATAATAGTATGAAAGTTTACGTACCAACCATTTTTCTTTTTCATTTTTGGCAAGATATTTTTCGTTGGTCAGCAGCAACTTTGTCAACAGCGGGGTCAGGGTCATGGCCACTATCAGCGACACAAACAAAGAAACAATAAATGATATACCCAGAGGTTGCAGCATCCGGCCTTCCATGCCCGATAGAAAAAACAGTGGTAAAAATGCTACCATGATAATTAAAGTGGCATTAAGAATGGATGACCTTATTTCTTTTGAAGCCTCAAATACAACGGTAAACGATGATTGCCTTTCTGCTTTTGGTTTTTGTTGATTTTGCCGCAAGCGCTTGTAAACATTCTCCACATCAATAATGGCATCGTCAACCAGCGAACCAATAGCAATTGCCATTCCACCCAAACTCATGGTATTAATATTCAAACCCAATGCATTGAGAACTAAAATAGCGCCCAGCAGCGACAAGGGAATGGCAAGCAGGGAAATAATTGTAGTGCGAAAACTGCCCAGAAATAAGAAAAGAATGACAATAACAAATATGCCTCCTTCAATTAATGCACGTTGTACGTTGTTCACCGAAGTTTCAATAAAATCGGCCTGGCGAAAAATCTTCGTGTCCATTCGAATGTCTGCCGGAAGGGTTTTCTGAAGGACGGCCAGGTTTTCTTCAATTCGTTCCGTAACATCGAGGGTGTTTGTGTTGGGTTGCTTCGATATGGAAATAATAATCGCCGGTGTTGCATTTTCAGAAGCATGCCCCATTTTTACTGCGCCTCCGATTTTCACTTCTGCCACATCGCGAACCCTTACAGGTTTCCCGTTTCTTGACTTTATATATGAATTGCCCAGGGCTTCCAAATCCGAGGTCCGGGCAATCCCGCGAACAACAAATTCGTTTCCATATTGTCGAATGGCGCTACCTGAAGAATTATTGCTAATCCCCTTACTAACATCAGCCAATTCCATCAATGAAACATCATAATATTTCATTTTTTGAGGGTCTGCCAATATCTGGTATTGTTTGTAATCGCCTCCTATGATGGTAACCTGAGAAACCCCGCCGGTAGCCAATATCAATGGTTTTACATTCCATTCGGCAATGGTGCGCAATTCCATCATGCTGGTGCTGTCGGCCTGTAAGCCCACAAAGAAGATTTCGCCCATAATGCTGGATTGCGGGGCGAGCATAGGTTGTCCAACGCCCAAAGGCATAAGCGATGAAACGGCAATTAGTTTTTCGCTTACAATCTGGCGGGCCTTGTAAATATCGGTACCCCAGTCGAATTCGGCCCATACAAAAGAAAAACCCTGCGATGAAGCCGAACGCACCCTGCGAATGCCTGTAGCCCCGTTTACGGCTGTTTCAATTGGAAAACTAACCAAACGTTCCACTTCTTCCGAAGCCATACCATGTGCATCGGTCATTACAACAACCGTTGGTGCGGTGAGGTCGGGAAATACGTCCACGTCCATGTTTGTGGCAGTCCTCACCCCGAAAACCACCAAAACAACAGAAGCAAGTATTACCAAATACTTATTATTAAGTGAAAATTTTATAATATTATTTAACATAGCCGTATTGTTTAATGATTGTGACCTGATTCAGCGTCTAAAGTACCTGTAGCCTGTGCAAGTTTCACCAGAATTGCTCCAGTGGTTACAAGGCGTTCATCCTGAGAAAGCCCTTGCAGGATTTCAGTTTTTAAGCCATCAGTTGCGCCTGTCTTTACCTCCCTTTTTTCAAAGAGTTCAGGTGTAATTTGTACAAAAACAAAATAATTTCCCTGTTCTTCCAGTAACGCTGAGTTAGGTATTGTCAGTGCCTGTGCGTTTGTAAGTGTTTTTAGGAATAACTCTACGAAACCACCTGGTACAAAAGTGCCTTTATTGTCAATCTGTAAACTCAACGGGATTAAATAATTGTCGCTGTTGGTATTTCTGCCAACCGACACAATTTTGCCGTTTAATTCTTCCAGTGAATAGGTCTGATTATCATGAAGCGTGTGAATATTCGCCGAATTTATCGTACCCAGGATTGGTGCGAATTTTCGTTGCACTTCTGTTCGTAGCAAAAGCGTTTTATTTTGTGAGATAATCACAATGGGTTGCCCGGCTTCAACATATTGTCCGTTTCGCACAAAAACCTGTTTAACATAGCCGTTCATTGTACCGACCACATTTTGCCCCGACGCATTGAAATATTTGTTCAGGTTATCATAAATTACCTTCGCATTCTCATATTGATTTTTCGCGTTGAGCAGGTCTTTTTCTGAAACAATTTTGTCTTTTGCCAATTCTGCTATTCTTTCATAATCGGCCTTTGCCTTTTCATAGTTGTTTTGAGCTTCTGAAAAACGGGTTGCAGAATTATTATTTGCTAATTCACTTCCGGAGATTGAAAACAGGACCTGTCCATTCGATACGGGTTTCCCTTCCAATATATTGTTGGCAGAAAGCTTGACAATGCCGTTTGTTTTCGCAGAAATAAGCGTTTCGTCACCCTGGGCAGATTCAACCCGGGCAGTAGTCCTGATGACCTGGCCGAATGGTTCTGTTTTTGGATGTGCCGTTGCAAAATCAATTTTCCACGATTGCTCCTTAGTAAATACCGTGGCATTGGTTGACGAAACAACAATATCTTCTCCCGCATGAATGGCATCATGGTCATCCGCAAAAACCTCTACTTCGGGAACTGTTAATTGAAAGTTTCCTTTTTCTGTTACTATATCAAAAACCAATTGACCAACTCCTTCGGTTTCTGGCGTTAATACAAATTTGTAAATGCCCTTTCTTGTCGGTTTGTCGAGGGTATGACTGGTTTCTTTTCCGTTTATTTTTAAGCGAGCGGTCATACTGCCATTTTCCAATGCTTTAAAACTTGGTAAATGAGAAAAATGCGACAATATTTCGGAGGATTGGCCTACCGCAAAAGGGTCAGCCTCGGCAAAAAGTTCAAATTCGTTGCTGTAAGCAGTTAACTGGATTTTAACCTCGTCATGATGCGGTTCTTCGATTTTACGGTTATGGTTGGTATTGCAACTTGCTAAAAATAACGCAAGCGCAGCAAATAAAACTATTTTTATATTCATTATTGAAATTGTTTAAATTTTAAACTAAAGAGCACTGGTCAAAAGCACTCAAAATTAACACCCGATAACTCGTTACCGAATGCATGCATTAAAAACTGTAAAATTTAAACAATAGCAGGAGGCCCCCGTAAAGCATTGGCTTCCGGGGCAAAGAGGGAATTTAATATAATCTGTTCCCTTCTATAATATTGATTTTTCGAGCAGGGAGGTTCAAAATAATCATTCTGGAACACAAGTAACACCACAAATAATGTGGTGATTTTTTTAAATGAATTTGACTTATGAAGGTTTGTCCTTGCATAAACAAAATCACTGGTTGCCGAAATATGATGGTGAAGAGGAAAGGGATGATTGTGTTCATCGGCAGAATTCCCTTCGTTACTTTTTTCAACAGGGAAATCAACTATACTTTGTTTACTCAATAAACCTTCCGCCATATCATCATGATGATGATGGAGAATCATCTCATGGCTTAACACTACCAAAAATGATAGCAAGAGTGATATGGCATAAATTTTATTTTTCACAGGTGCAAAAATAGGATATTTAATTCTTTTTTTGCCAAAATCGATTTTGTTTTTTCAGAAAGTATTTTTAGGCGTTGATAAATTTCACTCCTTTGCAGATGTTGGATAATGAATTGTTTTTCACAACCTTGCCACTAGTTAAACGAATAAAAAATAAGCGTTCAACAGCAACTGTTTTCTTTTTGAATTGAAGGGCATTTTACAGAGCCAAACGAACAATATACACAACAATCACCTTTCTTTGGTCTCAAGACAGATTTACACTTTTCACACTCATAGAAAAACTGGCACGAATCTTCCCTCATGGTTTCCTCTTTTTGAAAGCCACAATTTGGACAGGTTATTATTGATTCTAAAACTACTTCCATATCTATTTTCCAAGTTTCAATATCCTGAAAGCCCCTTTTACCACGATTAAAAACACAATTGAACCGATGATTAAATCAGGATACTTTGATTGGGTCAACAGAACCAATACTCCTGCTGCGATAACACCAGTATTGATAATAATATCGTTTGATGTGAATATCATCGTGGCTTTCATGTGTGCTTCTTCACTCTTTGATTTTTGCAATAAATAAAGGCAAACGGAATTGGCAATCAATGCCAGGATGGAAACAATAATCATGATTTTGAAATCCGGCACAGCTTCAAAACTGATAAAGCGGCGTATTACTTCTATAAGACCAATCAGTGCTAAAGCCAGTTGAAAATATCCACTCAGTTTTGCCACTTTTTTCTTGCTGAGTACCGTTGAACCCACTGCCCAAAGGCTAAGGCCATAAACCAAAGCATCTGCCAGCATATCCAGCGAATCAGCAACCAGGCCCATTGATTTTGAAATAAAACCTGTGGTGATTTCAAGGATAAAAAAAGCAAAATTGATAATCAGAACTATCCAAAGAAGTTTAGATTGCACACTTGGGTTATCTATAAATTCATCCTGTTTGACAATGATTGTTTCCTGAAGTTCAGCGCCTAATTTAAGTTCTTTCAGACGGTTTCCGATTTCTTCGTTTTTTTCGGAATGAAAGACAGAAAGTTTCCTGTTTTCAATATCGAATACCAAACCTTTAATCATAGAAAGCCCATCCAGTTTCATCCGGATAAGGGTTTCTTCCGACGGGCAATCCATTTTTGCTATGTGAAATGTGCTCTTTATCAACTTTATTATTTTTTGTATGCCAATAATCTTAATGCATTAAATACCACAACAATGGTCGAACCTTCGTGAATCAGTACGGCAATGCCAATACCGGCAATGCCAAGGATGGTTGACGGAATAAGTATTGCCACGACACCCAGACTAATCCAAAGGTTCTGTTTTATGATGCCTTTTGCTTTTCTACTTAGGCCAATGGCAAAGGGGAGGATTTCCAGTTTGTCGCCCATCAGGGCAATATCGGCGGTTTCAAGCGCCACGTCAGAACCGGCCGCGCCCATGGCTATGCCCACGGTGCTGTTGGCCATGGCGGGGGCGTCATTCACGCCATCGCCTACCATTGCCACCTTCGATTCCTTCTCTCGCAGTTTCTTTATGGCATCCACTTTTTCCTCAGGCAACAGGCTGCCCCAGGCATCGGTCAGTCCTATTTCTTTTGCTACAGCGTCGGCCACTTTTTGGTTGTCGCCCGTGAGCATGACCATCCGTTTGATTCCGATTTTTTTTAATTGTTCCAGCGTGCTTTTTGCTTCTGCCCGCGGTGTGTCCATTAAGGCGATGATGCCCACATATTCGTTATTCCGGCGAATAAGCATTGTGGTGTTCCCTTCTGCTTCAAGAGCTTTTACTTTTTTCGCAATTTTTTCCGAAGGTTTTTTATCATCGAGGGCTTCATACAGTTCCAGGTTGCCAATATATACTTTATCTTTTCCCAGTGTTGCCTTAATACCTTTACCTAAAACGGCTTCCAGGTCTTTGGCCTCGGGAATGCTATTCCCTTCCAAACGTTTTTTGCCGTCCCTGACCACTGCCTTTGCCAACGGGTGGTCGCTCAGGTTTTCCACGGCTATTGCCATTTTCAGCAATTCATTCTCATCGGTATTGTTCAGCGGAATTACTTCAGTGAGTTTTGGTTTGCCTTCGGTTAGGGTCCCGGTTTTATCGAACGCCAGGGCGGTTAAAACACCCAGGTCTTCCAGCGGCCGACCGCCTTTGATAAGCACCCCGCTTTTTGCAGCCCTTGCTACTCCGCTCAGCACGGCGCTGGGCGTGGAAATGGCCAGCGCACAAGGGCTGGCGGCTACCAGCACGGCCATCGCCCTGTAAAAGCTGTCGCTGAAATTTTCGTCTATGACCAAAAAAGCCCCGAGCAACAAAACCACCAATCCCAAAACGGAAGGCACAAAGTATTTCTCGAACTTGTCGGTAAACCGTTGGGTGGGCGATTTCTGCGTTTGGGCTTCATTTACCAGTTGCACCAAACGGGAGAGGGTAGAATCCCTGGATTCCCTGGTGACTTTAACTTCCAGCGTGTTATTGCCATTGATTGTCCCTGAAAAAACCCTGCTTTCATCACGAATGTCTTTTTCGTTAGAATAGTCCTTTTGGGGGTCATCCACGGGCATTTTATCCACCGGCACACTTTCGCCCGTGATTGGGGCCTGGTTCACGCTGCTTTCGCCGCTCACCACAACGCCATCGGACGGGATTTTGGTGTTGGGCTTCACCACGATAACATCGCCAATACCCAGTTCTTCAATGCCTACCTCTTCTGTTTTACCGTTCTTCTTTAGCAAGGCGGTTTTGGGTGCAAGTTCGGCCAATGCAGCAATAGATTTACGGGCTTTGTTCATAGCGAAATGTTCGAGTGCATGGCCCATACTGAACAGGAACAACAGCAAAGCGCCTTCGGCCCATTCTCCCAGGATAGCTGCACCGATGGCTGCAACCAGCATGAGGAAATCAATTTCAAAACCCCCTTTGGCAACGGTTTGTATGGCTTCTTTGGCCGTGTAGAAACCACCAAAGAAATAAGCTCCGATGTACAGCGACAAGCTAACCCACGAAGGGACTGCATCCACGAAAGAGAGGCCAAAACCAATGGCCAGCAATATTCCGCAAATGATGGAGAAAATCAACTCCGTATTTTTACCCAAAATGCCGCCATGGGCATGTTCATGTTCTTCCCCTTTTTCTTCGTGTTCAGGCTTTTTTTCAGGCTGCTTGTCTTTCGGCGCTTTCTCCGTTTCTTTGATGCCGCGAAGATATTTCCCGGCTTTTAAATCAGTATCAGTTATGCCAAGGCCTTCTTTTCGTAAAGCTTTAACTATTGCTGCTTCATCAATCTGCCTTGTGTCGAACTCGGTCCGTACCATTCCCGAGGCAGAAACAGATGCTTCAATTATGCCGTTTAGGCCGCGCAGGTTTCGTTCGACACTGCGTGCATGGCGCGCGTGGCGGATGCCTTCTACGCCGATGAGCTTGTGCCCGGTTTTTTCGGTAATGGACGCCCCTGTTTGCCGGGCAATTGAACGTACACGGTCAATGGAAATCAATTCCGGGTCATAGTGAAAACAAAGCTGGAGTACGCCATTTTCGGTAGCTTCTGAAACGTGGACTTTTTCCAGCCCTTTTTGCTCCTGAAGCAGTGAGATAAGCTCCTGAACGCATTGGTCTTTTTCGTCAGGCACTTCGGGTAGAATGAGTGGTATTTCTAACTTTAGTTTTTTCATGTTCATTGTATATTTAACGATGAAATGCTCAATTTTACTAATACAAAACCTGATTTTATCAAGTTAATGAAAAGGCTGCTATAAATCCAAATTAGATTTGTAGCAACCTTTTCAATTTTTTACAGTCCGTTTTCCAGGCCTGTTTTTACCCGGTACACCTTTTCAACATCAGAAACATAAATCAACCCATCGCCGGGGTTCAGGGTTTTACCGTATTCCGAAATAATTTGAACAACCTTGTCCACATCGTTTTTGCTAACAACCAGTTCAAGTTTGGCCACTTCACTGTCGGTAATCGAAAATTTTTGGGACACGAAGGCATCTTCATCCTGTAATTTTCCAGTACCCTCAGCCGATGAAATGGTCATGTTTTCAAAACCGGCATCTTTTAAATGGTGAACGATGTCGTTCACTTTATTAGGCCGTATAAATGCTTTTATTTCTTTCATCATTTCATCTTTTTAATGTTCGTGTTCTGTTTCTTCTTTGTTCATGTCGGCCAATAAATAGTAGGCCGCATTCATTACTATCTGGGTATTATCAGGCAGGGGACTGACCAGTTTTATCTCGGTGTACCCGCTTTCCTGCATCCCGGTAATGACCTCAACCATGCGAAAGGCCATTGTGTGGCTACCGTTTTCGTCTTCATGCCCTGCTTCACCGGCATGTTCATCATGGTTTTCCTCAGCCTCGTGGTCATGGCCTTCTTCTTCTTCTTCTGCTGCTGCTAATGCGACTGCTTCATTTTCGTGTCCTTCGTGTTCTACTGCTTCAACCGATTCGTCCAAAATAAAAATATAAGATTTGGTTCCTTCGATTACCACAGCATCGTTAGGCAGGGTACGAGTGGTATTTTCATCGGTATGGATATGTCCCGAAACATACATACCGGGAATCAGATTACCAGGGTTCTCATCCAGGCGTGCATGGACGTGAACCGCCCGGGTATTGGCTTCAAACTCTTGACCGATGGCAAAAATGGTAGCGGTCAATTCTTCGCCCGGTCGATTGGAAACCGTAAAATCAACTTTTTGTCCTTTTTCAAGCAGATGCACATCGTTTTCATACACCATGAAGTCGGCATGAATCTCCCGGTTGTCGGTAAGACTTAGAAGCCGGTCTTTGGCATCGACATAGGTGCCTACCTTAATGTTGACATCACTGACAAAACCGCTTATCGGCGAAAGAATAGAAATGGTGTTTGAAATGGTGCCGTCTTTCACTTTTTCGGGTGAAAGGTTGAGCAGTTGAAGCCTTGATTTTAATCCTTCGTAACGTGCCTTGGCGGTACTAAATTCCGATTTTATCTGCTGAAAGTCTCTGCCTGCCCCCACGTTGTTTTCAAATAGTTCTTTCTGGCGTGCAAATTCCTGTTCAAGAAATTCCAGTTTATTGGCTGTTTCGGCAAATTCTTCCTGGAGGACAATATAATCGGGGTGTTCCAGAATAGCCAATGCCTGGCCTTTATTCACTTTATCGCCATGGAAAACCTTTATTTCTTTCACATTTCCGCCTATAATGGCGGTAACGTCGGCACTTGCAGCGGGTGGCACTTCAAGCTGGCCGTTTGTTTTTACAAGGGTTGTAAGGTTCCGCATTTGGAAATTGCCCAATTGTAAATTTAGGGCTTCACGTTGTAGTTCGTTCAGCATCACGACACCTTCGGGGCTTTCCTCTCCCGCATGTTCGTCAGTTTTCGCGTTTTCTTTTTTGTTGCTGTTGCACGACAGGAGTGTAGCTATTACAATAAGCGCTAAAAATATTTTCGTTTTCATCATTTATCTGTTTTTAAAATTATTGACCTGTTATGTATTCCAATTGTTCTTTTATTTCGAAAAAATCTGACAGCCGGGATAAATATTGCTGTCTTGTTTTTATGGCTGATTCGGTATTCTGTATAAACTCAATATAGCTGAGGCTTCCAAGGCGGTATCCAAGGTTGGCTGCTTCAATTTGTTCGTCAGCAAGCGGGAGTGCTTCATTTTTATAATATTCAAGCACCTCGCTCATTACCCTGTAGCGGCTTAGAAGCTCCTTGTAGGAGGCATTCAGTTCCAATTCCCGTAGTTTGTATTCCTCCCCCGTTATCTCGTAATCAATCCGGGCGGCTTTTGTCTTGCCCGACTGGGAAAAAAACAATAGCGGAACAGAAATACCTGCTTCCCATCCATAAAAGCCCGATGTGCCATCGACGGATTGGCGCGAGTAGCCCAAATCGAGTTTAGGCAGATAATTTGCTTTTTCGGCCTTCCACTCCGCTTCAGAAACATCCAACTGTTGCCTGTAATAATTCAGCAGCGGAACACCATTTAATGAATCTGTTGAAAACGTGGTATGAACTGTTTCCTCCCAATCCTGTCCAGTATTGGCAATTTCAACTCCATCCGAGTACATCAGGTACTGGTTCAGAAGTTGCAGGGAAGCCAGGTATTCGCTTTCGGCTTGTTTTATATTTACCATTAGCTCTTTGTATTTGGCAGAGGCGGACAGGAATCCCACTTTGGATGTTTGCTGTGTTTTGAACCGCAACTCGGCAGCCTTAAGGAAATCGGCATAAATACTATCTAGCTGTGCAAACAGTTCCATTTGTCTTTTAGCCACTAACGCCTTATACCATGCCAGACTCACGTTTCTGACCAGTTCATTTTCGGTGAGCTCAAGTTTTGAAACGGCCAGATTGGTGCGTGATTTATTTAGCTTGTTTTTGGCAGGTATGCCCAACAGGTCTATTTCTGATTGTGTTACCCCAATCTGGGTTTGAATACCCACCGCACCGTTGCCTGTTTCCTCTTTGCCGGTGTAGATGGATGTACTTCCTAAATCGTAAGCTGTGGCTTTCAGGGCTTTTTGTTTTTCCACGTTGAGCGAAGCCGCTTTTAATGACGGGTAGTTTTCTTTAGCCCGTGCTAAAGCTTGCTCAAGGGTAACGGTGTTTTCCTGTGCTTTCAGTCCGCCTGAAATACCCAGCCCACCAATGATAAACAGGATGGTTATTACCGTGGTATTCAGTTTAGGCGCTTTCAGTTTGGTTTTGCCTGATTCAACCATTTTGTATAAAACAGGCAACACAATTAGTGTTAAGAGCGTGGATGTTAGCATACCGCCGATAACCACGGTGGCAAGTGGACGTTGCACTTCCGCCCCGGCAGATGTGGAAATGGCCATTGGCAGGAAACCGAGAATATCGGTTGATGCAGTTAGAAAGATAGGGCGCACCCTGCGAATGGAACCTTTTTTGATAATGTCACCCAGACTGAATTTTCCTTCTTCCTTTAACTCGTTAAAGCCGCTAATCAAAACCAGTCCGTTTAACACGGCCACACCAAACAGCACGATAAAGCCAACCCCAGCCGAAATGCTGAAAGGCATATCACGCAGGTAGAGCGAAAAGATACCTCCCACGGCAGCCAGTGGAATGGCCACATAAATCATCAGGGTTTGTTTAAACGATTTAATGGCAAAGAAAACCAGCATAAATATTAATGCTAGAGCAAGCGGCACAACCAATGTGAGTCGTTTTGATGCCCTTTCGAGGTTTTCGAAAGCCCCACCATAACGGATGTAGTATCCGGCTGGTAGCTCCAGTTTTTCATCAAGTGTTTGCTGTATTTCTTCCACCAGCGTTTTTATGTCCCTGCCTTCCACATTAATACCTACATAGGTACGCCTGTTGGTATTGTCGCGGCTGATTTGCATAGGACCAGGCTGGTAGCTGATTTCCGCTACCTCTTTAAGGGGAACCTGATTGCCATCGGGCGTATTTACAAATAAATTCCGAAGGTTGTCAATGCTTTGGCGGTGTTCTTCATCGAGGCGTACCACCAGGTCGAACATCCGTTCTCCTTCATAGATTACCCCGGCAACGCCACCACTAAAAGCAGTTTCTACCACGGTATTCAGGTCTTTTATTTTTAGCCCGTACTGCCCAAGTTTGGTACGGTTGTATCTGACTGTAATTTGAGGCAATCCACGGGTTGCTTCGGCTTTTATTCCTTCAATGCCTTCTATTCCTGCGATTAAACCGGAAATTTCTTCGGCTTTGTCGGCCAGCATATCCAGGTTATCACCGTATAGTTTTATGGCCACATCTTCACGAATACCAGTTAAAAGTTCGTTAAAGCGCATCTCGATAGGCTGGGTAAACTCATAGTTTATACCGGGCAGCACGCCCACCTTTTGTTTTACCTGATCAATCAGCTCCTGTTTCGATTCAACCTTTGTCCATTGATCCTGAGGATTAAGGATGACAAATATATCAGCAATATCCATTGGCATGGGGTCTGTAGGAATATCGGCAACCCCAATACGACTTTGAATAGATGCTATTTCATCCGGGAAATTCTCGAGTACTATTTGTTCAATCCGGGTAGATGTTCTTTCAACTTCCGACAAGGATGTTCCAGGCTTTAGGAAAGCCTGGAACGCAAAATCTCCTTCGTCCAACTGTGGAATAAATTCGGCTCCCATGCGGGAGAATAAAAATCCACCTGAGATTAAAAATATTATTGCAATGCCTAATACAAGTTTTCCCTTTCGCAAAGCCCATGCGATTACCGGTTCGTACAGGTTTTCGAGCTTTAAAATAAATTTCTCTCCCCAGGTTTTTTTATCTGTTTTTGGCGGTCTCAGGAAGAATGCAGCCATCATTGGGATATAGGTAAGGCAAAGGATCATTACGCCCAGTACGGCAAAACCGAAGGTCATGGCCATGGGTATGAACATCTTGCCTTCTACACCCTGTAATGCCAATACAGGAATAAAGACGATAAGAATGATGAGCTGGCCGAAAAATGCGGAGTTCATCATTTTACTGGCCGAGTTGTAGGCTATTTCGTTGCGGCGGGGCAGTCCTAATTTCTTCCCGATAAATTCATTTCGATGGAGGTAAAATATCATGCTCTCCACGATGATTACCGCGCCGTCAACCAGAATCCCGAAGTCGATAGCACCGAGGCTCATCAGGTTTGCCCAAACGCCAAACAGGTTCATCATGATAAATGAAAAGAGCAAGGCAAGCGGGATGGTAGAAGCTACCAACAAACCGCCCCGTAAATTACCCAAAAAGACGACAAGAACAAAAATAACAATCAGCGCTCCCAGCGAAAGGTTCTCGGCAACGGTCGATGTGGTGCTTTTTATCAGCTTGCTTCGGTCGAGGAAAGGTTCAATTTTCACGCCTTCGGGTAAGGACTTTTGGATTAAGGCCATACGTTCCTTCACATCCTTAATCACATCGTTTGAGTTTTCACCCTTCAACATCATCACAATTCCACCCACGGCTTCGCCTTTACCGTTTTTGGTAAATGCCCCGTATCGTAAAAAACTGCCATATTTTACCTCGGCCACATCCCTTATAAAAACCGGTTGCCCGTTTACATTGGCCACCGGTGTATTGCGGATATCATCGAGTGAACGCATCAAACCTTCGCCGCGAATAAAATTTGCCTGAAAGTTTTTCTCGATGTAGGCTCCGCCTGTGTTCTGGTTGTTATCCTCCAACGCCTCGAAAATGTCGGCAATCGTCAGGTTCATGCTGCGGAGTTTATCGGGGTTGATGGAAACTTCATATTGTTTCCCACGCCCGCCAAAGGAGTTTACTTCAACCACGCCCGGTACCATGGCCATTTGCCGTTTTACAATCCATTCCTGCATGGTGCGCAGTTCCATGTCATCGTAAACCGTGTCGTAACCGGGCTGCACTTCGAGGGTATATTGGTAAATTTCGCCCAGCCCTGTGCTGATGGGAGCCATAAACGGCTCGGCAAACCCTTCGGGGATATTCTCCTTTATTTCGGCCAACGCCTCACTCACCAACTGACGGGGAAGGTAAGTGCCCATATCGTCTTTGAATACAATGGTAACCACCGATAATCCGAACCGTGACACCGAACGAATTTCGGTAACCCCTGGCAGATTGGCAACCGAAAGCTCCACCTGGTAAGTAACAAACTGTTCTATGTCCTCGGTACCCAGATTGGGAGCTGTTGTTATCACCTGCACCTGATTATTTGTAATATCGGGAACGGCATCCAATGGCACTTTGGTCATGGAATAAATTCCCCCGATGATAAGCCCTACGGTCATCAGGACAATGAGGGCTTTGTTCTTTATTGAAAAAGATATAATACTATTTATCATTTCATATCTGTTTTATTTGTTTGAAACTTGAGTTTATTTTTTTAATGTTTTGATTCATAATATTTATTGAAATTTTCTTTATTTCTGAAATAAACCAATTCAGGATTATTCCTTTTTTTAAGACCAATAATTGCATCCGCTTTATTAATTGAATCACCTGAAAATGCATCAGGAACTATTGCAACTTTTCTGAAATGCTTTACGAGATGGTTAAAACATGCCTGACTACAGAAATAATACGTTTTGTCCTCGAAAACTGCTTTAGTACTTTCATGAATCTGAAGGTTATCCCCATTCATGCAAGTCAGTTTTTCTGGCACTTCTTCGCTATACCATGCAATTTTCCGCCAAGTATATTTAGTGTCGCACCAATAGGTATAAAAAATAAGAATTGACATTAAGCATAGAAAAAGGATGCTGAAACTTATCAGCATGGTTCTGTTAAATTTTTTTTCATCAAGCTTTTGCTTTTCAACTAGCTGCTGCTTGCTTAATCTCTTTTTCTTCATTATGTGAAAGACTAAGTGATTACTACTGCCGATAAAATAATCTATCGGTTAAAATAATATGAAAAGAAATTAAACAGTTGCAGGGGGTGCCCTCAACGAATGGTTGGTAAGGAATATTTGTTTTTGCGGAAAGAATATGAAACAATGGGTATAGTTTACCACATTGAGTTTTGACGCTAATTCAATATTTGTGTTAATACCAAAAAGGTCTAGGTTGAAATTTGATGCAGGGGAGGAAAGTAAAATTAAATCATTTCCGATTTCCGAAATAATAAGGTTAAATGCATGACAATGCGTATCCGGGTTTTCATTGTGTTTAGTCGGGTTGGTGTTTTCGCATTCTAAATTTTCCGGATGCGCTTCTACGGAATCGAAATGATGGTGATGGGGAACAACAGCATGGGCAAAAATAATTATCCCCGTAATCAGGATAAGAAATGTACCATTATATTTTTCTTTTAAGCTCAAGCTATTATTTGCTTTTCTTGTTATTTAAAATTATAACGGCAAAACTAATAAAAAGTTGATGCAACCCAGTTGCAAAGTTATTTTTTGCAATTTGAACAAACTCCTTTTATTACCATATTTACGCTTTCGAGGTAAAAGCTACTGGGGAGATTAATTGTTGGAACAGGAATTTCGTTTAAACAAAAAGTTTGATTACAAATTGAGCAAAGAAAATGGACATGCAGGTCTTCGGGCTCGCACTCGCAATTATCCTGACAAAGCGCATATCTCAAAGAACCCGAACCATCTTCAATCGAATGAATCAGTTTATTTTCCTGAAATGTTTTTAGCGTTCGATACAAAGTTGCTTTATCTGCTTTTTCAAATTTTATTTCTAATTCAGGCAAACTAATAGCCGTTTTTTGTTCGGTCAAAACTTTAAAAACCAATTGTCGCATTGCGGTTGGCTTAATGTTTTTGGATTTGAGTTTGTTGTCTATGTCTTTTTTCATGGAAAATCAGCTTTGCTATGATAAGGAAAAGAAGCGAAATGTCCAAACGTAAAAAGGAATTAAGATCAAGTAGAAATTAAAACTCCAGTTTCAGGAAAAGAATGTATAAAAAAGGAATAGCTCCGGAATATATATTGGTAAAGTCGAGTAAGCTAGGGGAATTTCACCCCTAACTTCTCACAGAACCGTACGTGAACCTCTCAATTCATACGGCTCTTATTATGCAGTCAACTTTTATCAGACTAATTGATAGCCTAATACCCAATGATAAAATAGGTTTGGATACGATTTATACACCCATCTTATCCAACGGACAGCCTTAACTTTGCTGCGTTTGAAACGTTTGTATTTATTCAGAACCCATTTTATCGTGCGTTGGTGCAGGTAGTAAAAAACTGGTCGCATGCATCTACGGTTAATTTTTCCATAATAGTTTAACCAGCCCCGTATCTTTGGATTTAACGGCAGTGCCAAATCCTGAATAGTGCGCTGTGTTTTGTTATGAAAATTCAACTTCCGTAGCTCTTGGGTGATTCGCACCTTGGACTTGCGGCTCATGATACAATCGAATTGTAGAAAACTCCCCCCTTTCTTTAACTTCATCCGTATTGGACGAAAGCTAAAACCCAAAAAATCAAATTGAACAGGGAAACCTTTTAGGTTTCGTCCCGACTTCTTACAATATACCACTCTTGTCTTTTCGGGATGGGCCGTAAGACCACAATCCGTCAATCGCCGTTATATGGCCGTTAGTAAGCGGGTGGCTTCCTGCCCGGTTCGACAGTGGACAATAATATCGTCGGCATATCGAACCATTTCAATTCCCGGATAGTGGATTTTCAGCCACTTATCAAAACAGTAGTGCATAAATAAATTGACAAGTAATGGACTAATGACCCCGCCCTGCGGTGTTCCTTTTCCTGATGTTGGAACTAATGTCCCATCCCGAAGTTGAACGGGGGCTTCGAGCCACCTTCGGATATACAGTAATACCCATTTCTCCGAAACATGTAATTTCAGTGCTTTAAATAATAGCTCATGATTTACATTTTCAAAGAACTCTTTAATATCGAAATCAATTGCCCAGCTGTATTTACGTACATTTTCCTGTACTTTCTTAACTGCTGAGAGTGCACTCCTGTTAGGTCGGTAGCCATAAGAGCTTTCCAGAAACTCTTTATCAAGCCTTGGTTCCAGTAATGTTTAAATCACCTGTTGTGCAATCCTGTCTCCTACTGTAGGAATTCCAAGTGGACGGAATTTCCCATCGTGCTTACGAATCTCTACTCGTTTTACCTCTGGTGGAAAATAATTGCCGTAAGTTAGCCTGTTCCAGATTTTGTATAACTCTTTAGAACGGACTTTGTTGAAATCGTCCAATGTTTGTTGGTCAATCCCTGCACTTACTTTGTTACTTTTCACCTTTTTGTACGCTTCCCACACCATCATTTTTGTTATGGGAATTGACTTTGTTTCTTCCTTAAAAATCATCCTTAAACATTTTAAGTTGTCTTTAATTCTAAACTGCATAATTGAAGCCCTTTGCTCCACTCCCATTACAGGAGTTTCGTCACTACTACGGCTTCATCCGCCACCTTAACAATCATTGGTAATAACCTTACAGGTATTTCCTGCTAGACTTTTTCCCTTTTGCATATCATTAAGGTTTCCTGTGTTCCGCAATAAAGCCTGAATAAGAGTCATGCCCCCTTTATGACGGTTGCCGCACAGACAATAATTAGGCACCCTCTGCACTTATCCCTGACGTTTCGATATCCATCAGGTTTTGACAACAACGGGCATTTCGTCACTTCATCGGAAAGTTCGCTTACGCTCATCTCTCTTATTCTCACCTGACTGTTTAAACAGCCTTTTCTTCTATCGCTTCATGCATCGTTGTTTCCTTCAACACATCATAGAAGTGGTTTGACCAGTTCTCCTAAAAAATCCTGGTCGGAAGACCTGCTTCCATCTTTATTGCAGTTACGTTGCTTTCGCAACTCACAGCACACATCGAATAGCTCGATTGCAATTCAGCCTTATATATCTTTAAACTCTCATTCTTTCATGATCTGCAACGATTTTGGGTTAACAGTGCAACTATAAAATTAGCATTCTACCATACAGTTGAGTCATTGATTAATTGAGTTAAATGGGGTATCTTATCGTCACCCGTAGTTTTTCTAATTTAGCTGACATACAGTAACTTGACAAAACATTGCATGTTTATCAATACACTCACATTCAGTACGTTATATTCATTACGGATGATGACCGGATACCCCATTTTGAGTTAAAGATCTGAATCAAAATTTCAACTAACACAATAAGAAAATCTTGCCAATAACAATTTGATTTAAAATTTCCACATCCTGAAAAACGGATCAACTAAACCCTTAGCAAAATTCCCTATAAATAGGGATTTCGTGTATCTCCCTGCATCTCTACTTTTACCATCCAATTTTTAACCAATCTTAATAAAAAAAAGAATCATGAAATCTCTTTTACTTGCCTTTGTGCTACTTTGCTCACTCACATCCTTTTCGCAAGGAATACTACGAGGAGTTGTCACCAATGAAAACAATCAACCGGTTGGTGGTGCCACGGTTCATATTGAGGCCCTGCAACAAGGGACATTAACTGAAGCGGACGGCTCGTATGAGCTCCCCCAACTCAAAGAAGGAAACTGGAAAGTATCTTTTCGAATGTTGGGTATGCGGACGGCTTTTTATGATGTTCAGATTCACCCGGGAACGACTACTGAACTGAATGTGACATTGAAAGATGAATTCAGCAAACTGGATGAGATTGTCGTATCGGCCAGCCGGAATTCAGAGTATATTTCAGAAATTCCAGCTTCCATTACCGTGATCGATGTGCAGCAGCTTCGTAATTTCTCAAAATCGACTTCTAATATCAATGAGATACTGCAATTTAGCGTCCCGGGACTGGCTGTTGGTAGTGGAACGTTTTCGAATTGGGGGCAGACTATGCGTGGTCGTTCATTGCTGGTGATGGTTGATGGTATCCCCCAGTCGACACCATTGCGGAATGGCTTACTGGGAATTAAATCTGTGAACCCGAACGACATCAGCCGGGTCGAAGTGATTAAAGGCGCCACGTCCATATTTGGGAATGGCGGAAATGGTGGCTTCATTAACTACATCACCAAGAATGGTGGATCGGAAAAGCCCATAGAGGGCAACACCAATGTGTGGGGTACCAGCAACCTGGCAAAAACAAAAGATGGCCAGGGATGGGGTATTTATCAATCCTTGAAGGGGCAAGTAAATCAGCTTGCTTACTACATCAGCGGAAGTTTCGAACAAACCGGTAATCAGTATGACGCCGATGGTGTGCCTTTGCTTCCAACCTATGGAATGGACAACACCGGCATATACAGCACCTTTGCCAAAGTAAGCTACCAGCTGTCTGAAAAACAGCAGTTGAGCCTAAACGGAAATCTATACAAAACGGCCCAGAACACGCCGTTCATACCCGAGTTGGCGCAGGTGCAGGTACTCAATGCTGAAGGTGATTACATCCTCACTCCTGGCTACGGAGTGGAAGGATCAATTCCAGGGCAGGAGCCTACGGGCACAGAATTGGTTAATGCCCGCCTAAAATATGATGTCGATGGACTTTTTTCAGGGACGACACATTTTGAAACCGATGTCTATTACCAGAAAACCAAAAATGTCTTCTTTTATTCCGAGAGCTTTGAAAACGGCGGACAATCGGTCATCAATGCTGAAAAATATGGGATCAGGCCAAACTTTAATACACAATTGTCTGGTAACGGAACCATCGATGTGAATCTCACTTATGGATTGGATATTCTTCGTGATAAAACGAACCAGGGCTTGCTGGATGGTCGCCTCTGGGTTCCCAACATCGAGATGGTTAGCTGGGCACCCTACCTGCAGTCTACATTCAAGCTGAAGGAGGACTGGGTACTGAAGGCTGGATTACGATACGATGCGATGCAAATGAATATCGACGACTACAACACCCTGCCCTATTCGCCCAAAGCGGACGGCAACTTCACTACGTCGTTACCGGTACAAGGTGGAGAATTGAATTTCACCAATATCGCCTACAATTTGGGCATACGCTATATCAAACATGACGAATTCATACCATATCTAAGCTATTCGCAGGGCTTTTCCATCGCTGATCTGGGAGTTATACTACGTTCCGCCATCGCTTCAGATATCAATGACATCAACCTGGAGGCAGCCGTAACGGATAATTATGAGTTCGGATTCATGTCAAAATTCAGGCACGTACACCTGGAAGCCGTTGGCTATTACAGCAGGTCGAATCTTGGAACCGGTGTCGTATTCAGTGATGAAACCAATTCTTTTATCCCTTCGAAACAACCGCAGGATATTTTCGGTGGCGAAGTCCTTGTTGATATTATCCTGGCCAAAGACAAACTGAAGGTCGGTTCCTCTTATTCGTATGTTGAAGGCTTTAAGTATAGCACCGACGACAAGAACGACTTAAGTTATTTGGGCGGCGATGTGATTGCACCTGCAAAATTGACCGCTTATCTTACTTGGAACCCGACAACCAAAATGACCACGACTTTACGAATGACACATCAAAGTAAACGGGAACGATTTAACCCGTATCAGGATGGAAATGGGAACTGGGCTTTCCGGCACACAGAATTTCCGGTTGACAACGCTACCTTATTAAACTTCTCGATGGATTACGAATTGCGTTCTAATTTATCTTTGTCGCTGGGAATTAACAACCTGCTGAATGAATATTATTTGTCGGCTCGCTCACAATGGGCAGCACCTTTACGCACGTTCACAGGAGTGGCCGAAGGTATTAATACCCGATTGGGCTTAAATTACAATTTTTAAGATCTGAAATCTGGTTAGATGCGGGTGAAGTCATCCGCATCTAACTTTTTTAAATTCTCAATACTTGAAGCTTAAATTAAATATCAATGTCGTTTAGTTAGCAAAAGTAGCTAAAAGGCCTGTTTTATTGATGTTTTGGCAGAAAATAGTTCTTTGAAAAGTTTGTAATTAGCAAGTTGTTGCTTATTTTGTAAGGGTATATAGGGGGTAACCCAAGTATCAAT
>SWCA01005115.1_pt1 | contig 71091 bp, 74 predicted proteins | sample 4692961 | NCBI WGS metagenome assembly SWCA01 (sample SAMN10267275, study PRJNA491770) | bioreactor metagenome | isolation source: DHS bioreactor inoculated with | place: Japan: off Shimokita Peninsula | reverse complement strand
TTATATGACAACCTTGAGTATTATTAAAATACTTAAGGTTGTTTTTAGTTTGATAAAATCTAATAAAATACGTTAAATTAGATGAAACGGCTTTATTGTTTTGCAAAATAGTTGACAACACAATCTGAAATAATGTATATTATTAATAAATGAACGTTTATTCATCAAAGGAGGTCTGCAATGGCTAGAATAACAGATCCTGATAAGATAGAAAATATCAAAAAGGCCACTATGGATTTGATTGTTGAAAGGGGATATGGTGGAGCATCCATATCATCTATTGCAAAAAAGGCAGGTGTATCGGCTGGGTATCTTTATAGGCATTATGAAGGCAAAGAAGATTTAATAGACTATTTAATCTGTACAAATTTTAGTAAATTATTTAATATAATTGAAAACATTAAAGCAGAGAAGGCTACCGTAAAAGAAATAATCGGTAATTTAATAGAAGAACTTTTTAATATGTGTATATTTAAGCCTATATCTGCAAAGTTTTTGTGTGCACTTTTATTTGGCTTCGGGTTTAAACAAGATGAAATGTTAAAAAGAGAAAAAAGAGTAGAAACACTAGTAGGTAAAATCCTAGAGGCTGGTACGAGAACAGGAGAGATTAATTCCAAAGTTACCGAAGAGGAGCTTTCATGTGTTCTATTCTCTGTGCCCTTTATTTATATGAGAAATAACTTAAATAAAGAAAATTATAAGGAGTATTTTAATATTAAAAAGGCAAATAGGATAACTGAATTATGTATAAATGCATTAAAGTAAATCAACATTTGCATTATAATGAATAAATTTTCATTTATTATAATAAGAAAATTCTGAATATTCACAAGGGGGATTATTGATCTATGAAAAAAGTAGGAACTCTAATAATGCTTATAGCAATGATATTAAATCTATTTGCTTGTGCTAAAACAGAGGAGGAAACGGTAGCAGAAAGAGTGAGAGCCGTTAAAATCTTAGAAATAAAGGAAGCGATGAAACCAGTTACACTAGACTACATAGGTACTGTTGATTCAAAGGATATGGTTAAATATAGTTTTAAATCAAATGGAAAAATTAGAAGATTATATGTTGAGAAGGGAAATGAAGTTGAAAGTGGTCAAAAACTTGTGGAATTAGATGTTAAGGATTTGAAACTTCAAATAGAAGCAGCAAGATTAAAACTTGATACCGCCCAGCTTAATATAAAAAAAGCAGAGGATTCCTTAAAATATAACGATGATTTATTAAAAAGGATAGAAGCGTTATATAAAACAGGTGCTGCTTCTAGAGATAAATATGACCAAGTTAAATTACAAAGGGATGTGGCCCAGACAGAATATAATCAAGCAAAAACCCAATATGAAGCAGGGAAAGCAGACTATGATTATATGCTTACCTTATTGGAAGACTCGGCTCTATATGCAGAGTCAGATGGGATAATAGTAGAAACATTATATGAAGAAAATGAAAGAATAGCAGCCTTTAATCCAGTAGTTGTTGTAAGGAGTAAAAAACAAATAGTGAATATAGGAGCATCACAAACTGATGTAAAGAAGATTAATTTAGGCACTGAAGCAATAATTAATGTTGATGGAGAAATGGCGGAAGGAATTGTTACAAATATTGCTGAGGCTCCCGATTCTAGCACTAGAACCTATACAACTGAAATAGAAATGAATAAGGATTTTAGACTAGGTTCTATAGCAGAGGTTAGTTTGAAAATTGGAGAGGAAAAAGGCATTTGGGTACCGATAAACTCAATTATGTCTAACGGAATGGATTATGTTTATGTAGTAGAAAATGATAGAGCTTTAAAGAGAGAGGTTGAGCTTGGAGAAATATATGAAGATAGTATCATGGTAAAGGGGTTAAAAGTAGGGGATAAAATGGTTATTAGTGGAATGAAGAATCTAACAGATGGTTCAAAGGTCAATATCCAAGAATAGGAGGGTTCTGATTGAATACTTTGATTAAAAAATTGATAGATGAAAGAAGAGTAACCCTATTTTTAGCTATAGTAATAGCAGTGATAGGAGTATATTCCTATTATGTATTGCCAAAACAGGAAAGTCCAGATATAGCTGCTCCTTATGCCATGATAATCACAGCCTATCCAGGCGCCTCGGCTAAGGATGTTAATGATTTAATAAGTAAAAAAATTGAAGATGAGCTCTATGAAATAGACGGATACGATTATTGTAAGACCATATCTAAGGAAGGATTATCAATTGTAGTAGTAGCATTTACTAACGATACAGACCATGATAAAGCAATGCAGGATGTAAGAAATGCGGTTGCAGACGCTAAGACAGAACTTCCCGATGGTGCTATGGATAGCAATATAAATACTAATTTAACAGAAACAGCAGGAATTATAATAAGTCTATCGGGAGAAAATTATAGCTATGAGCAGTTAGCTTCCTTTGGAGAGCAATTTAAAGATAATTTAACTGATATAAAAGGAATATCTAAATTTACTATAGAAGGAGAACTTGAAAAAATAGTAAAGGTCGAAGTCGATATTGCAAAATTAAATCAGCTTAATTTATCCTTTGAAGATTTATATAATCTCCTTCAAGCTCAGAATATAGAAATTCCTTCAGGTGACATAGATACTAAAAATGGAAAAATAAAGGTTAAGACCCCAGGTAATTTTACATCTTTAGATGATATAAGAAATACAATTATTGCTATATCTCCAGAGACAGGTGTGGTAACAAGATTACAAAATATAGCTGATATATACATAGATCTAGAGGAAGGTGCAGAAAAATATAAGCAGGACAGTAGAAATGCAGTATTATTAACAGGATACTTTCAAAAGAGTAAGAATGTAGTTATAGTTGGTAAGGATGTACGTAAGGCCCTCGATGAAGTAAAAGCTAAACTTCCTGAAGATTTGATTGTAGAAGAGGTTATTTACCAGCCCGATGATGTATCCAACTCAGTAAATGACTTTATGAAAAATCTCATTGAAGGAATAATATTCGTTATAATAGTAGTATTTATTGGTATGGGTCTCAGAAATGCCGTAGTAGTCTCTGCTGCTATACCTCTATCTATACTAATGACCTTTGGAACAATGCATCTAATGGGTATATATATACATCAGATTTCCCTGACAGCATTAATAGTAGCCCTTGGTATATTAGTAGATAACTCCATAGTAATTAGTGATACGATACAAGTAAAAATAGATAATGGAGAGGGTAAATTAGCAGCTGCCTTTAATGGAGCAAGGATATCCTCAATTCCTATATTTACTGCCACCCTTACAACAGTTGCTGCTTTCTCGCCTCTATTAGGACTGCCAGGGGCTGCGGGGGAGTTTATAGAGTCATTACCCCAGGTGTTAATTATATCGATAGTAGCGTCCTATATAGTGTCAATGTTTATAACACCTGCAATGGCAGCATTATTTTTTAAACAAAGTAAGGATAAAAAGAAAAAAGAAAGCAAGGTTCGTAAATTTTTTCAAAATACATTACGAGTATGTTTAGGAGCAAAGGGGATTACAACTATATCTATATTTATTATGTTGATATTAGTTATGAAATTTGTAATGCCAATACTTCCATCTCAGTTTTTCCCATATGTTGATAAAAACTTATTTTATATCGATATAGATACAGAGATACCAGGAGATATAGATGCAACTGAAAGATTGACCGATGAAGTAGTTGAAGTTTTAGCCGATGAGCCAGAAATAACAAGCTATACAGTAGCTATTGGGAATGGAATACCTAAATTCTATATTACATTACCAGTGGCAATGCCATCCCAGGATTATGGGCAAATGGTATGCAAATATGATTTAGGAGACAAGAATAGACGTTTTGAAAATAAAGAGGAATTCTTAGAATATATACAAGAAAAGCTTGATGAAAATATCTCGGGTGGAAAATTAACGATTAACCAATTACAGATAGCAGAACCAGGAGCGAAGGTAGTTGTTAAAGTTTCTGGTAATGATATCGATAGATTAACAGAAATATCTAAAGAAATAAAGAATGAGATTAAAAAAATACCAGGTACAACAAATGTACGGGATGATATGAAGGATAGAAGTTATCAATATGAAGTAAGTATTAATGATCCTAAGGCAAGTAGTCTAGGCATAACAAAGTATGATATACAGAGACAAATAAACATTGCCCTATATGGATCTAGTCCATCGGTTTATAGGAGAGATGGTAATGAATATGATATCCTTTTAAAAAGCAACATAGATAGTATAAGGGAGCTTGGAAATCTGGAGATTAAATCATCTGTAACAGAAAGTAAGATACCCTTAAAACAATATGCAACAATAGATTTTGGATCAAAATTAGACTCGATTAACAGATATGATAGAAAACAGACTATTACAATAGAAAGTGATACATTAGTAAACGGAGATGCAGTATTAATTGAGGATACTATTGAGAATGAGATCATACCTAAAATAGATACTTCTGCTGTGCAGATTAGCTTTGATGGTGAGAGGGAATCTATAGATAAAAACTTCAGTGTTATAGGAATATTGGCCCTATTCACCATATGTATTATCTATATAATATTGTTAATACAATTCAACTCATTTATCCAGCCAATAGTAATTATGATAACAATACCATTATCATTGATAGGTTCAATTTTAGGCTTATATTTATTTAATCAACCTTTATCATTAACAGGATTTTTAGGTATTATTGCTCTCATTGGCCTTGTTGTCAAAAACGGTATATTGCTAATAGAATATATAAACGATGCAAGAAAGCAGGGGCATTCAATAGACGAAGCTTGTATAGATGCAGTTGATAAAAGATTTAATGCCATAATATTAAGCGCAGCTACTACTATTATGGGATTACTACCATTGGCTATATCAGGAAGTGATTTATTTGCACCAATGGCAGTATCTTTAATGTCAGGACTTTTGGTTTCTACATTCTTAACAATGGTTATTATACCAGTTATATATAGTTTAATAGAAGCAGAGATAGAAAGAAAGTTTCAAATAGAAGCAAAATAAAATATTGAATAAAATCTAAATAATAGCCTCTTTGCTTTGCAAAGAGGCTATTATTATCAAATGAAGTCGAATGTATATTGTAGTTTGAATTTTAATAACATCAATATACTGTGTCTAGATAAAAGGATATCTACAAATTATGATAAAACTAGAAGAAATAAGACAAAAGTCCCAAGGATTCTATGAAGGATTTTTAAAATATATATAGAATTATTAATTTAGTTAAAAATGTACCAAACACAAGGGGAATGGGGTATAACTTTATGATTAAATTAATGTTTAGAATAGGACTTTTAATTGTCTTATGTATACCAGTCATTTATCTACAATGTCATATTGTAAAATCTGTTATGAATGATGTGATAAAAACTGGAAATAGAAAAAAGCATTCAACTATAAATAAAAATAACCATACAACAAAAGAATACTTTAAAATTGCTAAATAAACTACATGCTATAAGTGTGTAGTTTATTTTTGTTTTAAATTGGAAGTCAAGCAATAGCATAGCTACTTATATCTTATCTTGTATTTAATACCTATTAGTGTTAATATAATTTTAATGGATAGAGAGATTAATTTTTTTGTTTAAAAACTGTGATTTAAAGGAGTATAGATATGGCACTAATAGTAAAGCAGACACTCAAGCATAACAAGATAAGTTTTTGGAAAATATTATTGATGATTATTATCACAGTAGTAGTAATGGATTTAACTATTAAATTTTTTAGTGGATATGGTGCAGCAGTAGGGAGTATAGCAGCTATAATATCTTTAGGGATCTGTACTTTTCTTTGTATCAAGCTGATATACAAAAATCTTGCTTATTTTAACTATAGAGTAATTGATGATGAGTTAATGGTGGAAAGAGTCATAGGAAAGTCCAATCATATTTATTTTAATATTAATTTAAGAGATATTATATTTATAAAACCCTACGAACAAATTGAAGAAGACAAGAAAGACATTAAAACCTATAAATTTGTATTAAACTCAGACAAGGAAAAGTGGCAAGTTGTTGAATTTCCTAAAGACAATAAAATGTATAGAATAGTTTTAGAACCCGATGATAATTTTTTAAAGGCATTAAACTTAAATTATGAAAAGGTCTTTAATCAAGATTAACAAAAATAGGGTCATTGACTGATAGCAGTCAATGACCCTATAATATAGTTTCTATTTGTTTATTATCTCTATTGCTAATGCTAAACCTCTTCACATGATCTTTTCTAACTGACCTTACCTTATCGATGCTTATATCTAATAAACTAGCTATTTCCACATCGCTTTTATGTAGTTCATATAAACTTACGAAATCTTTTAAATTAGTTATGATGGGATAGGGATAGGCTTTCATTGAAATCCTCCTTTGATATATAATAGTTACATAAAAATATAAGTTACTAGTATTCTTCCCAAATATTAGAAAATAATGAGTATTAATATAAATAACTGAATAATTTACTCTATTATTGAGAAAGGAAGTAATCATTTGACCCAGACAACTATATTTGAAGGAATTAATAAATTATTAAAAAGAGATACAGTTTCCTTTCATGTACCTGGTCATAAAAATGCTAAGATATTTGAAAAGTATCATACGAATTTTATCAATAATATAAGTAAAATAGATACTACAGAGATACCAGGGACAGACAACTTACATAATCCTAGTGGTATAATAAAAGAGGCCCAGGAGAAATGTGCAGAGTTCTACGGATCTGATAAAAGCTATTTTTTGATAAATGGTAGCACCTGTGGTATATATTCAATGATAATGGCAGTGACTAGTCCCGGTGATAAGGTAATAGTGCAGAGAGATTGTCATAAATCTGTTATAAATGGAATAATAATGGGTGGATTAATACCTATTTATATAAAATCTCAAATAGATACAAATAGATTAATTGGAATGGGAGTAAGTACAAAAGAGGTAGAAAAAGCATTAATAGATAATCCAGATAGTAAGGCAGTTATAATTACCTATCCAAATTATTATGGTGTCTGTAGTGATATAAGACAAATAGCAGAAATTGTACATAAATATAACAAGATTCTTTTAGTAGATGAAGCCCACGGCGCCCATTTAAGGCTGAGTGAAAAATTACCCGTTTCAGCCCTTGATGTTGGGGCAGACATAGTGGTTCAAAGCACCCATAAAACCCTTACATCCTTTACTCAAAGCTCTATTCTTCATGTAAAGGGGAATAGGGTTGACATTGAAAAACTTAAGTTTATGTTATCATTACATCAAAGTACAAGCCCCTCATATATACTTATGGCTTCTTTAGATATGGCTATAACCATGGCGAAGGAAGAAGGCAACTTTTTAATGGAAAAACTAATAGACCATATTAATACTTTTAAGTCTGATTTACAAAATGCCTCTAATATAGATATTTTATCTAAAGAAGATATTTTAAAATGTGGAGCCAAGGATATTGATATTACAAAATTAGTGATAACGATGAAGGATATTGGGATTTCAGGTATAGTTTTAGAAGAAATCCTAAGAAAAAAATATAATATCCAAATGGAAATGGTCGATATGATAAATGTGACAGGGGTTTCATCAATTGCAAATGAAAAAAACGATTTTAATAGATTATCAAAGGCACTAAAGAGTATATATCAGGATGGTCAAGTCACCCATATAAAAGAAGAATTACCTGAGTATAGCTTTATGATACCAGAAATGAAAGTCATTCCTAGAGATGCTATATATAAAAATAAAGAAGATAGACCCTTTGTTGAAAGTGGAGGCTTAATAAGTGGAGAATATATAATACCCTACCCTCCTGGGATTCCATTAATCTGTCCTGGGGAAGTAATTACAGAGGAGCTTATTGAGTATGTGGAGCTTTTAAAATCTAAAGAAATAGGCATAGTTGGTACTAATGATAAAAGATTAGACCTAATAAGTGTGATAAAATAGAAAGAGGGATATAGATGACAGGATTATTCATAACCTTTGAAGGCCCTGATGGGTCAGGAAAAACAACACAGTTAAATTTATTAGAAAAATATCTTATAGATAAAGGATATGATGTGTTAATAACCAGAGAACCAGGAGGAACAAAGATAAGTGAACAGATACGTTCGGTTATACTAGACAAAGAAAATACAGAAATGGATAGTGTAACTGAAGCAATGCTCTACGCCTCCTCAAGAGCTCAACATGTTGCGCAGTTAATAAAGCCTTCCCTTAAAGAAGGAAAAATCGTTATATCCGATAGATTTGTGGATTCTAGTCTTGTATATCAAGGCGTTGGTAGAGGGCTAGGATTTAAATTCATAAAAAAGATCAATGACTTTGCAATACAAGGTACTATGCCAGATATAACAATATTAATTAAGATACCACCAGAAATAGGACTTAAGAGAAAATTTCATTCCAAGGAATTTAATAGGTTGGATATGGAAAAAATAGAATTTCATAGAAAGGTATTTGATGCATACCTACAGCTTGAAAATAGTTATTCAGATAGAATTGTATCCGTTGATGGAACAAAAAATATTGATGAAATACATAAGGCTATTTTGAATATTATAGAAAAAAGGATTTAAATAATTGGAGGAATGGAAATGAAACTCGTAATAGCTATTATCCATGATGAGGATTCCCATGACTTAATTAAAACATTAACGAAAAATGATTATGGAGTAACAAAATTAGCTTCTACTGGAGGTTTTCTAAAGGCTGGTAATACTACGATATTGGTTGGAACACAAAAAGAAAAGGTAGATGAGGTAATATCTATAATAAAGGATACATGTAAAACTAGGAAGGAAATAACAACAACTGCGCCCATGGTGGCAGATACCACTGCCTTTGTATCTATTCCCATTGAGGTGCAGGTAGGTGGAGCAACTATATTTGTTGTTGATGTTGATAGATTTGAGAAGGTTTAGATATAATATATTTAACTTTAGAAAGGATACTACCCATGTCTTTTGAAAAAATTGTGGGCCATAACAGAATTATAAATTTTTTAAAAATATCTATAAAAAATAATAAGCTAGCCCATGCCTATATATTTGAGGGAAGAAGCGGCATTGGCAAAGGCTTAACGGCATTGGAGTTTGTGAAGGCTATAGTTTGTAAAGAAAATATAGATGATGGCTGTGATAATTGCCCTTCATGTATAAAAATAAATACGGAAAATCATCCTGATATTAATACAATAGAGCCCAATGGAAACAATATTAAGAATAAGCAAATAGAAGAATTTCAGAATGATATTTTAATAAAGCCCTATGAGAGCGATAAAAAAATCTTTATAATTAAGGCAGCTGACACGATGACAACAAGTGCACAAAATCGGTTGTTAAAAGTTTTAGAAGAACCACCATCATATGGTATTATTATATTAATAACTGAAAACTCCTATGGATTATTACCTACAATTAGATCTAGATGTCAGAAAATAAAGTTCAATAGAATACCTGGGGAATTGATACAGAAGTATTTATTAAACAAATATGATATGTCTACTAAGGAAGCTCAGATACTAACAACCTTTTCTGATGGGTCCTTAGAAAGGGCAGTGGACTTATATGAGTCTCAGGAGTTTAAAGATAGAAGGATGACTATTATTGATATAACAGATTCTATTTTAAAAGGTGATAAACTAAAGTTAATAGATTCCGTTACCTTTTTTGAAGATAATAAGGAACATATCGAAGAATTGTTAGATTTACTTATTATATGGTTTAGGGACATGCTATTATTAAAGGAGACCAATGAAGAAAATAAATTATTCAATATAGATTATATAGACAAACTTAAAGCTCAACTTAAATTAATAGAAGAAATCCAAATACTAAACATCATAAATATTATTGAAGAAACAAGAAAAAATATAAATAGTAATGTGAATTATGGTCTTTGTATAGAAACTATGCTGCTGAATATACAGGAGGTTTAACATATGATAAAGGTTATAGGAGTAAGATTTAAAAAGGCTGGTAAAATATATTATTTTGATCCAGACAATATTGATGTTGAGAAGGGACAATATGTCATTGTAGAAACGGCTAGAGGAGTAGAATTTGGAGAGGTAGTTGTTGGACCTAAAGAAGTAGGTGAGGATGAGATAGTTGCTCCCTTAAAAAAGGTTTTAAGAATTGCAAGTCTAGAGGATGAAATAAAAAATAAAGAAAATAAAGAAAAAGAAATAAATGCCTTCGATATTTGTATAGATAAAATAGAAGAACATGGACTTGAAATGAAGCTCATAGATGTGGAATATACCTTTGATAATAATAAAGTGATTTTTTATTTTACTGCTGATGGCAGAGTGGATTTTAGAGAGCTTGTAAAGGATTTGGCATCGATATTTAGGACAAGGATTGAGTTAAGGCAAATAGGTGTAAGGGACGAAGCTAAAATGATAGGTGGAATAGGCCCCTGCGGTATAACTCTATGCTGCTCTACTTGGCTTGGAGAATTTGAACCAGTTTCTATAAAGATGGCTAAAGACCAAGAACTATCCCTAAATCCTTCAAAAATATCTGGTATTTGTGGAAGATTATTATGTTGTTTAAGATATGAGCATGAAGGATACCTATATCTAAGAAAGAATATGCCAAGTGTAGGAGAAAAAATAGATACCCCCGATGGTTTAGCAATTGTAGTGGATACCAACGTGCTTCTTGAGTCTGTTAAGGTAAGATTAATAAAGGATGGGGGGAGTAATAAAGAGAAGCTTGACTTAAGTGATGATGTATTTGTGTTCCATAAAAAAGAAATAACAAGGGTAGAAAAAATTGAAGATGAACCGGAAGATGATTCCGATGATGAAGTATTTGACGATGATATTATATTGGAGGACTAAGCAAATACATAATATTTTTTTTATAAGTGGGTATAATCAATAAATGAAGATAGAAGACTATATATTGTGGAGGTGACAGTTAATGGCTTATTTTATTAATGATGACTGTATAAGTTGTGGGGCATGTGAACCAGAATGCCCAGTTGATGTAATTAGTGCTGGTGATGACAAATATGTGATAGATGCATCGGGATGTATAGATTGTGGAGCTTGTGCAAATGTATGCCCAGTAGATGCTCCTCATCCAGAGTAGAGCTAGTAAAGCCCCTGATATAAGGGGTTTTTTTATTGGGAAAGAAAAGAGATAAAGGGCTCAAGTACTTTTAAAACTAAAAAACTTAGTAGGAGGTATTTGTGTTTTGATAGTATAATATATATAGAAAGAAGTGAAAGTTTGTAATGTAAAGGTGGGATTAAGTTTATTATGGGTTCCAATATATCGACATTTATAGTGTTTTTAGAAGGGGTTGCTTCTTTCTTATCGCCATGTGTATTTCCTTTGATGCCAATATATCTTAGTTATATTACAGGGGGATCCTTAGATGAAATAGAAGGTAATAATCGAGGCATTAGAGGACTGATTATTATTAATTCAATAGGATTTTTATTGGGACTCACTATTGTATTTACATTATTAGGAGCTACGGCAACCACAATAGGGAAGTTTTTATATATTAATAATAATATAATTAGAAAAATTGGAGGAATCTTCATTATTATATTTGGACTATATCATATTGGATTATTAAAGTTAGAGTTTCTAGGAGCTGAGAGAAGATTTGCTTTTAAAGATAGTACTCCTAAGTTTATTAATTCGGTGATATTAGGAATGGCCTTTAGTTTTGGATGGACACCCTGTATTGGACCCATACTAGGTTCTGTTCTCATGATGGCTGCCAATCTAGAGACCTATGGGGAGGGCATTTATTTACTTGCTATATATTCCCTGGGATTTAGTATACCATTTTTTATTACAGCAGTGTTTTTGGATATGGTATTAAATAAGATAGATATAGAGAGACATCTTAATAAAATAAAAATAATAAGTGGAGTTTTGTTAATAATAACGGGTATATTAGTTTATACAAATCAGCTTTATAAAATCATTAATATATTTTCTTAAAATGCTGTGAAAATTACGAAAAATGGGGTGAAATATATGAATAAAAAGATATTATTAGTCTTAACTAGTATTTTGATTTGTATATTAATATTTGGATGTACAGATAGAAATGTTTCTGAAAGCAATGATGGTGAAGAAAGTAGTAGGCAGGTCAATGAAGAGAAAAATGATCAAAGCCAAGAAAATCAAATAGAGATAACAGAAGATGAAGGAACTGAAAACAATGAAGAGAGTAAAAGTGTGAATGAAGAAAACCCAGAAATTAAAGAAGGAATCTTTGTTGGGGACAGAGCCCCTGACTTTACCATACTTGACAGGGAAGGCAATGAAATAAGTTTATCAAATTTTAAAGGCAAACCCATATTTTTAAATTTCTGGGCCTCTTGGTGTCCACCATGTGTAGAGGAAATGCCCTACATACAAAATATATATAATACCTATAAGGACAAAGATGTAGTTGTATTAGCAATTAATGTGACTGCAGCCGAAAAAAATGGTGAAAAGGATACAAATGAGTTTTTAGAAAAAAATAATTATACCTTTCCAGTATTACTAGATATAGAGGGAGAGGCTGCAAGTACATATGGAATAAGGTATTTTCCAACAAGCTATTTCATTGATGAAAATGGAATTATTGTAAATACAGTGGTTGGAGGAATGACCAAAGAGAAGATTACGGATAATATAGAAATGACCATAAAGCAAGGAGAATATTAATAATGAATGATATTTTACTAAAGGAAGAAGAACGTATTGATGACCTCCAATGTAAGGGATTAAAAATCATACAAAATCCAAAGGGATTTTGTTTTGGAATAGATGCGGTATTATTAAGTAATTTTTGCGAAATTAAAAAGGATGCTACAGTTGTTGATTTAGGGACAGGAACGGGTATAATTCCAATTCTAATAGCAGGAAAAAGTAGAGCTAAGAAAATTTATGGTATAGAGATACAAAATAAAGTTGCTGATATGGCTAATAGAAGCATAAAGTTAAATAGTTTAGAGGATAGAATATCAATTTTAAATGAAGATATAAAAGATATAACTAATATAATTAAGGTGAATTCTGCGGATGTGGTAACGTCAAATCCACCATATATGGTAGCAGGGAGTTTACAAAATCCCGATGATGCTAAGGCCATATCCCGCCATGAAATCAAATGTACCCTAGAGGACATTATTTATAACGCCAGCAGATTACTAAGGCATAATGGACATTTCTATATGATCCATAGACCCCATAGACTTGTTGATATTATGGTTTTGTGTAGAAAATATAAATTAGAACCAAAAACCATTAGATTTGTTCATCCAAGCTTAAATAAGAAACCAAATTTATTATTACTTAAGTGTATAAAGGCTGCAAATGCAGAATTAAAATTTCTTGATCCCCTATATGTATATAGGGAGAATGGTGGATATACAGAACAAATCTATGACATATATGGAAGAGAAAGTATAGAATAATAGTAGATATAGAGGGAGTAGTTTTATGAATACAGAAAAGGGTAAGCTATATATTTGTCCAACCCCAATAGGTAATTTAGAAGATATAACCTTAAGGGTATTGAATATATTAAAGAGTGTAGATTTAATTGCTGCAGAGGATACTAGACATACAATAAAGCTATTAAATCATTATGATATAAAAAAACCACTAACAAGCTATCATGAACACAATAAAGATAATAAAGGTTTAGACCTTATAGATAAACTACGTGGTGGAGAGGATATAGCGTTGGTAAGTGATGCTGGAATGCCTGGCATATCGGACCCAGGAGCGGACATAGTGAAACTATGTATAGAAAATGATATTGATGTTGAGGTGCTTCCTGGTGCAAGTGCTATAATAACTGCCTTGGTAGTATCAGGTTTATCTACAGAGAAATTCTCCTTTGAAGGATTTCTTGATAAAAATAAGAAAAAAAGGCGTGAAAGGTTAGATCAAATTATTTCTGACGATAGAACTTTAGTATTCTATGAATCGCCCCATAGACTAATGGATACCTTAAAGGATATAGAAGACATACTTGGAGATAGAGATATGGTTGTAGCAAGGGAGCTTACAAAGAAATATGAAGAAACTATTAGAGGTAAGGTATCGGATATCATAAATCATTTTAAGATAAATCATATTAGGGGAGAATTCGTACTCATTGTAGAGGCAGGAGAGCTCCAAGGGGAAGAGGAAACAGCTTGGGATGATATAGATATTAAAGAGCATATTTTATTATACGTTAAGAGCGGTATTGCAAAAAAAAATGCTATCAAAAAAGTGGCAAAGGATAGGGGCTTACCAAAAAGAGAAGTATATAAATATAGTATCGATATATAGTTTTGGTATATGAGCCAAGAAGGAAATTAATCCACCTTTATAGAAATATACATACAATTAAAAAAGGGGATGATATGATTGGTGTATACCAAGGATATGACTATTAGAGAAATATTATTTAGAGATTCAAAAAATATAGATATTTTTCATAAATATGGTCTTAAATGTTTAAGTTGTTTAGGATCAGAGATAGAAACCCTTGAAGAAATGGCTAGGGCAAATGAAATAGATTTAGATAAAATTATTCAAGAATTAAATGAAATATGAATAAATGTAAAAAATGCTTGTGTATAAACACAAGCATTCAATACTTTATTACTTTGCTTCTCCAAGCTCATCGATACAAGTGGGACAAATGTTTTTTCCTTTGTAATTTGTATTATCCTTTGCTTGACCACAGAAAATACATGCTGGCTCATATTTTTTTAATATGATTTGATGACCATCGACAAAGATTTCTAAAGCATCCTTTTCAGCAATGCTTAATGTTCTTCTTAGCTCTATTGGAATAACAACTCTTCCTAGCTCGTCAACTTTTCTTACAATACCAGTAGATTTCATTAAAATTCTCCTCCTCTAGACAAAGTTCGACATAATTTCACATTAAAATGATACCAAAACTTCCATTAAAAGTCAACAATAATATGTGAAAAATAGTAAAAGATAGTTTTGCAAATGATTTATAGGTAGTTAACGATCATATTATATTTTAACTGGGAATAATATTATTTTATAAAAGTTCTTATATTATAAGTAAATGAATATTCTTTTTATGAAAAACTTAAGATGAAATAACCCCTCTAATTAAGTGATAGGAGTGAATAGGTTGTGCTTGCTAATAATTATTTGAAGGAGATATTTAATTTAACTGATAAACCTATATATTTAGTAGGAAGGGCAGTAAGGGATCATTATCTAGGTAGGGAAACTAAAAAATTTGATATAGTAACTAAGGATAGTGCTACTTTAATTGGTAAAGGATTTGCAGATAAGGTTGGGGGCACATTAATATCATTAGAAAATAAGAATCAATTTTCAAGGGCTATTCTACATAAAGAAATATGTATTGATTTTAAGGACTTTAAAAATTTAGATATATATGAATATCTTTCTCTTAAGGACTTTACAGTAAATGCCATGGCTCTTCAAATTTATGATGAAGGTATTGATTATGATAATTTAATAGACCCCTTTAATGGGTTAAATGATTTAAATGCTGGAACAATTCAAGAAGTAAGTCAAGAGGCTTTTAAAAATGATCCCATTAGGATGCTACGTGCTGTAAGACTAATGGCTGAATTAGAGTTCGATATCAACGATAATACATTGAATATAATAAATTCTAATAGTGGACTTATTAGGAATGTATCTGGAGAATTGATAACGAAGGAGTTATTTAAGATACTTTCATGTAAAAGAGCACATTATTATTTTAACTTAATGGACAAGTACCTAAATATACTTAATAAGATATTCCCTGAAATAGAACCTATGAAGGAAGTGGGAAGGTGTAAATATCATGTTGTGGATTCTTGGACTCATTCTCTACATACCATGAGAGTAATTGAAAATATTATTTATTCCGATGGATATTTCGAAGCCCATCTAAGGACCGCATATGAAAAACATATGACAGGAATTTATTATAATGGACATACAAGAATACAGCTAATAAAATTAGCGGCTCTTTTTCATGATATAGGAAAACCTGGAGCTAGGTGGGTAGATGATACAGGTAGAGTTAGATTTAGGGGCCATGAAATAGTCGGGGAAGAGATAATGTGTGATATATCAAACAGACTTAAACTCAGTAATAAGGAAAAAAAGTACTTAAGTAAAATAGTAAAGGAACATATGTGGCCTCTTACACTATACAAGACCAATGATGTTAGTGGGAAAGCGCTATATGATCTCTTCAAGAATTTTGGTGAAGACACCTTAGATATTATATTTATTGGCCTGGCGGATATTATAGCTACAAGGCAGCTTCTTAATCCCCATGAGGAGATGGGAATGTATAAGGTCCATGCTGAATATCTTTCCAATAATTATTTGACTAGATTTAAGGAAATAGAAGATATATCGGAAACAATAAGTGAGCGAGATATAGTGGATAATTTTGGAATAGAAGACAGACGAATCATAGGTGAATTATTGGATTCTATAAAAAGAGCTATATTCTTTGGTGAAATCCCCCTGGAAAGGGATAGAATATTTAAATACATTTCTGACAAACTATAAAAAAGCAGCAAAGCTGCTTTTTTATATAACTCTTCGTTTCTTAGAGAAGATATCATCTATAAGGTTTTTAGCAAACATAGCCACCTGAATAAATGAGGCTATCCCTGTGATCAAATTCCCTGTATCGTCCAGAGAAGATGCAGCGGCTTCACTTTTTTCAGTAATAGCATCTAAAGTTCCTCTGACTGATTTAACATCATGGGACACTTCACCTGTAATCTCATCGATGTTTTTAGCTATAGAAGGAATTTCGTTTAAGGTATTTTCGATGTTTTCTTTATTGTTTGCAATTAGTTCCCTAACTTCTTTAAGAGTTTCATAAAACTTTTTAAGTACTAGAATTACATAAACGATTAGAACTATTAATGCAATCCATAAAATTATCATTCCTAGCTGCGAAAGATTTATTGTTATTTCTCCCATAATATCACTCCATTATATGTATTTATCTTTTGAAAGTAATTTCGACATAGCAGTACTACTTTCCTTCTTAAAATGTGTTATTTCTTATTATCTTCATCATCTACTACTTCGTACTCTATAGAGTCGATGAGATCTTCTTCGAATTCTTTTTTTTCTTTCTTAAAAATCTCCTTTGCTTCATCAATTTCACTCTTTAACCAATTCATTGATTGGGAAACTTCATTACTTACTTTATCCTTTATTTCATTAAGTTCATTTTCTAGATTGCTTTTTACTTCATTGGCATTTTCTTTTAACTTTTCTCTAGTATTTTGCCCAGAGTCAGGAGCAGTTAAAATACCTGCTATGCTACCTATTATACCACCAATTACGGCACCAGCTACCGTTCCAGCTGAAAAACCCCTATTAAAATTCCTTTGGGCCTCTTCTTCTTTTCTTTTTTTTAGATAATTTAACATAAACGCACCTCCGAATTTAATTATATAAAATGTTTACCCAAAAACTAGCCATGAAATCAAAGCTATGCTCTCTTTTTTAAATATGTATATGCATATATAAATAAAATAAGTAGTTTTTGTCCATAAAAGTTTTATTATTATTATAAAGGTGTATAATTATAATAGATTATTTATATAAGAACATATGGATTACAAATAATATTTAGGAGGGAAAAAAATGTTCAAGGATATTGAGTATAATGCGTATTCTAAGGAAATGTTAGATCAGCTACAAAAAGGAGCTTTTCTAACGGTAAAGGATAGTGATAAGTTAAACACAATGACCATAGGATGGGGAACTTTAGGCTTTATGTGGAAAAAGCCAATATTGGTAGTAGCTGTTCGATACTCTAGATATACATATGAAATGCTAGAAAAGGCAAAGGAATTTACAGTAAGTGTACCTCTTAACATTAATATGGCAAAGGAATTGGGTATATGTGGTACAAAATCAGGGAGAGATGTTGATAAGTTTAAAGAATGTGGATTAACTACTACAGATGCTAAAGTTATCAACACTCCAATAATAGAAAAATGCGACCTTCATTATGAATGTAAGGTAGTTTACCAACAGGCTATGGAACCTGCATTAGTCGCTGAGGAAATAAATGAATCAGCCTACGGAAATAAAGATTATCATGTTATATACTACGGTGAAATAGTAGCAAGCTATATTAAAGAATAAACAAAGGGTCAGCCTAGCTGACCCTTTTGATTAAAGGAACATCAATCCTAAAGATATGATTATACCTACATATATTAAGTCGATTATACAGAAGCCCATTATATCCCTTGCGCCTAATCCTGCTATACCTAGAGCTGGCAGTGCCCAAAATGGTTGAATCATATTTGTCCATGCATCTCCCCAAGCTATTGCCATTGCAGTTTTTGCAGCTGGCACACCAAGTTCAAGACCTGCAGGCATCATTATAGGAGCTTGAACAGCCCATTGTCCACCACCGGAAGGTACGAAGAAGTTTACTATACCTGCGCTTAGGAAGGAAAAGAGCGGGAAAGTAGTACCGGTTGAAATATTTACAAAGGCATTAGAAATAACCCCAGCTAAGGAAAGACCGGTTGCTGCACTTACCCCTGTCATCATTCCCATAATTCCTGCATAAAAAGGAAACTGAAGAATAATTCCTGCAGTACCCTTTGCTGCGGAGGATATTGCATTTAGGAATCTTCTAGGTGTTCCATGGAGTAAAATACCACCAAATAGGAACATAAAATTAACTATATTAAGATTTAATGAAAATCCGTTTTGAGCGAAATAGTAGATAACAAATATAAGTCCCATAGTTCCTATTATCATTGATAATATGGGGCTATTTTCAATTTTATCAGCAGGAGTATTAGAAGATGTCGCAGTAGTTACTTCTTCATCATCTAATAAAGCAGGATCAACAGAAACAACTTCATCGCCTTGGGGATGCATAGCTCTGTTTAATAGTGGAAGTGTAATTAAAATAATAGCAACAATGATGAGATTAAAGGGAGCGAAAATAGTTTCGCTAGTTGATACAGCCTCTGTTAGAGCACCATTAGTAACCTTAGCTAAGGATTCTCCTCCTGTGGCAATTGTTAAAGGAATTGAACCTGAAAGTCCAGCATGCCATACTAAGAATCCTGAATATGCGGAAGCAATAAGTAATCGATAGTCTACATTTTTAATTTGTTTAGCTAATTCTCTAGCAAATAAGGCTCCGATAACTAAACCAAATCCCCAGTTTATCCAACAAGCAATAGTAGATACAGCGGTAACAGTTACTATGGCCTGTAAAGGAGTTTTAGCAATACTAGATAGTGACCTTAATCCCTTCTTTATTATAGGCGCATTAGCTAAAGTATGACCAGTAACTAATACGAGGGACATTTGCATTGAGAAAGCAAGCAAGCTCCAGAAACCGCCACTCCAATGAATAATCATTGCCATGGGGCCCTGCCCTGTCATAAATGTACCCATTAAAAATACAATCAACGTTAAGATTACTGCAAACAAGAATGGGTCAGGTAAATAATTTTGAACAAGTGATACACAACCATTTGTAAATTTTCTAAACATTAATGATACCCCCCAATTAATAGTTTTATATTATGCATTGAGCACAGCACTATATTAGTAGTAAATATACTCAATGCATATATACTATTTAAACCTATCTAAATCTCCATTGTCTTGAGATTATCGGATATGATTAAATCAGCTTCTGTTGAAGCCTTTATATCCTCTACAGTTACAGTAGGACTTATTTCCTTTAATACAAGACCTTTATCTGTTACCTCCATTACTCCCATTTCAGTAATTATTAGATTTACTTGACCTGCTGCAGTAAGGGGTAAGGTACATTCTTTTAAAATTTTAGGGTTACCCTTTGCCGTATGGATCATAGCAATAATTACCTTCTTAGCTCCTGTTACTAGGTCCATGGCTCCCCCCATACCTGGAACTAATTTACCAGGTATCATCCAATTAGCTAGATTCCCTTTTTCATCGACCTGAAGAGCACCTAATACAGTGGCATCCACATGTCCACCCCTAATGATAGAGAAAGAAACTGCACTATCGAAAAAGGCACCACCGGCATTAATAGTTACTGGAAGGCCCCCAGCATTAGTTAAGTCTTTATCTTCCTTTCCCTTTTCTGGGGCAGGTCCTAGACCCACAAAGCCATTCTCTGATTGTAATGTAACATCTATTTCCTCGGGTATATAATTAGCTACCATTGTTGGAAGCCCTATTCCCAAATTTACAATATCTCCATCCTCTAGTTCCTGTGCTACACGTTTAGCTATAAACTCTTTAACTTGATTCTTATCCATTATCTTTCACCTCCTACAATATAATCCACAAAGATATGAGGAGTCATAACATCATTAGGATCAATATCTCCAACTTCAACCAACTCTTCAGCTTCAACTATAACAGTATCAGCTGCTGTGGCCATAATTGGATTAAAGTTTCTAGCTGACTTATTGTAATATATATTTCCTTTTTTATCCACTTTGTTTCCTAATACTAAAGCAACATCTGCCTTAATTGGTAATTCAAGTATGTATTCCTTTCCGTCTACCTCTATTTTTTGTTTGCCCTCTTCAACAATAGTACCCACACCCGTAGGAGTTAAGATACCGCCAAGACCTGCACCAGCAGCCCGTATTTGTTCTGCTAAGGTGCCCTGAGGAACTAACACAACCTCCGTTTCCCCTTCATTCATTTGACGACCTGTTTCTTTATTTGTGCCAATATGGGTAGCTATAACCTTCTTAACCTTTTTACTAACTATAAGCTTGCCAACACCCACATCCGGCATAGCCGTATCATTTCCGATGATTGTTAAGTCCTTTAAATCACTTTCTAATAAAGCATCAATAATCTTGTTAGGAGTTCCAACACCTAGGAATCCACCTATCATAACAGTCATACCATCCTTAATATGATTAACTGCCTCTTCAATTGAGATAAGTTTGTTCATTGTAAAACCTCCAATCGTTTTCCCCCATAATAAGGGGTCGTTAATAAAATATTTAATGGGTAATAAATTTATTGATTTTGATACCCCCTTTTTAAATTATATAAAAACCTCTTCTATATATTATTATAATGGAAAATTGTATATATTGGTAATTTTTCAATTTAATAATCAAAAAATATTTAAGTGTAATTCTTTTATAACTGAAGAAACTAAATAGAAAATATGATAATATTATAAGTAAAGACTTACAATATTTAGATAATTAAGGAGGACGAGGGAATGAAAGGATTTAAAAAGTTAAGCTTCTTAATGGTTTTAACATTAATTTTAACCGTATTATTCACAGGAACAGCAATGGCTGAAAGTACTTATACCGTAAAGTCAGGAGATGTATTATGGAAAATTTCCGACGAATATGGGTTTAGTTGGGAAAAAGTAAGTGAATACAACAATATTAAGGATCCCAATAAAATTTATCCAGGGCAAGAAATAAAGATTCCTAATGAAAGTGAAAGTGTCAAAACCCTTACTATTGCCCATACAAATGATATGCACGGTTTCTTTGTAGAGGGAAAATATGACGGAATGGGTGCAGCAAAACTTACATCAAAAATTAATGAACTTAGAAGCACAGGTAATCTCTTGCTTTTAGACGCTGGCGATGCAACCCAAGGGAATAATTTAGTAACTTTATCTAAGGGTGAAAATGCAATTAAGGTAATGAATGCCATGAAATATGATGCAATGACAGCTGGAAATCATGAATTTGATTATGGAAAGGAAAGATTAGAAGAATTAGCAGAAATGGCTAACTTCCCTATTCTTGTAGCAAATGTAAAAAAAGAAGATGACTCTGATTTCTTAACAAAATACATAATTAAAGAGATAGATGGGATAAAGGTTGGTATATTTGGCCTTGCTACTCCAGAAACCACCTATAAATCGCATCCTAAGAATACTGAAGGATTAACCTTTGTTGACCCCGTAGAAGCAGCAGAGGAAATGGTTAAAGAATTAGAAGGAAAAACTGATATAATAGTTGCCCTTGCTCATTTAGGTACAGAAGGTGAGGAAACAAGCATAAAAGTAGCTGAAGATGTTGAGGGAATAGATATAATAATTGACGGACACAGCCATACCATAGAGAATAGAGATATTAATGGAACGTTATTGGCGCAAACAGGTGAAAAGACCAAAAGCTTAGGAATAATAGAAATTACATTTGATGATGGAGTTAAATCAAAGACATCCACATTATTTACAAAGGAAGAGGCAGCAGATATTGAAGAAGATGCTGCTATAAAGGCTATAATAGATGAAGTAATGACAGTAAATGAGAAAATAGAAGCAGAGGTAGTGGCATCAAGTCCTATGGTTCTTGATGGTGAAAGGGAAAATGTAAGAACTGGAGAAACAAATCTAGGAAACCTAATTACAGAGGCTATGTTAGATATTAGTGGCGCCGATGTAGCATTAACCAATGGTGGAGGAATCAGAGCATCCATAGATGCAGGAGATGTTACAAAGGGTGAAGTTCTTACTGTACTTCCCTATGGGAATACCGTAACTGCCATTGAAGTTACTGGAGCCGATATTAAGGCTGCAATTGAAAATGGTATCGATACCTATCCAGAAGCAAAGGGAGCATTCCCCCATATCGCTGGGATGACAGTAACCTTTGATGCTACAAAGGAAGTAGGAAATAGAGTAGTTGAGATAAAAGTTGCAGGAGAGCCATTGGATGAAGCTAAGACTTATAAATTAGTGACCAATGATTTCATTGCAGCCGGTGGAGATGGATACTCAATGTTTACAGATAAAAAAGTAATTGCAGAATTTAATGCATTAGATCAAGTATTAATTGACTTTATTCAGGAGTCAGGCTTTGATAAAGCTAAAACCGATGGAAGAATCAAAGACATTAGTGAAGAAATAAGCATGATAGAGTTCCCGTTTGCAGCATAACAATATAAATAATGAATTTAAAAAAGCTTCTCGCCTTAGGCGAGAAGCTTTTTTACTAAGTAATAGGATAATCCACTCTAAATTTCCTATCATTAATTTTAATGCTTCTTGCTTCAATAAACATCGATGAATTAAGAAGTTCAAGTGCAAAGTTTGGCAATGAGATATCCTCATCGGTCAATTCTTCTAAAGAACAATCCATATTAGCGAATTCTCCTACACCATTTTTATAGTATGCAATGGAATTTAATTGAGTGGGATTAATATGACTTTTCTTTACTAATGTACCATCACCATTAACATAGTAAAAAGAAAAAACTTCTTCAAAGACTAATTTAAATTTATTATCACTTATATTATTATGGGTTGTTATATCCATAGAGATTACATCGTCCGGGATATTTATATTCATTTTTTCAATAGTACTAGGCCCTAAATAACTTAAGAAACTTTCTAAATTTGCCTTCAACATAATTATCACATCCTTTTTTTATTAATAAAGGACAACAAATTAAACAGCTACTTATATTTTTACCACAACTAAAAATAGAATTCAATAGAAATATATAGTAGAGATATTATTCTTTATATAATAATTATACTCTTTATTTCATATATTTTATAGAAAAGATTTCAAAACCTTTGGGGGCAAATTATGATAAATCAGATTTGGTTTTATATGATTATAATAGGGCTATTTTTTTCATTTTTCAATGGAAATCTAAATGCAATAAATGATGTTGTCCTTATTAACACTGAGGAAGCTGTAGTTTTTGCCATAGGTCTTACGGGAATTATGGCAACTTGGTTAGGATTAATGAGGATAGCTGAAAAATCCGGGTTAATAAAAACCGTGGGTAAGATTCTAAACCCTATTTTAAGATTATTGTTTCCTGGAATACCTAAAGACCATCCCGCAAATAGTGCAATAATCATGAATGTTGTTGCAAATATGTTTGGAGCAGGAAATTCAGCTACGGCCCTAGGATTGAAGGCGATGGAGGGGCTTCAAACACTTAATAATAGAAAAGATACCGCAAGTAATTCTATGATAATGTTCTTAGTAATAAATATGTCCTCAGTACAGCTTATACCTCTAACAGTTCTAAAGGTAAGGGCCGATGCTGGGTCTGCAAATCCCACAGAAATAATAGGGACAACATTAATAGCAACTACCATATCTACCATTGTTGGAGTATTAAGCTGTAAACTATTTGAAAGGAAGTAGGATATGTATAGCATTTTAAATGTAATATCAATAGCTGCTATTCCTATGATGATAACTTTAATTATAGGTCATGGATATATAAAGGGAGTTAAGCTCTATGATGAGTTTGTAGAAGGAGCCAAAGATGGGTTTAAAACTGTGGTAAGAATAATGCCCTGTTTAATAGCTATTTTTTTAGCAATTGGAATTTTTAAAGAATCGGGGGCATTAAATTTTCTATCAAAAATATTAGGTCCTCCAGCTAAACTTATTGGTATACCAAATGAAGTGATTCCCCTGGTCATACTAAAACCCATATCCGGTAGTGGCTCCCTTGCCATGGTAAAGGATATAATAAACTCCTATGGACCAGATTCCTTAGCTGGCAGGGTGGCATCTACAATGTTAGGCTCCTCAGAGACCATATTTTATACCATGGCTATATACTTTGGAGCCGTGGGAATAAAAAAATCTAGATATACTTTAATTTGTGCAATGATGTCCCATTTAGCTGGCGTTATAGCAGCCGCTATAATATGTAGAATTATATTTAAATAAGTTTTATCCTTGACAAAATATGCATATTTCTATATATTCTTTAATATAATAGTATATTATAATAAAAAAAGTTATGATGGGAAGAGTAAATATGCCCCACGGTTTTAGAGAGCCAGGTTAGGTGAAAGCTGGTACTGAAAGGTGTATTGAAGATGGCCCCTGAACTATCTGGTTGAAAATATAGTAGGCTAGATCGGTGTTGCATCCGTTAACAAATGCAAGGTACTAATAAATTACTTAATGAGGTCGTTATGGTGACATAATGATAAATCAGGGTGGTAACGCGAGATAATCCTCGTCCCTTTATGTTGGGACGGGGTTTTTTAATGTAAAAATTAGAGATAATAAGAAATAAGGAGATAAAATTAAGGAGGAATTCAAAATGAGTAAAGGAAACTTTTATGTAACTACGCCTATATATTATCCAAGTGATAAACTACATATAGGACATACCTATACTACAGTTGCTGCCGATGCTATAGCAAGATTTAAGAGAGCAACGGGATATGATGTAAAGTTTTTAACGGGAACTGATGAACACGGACAAAAAATCGAGGATGTGGCAAAGGAACACGGTGTTGATCCAAAGGAATATGTGGATAAGATCGTTGATAGCATAAAGAAGCTATGGAAAACCATGGATATATCCTATGATATTTTTATTAGAACCACCGATGATTACCACGAAAGAAGAGTACAACAAATATTCCAAACCCTATATGACAAAGGAGATATATATAAGAGTGAATATAAGGGCTGGTACTGTACTCCCTGTGAATCTTTTTGGACAGAAACTCAGCTTAAAGACGGTAAATGTCCCGATTGCGAAAGGGAAGTAGAGCTTACCAAGGAAGAGGCATACTTTTTCAAAATTTCTAAGTATCAAGATAAACTCTTAAAACTTTTTGAAGAAAACCCAACATTCCTATTACCTGAATCAAGAAAAAATGAAATGATAAACAATTTCTTAAAACCAGGTCTAGAGGATTTATGTGTATCAAGAACGTCCTTTGACTGGGGTATTAAGGTTCCTTTTGATAAACAACATGTAATATATGTATGGTTTGACGCTGTATGTAACTATATAACAGGACTAGGTTATCCAGAAATACAAGATGAAGATTATGCTAAATTTTGGCCTGCTAATGTACATCTAGTAGGTAAGGAAATAGTTAGATTCCATACATTAGTATGGCCTGCAATCCTCATGGCTCTAGAAGTTCCAGTGCCTCAGCAAGTATTTGGACATGGATGGATATTGCTTGAAGGGGGAAAGATGTCAAAGTCTAAGGGGAATGTAGTTGATCCTGTGGTCTTAGTAGAAAGATATGGTGTAGATGCCCTAAAATATTTCCTTTTAAGGGAATACTCCTTTGGACAGGATGGAGTATTTACAAATGAAGTTCTTCTCAATAGAATGAATTCAGATCTTGCCAACGACCTAGGAAACTTAGTGAGTAGAACCGTAGCCATGATAGAAAAGTATAATAGTGGTATTATTTTAGAGGCAACAAAAGCTGGAGAATACGATGAGGATCTTAAAAATATAGCAACCACAACTTGGAAAAGAGTAGAGGAAAGAATGAATGTCCTTGACTTTAGTAACGCTCTAGAGGAAATATGGAAGTTAGTTAGAAGAACAAATAAATATATAGATGAAACAACTCCATGGATATTAGCTAAGGATGAAGATAGTAAAGATAGACTAGATACAGTACTTTATAATCTTGCCGATACAATAAGAATAATATCAGTTCTTATTCAACCCTTCATGGATGATACTGCTAGGAAGATATGGGTACAGCTTGGTATAGACCAAGGACAAGGAACGACCTGGGAGGACTCTATGGAATTTGCTAAAATTCCTTCAGGAGTTAAGGTTAAAAAGCAGCCACCATTATTTCCAAGGATAGATGTAAAAAAGGAACTTGAAGAACTAGCAGGACCAGAAGAGAAAACTGAGAAAAAAGAAGAAAAGAAACAAAAGAAGGGTAGTAAAAAATCAAAGCAAAAGGATGAAATAACCATAGATGATTTTGCTAAGGTGGATTTCAAGGTTGCTGAGATTGTAGAATGTTCAGAACATCCAAATGCCGATAAACTATTGGTTCTTAAGCTTAAACTAGGCGAAGAAGAAAGACAGGTGGTTTCAGGTATAGCTAAACACTACAAACCTTCAGAATTGATAGGACAAAAAGTGATATTAGTTACAAACCTAAAACCTGTAAAGCTTAGAGGAGTAGAATCCCAAGGCATGATATTAGCAGCAGAATCGGGAGAAAAACTAACTTTAGTTACAGCAGATATTGAAAGTGGAAGCACAGTAAGGTAAAATGTAAGTAGCTAGCAGACTATCCTGCTAGCTACTTTGCGTATTCAGAGACTTTATACCTATATTTATAATAAAAAAATGCCGATATATTAAGTTAAGAAAGGAAGATAAAAATGCTATTTGATTCCCATGCACATTTAGATGATAAAAGGTTCGATAATGACAGAGAAGATATTATACAAAGAGCCAAAGAAAATGGTATCTCCTACATAATGAATCCCGGTGCTGATTTTGAAAGCTCTGTAAGAGCTATAGACTTGGCTAATAAATATGAAATGATATATGCAGCTGTGGGAGTTCATCCCCATGAAGCAAAGACAATGGATGATATTATGCTAGAGCTTCTAAAGGGTATGACGAGAAAACCTAAGGTCATGGCCATAGGAGAAATAGGTTTAGATTATCACTATGACAACTCTCCAAGGGACGTACAAAAGCGATGGTTTAGGGAACAAATAAGGCTTGCCAAGGAAGTGAATTTACCAATAATCATACACGATAGAGAAGCAAATAACGATGTGATGAATATATTAAAGGAAGAACAGGCCTTCGATACAGGAGTGCTGCTACATTGCTATTCTGGAAGTGCTGAACTGGCGAAACAATACATTAAGCTAGGAGCATTAATATCAATTGCAGGTCCTATAACCTTTAAAAATGCTAGAAAAACCATGGAGGTTGTGGAAGCTATACCACTAGAATATTTGATGATAGAAACGGATTCGCCCTATTTGACCCCAGTACCCCATAGAGGAAAAAGAAATGAATCAAGCTATGTTAGATTCGTTGGAGAAAGGATTGCCGAGATAAAAGGTATCTCCATAGATGAGGTTGCACGCCAAACCACTGAAAATGCAAAAAGATATTTTGGTATAAAGTAAGAGATTATGCAGTAAAAAGTCAATATTTCCTGGGAAATATGTTGAAGTTTAGGAAAGTGTGAAATTGAATATATAAGAATAAATGAGTTAATAATAGCATAATATAGATTTGTGTTATATTAATTTACATAGGGTTCAAAAATATGTATAATATTAAAGCTGAAATAAAATATATATGCTAATTTGAATTCCTAGTGAGGAGGAATAAAAATGGAGTGGAAATTCCAACTTCAAAAAATTCTTGAAAGCAAAAAATTAATATTGATAATTACTGTTGTGCTATTATTAGGTGTATGGTCCCTTGAAAGTGTTGTTAAAAAGGATATAACTATTGTAGATGAAGATAAAAAGATACTAATTACTACCCTATCCAATAATGTAAATGATGCATTAAGAAAAGCAGAAATAACCTTAAACGAATATGATAAATTAAATGTAGATAAAAATAGCAAACTTGTTGATGGAATGACCATAGAAATTAAGAGAGCCTATCCAGTAAAAATAAAAGTTGATGATAAAGATATGGAAGTTTTAACGGCCTTTAATAGGGTGGAAGATATAATAAATCAATATAATATAGAACTGGGAGAAGATGATAGGACATATCCAGAATTAGATGAGGATATAGATATTAATGATACTATAAGAGTTATTAGAGTGAAACAAGAAATAGTCAAAGAAGAAGCAGATATACCATATCAGTCTATTATAAAATATAATGATGAATTAGAAAGTGATAAAACAAAGAAAGTAAGTGAAGGTAAAGATGGTAAAAAGGAAGTTGAGTATAGGTTAACCTATGAAAATGGAGAAGAAGTCTCCAAAGAGGTCCTTAATGAAACGATTATTAAAGAACCAGTTGATGAAATAGTTGAAAAAGGTACAGTAAAGTATTTAGTAGCCTCAAGGGGACAGGTCATTAGATATAAAAAGGCTATTGTTATGAATGCCACTGCATATGATCTTTCCTATGCAAGTACTGGAAAAAGACCAGGGGATCGTGGTTATGGAATTACACGGTCTGGTACCAGGGCGAGGCCAGGAGTAGTAGCTGTTGACCCTAGGGTAATACCTTTGGGCACAAAGCTATATATTGAGTCCCTTGGTAGCTGGCCAGACTATGGAATAGCATCGGCAGAAGACACTGGTGGTGCAGTAAAGGGAAATATCGTTGATCTATTTATGGAGAGTCCTACGGATGTATCCAGATTTGGAAGAAGAAAGGTTAAAGTATATATATTAGAATAGAAGAGGTAATTTAATATGGTAATAAAAGAAGTAATAGTTGTTGAAGGTAGGGATGATGCATCGGCAGTAAAAAAGGCCGTGGATGCAGAGATAATCATTACCCATGGGTATGGCATCACTAAGGATACTATGAAAAGAATAGAGTTTGCCCAAGGCAGAAAGGGCGTTATAATATTTACTGATCCAGATTTTGCCGGCGAAAAAATAAGAAAAAAGATTTCCATGGGCATAAAGGGTTGTAAACATGCTTTTTTATCTCAAGAAGAGGCAATGAAGGATAATGATATTGGCATAGAGAATGCATCGCCCGAAAGTATTAGAAAGGCACTATCAAAGGTTCGTAGTGAAGTAGTAAGTAAAAGAATAGAGTTTAAAAAGAAGGACTTAATAACAAATGATTTAGCTGGAAGTGATAATGCCTCTAAGAGAAGGGATGAGCTAGGCAAAATCTTAGGCATAGGCTATTGCAACTCAAAGCAGTTTCTCAATAGATTAAACAATTATGGAATTACTCGGGAGGAATTTCAGCAAGCACTTAATAAAACACAGTAAAGTAGGGATAAGATGGATAAACTAGTCTCACCTAGAATAACAAAACAGATTGTAGATAAATATAACTTTAGATTTTCAAAGAGTTTAGGACAAAACTTTCTAATAGATGAAAATATAATACATAAGATAATAGATGGCTCTGAAATAGATAAGAAAGATGGAGTTATAGAAATCGGACCAGGAATAGGAACTTTAACTCAATATTTATGTGAAAGTGCAGAAAATGTCTTAGCCATTGAGATTGATAAAACTCTTATTCCAATACTAGATGAAACCCTAGAGGGATATGACAACGTTGAAGTAGTTAATGAAGATGTACTTAAAGTTGATTTAAATAAATTAGTTGAAGATAAGTTCTCTAATGAAAAGGTTAAAGTAATTGCAAACTTACCCTATTATGTTACTACACCTATTATAATGAAATTTTTAGAAGATAATGTACCCGTTAGCGATATTGTTGTTATGGTTCAAAAAGAAGTTGCAGATAGATTAAAGGCATCACCTAACACCAAGGATTATGGAGCATTAACTGTAGCTGTGCAGTACTATTGCGAACCCCATATCATCACAAGAGTTCCTAAATCAGTCTTTATGCCCCAGCCAAGGGTAGAGTCAACGGTGATTAGATTAAAGGTTCTAGATAGACCTAAAGTTAACATTAAGGATCAAAAACTATTCTTTAAAGTAGTTAAAGGCGCCTTTGCCAAAAGAAGAAAAACCTTACTTAACTCCCTTTCAATGAGCGGGTTAGATATAGATAAAGATGAGATAAAAAAAGCTTTAGAGTTAAGTAATATAGATCCAAAGCGAAGGGGAGAAAGTTTAACTATAGAAGAATTTGCAACCTTAGCTAATAATGTACATAGTATAATTACTGATTAATATATAAATGGAAAAGGATATTTCTATCATAAGAAATATCCTTTTGACATTTAAATAATACTATCCTTAATAATATTATAGTTAGCCTTAGTTATTAAAGCAGTTTTATCATAGCCATTAAAGTGAACGGTATAGGAACTTTCAGAAAAAGATGAGATTTTTTCTATATTATAGATATTTGCTATATATGATCTATGGACTCTGTAAAAACAACTAGCAAAGGCTTTTTCTATTTTATGTAAGTTAGCATAGGTCTTATAGATGCCCTTCTTAGTATGAAATAAAGTAAGCTTGTCTTGTTTCTCTACGAAAAAAACATCATCGATTTTAATAAAATATATATCGCCATCAGATTTCACGAGAATATTATTGGATATTGATAGTAACGAATTAAAATTGTCTTTACTAAGGGTGGTAGCTAATTCGTTTATATCATCTCTTACTTTTTCGATATCAATAGGTTTGAGAATAAAATCAAATGGACGAACAGCAAAGGAATCTGTAGCAAAGTCTTGATAGGCTGTAACAAAGATTATTTTTGTATTAGGCCATAGATCATATATAATTTTAGCTGTTTCAATGCCGTCTAGCTTAGGCATATCGATATCAAGAAGTACGATATCTATAAAGTTATTCTCTATATATCCTATAACTTCTTCTCCGTCATTGAAAGTTACTATCTCGTCAATGATGGGATTTTCTGATACTATTTTTTCAAGCATTCTTACAGTATAATCATCATCATCACATATTAATACTCTAATCATTGCATCAACCTCAACAAACTATTTTTTTAGACTTTCTGGCACTTCTGGTTCATAGAGATAAAATGAACTATACGCTGATACATTTGTAGTTGCTATTAATGCTATTATTAGTGTTAAAGTAGAAAACATATTTCTTTTAATAAAATTAAGCATTGGCTTTACCTCCTTTCATTAAATTAATTATAAATAAATCTAATTTATTAATCATTTGGTAACCAAGGGGAGTTACCAAAATGAAAGCTAAAAGAACTCCTAATACACTAGAGAATATATAATTATAACTAACTTTATATTTAAGGTAGTTTAGAATAATGATTCCAAGGGCTAGCATAAATAAAACTTTAATTTTTAATATATTTATAGACCTTAAACTACAGTACTTTCTCTTACTGTTAGAAGAAGGTATCCACAAAAATGTAGTTAAAATACCTAAAATCAGAACTGCATTTATAGAAGCGGTAGCTAAATTTAGAGAAATTGTAATATGTTTAGGAAAAAGACTTACAGTTAAAAATAAACCTAGAGTAGTTATATAACAACTATTGAAAGTTGAGCAATGAGTTCCTCCGATAATACATCTAAAAGTTATATATGATATTAAGGTGATAACAAGATGTTGATGGATTCCCAATAAAAATGAAATTAAAAGTAACGATATAGTTTTAAATGAAATCCCTAATATTATTTGAATCCCGTAGGATAATACATCTTCCTTATCTCTGTAACTTTCGACTTCAGATGCTAAATAACGAGCCAATTTATCAGATGTTGACTTTACCATTTATTGTATTCTCCTTTATAGGCAAATAAATTTTGAAGTTAACTGTATCATTGATATTTTCTATACCAAGTTTCCCATTATACTTATCTAATATCTTCTGCACTATGTATAAACCATAGCCCCTACCTTCTGATGCGCCTTTAGTTGTAAATCCAGGCTGAAAAATTTTTTTATCAAGATTAGGACTTAGGTAACCACTATTTGTAATCTCAAATAAATATTTAGAATCTATCCTATCAATTATAATCTTTATGAACTTATCGGTTTTACAGTCCATTGCAGCCTCTATAGCGTTATCTATTAAGTTACCTACTAAGCTACATAAATCCCAAGATTGAATTTCTAATCCATTTATTTTAAATTTTAATACTACATTAAAGTTTATATTGTTTTTTTCAGCTAATTCTTTTTTTACATTGATTAGTGCAGTCAAAGCAGGATGACCAACCCTAATTATTTTTCCAGTATATTTGTAGTTATTTACAATACCATTTAAGTATTCAGATAACTTATCATATTCGCTTAAAAAAGCCATTGATTGAAGAGTTTGGAGGTGGTTTATATGATCATGTTTCTGTATGCGTAGTAAATTAATAAGCTCCTCGGTATTTTTTAGATTAGCCTTTATATAATGCAGCTCTAACTCTTGTTCGTCATATCTAATTATGTAACGTATTGAGAGTACCATTAAAAAAGTTAATACAATGATAGCAATATTTAAAACTAAGGTATTGGATTTAAAGGCTTCTACAGATTTTGATATATATATTATCAAGTTAAAGAGTGAAAAGAATATCCCCTGAAATAATATAGTTATAATCACAATATGGGATTTTTTTATATTCAATTTAATCACCTGCTACTTAAATCTATGATATGGAAATTAGTTTTTTTAATAATAAATAAAAGTAATATTGATGCAAATAAAATTGGCAAGAAACACAAGAAAATCATTGGAGGATTATTGGATATATTTAAAATATCAATTCCTAAAAAACCTAAAATAGGTAAAGTTACAGCTTCTAAAGCAGCTAATATAAAAGTTCCTATCAAACTAGATATTAAGGAAGTAACGAAATTTAGTTTTAAGAATAAATGTAATAAAATAGTTAAAAAAACCAAATCAATGAATGTATGAAATCCAAAGGGAAGATTTGTTTTTCTTATTATAAATGCCACAATAGCAGTTATAGAAGAAATAATAGTAAGGTGTAGTAAATTTGTTTTTCTTATATTTACAAGATTTAAACCTAAAATACAAAATAATAAATTTTGAGGTAATGAGACTAATAATGCTATGTAAAATGGTATAGGAAACATAGAAACCTCCCTGTAATGTAGACTGTATTTATATATTCTACATATTCATGGTGATTACCTTTTATTTACATCCTAAATCTAACCCATAAAACTGGAAATCTAATCCCTAAAACCTGAATTTAAGGAAAAAAACAAGTAAAAGATTATGTTATTCACAAAAACAAAATTTTTTAGTATAAACATATACAAAGTAGGCTTATGAATTTTCAAAAGGAATTTAAATTTAGACTGAAATTAATACCATGAAACCTTAAATGCAAACCGTAAAACTGGATTTATAGGAAAAGTATATTTACATTATAAGCTCTATATGAAATAATTTGCCATAAGAGTAAGTAAATTCATTTCTAGTTACGATAATAACAAGTCATAGAAAATTTAATATGTTGTTATCGATATTGTGTTATTTAACTAAAAGAATAAAGTAATCATAAAAAAATGTCTATTATGGAGCGTATTATGTTTAATAAAATTATAGAAAAGTATAAAAGGTACATATGCATAAAACAGCATGATATAAAGGATTGTGGGGCTGCATGTATAGCTACCATATGCAAAACCTATGGCCTTAAAATTCCTATAAGTAAAATAAGAGAGGTTGCAGGCACTGACAAAAATGGGACCAATATATATGGACTAATAAAAGCGGCCCAGAAGCTAAACTTTACTGCTAAAGGAGTTAAGGGAGATAAGGAAGGCTTATATGGAGAGATTCCTTTACCTGCTATAGCCCATGTTGTTATAGACGAAATATTTCTTCATTATGTAGTAATTCATAAAATAAATAGAGATGAAATAATTGTAGCAGACCCAGGAAAGGGAATAGTGAAATATACGCCAGAGAAATTTTTTGAGATTTGGACTGGAGTATTAGTTTTAATGGTACCTACAGCAGAATTTAAAACTGGAGATGAAACGGTAGGGTTATTTAAGAGATTTATGGGGCTTTTAAAACCTCAAAAGAGATTAATATTAAATATATTCTTTGCATCCATAGTATATACGATATTAGGTATATTAGGAGCTTTCTATTTTAAAGCTCTGGTAGATGAGATTTTAAAATATAAACTGGAAAAAACACTACATATTCTATCAGCTGGAATAGTGATTTTAAATATCTTTAAAATATTACTCAGTGCATTTAGATCCCATTTATTACTATATCTAAGTCAAAAAATAGATATTCCTCTTATACTAGGCTATTATCAACATGTTATAGAATTACCAATGAACTTTTTTGGTACTAGAAAAGTAGGGGAAATCATATCTAGGTTTATGGATGCTTCTAAGATTAGAAGTGCTATATCAGGAGCTACATTGACAATAATGATAGATAGTCTAATGGCAATTGCAGGTGGAATAATACTTTATACACAAAATGGATTTTTGTTCGGCATAGCAGTAATAATGTTGCTATTATATATGATTATAGTATATTCCTTTAATACACCTATACGAGAGATAAATAGGGAACAGATGGAGGACAACTCACAGCTTACGTCCTATTTAGTTGAAAGCTTAAATGGTATAGAAACTGTAAAATCATTTAATGCAGAGCATTATGCAAAATTAAACACAGAAAAGAAATTTGTAAAGCTACTTAAAAAGATATTAAAAGGTGGAATAATAGGCAATCTTCAAGGGTCACTTACAGGTACCATATCCACTATTGGTGGAGTAGTAATACTGTGGGTAGGTTCATATAAGGTTATCCAGGGTGAATTATCAGTAGGACAATTATTAGTATTTAATTCACTACTTGCATATTTTATAGATCCCATAAAGAACCTTATAAACCTACAGCCTATGATGCAGACAGCAATAGTTGCATCAGATAGATTAGGAGAGATACTAGATCTTAAATTAGAAAAAGACAAAGATGAAGATAAAAAAATAAATCCAGATTCTTTAAAGGGAAAGATAGAGCTTAAAAATATAGATTTTAGATACGGTACAAGGGAATTAGTACTAAAAAACATAGATTTTAGCATAGAACCAGGAGAAAAAATAGCCCTAGTGGGAGAAAGTGGTTCTGGGAAAACTACCTTAGCTAAATTGTTGATGCGTTTTTATACCAGCGAAAAAGGAGATATATTAATAAATGGATACAATGTAAAGGACATAAACGTAGACAAGCTAAGAGAAAAGGTAGCATATATATCTCAAGATATATTTATGTTTAGTGGTAGCATAAAGGAAAATCTTTACTTAGGAGATGAAGATATAGACTTTGAGAAGGTTGTAGAGATTTGCAAAATGGCTAGTGCCCATGAATTTATAAATAAATTACCGCTAAGATATAATACATTGCTTGAAGAAAATGGGACTAATTTATCAGGTGGACAAAGACAGAGATTATCCATAGCTAGAGCTCTTCTCAGGAATCCAGATATTTTAATAATGGATGAAGCCACAAGTAACCTAGATTCCATAACAGAAAGAGCTATAGAGAGGACTATAAATAAATTAGATATAACTACTATTATAATCGCCCATAGATTAAGTACTATTATGAAATGTGACAAAATATATGTGATAGATAATGGAGAAATAATTGAGAGTGGATCCCATAATGACCTTATATCTAACAAAGGAAAATATTATGATTTGTGGAAAGAGCAGTTGTCTAATAGTGAAATAGAAAATATGCAAGGAGAATGTACAGCATGAGATATGTTATACAGGATATTAGAGAGCTAACTGATAGTAGAGAATTGTTAGAGAGTAAACCCCATCCCTTTACAATCGTATTTATATATATCCTAATAGGTATATTAGCCATTGGGCTCCTATGGTCATATTTTGGAGAAATAGATGTAGTTGTTAAGGCACAAGGAGTAGTTAGACCAAATCGAAAGATAAGCACTATAAACAATATGATAAGTGGAAAAGTAAAGGAAGTTTATATAGAAGAAGGAAAGAAAGTCAATAAAGGAGATACTTTGTACACTATAGATTATTCCGATTTAAAGGTTCAAGAAGCTTTTTATAAAAATGAATTCAATACTACAAAGCTAGAAATACAGAATTTAACTAAGTTTAGAACGAGTATATTAGATAGTAAAAATTATTTTGATAAAGATAATGAAGATGAAGAAACTTACTACAATAAGTATTTAAAATATAAAGCAGATTTAAGAGAAACAAAAGAGAATACTAGAATGATTATTTCTAGAATAGAGCATACAGAAGATGAAGCAAAAAATATAGAAACTTTATTATCTTCAATAAGACAAGAAAAAAATTTATTTGGAGAAAATGAAAATGAATATTATAGAAACTATTTAGATTATATGATTCAGTTAAAGTCATTAAATAATACCTTAGATACTAATCAAAGACTATATGAAATAAATAAAGAACTATATGAAAATAAAGCTATATCTAAATTAGAATATGATGATACAAAAATGCAATTTGAAGAAAGCAAACTGAACTTAGAGAGTCTCAAAGCTGAAACTGAAGCTAACTTGGAAGATAATCTAAATACTCAAGAACAAGAAATTAAAGAACTATATATTCAACTATATCAAACAGCACCAGGGGAAAGTGATGATATAAATAGTTATGTAGATATAGCAGAAAACAATTTTAAAAATAACACCATCATAGAAATAGATACAGGTCTACAGAGCCTAAAATCACAATCAAATGAATTAGAAACCAAGTTAAAATCCACTAGATTAGACATTGAAAAGTGTGTAATAAAAGCACCCATAGATGGATATATAAATTTATTTACAGATATAAATATAGGTGATAATTTAAGTGCACCTGTAGAAATAGCCACCATTATACCTGAAGACAAAGATACCTTTAAGATGCAGATATATGCTGATAATGAAGATATAGGAAATATAAAGATAGGAGATGAAGTAAAATACAACTTTATGGCACTACCATATAAGGAATATGGAGAACTAACAGGTAAGATTACAAACATAGCAGAGGACATAAAAACAAGTAAAAATAATGAAAGCTTTTATCTAGTAGAAGCAGATATAGATAATAAGAAATTAGTAGGATATGACAATGAAACAAAACAAATCAAGATAGGAATGGTGTGCGAAGCTAGAGTGATAACAAAAACAAAGAAAATACTACATTATTTACTTGAGAAAATTGATCTGAGAGTATAGCTATTAGGTCAATAAAATATTGACTTAATATAAAGTGTCTTTCCAATATCTGTCCCGAGATAGTGGAAGGATGCACAACCTTTTTACGGGAGAAAAGGGAATATGAGATTATTAAAGGAGGAAATTAGAATGATTAAAGAAATGACTATGGATGAAATGGTGGGGATAAATGGAGGACGTTGGATTGAATTAGCTCCTCTACCTATTTTAAAGGCAATTTGGTATATTTACAAAGCAGGGAAAATAACATATGATGCATATCAAGATTATAAAGAAAACTGGACTTCAGAAGACGTTGAACATTGGATGGAAATACACGGCAATTCTGTTTATATAGATTAATTATAATAATAATATAAAAGAAGTATAATTCTATACTTCTTTTATATTATTAACTTAAGTTCTGCAAAACAAAAAGTTAAATTGGTAAAGTTACCAAAAAATGAATATGGCATACCACTATACCTTCGTGTTATATATAAGTTACCACACAAACGGAGGTTAGCGATATGCCAGTTATATCTACTATTTTAAACACTAATGCTGAGCTTTACAACTATTTAGATGATGTAAATTATGGAATGAGTAAACCACAGTTTAATCATTTATCCAGCATTGTTAATGGTCTAATAAATATAAGAGGCAATAAAACTATCTCCGCCATTGCCGAAGGTATTCTATCAGCTAAAGATAAAAGTTCTATTTATAAGTTCTTAAGCCGTTCTAAATGGGACGATTCTTTACTTAATACTAACCGTATCAATTATCTTAACTACTACATTAGGAATAATGTTTCTGCTAATTCTACAGGATTCTTAGTCATTGACGATACTGTTAATGTTAAGAAAACTGCTAAGAAAATCCAGGGCTTAAGTTTTAATCATTCCTATGCCGAAGGTAAAAGAGTTTGGTCTCATTGTGTAGTTTCTTCCAATTTTGTTGTAAATGATTTATCTATACCTTTACAATTTCAGCCTTATTATAGTAAGAATGTTTGTAATGACTTTAATAAACCTTTTAAAAGTAAAGTTGATATTGCAATGGATTTTATTAATGATTTCAATAAACCAGAGAATTGTGATTCTATTTACTGCTTAATTGATAGTTGGTATACTAGCACCCCTTTGATAGAATCTTGCTTGCAAAAAGGGTTTCATCTTATTGGTGCTGTTAAGTCTAATAGAATTGTTAATCCTTTTGGTTTAAGGTCAAAACTTTCTAGGCTTGCTGATTCTATTGACCCTATCTCCTTAGATGTTGTTACCATCAAGGATAAGGGTTATAAGGGTTATAAGGTTTATCGTTATGAAGGACCCGTAGGGTCTTTTGAGAACGCCGTAGTTCTAATTTGTTATGAAATAAATGGTGAAGATCTTGAACCACCTATAAATATCTGAAAACTAATCTAAGCTTTGATAAATATAGGGTACGCAGCTTTCTTTCAATTGAAAGATATTTCTTACTAGTATTTTTAGCTATTAACTTTTTAGAATTTGTAAGATTTAAAACTACTAAAGCAACTATTAAAACTATCGGAGATACTATTAATTACGTTATTAGCCTATCGGCTATAGACTTAATAACTTTTGTTTATGATAGTGCCCATGAACAAATACCTTTAGAAGATATTTTGGAAGCTCTTAAAATCGCTTCTTAGACTTTTTTAAAAAGCTGATTAGCTCTTACGCAATACTTATATCCTAACATATGGATAATTTAACCTTTATAGTTCAAAGTATCCTTATATACCAATTTAGATTTAAAAATTTCAGAACTTAAGTTATTAAATTAAAAATAAAAGGTGATAAAATGAAAAACTTAATAAGAATACATGACTTTTTAAAATCATTACCAACTATATATTTTATAGGTAGTATTGTTTGCATAGACTATGTGATATATTCAATGCTGTTTGGAATATATAGTTTATTAGGAATAGATATAATGCTAAATAAATCATATATTATGGAGTTTGAAAGCACTACTGAAATGATATTTATTTTGATATTTTTTGCTCCTATTGTAGAAACATTCATCTTTCAATTTTTATTAATAAATGTATTATTAAAAATTAGATTAATCAAAAGTGCTATTGCTGTAGTCGTTATATCTGCCATAATATTTGCTATTGGGCATTCATACAATATATATGGAAATGTATATATTTTTATTTCTGGAATTTTATTATCATATTCTTTTATTTTGTATATAAAAAAAAGAGGTTCAGCATTTTGGGTTGTTACAGCAATACATGGATTGATGAATTTTATTGCATGTCTACCTAACTTAATTAACTCTTAACTGTAAATGAATATTCTTAGAACAAATATATAGAAAATTAAGCTACTAAATTAATGGAGGAGTATATAAAATAATTATTTGAATATTTATCTTCAGCATATGATCTAAAAATATGATTATATTAATATATTAATATATTAAGGATATGGAGGTGCTTATATTAATGTATATTTTTGATGTTAGTCTTATAGTATATATTATTGTTAGCATTGTAAAAAGTGAAATAAAAAGACGTAAAATGGGATCTGTATTAGTACCTGTTACAATGAATATTAAGGATGTATGTACACATGATATTATTTTTATGATTATAGTTTCAGGATTTGTTTGTAAAGACTTTATAGAGGGAGTATTTGAAATAACGAATTTGTTATTTTTAGTATCATTTATGTTGTTTTTTCTGTATGCTATATTTATAAAGAAATCTATTAGAGAGAATGGGATAGTTTATTATGCAAATCTAATACTGTGGAAAGAAATTGAAAATTATGAATGGGAAGATGTTAATTCGATTGAGATGGATAATAAGAAGAAGTTTTGCAGGTTAAAGATAAAGAAAAAAGGCATTATAAACTCTGTAATAAAATTAAATATTTGTAAAGAGTTAAAGGATGAAGTGAATTCAATATTGCTAGAAAAGGTCTAGACACACGGTGACGGCAGACTGTGTAAAAATGGGCAATTCTTCTAATACTAAATTTTAACTATTGCGTTGCAATTAGACAAACATTGCTAAATAATATGGGATATTTATGTAAGAGAAGATTAACAGACAATTTTTTGTCTGTTAACTTCCTTATTATTTCTTTTACTCCTAGTATATTTATTACTCTTTTCATATTGTAGGCTAAAAAGGCCAAAGAGGTCTCCGCTTTTACTGACTCTAAACCTTTTGTCAGAAAATTCGTTATGCCAAATCCTCTTTTTATTGTACCAAAGGGATGCTCAACTATCATTTGCCTTTGTTTATAAAGTTCTTTATTTTCTTTAGTTCTTTGATCTACTATATCTAGAAAATCTTGGTTTATTGCCCTTCTTATACGTCTTCCTCTCTTATCTTTTGTACATTTATCTTTAAACTCACATTTACCACATGCCTCATAATTTCTATATACTATTTCTTTTGTATTTTCATCAATAGGCTTTCGCCTGCTAGAGTAAAGTTTCTGTCCTTTTGGACATATATAAATATTTTCTTCTTTATTATATTTAAATTTATTTAAATAAAAATCTACTTCCCCTGTGGAGTTTGAAAATACTTGCTTTGGAACATAGGTAGTTATATGTTCTTTTTCACACTTTATTAAGTCATCTGCATTATAATAACCTTTATCAGCTAGTGCCTTAAGCTCAGCTACATCAAATATCTCTTTTGCACTACTAGCCATTTTACTTAACATTCCATGATCAGTTGGGTTATTAATTACATCACAATCTACTACTAACTTATGTTTGCTATCTACTACAGTCTGCACATTATAGCATACATCAATTCCATTATTGTTTACTGCCATTAATCTTGAGTCAGGATCAGTTGTTGAAATCTCTGTTATATTACCTTTTTCTATTTCTTTTTTATAGCCTTCATAGACTTCTTTTCGCCTTTTAAGCTCTTTAATTCTTTTTTCAATTTCTTCTTTACTAGGGTCACGGTCAATAGATTCTTTAGCATCACTTTCTTCTATTTCTACGAAGTAATTCTTTATTTTTTCCTCTAAATATTTAATCTTACGATTTAGACTTTTATTACTAAAGTTATTTTTTTTAGAATTACAAGCTCTAAACTTAGAGCCATCAATAGCAACTACTTCTTTACCAAAGAGATCCCAGTCTTTACACAAGGCTATAAACTGCTTAAACACTTTGTTTATAGCTTCTTTATTATATTTTCTAAAATCAGATATTGACTTATAATCTGGACTTATCTTTCTTAATAACCACATTACTTCAATATTAATTTCGGTAGCTTTCTCTAATTTTCTGGATGATGTTATTTTATTCATATATCCATAAATATACAATTTAAGCAAATCCTTAGGATTAAATCCAAATCTACCTTTTTCTTTAGGTATAGCATTTTTAAATCCTAATTCAATCATATCTAGTGATTCTACAAAAGCATCAATTACTCTTACAGGATTATCTTCAGTTATATAATCATCTATATATTCTGGAAAAGCAATCTTACTTTTTCTATTTATACCTTCTATATATCTCATGCTACCATCCTTCTTTCTAATGATATAAATGAATTGTAGCATATTATAGCATGTTTATGTTAACCAATTATTGGTATTTTTACACAGTCTGCCGTCCCTGTGATATATTAGGGGTGAAAGGGTATGAAAAGTATTTTTATATTTATATGGGTTATTATATTATTATTTATAAATTTAACAGTATATAGGGATTTTAAAGATACTAATTTAAAGATAAAAAAATATAGTTTTATTTCAATAGTACTATGCTCTATATTTATATTAATGTTTATTGCATTTAAATTTGTTTGAAAATACGATAGGCTGTTCCCTTATATTACTTAAAACTGATTAATATTCATTAGAATCAAAAGGATATTTCTACTATAAGAAATATCCTTTTTGTTATTTACAATTATAGAGAAAAATTTGAGGAATCTTAAATTATATAAATTTTTATTTAATTCAAAAAACAATCTTCTTATGCTATACTATTTACAATAAAGCTTGCTAAAATACGGAAATAAAATAAGTATATGGAAGGTATTCTTTATGGCAGATATGACTGGATTTTTTGAAAGAAAATTCATGTATAATAATTTGAGAATATTAATTTTATCTGTGTTTTTGGTTTTAGAACAGATTTTTTATGGATTGTTTGTTCGACAACCAGGAAGCTTAGAGCAAAAGATTCATTTTATTTCTGCTTTTATTATGCTAATCTATGCAATAGCTAGCATATATATACAAATTCATAAACCAACACCTAAAGGTTGGATATATAAGTTATATGAGATTAGTTTTGGATTCTACGGTTTTATGATTGCAATAATACGATCGTTGTTGATACAGAATACTATTTTTTCACTACCAACAATTTACATAGCCGTGATTTATGGATTTGCAGCAATTTTCTATTTTCATCCTAGGGAAAGTTTTATTATTTATAGTATTACCAGTATTATTTTAATTGTTACTTTGCCGACTTTTCAGCCGATAGTGTTACAAAGTAGTTATATACAAGATGTTGTGGCTAATAATATTATCGCTTGGTTTACTTCTGTATTAAACTATAATAAGCATTACAAAGAATTTATAAACAAAAGAGTTATTACTAAAAATAATGAAGCCTTAAAAGAAAAAAACTTTCAAATTAGAATGATGAATGAAAAATTAAAAGAAATCTCTATAAGAGATGGATTAACTAATATATATAACCGAAGAAAGATTGATGATATTTTGATCTATGAATATAATAGAGCAAAACAATATTCCCAAGATTTATCTGTTATTTTCGTAGATGTTGATTTCTTTAAAATGGTGAATGATACCTATGGGCATAATGTGGGAGATAAAGTGTTACTAGAGATTGCAACGATACTAAAAGATAATATCCGTGAAATAGACCTGATTGGAAGATGGGGAGGAGAAGAATTTCTTATTGTTTGTCCATATACTGATATTTACGCAGCAAAAACCATCTCTGAAAGATTAAAAACTGCTGTAGCAAAGAATCATTTTTCTATTGTTAAGCAAAGGACATGCAGCTTTGGCGTTGCGGCCTATAAAAAAGGAGATGAAGTCCATGATTTAATCCATAGAGCGGATGTTGGACTATATCAAGCAAAGGAAAATGGAAGAAATCGAGTGGAAGCAGTCAGTTAATATAATAAAGCGCCTTAGGTGCTTTTATTTTTTTGTCCCTAATTATTAAATTAATTGTGAAATATTTAAGGTAATAAACATATATTAGTATAAATGGGCTTTAAATAAGGGGGTTTAAAAGTGAATAATAGAAAATATATGAGGCACTTCATAATATTAGAAAATGAAGACTCAGGTTTTGAAAGCAATGACAAAACAACTCCAAAGGGATATGCAAAAATAGAAGTAAGGAATGGAAAAGGAGTTTTAAACGTATATGTACAGGATCTAAAGTATTTTGAAGATGGCAAATACATTTATAGGAGCTACTTAATAGGAACCAAGGACAAAGATACTTGTGTCGATACGGGAGTAATTATGATAGATGAAAAGGGCAAAGGAGAATTAAAAAGCAAGATAAATCCAGAAAATATTGAGGGTAGTGGTAGACCGATAGAGGATTACAATACTGTAGCTATCGTTGCAGAGCCCGTAGATAATACTAATGCAAATAACATATATGGACCTTTAGTTGGATATATTGAAAAGGATAAAGGAGACTGGAGATCAGCTCTGGAAAATAATCGGATGTCGGATGTGGATGAGGCAGAAGATATTGATGATGAAGATAAAGAAAAATATGAAAAAATAATGAATGCAATTAAGCAGGGAGCAGAAGACCTATTTATAGGAGCTAAAGACGAAGAGGAGGATTTAGGCTCTGAGCCAGAAGATATAGAAGATATAGAAGAAAATAATGAGAATATAGCTGAAGAAAATGAGGAGATTGAAGTTATCGAATCAACCCCTAATAATAATGAAAATAATGATATGATTGGGGCCAAAGAGGAAAAATATGAGGAAAATGAATACTATGAAGAGTCTGAAGAAGAGGAAGAAAACGAAGGATACGAAGAAAATGAAGAATACGAGGAAGAAAAGGAATCTATTGAAGAAAAGGAACCTAAAAAAGAAGAAGAAAAGGATAAAAAGGAAGAAAAGCCAGAAGAAGATATTATAATGGAGAAAGAAGCTAAAGAATCAGTTTTAGATAAAAACAATGAAGAAGAGTATAAAAAGCAGTCTGGATACCAAAGACCGAAGCCTAGTAATAAGACAATGAAAAATAGTAATCAGCATAATCAATATACAACCTATAAGAAATACCATGAAATGGTTTATAAGCATATTAAAGATACATTAGCTAAGTATGAAGAAATAGAGCCCTTTGAAAATAATCTAAGTAATTGTAAATGGTGGAAAATGGATTATGATAGCCAAGCCATGTATCAAGGATTTCTACCCTACTTTGGTTATATATTAAACACTTACTATTATAATCCATATATATATTATATGGGCAGCTGTAATGATGCAATGTATAAGTATGGACATTATATATTTGGTATTTGTTATAATGATGAATCACAGCCAAAGCACTACGTTTATGGGGTTCCAGGTAGATATCTTTATAAAGAACAACCCTTTAGAGGAATGACTGGATTTGTCTATTGGCATCCATTAGAAGATAAAGATCCTGAAAAAGGGGATTATGGATATTGGTTACTCTTTGTTGATGTAGTCACAGGAAATATATTATTTCCTGAAAAACCCACAATTCCTCCAATGTATTAATATATAATAGATGTACCTTAAAACGGGTATGGTTACAAATTATATGATACATGTCCCCAAATTTTATGAAATAATAAAGTCACACCTAAGATGAAGGTGTGACTTTATTATGAAAAGAGTAATTATGACTATTCCTTAGCTAGACCAAAGTCCCAATCACTTATTCCGCCAATAAGAACATAGATATTGGGAAACCCATTTTTAGATAGTTCTCTTGCAATAGTCTCGCTTTTTTTTCCATCCTCACAGTAAACTAAATATTTATTTACTTTATCAAAACTAGTATGTTTTTCTTTAAGGACTTTGTAGGGCATAAGAATAGCATTGGGTAAATGCCCTTCAAGATACTCGCCCTCACCTCTAATGTCTAAAATTGTTACATCGCTGTTTTCGCTTATGAGGACATTGGCTTGCTCAGCTGAAATTTTATTGTAGGCGTATTTCATAGTTTCAGAGAATGTTTCATTGGAGTTGAAAAAATACATAAAAGCAAAAACTGCAACTATTATGGCGAGTAAAAGGGCAAGTGCTATGTATATTTGTTTTTTCGTAATGATTAAAACATTTAACATTATACCACCTCTCAATATCATCGTATTACTAATATATTTATGGCTAGACTAATTTATTACTGTTAAATTAAGTAAACATAAGGAAATAAATTTTAAAGCCAAACATTATATAGTAAAAGGGGTTAGTACAGTAAAAATGCAAAAGATATCTTTAAGTTAAGAACCTATTATTATTATTATGATATAATTTACATATTATATATGTAGAAGGGGTTGAAAAAATGGCCAAAGAAGCATCTAAAAAAGATATAATAAATAGATTAAGAACTGTTAAAGGACATATATCAGGTATCGAAAAGATGATTGAGGAAGGTAAAGAATGTGAGGATATATTAATTCAAATAACAGCCATTAAATCATCAATTAATAAAATAGGAAAAATTATAGTAGAGGAACATGCTCTAGACTGCTTACTAAACGAAAATGATGATCAACCTTTAAATAGACAGAAAGTTGAACGGGTTATAAAAACATTAATGAACTATGTAAAATAGCACCTAACTAGGTGCTATATTTAATTTTACTTTATTTACTAAATCAACTATATCTCCATAGGCCTTCGTTGTTCCAAATGCGACAATAGGTCTTCCAATCTTGACTAATCTAAGTCTTCTAGAGCTACCACCTCCTAGTTTCATTAAAAAGTTAACAGTCGGAGAAGTATCAGCTAGAAATAATTCATTTTTATCTATTCCTATCATATCAGGGACAGATCTTATGGCATTGGTTACAGGTTGTTTATGGTACATTCTGCTTAATGTGTATACATTATTTCCAAACTCATCAACTCCATGAAATATTAATCTTCCAATATATTTAGATGTCAGCTTATCAAACATAGGTACATTTTCTATTTCCTGAGGAGTGGGAATTTCATTTAAAGGCAATTTATTTAAGTGAATATATGTAGCAATTATCGATGAATGACTTCCACCGACATCATGATAGATTATATGCATAAAGAATCCTCCATGTAGATAGTATTAATATATATTTTTTGCTTAATTAAAAAATATATTCAAGATTAATTAAGAGAAGGATTAATAGGGGATAAATATACATATAGAGTATTTATAATGTGGACAATCTAGATATTTTATGAGATGAAGTAGTTATGAATTGAAGATATTTCAAAAGGATTTTAAAGGAATTTTAAAGATGTTGTAGAAAAATACTTAAATATGGTAAGAATAATAAATAATAACATAGAAGAAATCGGGGGAGGAAATGACTGTGGAAATAACTAGAGAAAAGGCCTTTGAATTACTTAAGGAATATGTTGAGTCTGATAGCCTTATAAAGCATTGCTTTGCTGTAGAGGCTTCAATGAGAGGGTATGCTCAAAAATTTGGTGAAGATGTAGAGGTATGGGGAGCCTGTGGTCTACTTCATGATTTAGACTTTGAAAAATATCCAGATGTACATCCAAGTAAAGGTGTAGAAATTTTAAGGGAGAAGGGGTATCCTGAAGACTTTGTTATGGCAGTAAAGGGTCATGCAAGGACGGGAGTTACTAGGGATACCAAGATGGCAAAGACCTTATATGCAGTTGATGAACTTTCAAGCTTTGTCATTGCCTGTGTACTAGTTAGACCAAATAAATTTGAAGGGTTAAAGGTCAAATCCGTTAAGAAAAAGCTTAAGGATAAGGCCTTTGCAAGGGCAGTAGATCGAGACCAAATTAAAGATAGTGCTGAAGAACTTGGAGTAGAGATGACCGAACATATACAAACTGTAATCGATGCTTTAACCCAAAGAGAAGACGAACTACAAAAGATGGGATTAAGTCTAATATAATTAGTTGAAAAAAAGCAGTATTTCTGCTTTTTTTCTTTTTCCTATTGCATTTTTGTTTCAAATATATTTTAATATATCTATTGGTCAAATAAGAATTATAATAAAAATATTAAAACAACCTAAAAGGTGTATAAACAACCAAAAATAATTATACTATATAGAGGATGTGATATAGATGAACAAAATTAATCAAAATAGCGCACCACTTTTTGAAGCTATGGTTGAATATCATAAAAAAAATGTAATTCCCTTTGATGTACCAGGTCATAAGCATGGAGTTGGTATACCGGAGATGGTTAAATATTTTGGGAGCACAATGTTAGAGCTTGATATAAATGCAATGAAGGACCTTGATAATATATGTAATCCCATAGGGGTTATAAAGGAAGCAGAGGATTTAGCTGCTAAGGCCTATGGAGCAAAAAGTGCATTTTTTCTGGTTAATGGGACAACCTCCGGTGTTCAAGCAATGATTATGAGCGTTTGTAACCCTGGAGATAAGATTATACTTCCTCGTAATGCCCATAAATCAGCTGTAACTGCCCTTATATTAAGTGGTGCAGTACCAGTATATATGCAGCCAGAAATAAATGAAGAACTAGGAATAGCTATGGGAGTAACTCTAGAGGAGGTTGAGAAGAAAATTGCCCAGCACCCCGATGCAAAGGCCGTTTTTCTAATAAATCCAACCTATTATGGGGCTACATCTGATATTAAGGGTATAGTTAATATTGCCAAGAAGCATGATATAGCAGTACTAGTTGATGAGGCCCATGGAGCCCATATGAATTTCCATGATGAATTGCCCATAGAGGCCATAGTTGCAGGGGCAGATATGTGTGCAGTAAGTACTCACAAAACTGGAGGATCTTTGACTCAAAGCTCATTGTTATTGTTAAATGAGGGAAGCCTTAATACGAAATCAGTAAAGACTACCCTTAATCTAACTCAAACAACCAGTGCATCATATCTCTTAATGGCTAGTGTAGACCTTGCAAGAAAACAACTTGCAGTGAAGGGCGAAGAGATGTTAGCTAAAGTGTTAGAGTTATCTAGATGGGCTAGGGATGAGATAAATAAAATAGATGGACTTTATGCCTTCGGAAAGGAGCTTATTGGTACTCCAGGGGTGTATAATTTTGATGAAACCAAGCTTGGAGTTAATGTGAGAGGAATAGGACTCTCAGGTTTAGACACCTATGATATATTGAGAGATGAATATAATATTCAAACAGAGCTTGGAGATATGTACAATGTATTATCAATTATTAGCTTAGGAGATACAAAGGAGTCCTTAACTGCATTAATTGAGGCATTGAAGGATATTGCTAATAAATATAGAGGGAATAAAGTAATTAATATAGGCAAAAACTTTTTAAAAAATCCAGATGTTATAGTTTCTCCTAGGGATGCATACTATAGCAGAAAAAAAGTAATAAGACTAGAGGAAGCTGAAGGGGAGGTAAGTGGGGAATCAATTATGGCTTATCCTCCAGGAATCCCAGTGGTAACTCCAGGAGAAAAAATTACTAAAGAAATGATAGAATATATAAATACCCTAAAGGAAAAGGAAAGTCTCCTACAGGGAACAGAGGACCCCTATGTGGAGTATATAAAGGTCTTGGGAGTATAGATAGCTAAATCAATGATAGACTGTAAAGGGATAGTTTTAATGATAATTTCATTGGAGCTATCCCCTTTAGTTTGTAAAATTAAGTTTTAAAAACAAAATATGTAAAAAATACAATCATATTCTAAAGAATAAATCCATGATTTGATGATAAACCTAATATTAAAAGAAAATGTTTTTTAATAAAATTGAACTGGAATGCTAAGACATATACGGTAAATTCTTTTTTGTAATGGAATTTACTAAGAGGAGGTTTATTATGAAAAGCTTAAGAATGATTTCACAGGATAAAAAGGAAGTAGAGATAGCAAGTGAAGATATTAGAAATATGATAGAAGGTTTTGAAAGTGTGGAGGCAGTAAGAGATGTAAGTAATTCTATGAAGGAAGAGGTTTTTGCCTTTGATGTAACCTTGGATAGCTCCCATATTGAAGAGATACTCGAAAGTCAAATGAATGATCTTTATTATAGATTAGATGATGATGAGGAAGCAGAAGAGGCACTTTTTGAGCAAGCACAATACATTAGTGATGCTATAGTAGATAGTTTAAAGGAATATGTTGAAAATAGGTATGGAATAGATGACTTTAATACTGCCTATGATGTATATAGTGCCAGTGTGGAGGACGGTATATCATTTACCATGACCATATCCTTTGGGAAGATTAAGCATGGAAGATTATATGAATTAGCTAGTAATTTAAACAGTGAAAGAGATTCAAACTTTAGATAAAAAAAGATGGTTAGAAGTGGCTTATACACCGTTTCTAACCTTATCTATACCTTTATTAGCAAGCTCATCGGCTCTGATATTCATTTTTGTTACATATATAAAATCTTCCTTGGAAAACGAACTACCATTCCAGCCTTGGAATTTACTAAACCATTTATTCACTTGACTTTCATTAGTTAAAGTTATATGTCCCTTAACTCTATAAAAGTTAACTACACTATGTTTCTTTACTTCTTCTAATAGACCCTGCCAAAGGTCTTTATTTTCCACAGGCTTTTTTTGAGATGTTTGCCAACCATTTTTTTGCCATTTAACATACCACTTTTTAGTAAAGCATTCAACTAAGTAAGAGCTATCCGAAAAGATATTGATATTTAAATCTTTCTCCTTAAGGGCTTTTAAAGCTTCTAATACAGCAGTAAGCTCCATTTTATTATTAGTGGTATTTACAGCTCCATCATACATTTCCTTTTGATGTTTTCCAAATTCCAATATTGATCCCCAACCACCAAGATTTTCATTGTTTTGATTACCAGAACAAGCACCATCGGTATAAATATTTATCGTTTTCAAAAAATCACCTCTTTATACATATAAACTTATAATTATTATTATAACAATAATGAAATTAATTCCAAGGATATTTAACTTAAAATGAGCAATCCTAATACTGTACCTTGTCAATGAGGAGGGATGATAGTGGATAAAATACGTGAAGGTATAATTCCAACAGTTTTAGGAACAGCAGTTACAACAACAGGAGCTTTAATGAATAAAAACTCTCGAGGTAGAAATGATAAGGTAGCATGGGGTGTTATAGGCTTTGGACTAGCCCATGTGGTGCTAGGTGCCGTAGACTTAGTCCAGCATAGAAATAATAGGTAAGGGAGATTCTCCCTTACTTTTTTATTTTGTATACGCCTTGATATCCAGGACTTAGTAGCTCAGCAATCCTTTCCATGGAATAATCCCTTGCATAATCTGTCCAATACTCTTTATTTTCATCGGTTTTTTTAGGAAGTAAAAATGGATCTCCGAAAGTTAATTTTACCTTAGCATTATTAAATTTTTCCTTGCCCATATTATTATCATGTATAGGCAAGAGATTTTCAGTACCCTCAAGGGTAACAGGTACCAATTCACAATTAGTTATCTTAGCTAAAAGTATAAAGCCCTTCTTAGCATTTATAAGTGATCCGGTTCTGCTTCTTGTGCCCTCTGGAAAAATAAATACTGAACCACCAGACTTAAGTCTTTTTACTGCCTTTTTTATAGCTGTTTTATCAGCAGTATTGGGAATGATTGGAATAGTATTTACCGTTTCAAGAACTAAATTAGTTAGTTTATTTTTGCTTAACTTAACACCGGCCATGAAGGCCACATCATTTTCTTTAAGATACCTATTTAGGATCACACCATCAACATTACTTAGATGATTTCCAATATAAATAGTAGGAATACCTTTTCTTGAGTTTATCATTTTTCTATTAACAATCTCAACATCGGCATATTTATCTAAAGTTATATTTATTAATTTTTGAGTTAATTTCATCCTAATTTGCTTAGGAATCAAAGTTGAAGTTTTTGCAAGGATATCAATAAAAATTTTCATAATAAAAGCTGGCACTAAGACCAGCCCCTCCTCTCTATCGCCTATATATAATAATTATATCACTAATATCAATAAATATAACATATAAAGCTGAAAAAAGTGGAGCTTTAATAAATTTATAATAAACAATACAGAGAAACAAGTTAAAGATTATGGCTAGTTATAGCTTGGTAGGCAATAAAGTATATATTGTATTTTGATTATACAATTGCTAAGACATGGACATAATAGAAAAGTATAAATTTAGTGGATATAAAGGAGGAGAATATATTGTCCGTAGAAAATGCTATGACAGCCGATTATTTACGTTCTGCCTATGGTGGAGAAAGTATGGCTCATATGAGATACCTTATATGGGGAGATGTGGCAGATAATGAAGGCATGCCAAATATAGGAAGATTATTTAGAGCTATAGCCTATGCAGAGTGGGCCCATGCCGATAATCATTTTAGAGTACTAAAGAAGCAGGTTGGACCAAGTACAGTTACAGCGGGAGCTGAATTTGGAGTGGGAAAAACAGCCGACAATCTAGAGGGAGCTATAGCCGGAGAATTACATGAAGTGGAGCAAATGTATCCAGTGTATTTAGAGGTGGCTAAGTTTCAAGATGAAAAGGCAGCCCAAAAATCATTTCACTATGCCCTTGAGGCAGAAAAGATACATGTCAAACTCTTTGCTGAAGCTCATGATGCAGCTAAACAGGGTAAGGATATGGAGTTAGGCCCTGTATATATTTGTCCAGTATGTGGCCATACAGTAAAGGATGAACTTCCTGATGTGTGTCCAGTATGTGGTGCAAAGAAAGAAGCATATGAACATTTTACAGCATAAAAAATAAATCCCCTAAAGTTTTATAGGGGATTTATTTTTTTATGCCTGATTATTTGTTTTACGACCTATTAGAAAGACTTTAAAACGTGGAACGTGGAACTTGTAACTTAGAACTACAAAAGCGTAAAAGACGCTTTTGTCTAAATAAATTCTGAAATCAGTTTATCAAAATCATTGTTTATATTTAAATCTTGATTAATAATAGGGGGCTTATCGTGTAATACTAGTCTTTCATGATAATCAATGGACTTATTTTCATAAAGTACTCCTGTAAACAAACCTTCACTTTCTATATACTTATTCATGGCTGTCTGAAAATCACTATTATCATAGTTTTTGTCCTCGTCAATATTCACAAGATTTTCTCTAAACCATTGATATGTATTCACCTTATTAAATGTGACACAGGGACTAAATACATTTACAAAGGAAAAACCTTTGAACTTTATGGCCTTCATAATTATATCTATAAGTTGGTCCTGAGAGGCTGAAAAACCTTGAGCTATGAATCCAGCACCAGCACTAAGGGCAAGAAGTCCAGGCTTTAGAGGCTCTTCAATATGACCATGGGGTGTACTTTTAGTTATAAAGTCTTTTTGACTTAAGGGAGAAGTATGACCCTTTGTAAGACCATATATTTGATTATTCATTACTATATAGGTTATATCTACATTTCTCTTCATTGCATGGATAGTATGATTTGTTCCTATGGCAAAGCCATCCCCATCTCCACCCATAGCCAAAACAGTAAGCTCTGGATTAACTAGCTTAACACCTTGTGCAATGGGAAGGGATCTGCCGTGTATTCCATGGAAGCCATAGGTCTTTAGATAACCAGATATTCTACCGGAACATCCAATTCCCGATATAACTGCTAGATTATGATTCTCTATATTAAGTTTTACAGCAGCTGCCTTTACTGAACGAAGTACAGAGAAATCTCCACATCCAGGGCACCAGGTAGGTTCTACATCATTACTGAATTTATCTATTATAGACATCTATATCAACTCCTCTACCTTGGTTTTAATTTCATTAATTGTGAAGGGATTACCATCGTATTTTAAAAGACTATAAAGCTTATCGTAGAAAGGAAGTTCTTGTTTTATAATTGAGAATAGCTGCCCAGTAGCATTATTCTCTACTATAAGAATCTTTGAATACTTATTAAAAAGATCCTTTAGCTGTTTCTTGGGAAGGGGCTTGATGAGCTTGAACGTTCCATAGTCGGCAGAAAGATTACGATCCTCAACAGCCTTTTTAATAATTCCATAATTTGATCCCATTGATAAAATTAATAAATCATTATCTTGTTTTCCGAATATAGCAATATTATTTTCGAGCTCTAGTTCTCTAATCTTATCTAATCTTTTATTCATCATTTTCTTTCGATTTTCAGGGTCTTGATTAGGAGTGCCAATTACTGAATGCTCTAAACCAGTAACCTTGTGTATGCCATTTGGAAATCCAGGCAGGCTTCTAGGTGAGATGTTATCCTTAGTAAATGCGAACCTACTAAAACTGGATTCATTAGCAATGGTTTCTTCTGATTTTAAAAATTTACCTCTATTTATAATAATCTTATCTTTATCTAGGGCATCAATGGTTTGTCTTGATAGACCTAGGCTTAAATCACTGAGTATTACCACGGGACATTGATATTTTTCTGCTAAATTAAATGCCTCTATTCCTTGATAAAAACATTCCTCCACGGAATATGGAGTTAAAATTATCAGTGGAATTTCTCCATGACTTGCATAATAGAGAGCAGAGATATCACTTTGCTCATGTTTAGTTGGTAATCCTGTGCTGGGTCCAACCCTTTGAGTATCAACAATAACCACAGGTATTTCAGCTATACCAGCTAATCCTATTCCCTCCATCATTAAGGATATTCCAGGCCCAGATGTAGCAGTCATGGTTCTTGCCCCAGAATAGGCACCACCTATGGCCATGGTAATGGCAGCTATTTCATCCTCAGTTTGTATCACTATACCGTTATAATTCCAAAGTTTTTTTGAAAGATACTCCATGACTTCAGAAGCTGGTGTGATAGGATAGGAAGGCATGAATCTACAACCGGCCATTAAAGCTCCTAAGGCAATTGCCTCGTTACCTATCATAGAGGCTCTTTTTTCATTATCAGCACTGGCGAGATTATACTCTGTAGTTAGAGTATTGTTATCAGTTTCTTTAGTATAGCTTTTTTCTAATACTAAGACATTCTTAGATATAATTTCATCAGACTTTTTAGCAAAGGTTTCTTTGATGACTTTCGCTAAATTATTAAAGGGTATATTAAAGAGTTTTCCAAGAAAACCAACTAAAGAAGTATTTTTCATTATATATGTGCCAAACTCTTTAGCAATATCAGTAAAGGGAAACATAATAACTTCTATATTCCTATTATTAATATATTCATGGGGGTCTAAGATAGAGTCACATATTAAAAGGCCCCCTTCTTTAAGAGAATCTATATTGATATCTATTGTATCCCTATCGGATGCTACAAGGATATCAAGTTTATCACTACAGGCTAAAACCTTATCGGTGCTTATCTCGAGTATGTAATTTGTATGTCCTCCCTTTATTCTGGATGAAAAATTTCTAAATCCATAGGTATGATAGCCTAATCGTGAAAGGGTTTTAATAAGTGTATTACCTGTACTAACAATACCCTCTCCTTGAACTCCACCAATCATTAATGTTACATTATTTAACAAATTAATCCACCTCCTACTAACTTTAAACATATAATATTCATGGTATTTAGATTAACTATATGAAAATAAGACATAGTTACATAAATATTACCCTAAAAATAAAACATCTATCAAAAACATATAATATATAAAGAAAAGACTTTGTTTTATTATTTGTTCGTATACTATATTCTATTTAAATAATATATAATAATTATAATAAATTTATAAAGGGGCATTTTTAATATAGAAGGGATGAAAAAATTGCTTAAGCTTAGTCGTGGATTTTATAAAGATAATACCCTTGACGTTGCTAAAAGTTTATTAGGTAAAGTTTTGGTTCATAATTTAGGTAGTAAAATTATAAGTGGAAGAATAGTTGAGACGGAGGCATATGTTGGAGCCATAGATAAGGCATGTCACTGTTATAATAACAAAATCACTAAAAGAACTGAGGTAATGTTTGGACCTCCAGGCTATGCCTATGTATATCTGATATATGGAATGTATAACTGTATGAATGTTGTTACGGAAGAAGAAGGTCAAGGGTCTGCAGTTTTGATAAGAGCTCTTGAGCCCTTGGAAGGAATTGAAGATATGGCTATAAATAGATATAAAAAACCTATAGACCTACTTAATAAAAGACAAGCCAAAAATCTAACTAATGGACCCGGTAAGCTATGCATGGCATTAGAAATCACTAGGGAAAATAACGGAGATGATTTAACAGAGGATAGACTATTTATATCTGATGATGGCTTTGAAGGTTTTAATATAATAAAGGGACCTAGAATAAATATAGATTATGCAGAGGAAGCTAAAGATTTTGAGTGGAGATTTTTAATAAAGGGTAATAAATATGTATCTAAATGATATATAGAACTTTAAATATATTTAAGGAATAATACATAAAATGAGGAGGTAACAAAGTATGGATATAGCATTAATAGCCCATGATAAAAAGAAACAACAAATGATTAATTTTTCCACAAAATTTAAGGACATATTAAAAAATCATGATCTCTGTGCCACAGGAACTACAGGAAAGATGATTGGTGAAGCAACTGGACTCGATATCAAAAGATTTTTATCGGGACCATTAGGTGGTGACCAGCAGATAGGGTCAAAGGTTGCCTGCGAAAAAATAGATTTAGTTATATTTTTAAGGGATCCACTGACAGCCCAACCCCATGAGCCTGATGTATTGGCCCTGTTAAGAATATGCGATGTACATAGTGTGCCATTGGCAACAAATATTACATCAGCGGAATTTCTTTTAAAGGCAATGGATAGGGCGAAAAACAATATGAACTGGAGGGACATACAAAAAAAATACTAAAATTAAACTCTATAAATTAAGTAAACATAGATTAATGGATTTTAAATTTTTTACAACACTTACAAACTTTAACTTATTTCTATGTATAAACCTTTCTTTTAATTAGTTCTTTATATATTAAATTAAATTTTTTCAAGATTATAGAACTTATTGAAAAAAGTACAATAGATATTTAAATGAAAATGACAGAAAATATAATTGAGTCAAAATATTTAAATCTATTGTAAAAATAATATAAAGTCTAGTTGAAAAGAGAGGAGAATAAGTTTGAGTAGAAAAAACAATAAGATGTTTTCTCTAATGTTATCTCTAGTTTTATTGGCAGGGTTGTTTGCTATAGCATGCACACCGCAGGAGCGAACAGATCCTGAAAATTACACCAATAGAATGTATCGAGGAAATGATGTAGACCCTAATAATGACAATGATAATATGAATACTGGATATGACAACATGGGTAATATGGGGGATGCAACTGATAGATATGGTGCAGGATTTGATAATGCTCAGCCCTATACAGGAAACACTGGAGATAGAAATATAGGTGATATAGGAGATAGAGATATAGGTGACATAGGAGATAGAGATATAGGTGACATAGGAGATAGAGATATAGGTGACAATGACAGATTATATGGTTTTTTTGGTAATGACTATGAAAATGATATGAATTTTAGAAATACACCAATGAATGGAAGAAATGACACGAATGGGACAAACCGAATTGGAACAAATCTAGGTATAAATAATAATGCTAGGTTAGAAGATGCTGCTGAAGATGTGGCTGGAGTTCAAGAAGCAGAGGTAATTAGAAATGGGGATACTTGTTATGTAGGTGTGGATGCTACAAATAATCAGAATGTAGCAACATTACGTACACAATTATCAAGTAAGCTTAGATCTGTTGACCCAAGTATTAGAAGAGTATATGTTACAAGCGATGAAAATAGAGTATCTAAGCTTAGAAACTATGCAAGAGATATTGACCTAGGTGAACCAGTAAGAGATATGATGAATGACCTTGAAGATTTATTTAGATAATCAAGTAAATTAAAGAGCTTCCCACTTTAAAGTGGGAAGCTAATTATTAGGTAATGTATTATTTTTCGATCATATTATAGTATTGCATTGCCATCATTCTATAGGCTTCTGCATTGTACATACATGCCATATATCTATACATATTTGCCATATACTCTAGATATTCTTCATCATATTCTTCGCCCATTACCATAGGGCTCATCATGTCCATACCAGGCATCATACCGGGATGCATATTAGCTTCAGCACCCATGGTCATATCAGGATGCATATTAGCTTGAGCGCCCATAGTCATATCAGGATACATGTTAGCTTGAGCGCCCATAGTCATACCGGGATGCATATTAGCTTGAGCGCCCATAGTCATATCAGGATACATGTTAGCTTCAGCACCCATGGTCATACCGGGATGCATATTAGCTTGAGCGCCCATAGTCATATCAGGATACATGTTAGCCTGAGCGCCCATAGTCATATCAGGATACATATTAGTTTCAGCACCCATAGTCATACCGGGATGCATATTAGCTTGAGCACCCATAGTCATATCAGGATACATGTTGGCCTCGGCACCCATAGTCATACCAGGATACATATTAGCCTGAGCGCCCATCACTGGGTATGGATACATGTTAGCTTGAGCTTCCATAACCATATTGGGATCCATCATTTGTCCCTGTACCATAGGATTCATCATATAAGGACACATTCCCATACCATAACCCATGTCGTAATTCATGTCATAATCCATAGGAGCATCCATTTCAATTTCTTCCCCCATAACCATATCTTCATTTACTACTTCCTCTTCGTTCATTTCATATTTTTCTTTTTCAATATATTTATCTTTCTTTTTCATATATAATCCTCCCTTTTACATAAAATATGCATTTGACCTTCAATATTAAGATATGAAATAAGGGGCTTGTATGATACATAAATTAGAAAAAAAATTCTAAAAACATTAAATATATTTAGGAAAAATAATTAAATGAATCACTTAGTAATATTTTTAAGCGGAAAGACTATTTTAAAGATAGTGCCCTCATTTGGATGGCTAGTAACACTAATGTTTCCCCCATGAGCATTAACTAAAGTTTTTGTTATGGTAAGCCCTATGCCTGAACCTCCTGTATCTCTAGTTCTTGAAGGGTCGCCCCTATAAAGATGTTTAAAAATATGTGGAATATCCTCCTGGGATATGCCAACTCCAAAATCCTGTACCTCTATTATTAGGTCTTCATTTTTAATTGATGATATTATTGTTACTATGCCATCTTCATAGGAATATTTAAAGGCATTAGATAAAAGATTATACATAATTTGTTTGAACTTATCGTGATCCATAAAGACTTCTAGACTAGTATTATTTTCTAACACGGAAACTAAGTTCTTTTTATTATATTGGGGTTTAATAGATTCTACTATGTTATTTAGTTCATCTTTTATATTGAAAGTTTTTTTATTTAGAACATATGCAGAGCTTTCCACTTTATTAATGTTTTCTATATTTTCAACTAGATTGTTAATTCTGTTGATCTCATCATTGAACGAAAGGAGCCGATCCTCTGTAGGTTCAAATACTCCATCGATGAAAGCTTCAACATGACTTTTTAGGGTAGATAAAGGAGTTCTTATTTCATGGGCCATATCAGAGGCCATACGGTTTCTGAGGTTTTCTTGCTCTTGAAGGCTCTTAGAAAGCTGATTAATCGATGAAGATAACTGGGAGACTTCATATATATGGGTTTTAGTATTATCCCTTATGGATAGGTTGCCCTTTGAAATTTCCCCAGCTATTTTAGTTATTTTATTTATGGGTATACCTATTTGTTTGGATATAATAAGGCTAATTATAACTCCGATAACTATAGTTATAATAGAGGAGATTAATATAGATATATAAAGAGTACCTTTAAAATCTATGGCTTCACTAGAAATGTTTGATGGACCCATATAGCCTATTATGACCTTGCCATAGTTTTTTCCATCTATATCTATTGGGTAAGTATTTTCATTGTAACTGCTAAGATTATTCATAAACCTATGACCCATCATAGAACCCATCCCCTTGCCCATTCCCATTCCATTGCCCATCATATGGGACTTACCAGTGGAATAGATTATTTCATTATCAATATTAAGAATACGAACAAAATACCCTTCTAGCATAGCGTAATTTTTTAAGCCCTCTCCATCAAAATCAGGATTAGTTTCATCTTTTTCTATGGTAGAGTTAATAATTTGTATAATATTATTAATTTTTTCTCTATGTTCACTTAGCAAATAAGCATCAAACCTACTATTTATCATATGGGTTGATATTAAGCTAGTAATTATAAGGGATAGAAGAATCACTAGTATAAAATTTATTAATAAAACTTTTCTTATGGATATTTTCATGACTTATCCTCCGAACTTATAACCTACTCCATAAACTGTAAGTATATATTTAGGTTCCTTTGCATTATCTTCAATTTTATGTCTAATATTTTTAATATGGGTATCTATAGTTCTATCAAATCCATCATAATCATACCCAAAGGCCTTTTCAACTAGTTGTTCTCTAGAAAACACATGACCTGGATTTGAAGCAAATATTAAAAGGATTTTATACTCGTTTGGAGTTAGTTGTACGGTGGTTCCGTTTTTACTGACTTCGTGCTTTTTAATATCTATCACTAACTCATCTTTATTAAAGGAAAGTAAATCTGATAGGGAACTTTTATCTTTATAGCTCCGTCTTAAAATTGCTCTTACCCTTTCAACTAGTTCCTTTGGACTAAAGGGTTTTGTTACATAATCATCTGCTCCTAAAGTAAACCCTTGAATCTTAGATTCTACAGCACTTTTTGCCGTAAGCATTATAATTGGAATATCAGATTTACTCCTAATTACTTTACATATTTCTTCTCCTGACATTCCAGGAAGCATTAAATCCAAAATTACCATATGGGGTCTAAAGCTTTCAACTGTCTCTAAGGCATCCTTGCCATTATTAATACCAAGAACATCATATCCTGCCTTAAATAGGTAGGCGGTTATAACCTCTAGAATCTTAGCTTCATCTTCAACAACCAATACTTTAAATTTGTCATCCATGAAAAACACCTCTTGATTAATTCTATCATTATTATTATAAAGATTTTATATAAAACTTATGAAGGAAATATGAAGAATAAGTATTTTAGAAAAAATTTCAGTTTCTATGTAATAAAAAAAGAATTTAAGCCCTAAGACTTAAATTCTTGTATATCATTATTGATTCTTTTTACTTGGAGACAAAATGCTTCAAGTTTTGATTCAATAATCTGTGGGAAAGAATTCCCATCGGCTTCTATCGATAAAAAAGGTAGACTTGGATAGGAGCCCATAATAGTTGATACTAAATCTTTATCAGTAGATACTAGGGGTTTCTCGCTATTAATTTTCTTTTTGAGGATTGCCTCTGATATCCTACTGGGCATACATCCAAAGGGTCCGATGGATATAACTCCTGATACATCTTCAATAATAGCTTCAATGGCGGTACCAATGGTTAGAACTGCTTCCCCAGTAAGTTTCGGAGATATTAAATGGGATACATTTTTGACTGTTCTATCAACATTAATCATGTGGTACTCATAAAATTTACATTTTTTAAATATATTTTTAATTGATTTTTCAAAGGAATTTTTAAAGAAACCTTGTATATAGTTTTTAAGTCTTGTGGTAGTAGTTAAATCTAATAAAATATTATTTCTTACTAGATAGTCACAGTAATAAATCCATTCGCTTACTGGAGCAGGCTTCACAATAATATCTTTATCAGCTAATTTCTCTACTATATATTGTCTTGAAAAACTATCTCTACGAACATAGATTTCACCAACTAAGGCAACTGTTGGAGCCTCGGTTAAAGGATATTTAATATCTATAGTATTTAATTTTGTTACTAATTTTCTTAAGAGAATTTTAAGATTCTTCCAATTTAAAGATGCCATAGCTTCGGTGATTTCATCACATACTTCATAATATATCTTTAAAGCCTGTTCCCTATCTTTAGACAATACTAAAACACCGCTATATATTTCTTCTAGAATATCTGACAATAAAACGGATTGCCAAGCCTTTATGGTAAAGTTCATACCCAGCCCAGCATAGCTGTTCTCAGAAGTTGGAGATAAAATAGCCACATTGCTATAATTGTTTTTTTCTATCATATCTGACATAAGAATATTATATTGCCCAAACCTACAAGGACCAGAGGCCTCAGGCATAAAATATACTAAAACTCTATCATTGACCTCATTATCTTTTATGTATCTAACTAAACTACCCACAGTAAGTAAAAGAGGAAGACATTCTTTGCAAGAAACTAATCCTTGACTAAGTTTAAGCTCAGTTTTTGCTGGGGCGTCCAGTACGGTAGTATTGATATTTATATATCTAAAGGAGGAGGCTAAAAGTCTTGACCCTAAATGACCCATTGAAGGTATTAATAATTCAACTTTAGGATCATGTAGATCATAAGGTGCTCCCTCGGAGCTAATAACTTTAAGTTTGCCATCTTTCATTAAAGTTTGAGCAGACTTGAAATCCGTTGTAGTTGATACTAAATCTTCACGATTCAACTCAGTATATCCCTTTATAACATCTAAAAAGGCCTCTATCCTTGTGTCAATACCAGCATCAGCGGTATGACTGTCTAGTTCAAGGGTTAAGGAAGGCTTATCGACCATTATATTTCTGAAATACCCTAATACAAAGGAATCTGGACCACAACTAAAATTTGTTATATATGCACCGAACAAATTAGGATGATCCTTAACTATTTTAGAGGACTTTAAAATGGACTGCCCCATAGCCCAATACATGTTTGAATGAGGATCAATATCTCCTAAGGGTAAGAAGTCGTGGGGAATAATATTATATCCCTTAGAAGAAAATTTATGGGGTATATTCATATTAGCTAGACTACTAAAGGCATTATAGGGTCTCCCAAATAGTACGATACCTATATCGTTAGTATTATTGAGTTTTTCTAAAAATGCCTTTCCGATTTTTTGACATTCCCTATGAAAATCTTTTTGAGCCTTGATCGCAATACTAAAGGCCTCTTCAACTAGCTTTTCATCATGACCTAGCTTTCTACCAATATCCATAAAGGTAAACTTCGACTTAATATATCCTTCACTAAGCTCCAATACGGGACTTATTACATTTTTATTTTTAAGCCCATGAAATGCAGCCTTTAAATAATAGGGCTCTCCTTGTACAAAGGGACAAGCATAGCTATGATTAATATTATTTTCAATAGGCATTGATTTAACATGGGGTAAAAAAATGATATCTGGATTTTCATTTAATAATTCCTTCAAGGCACAGTGAGCTATTTCCACGGGATAACAAAAAGATGCTCCCTTAGCTTCAAGCCCCGATTTATCCATAGTATCCGGTGATACCACCTTATATCCCAAAGCAGTAAAGAAATTATAATATAAAGGATAAAGAGTATTAGTTAAGAGGGTTTTACTTATACCTATCCTTTTATTTTGAGCAGGTAAAAGTCTTTTAGCCCTTTTAACACTATACTTATCAAAAATCAATTCTTCCCTTAGTTTAACTAGATTTAAGGAATTAGAATTTATATCATCCACACTTGTATTTAAATTGTAATATTTACTACAAGCCCCTCCGAAGGGATATATCTTATCTTCAATTAGGATTCTATTAATGCTGCATTTACGGTCACAGCCTTCCGTACCTCCATTGCATATAAAAGGAGTTTTATATGTAACATCACGATTAACTAAGCTATCTAAAACAAAGCGTCCAGGTTTAATGGTACCCAAATTAATTTTGTCCTTTATTACTAGGGCTACACCAAAGGCTCCCATAAGTCCTGGTTCTGGAGGAACTACTATATCCTTTCCAGTTAGGGCTGCCATGGCAAGGGGGACGGCCTTATTATAGGAGACTCCACCCTGCATAAAAACCTTTTGACCTACTTTTCTACTTCCTTTAACCCTATTAATATAGTTCATTGCAATGGAGTAGACGAGGCCCGCGGTTATATCATCGTTTTCAATACCTTCCTGTACTGCATTTTTTATATCACTACTTATAAAGGCGGCGCATTGGTCACTGAAGTTTGGAGGCATATTACCCCTAAGGGCATAATCACATATATCTAAAGTATCTATCCCAAGGGATTCCTTTGCAGCTTCCTCCAAGAAGGACCCGGTACCGGCAGAACATGCTTCATTCATTGCATAATCATTGGGTACTCCATTGGTTAAATAGGTATACTTAGCATCTTGACCACCTATTTCAAAAATAGTATCCACCTCTGGATCAAAATATACAGCGGCCCTAGCATGGGCAGTGATTTCATTAATTATTCCTTCCGTAAGACCATGGAGCCCTGATATTTGTCTACCTGAACCAGTAACTCCAAGACCAATTATATTAATATCATTGCTAACCTGCTTTAAAAGTTCTTCGTAACATTTCCTAGATGCTTCTATAGGGTCTCCATTGGTTCTTAGATAGCAGCTACCGATGATTGAATTATCATTTTCTCTAATAATTACAGCCTTAGTTGTTGTGGAACCTACATCAAGACCTATTATGCAGGTATCGCCTTTATTTGCAATATCTTTTTTTATATCTTTAAATTTAACCTTATTTAGATAATCACTTAATGGAGAAAGAAATTCAAAGGAACTTTTACTAGTATTGAATAAACTATCAATATCATTTATGGGAGTTGTTTCATTTGATAAACCCCATAATGCTGCCCCTAGGGCTTCAAAATTTTCCGCATGATTAGGTACACTGATAGATTCCAATCTGTTTTTAAGATAATGAAGTATTACTTCATTTTTTGATACTCCTCCGATCATTAGTATATTATCAGGTTTTAAGTTTCCTAAAAGCTCAAGGATCTTGGTTGCCATCATTTCACATAGACCTGATACAACTCTTTCCTTGGGAATGCCTTTGTTTAAGGCATGGGTACAGTCACTTTTGCAGAATACGGAGCATCTACCAGCAACGGTATAGGGTGATTCTATATCGGCCCCTTCCAAAGCATCTTCAATATTCAAATTCATTCTTTTGAGCTGGGTAACAAAAAATTCTCCAGTTCCTGATGCGCATTTATTACCAGTGTGAACATCAATGATTTTACCATGTCTATCAAATTCATATACCACAAAGCTTTCTCCTCCAGCGCTTACTACAACACTGGGTTCATTTATAGAACTATTATCAAATTTATAAGCAAATTCTATGGCTTCAGGTTCACTGATAGAAGATGCATTTAAAATAGTTCTAAGCTTCTTGCCTGTTACCGTGAGTCTATCTATAGAACTTAACTTATTATTATTTAATAAACCTCTTATGGTTTTTTTGGGATTACCGTTATGAGGTAATGACATAGAGTCAATTACCGTGGTAGTAGAAAGTGTGTTTTCTAATATCACATAACCGATAGTTGAAGAACCTATACATATTCCTAATGACTTCATAAAAATACCTCCCACCTTTTAAAACTTTCATTTTAATATTGTTGTCTAGATTATAGATAGTTATCCAAATTATTGAAATATAAGTAGAAGGACACTGTTGATTTAACTAAAAATTTGGATTATAATATTAAATAATAACATATTAATTAATTAATGTAACTGTTTTATTTACAGTGATGGTGCAGCCCATTATTACTTAGTAAATAAAATCCAGTTGATTCGAGGTTCTAGTAACCTTTAATTATACTGGATTTTTTTGTATTTTATTCATAATTTTTCATATAAAAAGGGGGAATTATCATGAGTTTAAACAAAGCACCAAAAAATAATGTTTTCTACAGAAATCAAAACTGGCGTTATCCTAAGGTTGAGAGGGGAGAGGGTATATACCTATACGACGTTGAAGGCAATAAGTACATAGATGGGTGCAGTGGCTCAGCTGTTGCTAATATTGGCCATGGAAATAAGGAGATAGCTGAGTTTACTAAGGAGCATATTGAACGAATAGCCTTTACCCATCTATCTAGATGGACGGTGGACTCAATAGAGGATTGTGCAAAGAAGGTGGCTGAGTGGGCACCGGGGGATTTAAATCATGTGTATTTTGTTTCCGGGGGTTCTGAGGCAACTGAAACTGCTTTAAAAATGGCAAGACAGTATTTTGTTGAACGTGATGGTGACAACACATCTAAATGGAAAGTGATTTCTAAATGGAATTCCTTCCATGGCAACACTATGGGAGCATTATCCATGACAGGTATTACCTCAAGACGAAAGGTATATGACCCAATACTTATTAATTTCCCAAAGATACCTCAATTCTATCACTATAGAAATCCTTGGGGGTGTAATACCCTTGAAGAAACAAGCATAAAGGCTGCTCAGGCCCTAGAGGATGAAATACTAAGACAAGGTCCAGAAAATATAGCTGCCTTTATTTCAGAACCAATTGTAGGTTCAGCAGCACCAGGAGCCCATCCTACAAAAATATATTTTGAAATGGTTAAGGAAATATGTGATAAGTACGATGTATTACTTATTATTGATGAAGTAATGGCTGGCTTTGGAAGAACTGGAAAGAAATTTGCCATAGATCACTTTGGTATAGTACCTGATATCATGGCCTGTGCTAAGGGAATGAGCTCTGGGTATACACCTATGGGAGCAGCTGTTGCAAGTGATGAAGTATTTGAGACTATTATGGTTAAAGGATCAGGACACTTTATCCATGGTCATACCTATGCAGGTAACCCCTTGTCAAGTGGTATAGGTACTAAAGTTTTAGAGATAGTTGAGAGAGAAGGCTATGTTGAAAATGCAGCTAAACAAGGACAATATCTGATGGATAAATTACAAGAGCTCTATGAATATCCAGTGGTTGGAGATATTAGGGGTTTAGGACTTATGATAGGTATAGAATTTGTTAAGGATAAGGCAACTAAGGAACCCTTTGAGGCAAAGGTTGGATTTAAAAATATAGTAATGCAAAAATGCTTTGATGAAGGATTAATTGTATATCCTGGAGGAGGATCAGCTGATGGCTCTAGAGGAGATCATATCCTTTTAGCACCACCAATTAAAATAACTAAGGATGAGGTTGATGAGCTATTTGAAGCCCTCAAAAAAGGAATCCAAGCCGCAAGTCAGATATAAACCTATATAAAACAGTCTTTTGAGATTTGACCCAAATGTATCTAAGTCTTTGCCATTAGCTATTAGCCAGCAGCCAGTAGCGGACTTCATGGGATTGACCCTAAAGCATAAAAAAGGAGGGTAAAAATGGAAAAATTAATAATTACTATTGCACCTACGGGAAATGTACCCACTAAGGAGCTTAATCCCGATTCACCCCTTATGGTAGATGAAATAGTAGAGGATATAAAAAAATGTAGTGATTTGGGAGCAGCCATTGCCCATATACATGTAAGGGATGAAAACTTAAATCCTACCAGTGATAGAGAAACATTTAAAAAGGTATTAGATAAATTAGATGAAGATAACGTAGATATAATTAGACAGGTTTCAACGGGAGCTAGAGGTGGAGCTAATACAACCCAGTGGAGAGGACAGATGTTAGACTTAAATGCCCAAATGGCGAGTTTATCCACAGGCTCATCAAATTTTCCTACGGCAATTAATGCTAATTCACCGGAGCTAATAGAGGCCCTAGCAAAAAAAATGTATGATAATAATATCAAACCTGAGATAGAGGCCTTTGATGTAGCGATGATACACAATGCAGTAAGACTTGCTAAAAAGGGTATACTGAAAACGCCACTCCATTTTAACTTAGTGATGAATGTTCCCGGGTCTATACCAGGAACTCCTAAAAATCTAATGTTTATGGTAGATAGCTTGCCGCATGGTTCCACTTGGACCGTTAGTGGTATTGGAAGATCCCAAGTACAAATGATTGGTATGGCGATACTATTAGGGGGGCATGTGAGAACTGGCCTTGAGGATTCGGTATATTATGAAAAAGGAGTTTTAGCAACCAATGAAATGATGGTTAATAGAGTTATTAGAATAGCCAAGGAAGTAGGTAGGGAAATAGCTACTGTAGATGAGGCAAAGAAAATTTTATCTCTCTAATCTAAATATTATAAATTTTAAAGGCTAAGGGTTTGTGAAAAAGTTTTTTCATAGACCCTTAATTACGTTGCTAAAGAATTTTATAAATATTATTTGTTTATATAAAGAGGAAAAGAAGAATTATTATAGAAGAACTAATTATTATTTCATTTTATTAAGGGTGGTTGGCATGGAAAGAATTTTTATATATAAGGAAGCTTATGTAATATTATATTTGTTAATAGTCAATATTTCTGCTTTTATATTGGTATGGCTAGATAAATATAAAGCAAAAAGAAATAGATGGAGAATAAAGGAGAGAACTTTCTTTATATTTGCACTATTAGGTGCTGCAATGGGAATAGTATTAGGTATGACGATGTTTAGACATAAAACCCAACATAAGAGTTTTTATATTGGAATACCAATAATTTTTTTTCTGAATGTTATTATATTGATGATAATTGCCTATAGAGCATACATACTATAATTAGGAGTAATTTTAGCTTTGTCTTATATAAAGGAAGATAGCATAGTATATAAATAATAGATAAAAAAATAGAAACAAAGAAAAACCAAAGGAAAAGAGGTGGTATAAATGAAAAAGATGATTTTGATTAAAGGAATGAGTTGCAATCATTGTACTGGAAGAGTTCAAAAGGTCTTGAGTGCAATCGAGGGTGTTACTGTGGCAAGTACAAGTGTTGATGAAAAGAATGCAGTGATTGAGCTTCATAAGGAAGTATCTGAAGAGCTACTAAGAGATGCTGTTGATGAAGCAGGGTATGATGTAATCGAAATAAAAGAAATATAGATAATTTAATACAAAACAATAAATCCTGAATAATACAATTATCCAGGATTTATATATATAAATAATTATTAGGGGATTCGTTATAAGCTAAGGGAGGAGGAGAGGGAATAATTTATATTCCCTCTTGTACATTGTATTCAAAATATCAAGATATAATCAATTTTAATAGATTAGTATTAATAATTTCATAACCATAATAGCGCGCTAGAAAGAATAATTCAATAGAGTTAACATATTCTTAACCATATTAACAGTATTTTAACAAAAAACAGCTCTAAGTTTTAAGCTAGAGCTGTTTTAGCGTGTATCATAATAGAATGCTCAATATATTTATAGATGTTTGAAATAAAGAAGTACTATTAACTGATTACCTTTAAGATCTTAAGGATAAACTATAACAACATTATTTCATACCTGTTTTGTATAGAGTTCATGCTTGTCAGGCATACAACATTTGCAGAAATTAAACCCTTCATTGAGTAAAACGAACCTATTAATCTGTGCAAGATTATCCATCATCTTAATATAGGGATTAATTACTTTATGAATATTACAGCTATGTTTTTCGTGTTTTAAATCATGAATAGTTTGAGATAGTGGATTTTCATCCACAAGATAACGCCTACCATTATAAGGAAGTGACTCTCTTTTCATGATATTAAACGCCCCCTTTAATATATAAATTATACTTTAAGCATGATAATCCCTGCATAAATTGTAAAAATCATTAAAAATTATTTTGCAAATCAAAAATTAAATTTATTAAAAATATATTACATTAAGTGAATATATATATCTAATAAAAGAATAAGTGATATATTATTAGTATAAGTTTTTAACTATATATATATTGTGCTCTTAATATATGAAAGGGGGAGGACGCAATATTTGGTTTTGAAATATCACATTCAATACTATGGATAATTGTAGCTGTGGTCTTTGGAGTTATTGAGGGCTTTACCCTGGGACTTACTACTATATGGTTCGCCCTGGGAGCTTTAGTTGCAATGGTTTTTGCACTCGTTAATGCTCCAATAATACTTCAGTTTTTAGTATTTCTCATAGCATCAGCATTGCTCCTTTATTTTACAAGACCAATAGCTAAGGAATACTTAAAGATTGGTTCAACTAAGACAAATGTAAGTAGTTTAATTGGGGAGATAGGTATAGTAACTCAAAGAATTATGCCCTTTAATACAGGTCAAGTTAAAGTGTCGGGCCAAGTATGGACTGCTAAATCCTTAGACAACGAAGAAATAGATGTAAGTAAAAAGGTTGAAGTATTAAAGGTTGAGGGTGTTAAGATAATAGTTAAAGAAATAGATAGCATTTAATTTTTATCTTGAATATTAAAATAAAAGAAAGAATAAGGAGGTTTTTTTAAAGTGTTTTCATTTATTTCGTTTATATTGCTAATGATAATTGCAATAGTTTTAGTGGTAACAAATATTAGAATTGTACCCCAGGCCCAGGCCTATGTTGTTGAAAGACTTGGGGCATATCAGACAACTTGGGATGTAGGACTTCATGTTAAGATTCCTTTGATTGATAGAGTGGCTAGGAAAGTATCCCTAAAGGAAAGAGTTATTGACTTTCCACCTCAGCCAGTTATTACAAAGGATAATGTAACTATGCAAATTGATACAGTTGTGTACTTCCAAATAACAGATCCTAAATTATATGCCTATGGTGTCGATAATCCACTATCAGCCATTGAAAATCTTACAGCAACCACATTAAGAAATATTATTGGTGATTTAGAGTTAGATGAAACATTAACTTCAAGGGATATTATTAACACTAAAATGAGAGCAATATTAGATGAAGCTACAGATCCTTGGGGAATCAAAGTAAATCGTGTTGAAGTTAAAAATATCCTTCCACCGGAAGATATTCAAGAAGCTATGGAAAAGCAAATGCGTGCAGAGAGAGAAAGAAGAGAAGCTATACTTCGTGCTGAGGGGCAAAAGAAATCCGCAGTACTTACAGCAGAGGGTAATAAAGAATCTGCAATTCTAGGGGCTGAAGCTCAGAAACGAGCTGCTATACTTAATGCAGAAGCTAGAAAAGAAGCAGCTATAAGGGAAGCAGAAGGTGAAGCGGAAGCTATTCTAAAGGTTCAAAAAGCTACTGCAGAAGGTTTAAAAATGCTTAATGAGGCAGCACCTAGTGAAAAGGTTATTTCCCTTAAGAGCCTAGAGGCCTTCGTAAAGGCAGCCGATGGTAAAGCTACTAAGATAATAATACCATCAGAAATTCAAGGGTTAGCAGGGCTAGCAACATCACTTACAGAAATTATGAAAAATGAAAATAATAATGATAAGTAAATATGATATGATTTAAATCTAAAGCTGCTCAGACTTGAGCAGCTTTAACTATGGAAAAATCATATTTTCAAATAACAAATAATTACCATTTGACACTTAACTAATATTTTGGTAAGATAGTATTTGTCGCTACGAAAGGACAAAGATTGAAAAAATAAGTTTGAAAAAAGTTATTGACAAACATCGACATACATGATACAATATAATTCTTGGTGGATTTGGACATTGAAAACTGAACAGTGTAAGGAAATAAAGAAACAACCA
>SWCA01004606.1_pt1 | contig 71496 bp, 74 predicted proteins | sample 4692961 | NCBI WGS metagenome assembly SWCA01 (sample SAMN10267275, study PRJNA491770) | bioreactor metagenome | isolation source: DHS bioreactor inoculated with | place: Japan: off Shimokita Peninsula | reverse complement strand
GACGCGAGATGAGCCTGAGCGAAGTCGCGCGCGCGATCGGCCAGAGCCGCTCGGCCACCTTTCGCACCGTCTACACGCTGGCGCGGATGGGCTATCTGCTGCATGACGACCGGCGCAAGATCTACAGCCTCGGCCCGGCGGTGATGCGGCTGGGCTATGGCTACATGGCCAACCGCGAACTGGTCGAGATCGCGATGCCAGAGCTGGAACGGCTGCGCGACGAGACCGACTGGTCAACCCATCTCGGCGTGCGCGACGGGGCGCGGGTGCTTTACATGCAGCGCGCACCCAGCCGCCTCGGGATGGGCAGCCTCGTGCATGTCGGCAGCCGCCTGCCGGCGGCGAGCACGACGATGGGCCGGGTGCTGCTGGCGGCGCTCGACGACGATACGCTGAGAATGCTGTTTCGCGATGGCCCGCCCGCCGTCTCGGGCGGCGCGCTGCTCGCCCTGCCCGACATCCTCGCCCAGGCCCGGCGCGACCGCGAGGCCGAAACCATCGTGCAGATCGGCAGTTTCGAGGCCGGCGTGGCCTCGGTGGCGGCGCCGGTGCGCGATCTGTCGGGCGCCGTGATCGCCGCGATCAACGCCACGCTCGCCACCAAGGCAGCCTCGGACGTGCCGCTTGCGGTGCAACAGGCGGTGCGCGAATCGGCGCGGCGGATCTCGTTGCTGCTGGGCTGCCCCTAGAGCCGCCGCGGCGCGCTCAGCCGGAGACCGACAGCACGCTTCGCGGCCGCGCCCGGTAGAGCCCGGCTGTGACCAGCGCCGCGACCACCACCTTGATCGCGTCGCCGGGCAGGAAGGGCAGCGACAGGAGCGTGGCCTCGCCGATGCTCTTGCCCAGAACGATGGCCATGCCGATGATCCCCGGAATGTAGAGCGCGACGACACCGCCCAGGAAGGCGCCGATCAGCGCGGTCCAGAACAGCGGCCAGGCGCGCAGCCGCTCGACCACGTAGCCCGCCACGAAGGCCGCGATCGGGAAACCGACGAGAAAACCCGCGGTCGGTCCGACGAAGGCGCCAAGCCCGCCGCGCCCGCCCGACAGGATCGGCAGGCCGAGCGCCGCGACAAGCAGGAAGAGCAGCACCGCGAGCGCCCCGCGCCGGGCCCCCAACACGGTGCCGCAAAGCATCACGCCAAGGCTCTGGGCCGAGATCGGCACGCCAGAGATCAGCGTGATCGTCGGCACCAGCCCAAGCACGGCGATGAGGGCTGCGAACAGCGCAATCAAGGTGAGGTTGCGTTCCATTATGGTCTCCCTGTGGGTGGATTCAGCCGGGCAGCCCGCCACGGGCCTTGATCGCCTCGGCAACGTGTTCGGCATCGTCGATCGCGGTCAGTGTCAGCGGCACAACGATCGACCAGCGCGGGGCGCGGGGGCTGCGTGCCCGCCACGCCTCGCCCAGCGCGCGGCCCTTGCCGATCAGCACCGGGGTAAAACGCACCACCAGCGCGATGGCAAAGCCAAGATGCCCGACCTTGACGCCGAGCTTGCGCAACGGCTGCAACAGCGCGGTGACCACTGCCACCATGTCGTCGAGCCGGGTCGTCATCGTCACCAGATTGGCCAGCGCCACGGTGGCAAGGATGCGGCCCGCGAGCATCAGGCCGCGGGCGACATCGCCGGTGACGACGTGCCAGAGCAGGATCGCGGCGACAAAGATCCAGATCGGGCGGAGCGCCCGCAACGCCTGGCGCACGAACCGCCGCCCGGCAACCGAGTAGAGCAACGCCACCACGCCGAGCGGCACCAGCATCGCAGCGGGGCGGGCGATCAGGAACACCGCGAAGGTGAACAGCGCCAGCGCCGCCAGTTTGGCCGCCGCCGGAAGCCGGTGGAAGGGCGTTTCAATCGGCGAGGTCAGTGCCAGCATCGTCCGTTTCCGTCTCCATCGCGGCGAGAAAGTCCGCGAGCGTGGCCTCGGCCGGACCGTCCTGCCGGACCCGGCCCGCCTCGACCCAGATCACCCGGTCATAACCTGCCAGCGCCGCCGGGTCATGGGTAATCTGGATCACCGAAGGCGCGATCCCGGCCAGATGCCGGCGCAGCGCCCGGGTTGTCGGGATATCGAGCCCGGTGAAGGGTTCGTCGAGCAGCAGCACGGCGGGCTCCATCGCCAGCACCGCCATCAGGCAGACAAGGTGGCGCTGGCCCTGCGACAGCTCGGCGACGGGCCGCGCCGCCCAGCCCTCGTGGCCGAAGCGCGCCAGCATCGCCCGCGCCCCCGCCCGCGCCTCGGCCTTCGGTTGGCCAAGCTGCGACAGCCCGAAGGCCAGCTCCTCCTCGACGGTGGGAAAGATGATCTGGTGGTCGGGGTTCTGAAACAGCATCCCCACGGTGCGCACCGCGCCGCGCCGGTCGCGCGCCACATCGACGCCGCCGATCTCGACCCGGCCGGTCTCGGGCGCGATCAGCCCGGCGATCACCCGCGCCAGCGTCGACTTGCCCGAGCCGTTGCGGCCGACGATCCCCACCCGCCGCTCGCCGATCTCGAGCGTGAGGTCGGACAGCACCGCCCTGCCGCCAAGGCTGCACGACACGTCTTGCAGGCGCACGGTTGCGCTATTCAATGTTGTTGCGTCCATCCGGCCCGTCCTCGTTGCGCGACACGCTAATGCACCGCGCCGGCCGCTGCATCCGTTTCTTCGCCGCGCCGCCAAGGTTTTCGAACAGGTCAGGGGCGCGGGGCAACGGGACACCGACGGTGTCGGGCCTCGTGGGAGGGGGGCAACACCGGGTTCCCCGGAAATGCGGGCGGAAACCGGATGATCCGGGGCGACCATGGCGCGCGGGCCACAGGCGCGGGAGGGGCGTCAGCTTTTCGCTTGCAGGAAGTCGAAGTCGCACCCCGCCGTCGCCGGCAGAACACTGCGCCGGTAGAGCTCGGCATATCCGCGTTCGGCGACTGGTGGCGGCGCCTCGAAGGCGGCGCGGCGGCGCTCCAGTTCTTCGGACGGCGCCAGAAGCTCGACCCGCTTTTCCGACGCCGAAAGCCGGATGCGGTCGCCGTCGCGCACCAAGGCCAGCGGACCGCCCAGGTCTGCCTCCGGGGTGACGTGCAGCACGATGGTGCCGAACGCGGTGCCGCTCATCCTGGCATCGGAAATGCGCACCATGTCCTTGACCCCGGCGCGCGCCAGTTTCTTGGGAATTGGCAGATACCCGGCCTCCGGCATACCCGACGCGCTGCGCGGCCCGGCGTTTTGCAGCACGAGGATATCATCGGCGGCGACATCGAGATCGGGGGCGTCGATCCGGTTCGCCAGGTCCTCAAGCGAGGTAAACACCACCGCCCTGCCCTCGTGCTCGAGCAGCCCCGGCGTGGCGGCGGCCCGTTTCAGGATTGCGCCGCCGGGGGCGAGCGAGCCGGTCAGTGCGATCAGGCCGCCCACCGGGCTGACCGGATCGCTTGGCGCGCGGATCACGCCGGTATCGACGGGATCGGTCAGCGGCCTGGCCAGACGTTCCGCCAAGGTTTGTCCGGTGATATCGACACACTCCGTGTGGAGCTGTCGAGACAGCCCGCGCAGCACCGCTTCCAGCCCGCCAGCGGTGTGGAAATCTTCCATGTAGCCCGCGCCGACCGGCTTCAGATCGACCAGAACCGGGGTCTCGTCCGACAGGGTGTTGAGCCGGTCGAGGTCAACCTCGAGCCCGAGCCGGCCCGCGATGGCGGCGAGATGGATCACCGCGTTGGTCGAGCCCGAAACCGCCAGCAACACCCGCAGCGCGTTTTCGACCGAGGCGCGGGTGATGATCTTGTCGGGCGTCAGCCCGCCGTTGATCGCCATGGCCGCCGCCAGCTCGCCGGTCTCTTCGGCTGCGCGCAGCCGGTCGGCGTGAACCGCGGGGATAGCAGCGGTGCCGGGCAGCATCATGCCCAGCGTTTCACCGATCAGCGCCATCGTGCTGGCGGTGCCCATGACCGCGCAGGTTCCGGCGGTGACCGCCAACCGTCCCTCGACCTGGTTGATTTCGTCCTCGCTCACGCTGCCGCCCCGGTAATTGCCCCAGAACCGGCGGCAATCGGTGCAGGCACCCAGCCGCTCACCCTTGTGTCGCCCTGTCATCATCGGGCCGCCGACCACCAGGGCCGCAGGTTTTCCGGCCGAGGCGGCGCCCATCAGGAGCGCCGGAACGGTCTTGTCGCAGCCCCCCATCAACACGACGCTGTCCATCGGCTGGGCGCGGATCATCTCTTCCACGGCCATCGCCATCAGGTTGCGATAGACCATAGAGGTCGGGCTGAGAAACACCTCGCCCAGCGAGATCACCGGAAACGGCACCGGCAGCGCCCCTGCCGCCAGCACGCCGCGTTTTACCGCTTCGAGCATTTCGGGGAAATGGCGGTGGCAATTGTTGAAGCCGCTTTCGGTGGTGCAGATCCCGACAATCGGCTTGTCGAGCGACCTGTCGGTATAGCCCATCGACTTGGCGAAGGAGCGGCGCAGGTAGCGCGCGAAATCGCGGTCGCCGTAATTGGTCAACCCGTTGTCGAAACCCTTGGGTGTGTCAGCCATTGCCGCCCCCCCGCACCAGCCGGTGGCGGATGTATTTCGGCGTCAGGTAGTCGAGTATCCCGAGCGCGCCGCCCTCGCGCCCGAAGCCGCTTTCCTTGGTGCCGCCAAAGGGCGCCTCGGCGGTGGCCAGCAGGGTTTCGTTGATCCCGACCATGCCCGCCTCGATCGCCTCGGCGGTCTCGGCCGCCAGGGCGCTGTCATGGGTGAAGACGTAGGAGGCGAGCCCGAACGGGGTCGAGTTCGCGCGCGCGATCACCTCGTCGAAATCCTCGAACCCCGAGATCGGCGCGATCGGCGCGAAGGGCTCTTCGATCATGATCCGGGCCGTGTCGGGCACGTCGGCCAGCACGGTCGGCTCAAGGAAATGCCCGGTATTGAGGTCGTTTGGCCGCCCGCCGCCCGTCAGCAGACGCGCGCCCTGGGCGGTTGCGTCCTCGATCAACGCCAAAGCGCCATCGAGCGCGCGGCGCCGGATCATCGGCCCGGTTGTGACCCCGTCGCGCAATCCGTCACCAACGACGAGCCCCCGCGCGACCTCGACAAAGGCCTCTTCGAACGCGCTCAGAATCGAGGCATGCACATAGAACCGCGAGGGCGAGATGCAAACCTGGCCGCAATTGCGAAACTTGGTGGCCGCGAGCTTCTGCGCCGCCGCCACCGGGTCAAAATCGGCATGCACGATCACCGGCGCGTGGCCGCCCAGCTCCATCGTCACCTTCTTGATGCCCTCGGCGCTCTGGCGCAGGATCTCCTTGCCGACCGGCACCGACCCGGTCAGCGAGACCTTGCGGATCACCGGCGAGGCGATCAGCTTGCCGACCATGGGCACCGATTTGCCGGTCAGGATCGCCAGCGCCCCGGCGGGCAGGCCGGCATCGATCAGCGCCTGGCCGATTGCCATGGCGCAGCCCGGAGCTTCGGCGGCAGGACGCGCGACGATCGTGTTGCCCGCCGCCAGCGCCGCGGCGATCTTGCGCGCCGGCAGCAACATCGGGAAGTTCCAGGCCGACAGCGCCAGGCAGGGGCCCACCGGCTGATAGATCACCGACAGCCGCTCGCCGGCGCTGCGTCCGGGAATGGTCTGGCCGTAGATCCGCTTGGCCTCCTCGCCATACCATTCAAACTGGTCGGCACTGGCCCCGACCTCGGCACGGGCTTCGGCCAGCGGCTTGCCGGTCTCGGTGCTCATCATCACCGCGATCGGCTCGACCCGCTCCCGCATCAGGTCGGCAGCTTTGCGCAGAATAGCCGCGCGCTTCCAGGCCGGGATCGCCGACCAGACCGGCATGGCCCGATCCACGCAGGTAAGGGCGGCGTCGATATCGGCATCCGAGGCGGCGGGCACCTGGCCGATCTCCTGCTCGGTTACCGGGCTTTCGACCGAAAGCACCGCCCCGGTCGAGGCCGGGCGCCACTGCCCGTCAATCAGGAGGCCATAATCGTCATACATCGTCATATCCTTGCTTCCGCGCCGCAATCAGATCAGCGTTCCGGCGTATTGCCGCTGCACATCTGCGCACCAGTTGCCCACGTTCCATTGTCCATAGGCGCCCATTCCGCCAGCCGGATCGGGGCCGTAGTAGACGGGAACATGAACCAGGCTGAGGCCGGAATGCGCATGGGCCTCGGTCATCGCCTGACGCAAGCTGTCCTGATCGAACCCGCCCCAGACCGCCTTCACACCTTTCACCGACGACGCCATCCGGACATAGTCCACCGCCACCCCGTCATTGGTGCCGAACTCGACGCCGTATTGGTCCACCTGCAAGCTGCTGATCGCGGCCATGCGGCGGTTATCGAACAGCACGATGGTCGCATGGACCCCGTGCTCGACGCCGTCGATCAGGACCTGCGGATTCATCATGAACGACCCGTCGCCGGAAAAGGCCACGCTATAGCGGCAATCGCGGGCAATCGCCCCGGCCAACAGCGCCGAGACCGCAAACCCCATGTAGGACGCACCGGTTTCGGTGAAGGTCTGGAACGGGTGGTCGTCCTCGACGATCTGAAAGCCGTTGGCCTGCACGTCACCGGCATCGAAAAACTTGATCGCGTCGTGCTCACGGCAGAAATCCGCAACGGTCTTGATGGCCTGCGGCTGGGTCAGGACAGGCGCTTTCCAAACCGGATCGACCGGGCGGGCGGCCTGATATTGCGCGATCTTGAACGCCGCCCATTCGGCTTTCTTCGCGGCGCAGGCGGTCAACCATGGCTGCTTGTCGGCTTGCGGCGCCGGGCTTGCGGCGAGGGCGGCTGTCAGCCGCGTCAGCACTTCGCCGGCATCGCCATTCAACGCGATGGTGCGGTTGTAGTGCTGCACGTCGACCGGGTCGGCGTTGATGTTGATCACGTCGCGCACGTTCGGCCAGCCGATGCCGGAACAGTCGCTCTGGCACACCGCGCGGCTGCCGATCACCACCAGAATCTCGGCCTCCGTCATTGCAAAGTTGCCTGAAATCGAACCCTTGGAGCCGCCCACATGCATGTTTTGCACATGCGAATCGGGCAGCACGCCCAGCGAGCCGGGGCTGAGCACCACCGCCGCCCCGGCGGCTTCGGCGAATGCCTGCACCTGCCCCGCGCAGCCACGCGCGCCGCCGCCGACCTTGATCGCCACCCGTCGGGCACCTGCGATCAGCGCCGCGGCGCGGTCGAGCCCGGCCGTGTCGGCAGGCACCGTGCGCGCGTAGTCCGGCGCGCTCGGCAGAGCGTCGAGGCGCAGGCGGATCTCGGCAGGCTGGGTATTGAGCGGCAGGTTCAGGTAGAACGGGCCCGGTCGCCACGGATGAAACACCGCCGCCGCTCCCTTGCGCAACGCATCGCGCAGGGCCGCGGGCGTATGCAGGGTGTAGGACTGGCCCATCAGCGCGGTGATCTGGCCGAACAGCCCCTGCGCGGGCTTGGGCACCTGCTGCATATTGTAGCCTTCGCCATGCGTCGTCTCGTCGCCGTAGATGTGGTAGAGGCCAATGCCGTTCGAAGCGGCGGCCAGCGAACCCGCCATCGCCTGAAGGGCACCCGGCCCGATCGAGGTCACCACCGCGCAGGGCTCATCATAGACCCAGCCGAGAGCGGTGCCGGCATGGGCCATCGCCACCTCGTTGCGAAACGGGTAGCAGCGCACCAACCCCTCGGCGGCATAGATGCGCAGCACCTCGGCGATCGCGGTGGAGCCATGACCGAACACGGCAAGATACTTGGTCACCCCCTGGCGCATCAGCCCGAGCACGAGGGCTTCGGCCAGCGACAGGGCCACGGGATGCGACAGCAAGCCCGCTGAAATCGCGGCCTCCAGCCCGCCGGCGGCATTCAGCCAGGCGGCGCGGGCTTCGGGCGTCGCGGGCCAATCACCAAGTCTGCCGACATCTGCCATGTCATCGCCCCTTTGTCAGGCATTCAACGATATTGTCGTGCCGGTGCGCGCCGATTCCTCTGCCGCCAGAGCAAAGCGCAGGATCTGGCGCGCATCCGACGCGGTCAGGATCGGATCGCCGCCATGGGTCAGAACATCGAGGAAATGACGGGTCGACTGCACGAAGCTCTGCTCCCAGCCGGTGTCCAGATCGCGGTATTCGGTCACGTTTCCATCGCGATAGAGCACCAGCGGCGGCGGGTCGCCGAGCCGGCCATGGCCGCAATTGATCCAGACCACGCCGTGCGTGCCGGTGATCTCGACACGGTCGTCCTGGGCGTAGTGGCGCGAAACAATCTCGAGTTCCGGCGAATAGACAATCTCGAGATTGCCGATGCGGTTACCGGGGAAGCGGAACGAGATCAGCGAGGGGGCATCGAAAAGAAAACCGGACGCGGTTTCGGTATGGCCGATGAAGGCGTGGACCTCTTCGGGATTGCCCATGAAATGCCAGGCCAGCGCGAATTTGTGGTGGCCATCGTCGAACACCAGCGGACCGCCGCCCGCCAACGCGGTTTCCTGGCGCCAGGCATTTGCCGCCGCCGGCACTTCCCAGGCGGTCTTGCTTTTGCCGGGATTCGACTTGATCCGGATCGACAACGGGGTGCCGATGGCGCCGTCGTCGATCAGCGCCTTCGCTTTCATCACCGGCGGATAGAAAATGAAATTCTCAAACACCTTGAAAGGCTTGTCCGACGCCTCGGCGGCGGCGACAAGCTGGTCGGCCTCGGCCAGATCGCGGCACATCGGCTTTTGCAGCGAAACGATCTTGCCCGCCTCGATCGCCTTCAGCGCGACCGGCAAGTGCAGGTGGTGCGGGAGCAGGATCTCGACCATGTCGACATCGTCGCGCGCAAGGAGCGCCTCGTAATCGGCGTCGATGCTGGCCTCCGGGCAGCCCCAGTCAACCGCGCGCCGGGCCGCCTGATCGGTGTCGCGGTCGCACAGGGCCACGATCTGCCCAAGCGGATTGTGCCGATACTCGATGGCGTGCAGGTCGGAGATCCTGCCGGTGCCGATGATGCCAACCCTGATGGGACCAGCTGCCATGGGATCAATCCTTTTCCATTACCGGGGCCCGGGCCGAGGCGACGAGCCTGCCCAGCTCCGCCAACCGCGCGTCGTCGATCCGAACGGAAGGACCCGAGATGCCAAGCGCCGCGATCATTCGTCCGTCAGCGCCAATGATCGGGCGCGCGACGCAGCGAATACCGGGCGCGAATTCTTCGTCATCCACCGCGTAGCCGCGCTGCCGGGTCTGCGCGATTTCTTCGTCGAGCTGCGCCTCGGTGGTGAGGGTCTTGCCGGTGTAGGCGGTCAACGGGCCGGTTTGCTCGGCCTGACCGAATGCCAGAAACGCCTTGCCGAGCGCCGTGCAATGGAGCGGCGAGAGCGACCCGATCGGGTGGTCGACCTTCAGCGGCAGGGTCGAGTCGATCTTGTCGATATACCAGACCCTCGATTTGACCAGCACGGCCATGTGCGCACATTCGCCGGTTTCGTCCACCAGCCGTTGCAGGACCGGACGCCAGGTTTCTTTGCAGGCGATGATCTCTTCGAGCGAATGGCTCTCGCAATCTTGCGGCGCGGTCTTGTTGGTCGCGCGGTAGCGGCGCGACGCATCCTGAGAGGCATAGCCAGCCGCCACCAGAGTCTTGAGCACATGCGAGGCGTTGGACTTTTCGACGTCGAGCGCTTCGGCGATGTCTGTCAATCGGACGGCCTCTCCTTTCTCGGCGAGAAAATCGAGGGCCTTCAGGCCACGGGTCAACGATTTCAGCAATCGCATGGGGGAGCCTCCCACTGCTTCCGGTCGATCAGGTCGACCTTTACCAGTATTGTACGAAAAGTCCAGCATAGGTAAACTTTGTTCCACATTGGCCCAATTGCGCAAACAATTCCTGAGTTTGTGTCCACATGCAATACTTTTTGTTGACTTTGAGTCGATTCCGGCCCTGAATTCATCCTGCGCGGCCTGCGGGTTCTGCATGCGTAAACTTTGTGAAAGGGAGGTCACAATGAATCAGATGAAACGGCGGACAATGCTTACGGCAGCGCTTGCGCTTGCCGCGTCCGGATTCGCCGCTCCGGCCTGGGCCGAGGGCGATGTAACGATCAGTCACTATTTCACCGGCGAGCTCGGCCTGAAGGCCTTCAACGAGCAGGTGGCCGCCTTCGAGGCCGCCAGCGGCTACACGATGAAGGAAAGCCCTGTCGGGCACGAAGATTTCAAGACCGACATTCTGGTGCGCGCGGCCGGCAACAGCCTGCCGGACGTGTTCAGCTACTGGGCCGGCGCACGGGTGCAGTTCATTGCCGATTCCAACAGCCTGCATCCGATCGACGCGATGTGGGACCGCGCCGGGCTGGACACCGTCGTTGCCAAGTCGGTGGCCGACAGCGCCACGATGTATAACGGGCACCGCTACCTGGTGCCGTTCAACTATCACTATGCGGGCATGTTCTATAACACCAAGGTGCTCGCCGACGCCGGCGTGACCGAGATGCCGACCGACTGGGACGGGTTCCTCGCGCTGTGCGAAACGCTGAAGGAACAAGGCATCACACCAATCGCCCTGGGGTCGAAGAACCGGTGGCCGGCGCAATTCTGGTTCGACTACCTGCTTCTGCGCACCGCCGGTCCGGACTATCGCGCCGCGCTGATGGCGGGCGATGCGTCCTATGACGATCCCGAGGTGAAAGCCGCGATGGGGATGTGGAAAGATCTGGCCGATGCAGGGTATTTCGTCGAGAACGCCAATGCCGACACCTGGACCGATGCCTCCGACAAGGTGGCGCGGGGCGATGCGGCGATGACCCTGATGGGCACCTGGATCACCGGCTACTGGAACGGGATCGGTCTGGAGCCGGGCGGCGATTACGACTTCTTCGCCTTCCCGACGATCGCCGACGGCGTGCCGATCGCGTCGGTCGGCCCGGTTGACGGGCTGGTCATTTCCGCCAACGCGGCCAATGCCGAGGGCGCCGAGGCGTTCCTGGAATACATGATTTCCAACCCCGAGGTTCAGGCCGCCTGGAGTTCGGCGCAAGGCGCATTGTCGGCCAACGTCAACGTCGATCCGTCGAACTACAACGTGGTGATGTTGAAGGCTTTCGAGACCGTGGCGGACTCCGAGGCCTTCGCCTTCAACTATGACCTGGCAACGCCACCGCCGGTCGCCGAGGTGGGCCTGTCGATGTTCACCCGCTTCATGGATGACCCGAGCAAGGTTGACGAGATTCTTGCACAAGTCGCCACCGACGCTGCCGCGGCCTTCGCGGAATAAACCAAGCATCCGGACCGCTGCGGACACGCAGCGGTCCTTCCAACCGAACGGAGCCTGACATGAACCGCGACACCTGGCGATGGCGCATCCTGTTGCTGGCCTTGCCGTTGTCGGTATTCTCCGTGCTCGTGGTCTGGCCGCTGTTCAGCTCGTTCTACTACAGTTTCACCAACTGGAACGGGTTCGACCGCAATTACGACTTCGTCGGGTTCGAGAACTTCGCCAAGATCTACACCGACCGGCTGTTCTACAGCGCCGCGATCAACACCGCGATCTGGATGGTGGCGGCGATCTTCCTGCCGACGCTGATGGGCCTTGGCCTGGCGTTGCTGATCGACAGCCACGTGCCGGGTGGGCGGGTGTTCAAGACGGTGTTCTACCTGCCGATCTGCCTCTCCGCCGTGGTCGTCGGCCAGATCTGGGTCTGGATCTACCAGGCGGATTGGGGGCTGCTGAACACGGTCGTCGGCAGCGTGATCGGTGAGAAATTCAACTATGCCTGGCTGGCCAAGCCCGACAGCGCGCTCGGCTCGGTCATCGTCGCATGGTCGTGGCAACAGACCGGGCTGTCGATGGTGATCTACCTTGCGGGGCTGACCTCGATCCCCGGCGATCTGCTCGAAGTCTGCGAGATCGAAGGCTCGACCACCTGGCAACGCATCACCAACGTGATCATCCCGCTGCTGACCCCCTCGACCGTGGTCGTGGTCGCGTTGTCGGTGATCAACTCGCTGAAAGGCTTCGACATTCTCTACATCATGACTGGCGGTGGGCCGTTCAACAGCTCCGACACGCTGGCGATGCACATGTATAACGAGAGCTTCAAGAAATACCTGATGGGCTATGGCAGCGCGATCTCGGTGGTGCTGTTCCTGATCGCGCTCACGATCATCGGCCTCTACTTCCGCCAGCTCAAGAAGGTGGACGAGATCTATGGTTGACCTCGGCGTGGCACCGGCGCGCAAGCCGTTCAATCCCTGGCCGATGACGATCTTCGTGATCCTGGTAATCCTGGCCGCATTGTTTCTGACCCCGACCGTGGGCGTGCTGCTGTCGTCGATCAAGACGACCCGCGCGATCGCGTTGGGAGACCTTTGGTCGATGCCGTCCGAGCTTTACCTTGGCAATTACGCCGAGGTTCTCAGCAACCCGGCGGTGCATCGGTATTTCATCAATACCCTGATCGTGACCGTCCCCGGCACATTGGCGTCGACCGCGCTTGGCGTGCTGGCGGGCTACGTCTTTGCGAAACTGCCGTTCCGGGGCAGCAACCTGCTGTTCCTTGCGCTGGTCGCGGGCATGTTCTTTCCGCCCCAGGTCATCCTCGTGCCGCTGTTCCGGCTGTTCAACGGCCTCGGGCTGATCGACACGCTGTGGCCGATCTTTCTGGTCCACACGGCATTGGGCATCCCGATCTGCACGCTGCTGATGCGAAACTTCTTCGCCACCGTGCCCAACGCGCTGCGCGAAGCGGCGATCCTCGAGGGCGCGAATGAATGGCAGGTGCTGACCAGAGTTGCGCTGCCGTTGAGCCTGCCGGCTCTGGCGGTGCTGGCAACCTTGCAGTTCACCTGGATCTGGAACGACTTTCTCTGGCCGTTGATCTTCACCCAGTCAGACGAAAAGCGCACGATCATGGTCGGTATCGTCAACTTGCGCGGCCAATACACTGTCGCCTGGGGCGTGCAAGGCGCGCTGTCACTGATCGCGAGCCTGCCGACGCTGGTTATCTTCCTGTTTTTCCAGCGTTACTTCATCAAAGGCATGACCATGGGGGCGGTGAAGGGATAACATATGTCGGAACTGAAACTGCGAAACCTGCGCAAATCCTTCGGTGCCTTCGAGGTCATCAAGGGGATCGACCTTGAAATCGAGGCCGGCGAGTTCGTCGTTTTTGTCGGTCCTTCGGGCTGCGGGAAATCCACCGTTCTGCGGATGATCTCGGGGCTCGAAGACGCCACCAGCGGGGTGATCGAAATCGGCGGGCGCGACGTGACCGATCTTGCCCCCGCCAAGCGCGAACTGGCGATGGTTTTTCAGTCCTATGCGCTGTTTCCACACATGACCGTGGCGCAGAATATCGGTTTCGGACTGAAGCTGTCGAAACGCCCCAAAGCCGAGATTGCCGAGCGGGTTCTGGCGGTGGCAAAAACCCTTCAGCTCGAACCATTGCTCGATCGCACCCCGCGCCAGCTCTCGGGCGGCCAGCGCCAACGGGTGGCAATCGGCCGGTCGATCATCCGCGACCCCAAGGTGTTCCTGTTCGACGAGCCGCTGTCAAACCTCGACGCCGAACTGCGGGTCGACATGCGCGTCGAGATCGCGCGTCTGCACCAGGAGATCGGGGCGACGATGATCTACGTGACCCACGATCAGGTCGAGGCGATGACGCTCGCCGACAAGATCGTGGTGCTGCGCGACGGCAAGGTCGAGCAGGTGGGAACCCCGATGGGGCTGTATCGAAATCCCGACAACCAATTCGTCGCGGGCTTCATCGGCTCGCCGCGGATGAATTTCGTCGCCGGGATTGTCGAGGCCGGTGGCGTTCGGGTCGCGGCCCTTGACGGTGCGCTTATCGAAACGGATGTCGGCCTTCCTGCCGTTGGCGCGCCGGTCACCGTCGGGCTGCGCCCGCAGAACCTCGAAATCCGGCCCGCGGCCTCGGGCCTGACGGTCGAAATCTCGGAGCATCTGGGCGGCGTCGCCTTCGACTATCTGCGCACCCCGACGGGCGAGCGCATCGTGGTCGAGACCAAGGGTGACGATGAAGTCAGCGCCGGCACCAGCGTCGCGGTCGATTTCGCACCGCAAACGGCGATGTTCTTCGACCCTGTGTCCGAGGCGCGTCTGCGCTAGGCGCGGTGCGCCCGGTCCGCGACCGAACCACGCCTGCGGATCGACCTACCCGAAGTCGAGAAAGGCCTTGAGAAGATCTCCGCGGTTCAGCATGCCGACGAGCAGACCGTGGCGGGTGACCGGGTAGGTCCGGAAGGGCTTGTCGATGAACGCTTCGGCGGCGGTCACCAGGTCGGTCTCGACGCTCAGCGTGTCGACCATCATGGAACAATGCTCCTCCACCGTCCCGCTCCATTGCCGGTAATAGCTGGCATTCAGCGCCGAGCGGAAGCAGTCCTTTTGAGACATGATGCCAACCAACGCGCCCTTTTCGTCGACAACGGGGGCGGCGGACCACCGGCTGTTGACGAACAACGCCACCGCCTCACGGATCGGCGTGTGCAGGCGCAAGGTCGGAAACTCGGTTTGCATGACGGAATCGATGCGTTCATCAGTCATCGTGGGTCTCTCCGGTTTCGGTCGCGCGGCGTGGACAGCCGTCGCAACTGGCACCGCCGACGCAAGCGAGTCCGCCGCAGGAGCCCTTGAGCGGGCGACCCGTCAACATCAGCCCGGCACCGAGCCCGAGGACGGCGATCAGGAAAATGGCGAGGGCGAAGACGAACTCCATGAGATCATCCTATGCGAGATGGCTGTCGAACGCACCCGTTGTGACCCGTGCCAGCCCATCGCCGGCGCGAAGCAGGAAGAGCGCCGCAAGCCCGTTGCGCCGCGCGAGCTCCGGCCCGGCCGTGCTTCCCGCTGCCATCAGCGCGGTCGCCCAGCCATCGGCCTCCATGGCGGAGGCGGCGATGACAGAGACCGAGGCGATGGGGCCCGCGACCGGCTGACCGGTGTCGGGCGCGATTATGTGGCTGTAGCGCCTGTCGCCAAGCGTGTAGCCGTTCTCGCGGTCGCCGGAGGTGGCGACCGCCTGATCGGTGAGACCGAGCACCTCTGCCAGTCCTTCCACATCACGACGCGGGTCTTCGATACCGACATGCCAGGGGCGGCCAGACGGGTGTTGTCCGCGCGCGATGAGTTCGCCGCCGAGGTCGATGAGGAAGGCGTCGTGCCCGGCGGCGCGGGCGCGGTGGGCGAGCCGGTCGAGGGCGTAGCCCTTGGCGATGCCGCAAAGATCGAGCGTCAGGCGGGCGTGGTCCTTGACGATGGCGCCGGGTTCCAGCGTCAGTCCGGTCCAGTCCGCCTGCGGGTCGCCGGCGATCGGGCCGAAGCCCCAGCGTGCAACCAACGGGCCCACCGTCGGGTCGAACCGGCCATCGCTGGCGGCGGCGAGGTCGAGCGCGGCGCGGGTGACGTCCAGCATTTCGGCAGGCGCGGCGCAGCGACCGGCGGCGGCGGTGTTGAGCCGGGAAAGATCGCTGTCGGACCGGTAGGGCGACATCTGCCGGTCCACTTCATCCAGCACCGTGGTGACGTCGGCCCGCAGCGCCGAGGTTTCGGTGCCGCCCGGCAGGCGGATGCGCCAACCCGTGCCAAAGGCGGTGCCCGTGAAGGTCTCGACGGCAGGCGCGTTGCGGGCGAGCGCCGGGGCGGAGAATACGCCGGTTGCGGTGGCGGCCCCGGTCAATGCCAGAAAGGCGCGGCGGTTGAGGAAAGGTCGGTGTGCACGCATGGCTCAGATCCCGAAATCATCGTTGAAAATGGTGTGGCGTTCGACCCCGAGCTGGTCGAGCATCCTGAGCACGGCCGAGATCATCACCGGCGGGCCGCACAGGTAATACTCGCAATCCTCGGGCGCCGGGTGGCGCTTCATGTGGGTCCGCACGATCTCGTGGATGAACCCGGTTTCGCCGGTCCAGCGGTCGCCGGGGGCCGGGTCGGAGAGCGCCGGTGTCCAGCTGAAATTGGCGTGCCCGGCGGCTATCGCCTCGAACTCGTCGGTGTAGAACAGATCGGCCACGGTGCGCGCACCGTAAAAATACGACATCTTCCGCGTCGTGCCCTTGCCGATCTGCTCGTGAATCATCGCCCTCAGCGGCGCCATGCCGACTCCACCGCCGATAAACACCATGTCTCGTTCGGTGTGCTGCACGTGGAAATCGCCGAACGGGCCCGAGACGCCAATGGTGTCGCCAGGTTTGAGCGAGAACAGGTAGGACGAGACCACGCCCGGCAACATGTCCTGTTCGCGCCCGGCGGGCGGCACCGCGAGGCGGATGTTGAACACGACCCGGCCCTGGGCCGCATCCTCCGGTCGGCAGGCGACCGAATAGGCCCGCGTTACCGTGCGCGACGAGGCCCCCCTCAGCGTATCCCAGCCGGAGATCTGCCAGGCCTCGCTGAACGCGTCGGGCACGTCGATATCGTTGAAGTCAACGGAATACGGCGGCGCGGTGACCTGCATGAAGCCACCGGCGCGATACTTGAAATCATGCGCCTCGGGCAGCTCCAGGACCAGCTCGCGGATGAGCGGCGCCATCATCCTATTGGAAACGACCCGGGCCGTGACTGTCTCGGCATCGAGCGTGTCGCCGGGCACTGAAACCTCGACCGGGCCCCGCAGGCTCGTCTGGCAGGCCAGGCGTATATGTGCCCGGCGCTCTACCGCCGACAGGATGCCCTTCTCGGTGGCGATTGCCTCGCCGGCGCCGGGGCCGGTCACGGTGACCCGGCACAGTCCGCAGGTGCCACTTCCGCCGCAGCCAGCCGGAATGCCGATACCGGCGCCGTGCAGCACCTCAAGCAGCTTGTCGCCGCGCTTGGCTTCGATCGTCGTGGCGTCGTTCACGGTCACCGTCAGGGCACCTTCAGGCACCAGTTGGCGGCGCGCGACGAGCAGCCCGATCGTGAGCGCGAGCACGATCAGGATGATGACAGCGCTGCCGACGAGGACCTCTGTCATAGCGCCACCATCTGGGCGAAGGCCGAGAAGCCGAGCGACATCAGGCCGGTGAGCAGGAAGGTGATGCCGAGGCCACGCAGGCCCACGGGAAGATCGGCATAGGCGAGCCGCACCCGGATCGCCGACAGGACAACGACGGCGAGCGCGAAGCCGGCCCCGCTGCCGAGACCGAAGGCGATGCTTTCCGTGAAGCCAAGCTTGCGCTCGACCATGAACAGGCTCCCCGCAAGGATTGCGCAATGCACGGTGAGCAGCGGCAGGAACACCCCGAAGGCGGCGTAGATCGTCGGGAAGAACCGGTCGATCACCATCTCGGTGAGTTGCACCGTCGCCGCGATCACGCCGATGAAGGCGAGCAGCGAGAGATAGGAGAGATCGAGATCGGGAAACCCCGCCCAGGCCAGCGCGCCGGGGGCGAGCACGCCGGTGTAGATGATCTGGTTGAGCGGCACGGTGAAGCCCATCGCGGCGATGACGGCGATGCCGAGCCCCACCGCCGTGCCCGGCCGCTTCGACAGCGCGAGGAACGTGCAGAGCCCCAGAAAAAGGGTGAGCGGCATGTTGTCGACGAACATGGCGTTGAGAAAGATGCCGAAGAAGTCGCTCATTGCGGCACCTCTTCCACCTCGGGCGCCGCGAATTCGGACGGCTCTGCCTGTTCCTTGTGGAACGAGCGCACCGCCCAGACCAGACCGCCAAGCATGAAGAAGGCGCTGGGGGCGAGCAACATCAGGTTGAACGGGGTGAACCAGCCGCCCGCGTCGACCGTTGGCAGCACATCGTAGCCGAACAGCTTGCCGCGGCCGAAGAGCTCGCGCAGCCCCCCGATCACCACCAGCACCAGCGAATAGCCGAGCCCGTTGCCGAGCGCATCGACCATCGACCGCAGTGGCGGGTTGTTCCGCGCGAAGCTCTCGGTGCGCCCGAGCACCAGGCAGTTGGTGGTGATGAGGCTGACGAAGACCGAAAGCCGCTGGCTGATATCGAAGAAATAGGCCTGCAGCAGCTGGTCGATGATGATGACCAGCGAGGCGACGACGGTGATCTGGACGATCAGCCGGATGGTGCCGGGAATGAACTTGCGGATCGCGCTGATGATACCTGCGGCGCCGACCAGCACCACCGTGAGCGACGCCGACATGGTGAGCGCGGTGTCGAGCGAGGTGGTCACCGCGAGCGCGCTGCAAATCCCGAGAATCTGGAGCGTGATCGGGTTCTGCCGGATCAGCGGCTCGGTCAGCGTGGTCCAGAGGCGGGCGGCCATTTCAGAACTCCCCGCGGGCGATGGCGGTGAGCAGAGGGCCATAGCCGTCGGGGCCCATCCAGAACCGCACGATCCGCTGGATCGCGTTCGATGTGCGGGTGGCGCCGGTGATTCCGTCGACCTCGAATTCCGAGGTCGCGTGACCGCGCGCGACCGCGAAGCGCATCGTCCCGCCGTCATCGCGCAGCGACTTGCCGGCAAAGCTCGCCTGCCAGCCCGGCTCCTCGATCCGTGCGCCGAGCCCCGGCGTTTCGACCTGGTTTGTGACGGTGAGCCCGGCGATGGTGTTCATGTCGCCCCTGAGCGCAATCATCGCCTCGATCATGCCGCCGTGCCCGGCGCCGTAGATCGGCAGCACCGCGAGCGATACCTCGTTGCCCTCGCGCAGGAAGAAGACCTGGGCCAGGTCAGGCCGGTTGCCGATGGAGGCGATATCCTCCTCGGTGGTGAGCGCCGTCCAGTTGTTGGAATTCTCCAGCGCGGCGGGCAGCTCCGCTGGCGGGATCTCGCTCGCCGCGGCCTTGTTGAGATCGACCACAACGGTCGACAGCGCGCCCCCGCCCGCCTCCGCCAGCACCTCCGACATGCCGGGGATCGCCGAGATCAGCGCCTCGAGCCGCATCTGCTGTTCGGCGGCGCGGTTGGCCTGCTGGATCGGCCGCAGGATCACGGTGGCCCCGGTGACCAGCAGCGCGCAGACCGCAGAGACCAGGAAGGCGACCAGAAGGGTCTTGGGACGGCTGTCGATCGGCAGCGCGAGGAAGCGCTTCCATGGGGTGATGGGAGAGATTTCAGCCATGCCGGCGCCTCCGTCTAGCGAGCCACAGGGCGATTGCGATTTCATCGAGGATCGGCGCGGCAAGCGACGCCAGAAGCGCCGACGACACCACGATCTGCACCGGTGCGGCCTCGCCCCAATAGCTGAGGAACATCGCCGCAAGCCCGCCGTAGAGCGCGCCGTTGAGCCAGCGGCCGAGGCTGGTCGTGGCGCTCGTAACCGGGTCGCAGACCAGGAGCACGAGCCCTACCAGGAGTGCCGGGTAGGTGTGCGACAGATCCAGCCCCGCCGCCCAGAACAGCCCGAGCGCCAGCGCCGCGCCCAGCATGATCCGGAGCGACATGACTCCGGTCACCACGCCGATCAGCGCTACCGGCAGCGCCGCCCAGCCGATCGGAACGATGATGTCTGGCCAGGGTGCGGTCGGAAAACCGAAACCGAGGAAGGCGAGGGTCACCGTCGCCGGGTTCAGCACGTTGCGGCCCCAGCCGCCGAAGACCAGCTCAGCGATCACCACGCCGAAACTCGTGCCGATCAGCAGCGGCACGATCCCGAGGTCATTCTGCACAAGGATCGCCAGCGTCAGCGCGGTGACGACGCCAGCCCATGACGGCGGCTGGGCGCGGGCGAGCATGAAGATCACGTGCCAGAAACCGGCGACGATCAGGAAGAACAGCAGCCGACGGATGGCCTCGACCCCGTCATGGGCGATCCAGATCGCGGCCAGCGGAAACACCGCCACCAGCCACATCAGCGCCACCGTTTCCCTGTCCCACAGCCCCCGGATCATATCGCCTCCCCCGCCGCTTCTTCTGTCGCAACCCGGTCGAGCATCGCCGCAAGCAGGGCGCGCGTGCTGGGCTCGGCGCGGGTGACATAGTCGACAAGCGCCACGTCCTCTTCGAGCAACGAAAGCCCGCCGAGCCGGGTGAAGGTCTCGGCATCGCCGGAGGCGAGCGCGCGCAGGAACGGCATCGCCGGCAATGCGCCGCCCAGCGCCTGGTCGATCGCCGCGGTCGGGATCAGCGGTTTGGGCCGCGATGCCCGCGCCAGCGCGGCCTGGAACCAGTGCGGCCTGTCCGGCCGGTGTGCGCTCTCGATCACCGTCGCCTGCCGGTCGCGCCCGCCCAGCCAATGCGCTTCGCTCCCGTCGAGCGCCGAGCCGGTCAGCACCGTGTGCGGCCCCGGCCTGATCAGCCCATGCGAGAGCTGCCTGAGATCGGCGCCGGGTTGGCAACGAACTTCGCGGGCCTCTCGCAGCGCAGGCCCGGCAACCGAAACGAGGCGCGTCTCCGGCACCAGTCCGGTGGCCAGCAGCGCACCTATTGCGGCCGCATCTTCAATGTGAATGTCCCAGACCGGGTGGGCGACGCTGGCGGGCCGGTGTCGGTGGATCTGGTATCCGGCGAGCCCGTGCGGGTGGGTGCGGGGCGCGGTGACAATCCTGATCCTGCCGGACGCGGTCCGCGCCTCGACCAGCGGCGCGCCGCGGTCCTGGCACAGAAAGACCGGCCCTTCGGTCAGCCGGGTGAGCGCGTGCAATCCTTGCGCCACGGCTTCCCGCTGTCCTTCGACAGCGGCCCGCGGTGAGGGCGCCAGCGGCCGCGTGTCGAGCCCCATGACGAAGATCGCGGCCGGCCTGTCGGCCGGAAGCGGCACGTGGCCGAAGGGGCGCGTTCGGAACAACCGCCAGAGGCCGGAGGCGAGCAGGACCTCGCGCAAGGCGCCCGGATCGTCGGCCCGGTTGGCTGCGGCCGTGTGATGCTCGTGACGTCCGGCATCGGCCTCGTGGAAGAACAGAACCGACGACAGCCGATGGCCCGGCCCCAGCCGGATTGCCGCGACTCGCCCCGGCATCGGGGCGGTGACCATGAAGGCCGGGTTGCGGCGCGATGCGAGCACCGGCATCCCCTGGGCGACGAGCGCACCCTCTTCTACCAGCGGCTCGACCCGGAAGTCGTCCTTCGGTCGCGCGGTGACCGCCGCTTCCTCGGTGATCAGCGTCTGGGTCGGTCCCGTTGCCGATGGCGGCGACACGACCCGGACGTCCAATCCATCGCTCAACACGCCCAAGACCGTCATCGCCGGTTCCTACGTCTGTCGAAGATACCCATGTGCGGCATCTTGCCGCATTCAGCCGGAATTGCTACCGTCTGAGTGACATTTTTTCGCAGACATATTGGAGGGCCATATGGCAACGCCTGTTTATCCTATTAAAATCAAGGTACTGGCGGCGGTCGGAGGGCTCCTCCTTGGGCTGATTGGCAGCTTTGCGGTGGCGCAGACCGACATGGCCGGCCCCAAGATCGGCGAAGGCGCGGATAACGCGCAGCCGGTCTTCGTGATGCCCCGCACCGGCCCGTTTTCACCCCAGTCCATCGCTGTTCCGAACGCCCGCATCATCTCGCGCTGGGCAGGATCGGGCCATGCCGATGCCTCCGCAGAGGCGTTCCGGCATTGGGACGAAGACGGTGAGATCGAGCCCGCTTGCTCGGTCTGCCATTCCAGCATCGGATTTCGCGAGTTTCATGGCCTGGACGGCGGCGCGCCGGGGGTGCCGGAGAAGCCGGTGCCGATCGGCGGCGTGGTCGATTGCGAAACCTGCCACAACCCGAATCTGGGCACGGTCACCGAAATCACTCTGGCGTCCGGCGTGCTTCACCCCGTTCAGGGCGTCGAGGCGGCCTGCGTGACCTGCCACGGCGGCCGCGAGGCCGGGATCGATGTGGCGGAAGCGACCGCCGAGATGCCGGAGGACGAGCCGAATGCCGAGTTGCGGTTCCTTAATCCGCACTACTTCCTCGGCGCGGCGATGAGTCTCGGCAGCTATGGCGGTCTCGGTTACGAATACCCCGGCAAGAGCTATTCCGGTCGGTTCCTCCATGCCAAGCCGGTGGCGACCTGCAATTCGTGCCACGACCCGCACAGCCTCGAAATCGCCGAGGAAACCTGTCTGACCTGTCATTTCAACGGCGACCCGGAAGACATCCGCATCGCCCGCGTGAGCTATGACGGCAGCGGCGACACCACCAAGGGCATCCACGATGACATCGTGGCCAATGGCGACAGGCTGCTCAAGATCATCAAGGCCTACGCCGCCGATGTGATCGGCACGCCAATGGTCTACGACGGCGAACGCTACCCGTATTTCTTCACCGACGCGAATGGCGACGGGGTAGCCGACCAGGCAGAGGGCCGTGCCGTGGCCTTCAACGCCTGGACGCCGCGCCTGCTCAAGGCGACGTTCAACTGGAAAGCGGTGTCGGCCGACCCCGGCGCCTTCGCCCACAACGCGCCCTACGCGCTCGAACTGCTCTACGACTCGATCGAGGATCTGTCGGGGCCGCTCGGGATCGACGTGAACGAGTTCGGACTGCTGCGCTGACACGCGCTCTGAATTGAACGACAAAATGCCGTCCGCGTCGGAAGCGCGGGCGGCATATGCGCAAACCGGGCGGAGTGCAGAGCTTCGCATTCGAATGGTTGAACGGATGCTTGGGGCACAGGCCGCGGCGAACCGAGGCTTGACGGGTCAGTTGCTTCCCGTATGGTACAGGTAGGAACATGTACCAAGGCATTGATATGCCCGAGCGCATCGGCATACCCAAATCTGAGAAAGTCGCCCAAACGCTGGAACGCGAGATACGGGAAGGACGCTTCGAGCATGGCGACCTGCTGGACAGCGAAGGCGCCCTGATGCAGCGCTTTTCGGTCAGTCGGAATACGGTGCGCAGAGGGTTACAGATCCTGACCCAGCAGGGCCTGATCACCACCCGCACCGGAATCGGGTCGTTCGTGACCTATGACGGCACGACGATTGACAGCAACCTGGGCTGGACCGTCGCGCTGTCGCACGGCCAGGGCAGCGTTGAAACAAAGCTGCTGGACGTGCGCAAGGGCCCCAGCGCGCGGGCCGACAAGCGGCTGGGCTCAAAAGGAAGCTATCTTTGCATCAACCGCCTGCGCTATTGCAGCGAGGCACGCTGGGGCATCTCGCTGGAACGCAGCCGCTTGCCCTGGCGGGAGTCCTTCGCCGAGGTGCTGACCGAAGGATTGCAGTCTGGATCGCTGAACAAGACCCTGTCGCGGTTCGGACTTGTCGTCGCGAGTGGCGAAGAGAAAGTCTCGGTCCTGCCCGCCTTGTCGCAGGTGGATGCCGAGATCATGCAACGCGAGAAGGCGGTTCCGATGCTGCGGCTTGAACGGGTCACCCGCCATGCGGATGGATCTGTTCTCGAATATGTTGAGAGCATTCTCGACCCGGAACGATTTGGTCTGAGGATAGAATTCTGATGACGACGACAGCGACGGATCAGCAATTGGATCGCGCTCTGGGCGCTCTTTACGGCGTTGCGGTGGGCGATGCGCTGGGGATGCCGTCGCAAACCCTGACACGCGCCGAAATCGTCGACGCCTATGGCCGGATCGAGGGCTTTGTCGCGCCGTTCCCCGACCACCCTGTGTCACACGGCTTGACGGCGGCGATGATCACCGACGACACCGAGCAGACCTTACTGCTGGCCCGGTTGCTGATCGAGGGGCACGGAGAGCTCGACGAGAAAGGTTGGGCGAACGCCCTTCTGGATTGGGAGGCCGGCGTGCGGGCGCGCGGTCTGCGTGACTTGTTGGGGCCATCGTCCAAAGCCGCGCTGGAGGCATTGCTGCACGGGGTTCCGGCAAGCGAATGCGGCAAGACCGGCACCACCAATGGCGCGTCGATGCGGATTGCCCCGATCGGCATTCTGTGCGCCTCCGCCAACAGCACCGACCTTCTCGACAAGGTCGTCGAGGTGTGCCGCGTCACCCACGCCACCCGCGAGGCGATCTCGGCGGCGGCGGCGGTGGCGATGATGATCAGCCAGGGCATTGATGGGGCGGATTTCATCAAGGCCCTGCCCGCGGCAATAGCCGTGGCGCAGCGGGGCAGCCAGATGGGCGCGCCCGTCGGTGTGAACGACATGGCGGCACGCCTTTCGCGCGCGATCGAGGCCGCAGAGCGCGGTGGCGAAGCCGCTCTGCTGGCCGAGACCGGCAATTCCGTCGCCAGCCATGAAGCCGTTCCTGCTGCCTTTGGGATCTTGCGTCTGACCGAGGGCGATCCCTGGCAAGCGGCTTTGATCGCAGCGAATTTCGGCGACGATACCGACACGATTGGCGCGATCGCCTGTGCCATGGCGGGTGCCTGCGCCGGTGTCTCGGCGTTTCCCGGTGACAGGATCGCCGAGGTCACCGCCGCCAATCATCTTGATCTGGAACCGCTGGCCCACGCGCTGCTGGCTTTGCGCCAGAGCCGCGATGCCGACCACAAAGGAGGCCACGCATGACCGGGCGGTTGATCCAGCTTTCGGGGGTGATCGTGGACCTGATCTATCGGATCGACGCGGTTCCGGCGCCCGGCGACGAGGCCGTTGTGCATGATTTCGTGCTGGCGGCCGGTGGCGGGTTCAACGCGATGGTGGCAGCGCGCCGCGCCGGAATGGAGGTTCTGTTCGCCGGCACGCTCGGCACCGGCCCGCTGGCGGATATCGTCGAGGCAGCGCTTGCGGCGGAAGGGATCGCCAGCCTGCGCCCGCGCCTTTCGGGGCAGGATCAGGGCGTGTGCACCGTGCTGGTCGATCGCGACGGCGAGCGCAGTTTCATCGCCTCTGCCGGGGCCGACGGGGTGTTGCGCGACGCCGACCTCGACGCCCTGCCCATCGCGGCCGGTGACTGGACACTTCTTTCGGGCTACGCGCTCAGCTATCCGGGCAGCCAACCGGCGCTGACCCGCTGGCTCAGCCAGCCGCCAAACGGATTGCAACTGGTCTTCGACCCCTGCCCTCTGGTCGCCCGCATCCCGCAAACGTCGCTGACGGCGGCGATGACTGCCGCGGCCTGGATCACCGCGAATGCCAGCGAGGCCGAGCACCTGACCGGCGAGCGCGACCCCGAGCGCGCCGCGGCCAAACTGGCCAGAGGCCGCACCGGCGGCGCCCTGGTGCGGATGGGGGCGGCCGGTTGCTGTGTTGCGACCCCGTCGGGCGATGTCAGCCGTTTGCCCGGCCACGCGGTTGTCGCGGTTGATACCAATGGCGCGGGAGATGCCCATACCGGCACTTTCGTAGCCATGCTTGCGGCGGGCGAAACACCGGTCAAGGCGGCGAAGATCGCCAATATCGCCGCGGCGCTGTCAACGACCAGACAGGGTCCGGCGACCGCACCGCCACTTTCCGAAGTTCTGGAAGTCCTTTCAACGGAGTCGCTTGCGGCTGAGGTGAAATCTTGAAAACCATTGACCAACATTCAAACTGGGAGGCCCAACAATGAAAACCCTGATTGCAGCAACGGCGTTTGCAATGGCGGCGCAAGGCGCGCTGGCAGACGAGATCCGCGTTCTGAACTGGCAAGGCTACGGCACCGATATCGACTGGGCGCTCGAAGCCTTCACGGCCGCCACCGGCCACACGGTCGTGCATGAATACTTTACCTCCGAACAGGAGATGCTGACCAAACTGCGCACCAACCCCGGTGCCTATGACGTGGTGCTGATCAACTCGGCCTATACGCCCCAGGCCCAGCAAGAGGGATTGATCGGTCCGATCGATGTCACCAAGATCTCCAACTTTGCCGATCTCGATCCCAGCCTCACGGCAAACGAAGACCTGAACCCCGGCGGCGCCCTGTACGGTGTGCCCTGGACCTGGGGCGTCACATCGCTCGCGATCAACACCGGCGCGTTCGATGAGACGCCAACCTCGCTTGACGTGCTTTGGGATCCGGCGCTTGCGGGCCGCGTTTCCATTCGCGACGATGGCCTGGAAGCGGTGATGTTCGCAGCGATGGCGACCGGCCAGAACATCAACAACATCACCGATCTCGACGTGATCGAGGCCAAACTGACCGAGCTGTTGCCGCAGATCACCACCTTCTGGGGATCGGAAAACGACTGGAACCAGTATATGGCGGCGGGCGATTTCGTCGTGGCCACCTATTGGTCCGGCTCGGCGTCGCGGTCGATCGCCAAGGGGCTGCCGATTGAATTCGTGGTTGCCGACGAGGGCGCCATTGGCTGGCTGGACGGGTTGTCGATCCCGTCGAGCTCGACCCATCAGGATGCGGCACATGCCTTCATCGACTGGATGGTCACGCCGGAATTCTACGTGAAATGGGACCCGGAAGGCGCGCCCGCCACGTCGAACGCCAAAGCCGCCGCCGAGCTTTCGGAAACCAGCTTCAACCGCGTGGTTCTCGGCGATCCGGCGACCGTGGCAAGGGTGCAGTTCCAGCGCCCGGTCTCGGATGAAGATCGCGAAACCTACCTGGAACTGTGGCAACGCCTCAAAGCCGCGCAATAGAACGGCAGCGTGACGGGGGAGTGACATGAAAGGCGTTCTGGTGGGCCAAGACCACAAACGGGCATTCATGTTGCTCTCCCCGGCCTATCTTTGGCTGACGGTGGCGATCTTCCTGCCGCTGTCGGCCATGCTGTTTTTCAGTTTCCTGTCCGATGTGCCGTTCGGCGGGCGCGACTGGCATGTGACGCTCGGGAACTACGCCGACTTTTTCCAGACCGACACCTATGCCCGGCTGATGTGGAAATCGGTAAAACTGGGGTTGATGGTGACCGGCCTCTCGGTGCTGATCGGCTTCCCCTGCGCCTTCGTTCTGGCGAAGGTGGTCAAGGGACGGTCACGCGAGGCGCTGTTCTTGCTGGTGATCCTGCCGTTCTGGTCCAACTCGTTGGTGCGGATCTTTTCCTGGGCCATCGTGCTGCGGGGAAACGGGGTTCTGGACTACGTGGCGAACGCGGTGTTGCCCTGGGATGTGCGCATCAACCTGATGTTCAGCCCGACCGCCATCGTGATCGGGCTGGTGCACTCCTACCTGCCTTACGTGATCCTGACCTCCTATCTGGCGCTTCAGGCCATAGATGACACCCTGATCGAAGCCGCGCGGTCGCTGGGCGCCAGGCGGCGCACCATCCTGGCGCGACTGATCCTGCCGCTGGCATCGCCCGGGATCATCGCCGGCGCGGTCCTGATATTCGTTCCCGTGGTCGGGTCGTTCATGGAGCCCCGGCTTCTGGGCGGACGCCGCGGAACCTACTATGGCACGGTGATCGAAGACCAGTTCGTCGCCGTCTTCAACTGGCCGCTTGGCGCCGCTCTGTCCTTTGTTCTGCTCGCTGTGGTGCTGGTGATCCTCGCGGCCTTCAGCCCGATTCTGCGAAAGGTGCCGACATGAGCAACCGTTTCCTCGCAGGTCTGGGGCGCGCCTATGTCGGTCTGATCCTGTTCTTTCTCTACGCGCCAATTCTGGTCATGGCGGCGATGTCCTTCAACGCGTCCGAATTCTACCAGCTGCCGTTTTCCTTTTCGACGGCATGGTATGACCGGCTGTGGCACAACAACGAGATCCTCGCGGCGGCCTGGCGTTCGATCTGGATCGCGGTGCTGGTAACCTTTCTGGCGACCGGGCTTGGAACCGCCGCGTCGGTCGCGCTGTTTCGATACGAGTTTGCGGGCAAACGTGTTTTGCAACTGCTGCTGTTTCCGCCGATCGCCATCCCATGGCTGATCACCGGCACCGCGATGCTGATCTTCTTCTTCGGCATCGGCCTGGGACGCGGCACCCCTGCCGTGATACTCGGCCACGTCGCCCTTGCCCTGCCGTATGTGATTGTCGTGGTCACCGCGCGGCTCGCTACATTCGACCGAACACTGGAAGAGGCCGCCCGCTCGCTCGGCGCGAAGCCCTGGAGGGTCACGATGAAGGTCACCGTGCCCTGGATCCTGCCCGGCATCATCGCCGGCGGGCTTTTTGCCTTTGCGGTGAGCTTCGATCAGTTCGTGGTCTCGTACTTCCTGTCCGAGCCCGGCGACAGCACCTTGCCGGTGCTGATCTACACGTCGATCCGCAAAGGGTTCACCCCGGAAATCAATGCAATTTCGACGATCATAATCGTGCTTTCGATGGCGATCATGCTGCTGGCCGCACGATACTCGAATTTTGGAGGCGAACGGTAATGGCCGAAGTCCGCGTTGAAAACCTGGTCAAGGCCTACGGCGCCCTGCGCGCGCTCGACGATGTGACCCTGACCTTTCCCGACGGCGGGTTCTTCGGACTGCTCGGGCCGTCGGGCAGTGGCAAGACCACGCTCCTGCGCGCGGTGGCGGGCTTTGTCAGTCCCGATGCGGGCCGGGTCATCATCGGCGACGAGCCGGTCGAGAACGTGCCGGTGGAAGACCGCCAGATCGGCATGGTGTTTCAGAACTACGCGCTCTTCCCGAACATGACCGTGGCCGAAAATGTCGGCTTCGGCCTGGCGGCCCGCCGGGTGCCGAGGTCCGAAAAAAACCGCCGCGTGGCCGAGGTGCTGGAACTGGTGCAGCTCGGCGATCTGGCCGGACGCAAGCCAAACCAGCTTTCAGGCGGGCAACGTCAGCGGGTCGCAATGGCGCGGGCCATTGTCACCCAGCCGCGCGTGCTTCTGCTCGATGAGCCCCTGTCGGCGCTGGACAAATCCCTGCGGGTGGAAATGCAGATCGAGCTGAAGCGGATTCAGCGCGAGGTTGGCATTACCACGATTTTCGTGACCCATGACCAGGAGGAAGCCCTGACCCTTTCGGATCAGATCGGCATCCTGAAAGACGGCGCGCTGATCCGCAGCGGGCCACCCCGCGAGGTCTACGACGACCCGCAAGACGAGTTCACCGCACGGTTCCTGGGCGAGGCGAACATCTTCACCGGTTCACTGGAGCATGGCGGATTGCGCCTGGCCGATGGAACGCTGCTTTCAGGGATCAGCACGCCGACAATCGCCGTGCGCCCCGAGAACATCGTGATCACACATGACGAGCCTCCGGCGCAGAACCGTCTGCGCGCCGTCGTCGCCCGGCGGATCTTTGGCGGCGCCATGGGGTCTTGCATTCTCGACTGGCAGGGAGAGGCCCTCAAGGTGGCCGGCCGCGACAAGGACATGGGCGACGTCGCCGAAGGAACGCCGGTGTGGCTGTCGTGGCGTCCTGAAGATTCGCTCGAGATCCGGTCGTAGTCGCGGGCACTGGGCTCGGTTTGCGCGGGTCCGACCGTCAATTCCTTGCCCTGCGTCGCCGCGCGGATCGGTGGATGAGCTTTGTTCGGTATATCCAGCGCCCGAATTGTCCGCCAGTCGCGCCGGCCGCAAGCCAGGGTGCGTTGTGGCGGCGATGTGTCTGAGGCAGAGGATCAACCGGCAAACCACCAGTCAACCGCTCAACAAGACAAGCCGTGATTTAACGCAAGAGGCTGGCTGGGGTGGTAGGATTCGAACCTACGATACACAGTACCAAAAACTGCTGCCTTACCACTTGGCTACACCCCATCAGCGCCGCAGTTCCTACTCAATGCGCCTCGAGGCTGCAAGCGAAAAAGTGCCGGGAGAGCGCGCTATTCGGCGCGGGTTCCCAAGGTCAGAAGGTCGTCCGCCCCGGTCTCGCGGCGTTCGTCATTCACCATCTTTTCAAGCTCCTGCTCGGCATTTGCCGCCACGTCCTGGACCTCTTCGGTCGGCGCCGGCGCCTGGCTGACGCGTTTCGGCGCCGTCGGGCTTGCCTGAAGGGGCGGCATCGGCACCTCCGCCGCCTCGGCGGTGAGCAGCCGGTAGGTGGGTTCGGGCATCTCGATCCCGGCCAGATCGAAGGCGATCAGCACCTGCCGGATGGCTTCGGAGCGCGCCGCCAGCAGGTCGGTCTCGCGCTGGTCGATCCAGCCCACAAGCGTCATCCCGATATCGGAGCCATTGAGCGTGGTCGTCCACGAATTGACCGCCGGGCTGGTCAGCACGAAGGGCAAGCCGGCCAGCGTCTTGTCGGCCAGCGCCTTGGCAGCGGCGAGATCGGTGCCGTAGGCGACGCCGATATCGAAGCTGAAACGCCGCTCGGGGTTGCGGCTGAAGTTCAGGATCCGGCTCTTGAACACCGTCGCGTTGGGAATGCGGATATGGTTGCCGTCCCAGCTCAGCAGGATCGTTGCGCGCGAGGTCAGGCGGATCACCTTGCCCTCGTCGCCGTTGATCTCGATCGCGTCATTGGGCCGGAATGGCTGGCGGATCGACAAGAGCACCGAGGCGATGAAATTCTCCACCGTGTCACGCACCGCGAAACCGATGGCGAGGCCGACGATCCCGGCGGCGCCGAGAATGGTCGAGAGCAGCGCCGTGGCGCCGAGAATATCGAGCGCGATCACGATCCCGGCGACGATGGCGGCAAGCTTGAGCACGGTGCGGTAGATATCGGCGATGAAGGCGTTTGGCGCGAGCCGGTCCCATGGCTGGCGGCGTCCGGCGATCAGGAACCCGAGCCAGACCACCACGACGAAGACCACAAGCGCGACCGCGACGAGCGGCAGAAACGCCACCGTTTGCTGGGCGCGCGAGACGAGCCTGGACCAGACCGGGGTGAGCCGATCGGTCACGCTGGTCGACATCGTTACCTTGTTCTCGATCGCCACCACGCCGTCGACCCGCTCCACCAGCGTATCGAGCTTTTCGACGAGGCCGCTATCAAGCGTCGTGCCGCGCAGGGTCACGATCCCGGCCTTGACCGTCACGGTCACGTCTTCGTAGCCGTCGAGTTCGTGGACGATATCGCGGATGCGGGTGGCCATCGCGGCATCGCGTTCCGCCTGGGTGGCCGCGCTGGCGCCCTCTTCGGTGGTGATCGTGCCATTCTGGGCAAGGCCGGGCGCGGCGAGGACCAGGGCGAGCGACAACAGAAGGAAACGAATGGCGTTCATGGCAACCTCGGCTTGTTTGCGAGGAGCCTAAAGCCTTTCGGCGACAATCTGAATCACAGATTTGGTCACGGCGCGGGCGGCCGGATCACCCCAGCCGGATCGGGTGGGCCTTGGCCAGCCGGTCGAAGGCGGCGAGCTCGGCGATGAGGCCCGGCATGTCGTCGAGCCGTATCATGTTGGGGCCGTCCGAGGGGGCGTGATCGGGATCGGGGTGGGTCTCGATAAACACTCCGGCGATGCCGAGTGCGACGGCGGCGCGCGCCAGCACCGGCGCCATCCGCCTGTCGCCGCCAGAGGCGTCGCCCTGCCCGCCCGGCATCTGCACCGCGTGGGTCGCGTCCATGATCACCGGATAGCCGGTTTGCGCCATCACCGGCAGCGCCCGCATATCGGCCACCAGCGCATTATAGCCAAAGGCGTTGCCACGTTCGGTGAGCAGGATCGCCTCGTTGCCGGTGGCCGCCACCTTGGCGGCGGCGCGCGCCATGTCCCACGGCGCGAGGAACTGGCCCTTCTTGATATTGACCGCCCGGCCGGTGCGCCCGGCAGCCTGCAACAGATCGGTCTGGCGGCTGAGAAAGGCGGGGATTTGCAGCACGTCGGCCACCTCGGCCACCGGGGCGGCCTGGTCGGGCTGGTGGATATCGGTCAGCACCGGCACGCCAAGGCGCGCCTTCACGCCCGCGAGCATCTCAAGCCCCGCCGCCAGACCCGGCCCGCGCACCGCCGCGCCGGAGGTGCGGTTGGCCTTGTCGAAAGAGGCTTTGAAGATGAAGCCCACGCCTTCAGTGGCGCAGGCTTGTTGCAGCACCTTGGCGATCGCCAGCGCATGATCGAGCCCTTCGAGCTGGCACGGGCCGGCGATGAGGGTGAGCGGCAGGTCGTTGCCGACCTGCACGCCGCCAATCTCCAGCGCCCGCATGGGCGCGGTCACCCCGAGACCTGTTCGCGCAGGATCGACGCGGTGATCGAGATCATCAGGTAGATGCCGGCGAAGATCAGGAACGACAGGATGGTGTTCTCAAAAGAACGCGGATAGGTCGGCTGGTCGGGCGCGACCGGATGCACGCCCATTTCCAGATAGCGGGTCTGCTTGTTGGCCTCGATGCGCGCCGCTTCGAGCTGTTGCAGCGCCTGCTGCATCAGCATCGTGCGGGTCTCAAGATCAGACTGCGCCACGGCGAGCTGACCGGAAATCTGGGCGATGCTCTCGCCCGAGGCGGTGCCGCCGGTCACGGTCAGCTTGCCGCGCAGCTCGGCCACCAGCGCTTCTAGCCGCCGGATATCGCCGCGCACCCCCTCGACACGGGCCTGGCTTGGCCGCGAATTGTCGAGCAATTGCTGGAGCTGGAGCTGTTTTTCGCTGAGCTGAGTCTCGAAGGTGGCGATCTGGGCGTTCAGCGTGCTGGCCTCGCTCGTCGCGTCGAAAACGCCAAGTTCCTGCTGGAGCCGCAGCACCTCGGCCTGCGCGCCTGCGCGCTTGTCCTCGGCCTCGCGGAAGCTTTCCACCGCGCCCGCCATCTGGTCTTCACGCAGCCGGGTGGTGAGATTGTCGACACGCTCCTCGGAATAGCGGATCAGCGCCTCGGAGAAGGCCGCCGACAGCTCCGGACTGGCGGCCACCACTTCCATCTTGATGATGCCTTCGGACGGGTCGAAGCCGATCTTCACGTTGCGCTTGTAGAGCTTGTAGGCTTCTTCGTTCGAGGCGCCCGCGTCGAGCCGCTGGATCGCGTCGATCTCGGGGTTCTGGAAATGCGCCTTGAAGCCGAGATCGGCATCGAGCCTGAGCATCGCGTCACGCGAGGTCAGGTAGGATTGCACGGTGATCGAATCCTGACTGGTGGCAAGGCCCGACCCGGCAAACAGCGAGCCCAGCGAGGTCGAGCCGCTTTCGGCCTTCTGGATCACGAATTCGGACTTGGTCGCATACATTGGCGTGGCGATGGCGTAGAAGTAATATCCCGCGATCAGCGTCGGCAGCAGCACGAAAAACGCCAGCCGGGTAAACAGCAACACCAGCTTGCGGCGGCGGCGGCGGGCGATATCGGCCTGGATTTCCATCACCGAGCGGGCGCGTTCGGCAGCGTCAAGCACGCGCGGCGACGGCAACTTGGGCGATTTGTCGACCGTTTGCGGCAGTTGCACCCGGTCAGCCGGGTCGGTGGTTTGCAGCGGTTTGCCCTCGGCCGATACCAGCTCGAGCATGTTGGCGCGGTGGAACGGATCAATCCCCTCGCGGCGCAGCAGGCGCACCGCGTCATAGTCCGAGGTGGCGGGCAACCCGTGCTTCTGGGCCAGGCGCCGGGCCATCCGCAGTTGCCGGCCGGTCAGCCCTTCCTTGCGAATCTCCGCAAGCTCGCGCTCTGCCGAGGCCGGAGCGGTGCGCGGCAGTTGCGTTTCTGCGCCCTGCGCCTGCGCGGCGGCAGGCGCCCGGCCAGCGGTGTTGAATCCCTCGGCGGGAAAGCCATCTTCGGTGCCATCGGCCACGCTGGCCTCGAGCGGGTTGAGTTCGCGCGGCTGGCGCGGCGGCTCGGGCGCCGGGCGCCTTGCGGGCGCGGCGCCAACCTGTGGCGTCGCACCGGGCGCGGCGCCGGTGACGGGGCGCGCGCTGGTATCCAATCCCGACGATCGGCGGATACGGAACTTCTTAGCCTTGGGTTTCGTAGTCATATAGCTGCTTCGCTTCTTCCAAGGTGTCAAACACATACAATTGGCCGTCGCGCAGCACGGCGGCATGGGTCGCAAACTTCTCGAGCGTCTTCGCCTGATGGCTGACGATGATCACCGTCGACTTTTCGAGCCTCTCCCTGAGCACGTCGCCCGCCTTGCGGTTGAACTCCGCGTCGGTTGTCTGCGGCATCCCCTCGTCGATCAGGTAGATATCAAAATCAAGCGCCAACAGCAGCGAAAAGCTGAACCGCGACCTCATTCCGGCCGAATAGGTGCCAAGCGGAAAATCGTAATACTCCTCAAGACCGCACAGCCAACGGGTATAGGCTTCGATATAGTCAGGATCGAGCCCGTAGATGCGGGCGATGTAGCGGGCGTTTTCCTTGGCCGAGAGCTTGCTGATCACCCCGCCCATGAACCCGAGCGGAAACGAGACCCGGCTGGTCTTGATGATCTCGCCGTCATCGGGCTTTTCCAGCCCCGCCATCATGTTGATGATCGTGGTCTTGCCGGCCCCGTTGGGCGCGAGAATCCCCAGGCTGCGGCCGAGATCGACGCGAAACGACGCCTGCTCAAGGATGACCTTGCGCTGTTTGCCGGTCCAGTAGGACTTGCTGACGTTTCTGAATTCGATCATCCCGCTTTGCCTCGGATCCGCTCTGTTCCTCGATACCCGTTTAGCCGGGCTTCGTTAACATAGAGGTATAGTGGGCCAATTGGGCGCCATTATGTCGGACAAAGCCCCCGCAAGACAACGCTTTGACGCGGAATGTGGCGAAATAGGGGCTGATGCCGCGTGTTTTGTCCTGGAAATGGAAACGGCAACGCGGGAATTCTCCGGTTCGACAGGGAAACCCTGGCGAGCCGGTCAGTTCTGTTTCCGAATCCGAAACAGCTTGCCCGCGACGATCGCCACCGCCGCAGCGCCGAAGCTGAACAGCGCGCCCATCTTCGCCGCGTCCTGCACCGGGCCGGGATCGAAGGCGACGGAGGCCACGAACAGCGCCACGGTGAAGCCGATCGCCGCGACGAAGCCGATGACCACGAGGTCGGTGGTGCGCATCCCGGCGGGCAGGCCCAGCCCCAGCGGTTTTGCCGCCAACCAGCCAAAGGCGAAAATGCCCAGCGGCTTGCCGATCAGCAGCCCCGCCAGCACCAGCCATGTCGGCGAACTGATGGCGTTGAATTCAACCCCGGCATTGGCGAGACCGAAGAAGAACAGCACCACCTCGACGGGGTTTTTCAACGCGTGCTCGATCACGTTCAGAAGGTCGGTGAGATATTTCTCGGCCTCCGCGAACAGCCCGAAGGCGCGGTCGGCATGGGGGATTGCCGGAACGATCGGCAGCAGCCCGAGCGCGGGATGGATCCCCGATTGCGCAAATGCGAACCAGCTCACCGCACCGGCCAGCGCGTAGGGCCAGAAATGCAGATATTTGCGCACCCAGGTCGAATTCGGGCGCGCCGGATTGCCGGCGTCGAGCTTGCGCGGAAGCCAGTTGAACAGCGCAAACACCCCGAGCGCCGCGGCGAAGGACACCAGCAGCCATTCCGGCGCCAGCTCGCCCGAGGGATAGAAGATCGCCAGAATGATCAGCCCGCCGGCATCGTCGGCGATGGCGAGCAACAGCAGGAACCGCACCGCCGGATGCCCGGCGCCAAACACGATCCGGCCGACCAGATAGGAAAACGCGATGTCGGTTGCCGTCGGGATCGCCCAGCCGTGATAGACCGCGTTGAAGGTCTCGGAGCCAAGCACAAGCGCCAGCCCGAGATAGACCGCCACCGGGCCCAGCATCCCGCCCGCGGTCGCGACCAGCGGCGTCGCCGCCTTGCGGCCCCGGAGCGAGCCGTTCCTGAGCACCACCGCTTCCCAGACTTCCTTGGCCGCGATGGCAAAGAAGAACGCCATCAGCATATCGTTCACGAGGTAATGGACGGTGACCACCTTCTCGACATCGCCGATCTCGTAGTGATGGGCGGCATCGCCGTAGGCGAGGGTCCAGTGGTGGATATCGGAGCCGATCCAGGAGTTGAACCAGAGCGGCATCTCGACGAAGTGATGATACGACTGCGGATCGACATTCGCCCAGGCCAAGGCCAGCACGGCGCCAAGGATCAGGAGGATGGAATAGCTGCTTATATAGTTCCAGACCCGATACATAGCTGCCGTCCATTGCCCGTGTTTTCTCACCGCGCTGCCTAAAACATTCGACCTGCGGGCACAATAGCCGCCGGGCGCGCGGCCGGTTGTCTGCACGTCAGCGCGCGCCTATGTCCCTGTCCATGCCCGCGCTCACTGACCAGATCCGCGCCTGCCGCCGCTGCGCCGACCGCTTCGCCGCCACCCGCACCGCCCATGCGCCGCGCCCGGTGGCATGGTTCGAGCCGGGGGCAACGATCCGCATCATCGGCCAGGCGCCGGGGCTGCGGGTGCACGAGAGCGGGCTGCCGTTCGACGACGCCTCGGGCGACCGGCTGCGGGCCTGGATGGGGGTGAGCCGCGCGGTGTTCTACGACCGTGCCCGGATCGCGATCACGCCGATGGCCTTGTGTTTTCCCGGCTACGATACGCGCGGGGCGGACCTGCCGCCGCCGAAGCTCTGCGCCGAAACATGGGCCGACGCGGTGGATGCGGCACTGCCGCATGTCCGCCTCACGCTGCTGGTGGGCGCCCATGCCCAGCGCCGCTATCTTGCCGCCCGCGCCTCGCTTACCGAGACCGTCCGCGGCTGGCGCGACCATGCGCCCGCGGTCTTTCCCTTGCCTCATCCGTCCTGGCGCAATACGGGATGGCTGAAGAAAAACCCGTGGTTCGAGGCCGAGCTTGTGCCGGCGCTGCGGGCCCGCATTGCCGAAGACCTGGGAGGAGAAACCAGATGGCCATGACCCCGCTCGACCATGTCCATGCCGACATGATGGACAACCCCGACGACGACGCGCTGCGTCTGAAGTTCTACCAGCGCCTCGCCGACACCACGCTGTTTCTGCTGCTGGGCAAGGAACCCGAGGGCGAGGTGCTCGACCCCGAAGTGCTCGAGATCGACAATACCGACACCGCCAATATCGACCGCTACGCGCTGGCGTTCGACACCGAGGAGCGGCTGGCCAGTTTCGCCGCCTCCTACAAGAACGAGGCCCTGCCCTATGCCGCCCTGCCCGGCCGGGTGATCGCCCAGTCGATCGCCGGGCAAGGCGTCGGGCTGGCGCTGAACCTCGACGTGGCGATATCGTCGATCATGATCCCGGCGGCGGCGATGGACTGGCTGTCGGACACCTTGGCGGCCGAGCCGGAAGAGGGCCACGGCCAGCTCATCGCCATCGCGCCCCCCTTCGGCCTGCCCGACGGGCTGATCGAGGGACTCGAGGAAAAACTGGTGAGCGCGGCGGGGCTGGCGAGCCACGCGGTGTTCGTCAAGGGCACCTATTCGGACAAGCGCGAGGGCTGGCTGCTGGCCTTCATCGACGCCCAGCCGGGGGCCGAGCAGGCGCTGGCCCGCGCCACCCATGAAGCGCTGATTTTCTCCGGCACCGACCTCGCCAGCGTCGATGTCGCCTTCTTCGCCTCGAACGATCCGATCTGCGAACATCTCGACCATATGGGACTGCGCTACGAGTTTCCCGACCCGGACGCGGGCACGCCTGACGAAGACGGGTTTGAAGAGGTTCATGCCGCACCGGGCAGCGATCCGACCAAGCCGCCGATCATCACCTGAACGGCCAGGACGGGGGGCGCTGCCCCCCGCACCCCCCGGAGTATTTGCACCAAGAAAAAGGGGCGGTGTAAGGATTCGCACTTTGGGCCAGCGAAAGCGGGCGGCACTGGCGGAAGTGCTTTCACTTATCCGATATTGTCGCTACCGGGCGGCGTAGTCCATCACCCAGACGAGCCGGCCCTGCATCACCGCCACGCCAATCCCATACTGGTCGAGCGAACCGATCAGGATGTTCTTTCTGTGGCCGGCGGACTCCATCCATTCGCCAACGACCTGTGCGGCCGATGTCTGGCCATAGGCGATGTTCTCGGCGGTCAGGCCCGGTCGGTAGCCGGTGGACTTGATCCGCTTCTTGGGCAGGCTGCCGCCGGTGCCGCGATGCGAAAAGGTGTTGGTCTCGGCCATCCAGCAGGCATGTGCCATTGCCGCCTCGTCGAGCCTCGGGTCTGCGGTGAGCTGCTTGCGCCCGTTGGCGGCACGCTGCACGTTGACCGCCTTGCCCATGTCGGCGCGCAACTGGGCGATGTTGGAGGGAGCGGCACACTCGGCCGCAGCCACGCCCGGTAACAGGGCGATGGCCGCGGCGACGAGCGCGGCGCGCATCATTTGTTGTCGGCGGCCGCTTCCAGAGCGTCGATCCGGGCTTTCAGCGCTTCGTTCTCTTCGCGGGCTTTCTGCGCCATGGCGCGCACCGCGTCGAATTCTTCGCGGGTCACCAGCTGGCGGTCGGCAAGCCAGCGATCCATGAACGATTTCATCGCCGTCTCGGCCTCGGTCTTGGCGCCCTGGGCCACGCCCATCGCGTTGGTGAAGAGCTGCGAGACATCGTCCATCACCTTGTTGCGGGTCGACATGTGAAAACCTCCAAATCACTTTCGCTCTATATGGGACAGGGTGCGGGGATGCACAAGGTTGACACCCCGCGCGCGCGGCGCCAATCAAGGCGCATGTTTGCCGCGATCCCCTTTCCCGATATCTCGCCCGAGCTCTTTGCCATCGATCTCGGCGGTTTTCACCTGGCCGTGCGCTGGTATGCGCTGGGCTATATCTTCGGCATCCTGATCGGCTGGTGGATCATCGCCCGCGCGATCGCCAATCCGCGCCTGTGGCGCGATGGCGCGCCGATGACGCGGGTGCAACTCGAGGCGCTGGTGACCTGGATGGTGATCGGGATCATCGTCGGTGGCCGCCTTGGCTTTGTGCTGTTCTACCAGCCCGGCTATTACCTCTCGCACCCGCTCGACATCGTGAAGGTGTGGACCGGGGGGATGTCGTTCCATGGCGGGTTTCTGGGCGTGGTGCTGGGGGTCTGGCTGTTTTCACGCAAGCATGGGCTGTTCACCGCCAGCATTGCCGATCTGCTCGCCATCGCCACGCCGCCCGCACTCGGGCTGGTGCGGGTGGCGAATTTCATCAATGCCGAGCTCTGGGGCCGCCCGACCGACGCGCCATGGGGGGTGATCTTTCCCGGCGAACTGGCGCAGGCCTGCGCCACCGCCGAGGCCCCCTGCGCACGCCACCCGTCGCAGCTCTACGAGGCCGGGCTGGAGGGGCTGGTACTGATGGCGGTGTTGCTGGCGCTGGCCTGGGGCCGGGGCTGGCTGAAAGTGCCGGGGCGGCTCGCCGGGCTGTTCTTTCTCGGCTACGGGCTGTCGCGCTTCATCGTCGAGTTTTTTCGCCAGGCCGATCCGCAATACATCACGCCTGACAATCCGTTCGGCCATGTCTTGCTGGGGATGACGATGGGGCAGCTCTTGTCGTTGCCGATGGTGGTGGCCGGGGTTCTGACGATCCTCTGGGCCAACCGGCGCGCGCGGCCGTGAACCTGCGCGACACCCTGCTGGCGCGGATTGCCGAAGCCGGGCCGATGTCGATTGCCGATTACATGGCCGAGTGCCTGACCCACCCCACCTTGGGCTACTACACCAGCCGCGATCCTTTGGGCGCGGCGGGCGATTTTACCACCGCGCCGGAGATCAGCCAGATGTTTGGCGAGGTGATCGGGCTGGCGCTGGCGCAGGCCTGGCTGGACCAGGGCGCGCCGGGGGCGTTCACGCTGGCCGAGCTGGGGCCGGGACGCGGCACGTTGATGGCCGATATCCTGCGCGCCACCAGGGCGGTGCCGGGGTTTCACGCCGCGTTGCGGCTGCACCTTGTCGAAGCCTCGCCGCCGCTGCGCGACAAGCAGCGCGCCGCCCTCGCGGGCTTTAACCCGGCCCATCACGACAGCGTGGCCACCCTGCCCGATGCGCCGCTTTTCGTGGTTGCCAACGAGTTCTTCGACGCCTTGCCGATCCGCCAGTTCGTGCGCGCCGGGGCGGCGTGGCGCGAGCGGCTGGTGGGGGCCGACCGCGGCGATCTGGCCTTCGGGCTTGGCGGCCCGGCTCAGCCCGAGGCGCTTGCCGGGCGCAATGAGGTGGCCGAGGGCAAGATGGTCGAGACCTGCCCCAGCGCGGCGGCGATCATGGCCGAGATCGAGGCACGCATCGCCACCCATGGCGGCGCTGCGCTGATCGTGGATTACGGCGACTGGCGCTCGCTGGGCGACACCTTGCAGGCGGTCCGTGCGCATCGGCCGGAAGATCCGCTGGCCCATCCCGGTCAGGCGGACCTGACGGCGCATGTCGATTTCGAGGCGCTGGTGCTGGCCGCGCCGCGCCTGAAGGCCGGGCCGCTGACGCCGCAGGGGGTATTCCTCGAGCGGCTGGGAATCACCGAACGCGCGCGGATCCTCGCCGCCGGGCTGACCGGAGCGGCGCTGGAGACCCATGTCGCCGCCCATCGCCGCTTGACGCACCCCTCTGAAATGGGAACGCTGTTCAAGGTGCTTGCCCTTGTGCCGGAGGGTGCGCCGAATTTGTCGGGACTGGACACATGAGCCTCGAATTCATCACCTCGGATGCGCTGGCGGGCGTGACCCACGGGTTCTTCACCCGCAAGGGCGGCGCTTCGTCCGGGGTCTATGCCGGGCTCAATTGCGGCGGCGGGTCCGACGACCAGCGCGATGCCGTGGCCCTGAACCGGAGCCGCGTGGCCGGGGCGCTCGATATCGCCGCCGAGGCGCTGACCACGGTTCACCAGACCCATAGCGCCAACGTGGTGCACGTGACCGGCCCCCTGCCCGAGCCGCGCCCGGAAGCGGATGCGATGGTGACGGCCACGCCGGGGGTGGCGCTGGCGATCCTGACCGCCGATTGCGAGCCGGTGCTTTTTGCCGACCGCGCGGCGGGGGTGATCGGGGCAGCCCATGCCGGCTGGAAAGGCGCGCTCGATGGCGTGCTCGATGCCACCCTCGACGCGATGGAAGCCCTTGGCGCGCACCGCGAGGCCATCGCCGCCGTGATCGGCCCGACGATCTCGCAGCGCGCCTACGAGGTGGGGCCGGAATTCGTCGAACGGTTTGTCGATGACGATATGGAGAACGCCCGATTCTTTGCCAATGGCGCGGGCGACAGGGCGCTGTTCGACCTGCCGGGATACGGGCTGCACCGGTTGCGCCGAGCCGGTGTCGGCCACGCCGAATGGACCCGGCACTGCACCTATTCCGACCCTGCGCGGTTCTATTCCTATCGCCGCTCGGTGCATACCCGGCAGGCCGATTACGGGCGGCTGATCTCGGTGATCCGGCTTTAGACCGTTTCCCTTTTCGCAACGATCATTTGCGTTTGGCCCAGATTGTGCCGGCAAGACGCCCCCGACTTTCCCCGCATCCGCCCAAAACCTGCCCCATTCGCCAGCGACAAAAGCGGTAACGAAACACCGCCGCTGCGGTCGAGGTAAAGGGTAGAGAGATGAAAAAGCGCTGGATGAAATCGGTGATCGACGCGGCAAACACGCAATCGGTCGAGCTTGCCTGGGACCGTGGCGCCCGCCGCGCCAAGCGCAAGGCTTCCGCCCGCGCCCGCGCTGTCGCTGCCTGAACCTCGAAAACAGCAATCTCCAATGCAAAGGCCGCCCCCCGTGGGCGGTCTTTGTGCGTCGGGCCGAGGTGGGCGATCAGTTGGCGGCGTTGACCCGCGCTTCCAGCACGTCGAAGGGCACGCCCGGCTCGTCCTTGGCGTCGCGGATCACCAGCGAGGTCTTCACGCTCGCCACGTTGTCGGCGGCGGTAAGCTGCTCGGTGAGAAAATTCTGGAAGGTCGACAGGTCGGGCGCGGTGCATTTCAGGATGAAATCGACCTCGCCGTTGAGCATGTGGCACTCGCGCACCAGCGGCCAGTTGCGGCAGCGCTCCTCGAAGGCCGACAGATCGGCTTCGGCCTGGCTTTGCAGCCCGACCATGGCAAACACCTGCACCTCGAATCCGAGCTTGCGGGCATCGACATCGGCGTGATAGCCGCGGATATAGCCCATCTCTTCCAGCGTGCGCACCCGGCGCAGGCAAGGCGGCGCCGAAATGCCCACCCGCTTGGCCAACTCGACATTGGTCATCCGCCCGTCGGCCTGAAGCTCCGCAAGGATCATCCGGTCAATCGGATCGAGTTTGGAATGTGGCATGAAGTATCCTCGTTAAGTTGCGCGAACACTACGCGGGCATGTAGCGATGCGCAATATTGTTTCACCACGGCGCAAGATCATTTCTCGGCCAGATTTGTCTCCTGCGTGAATTGACAGCATGTCGCAAGGGGTTTCGGGCAGGGAGCGCGCAGATTATATCGGAACCAACTCGTTTTTCTCGAAGGAAATCCCATGTCCGAAACACGTCATACCAAGGTTCTCATCATCGGCTCCGGCCCGGCGGGCTATACGGCGGGCGTTTATGCCGCGCGCGCCATGCTGTCGCCGATCCTGGTGCAGGGGATCGAGCCGGGCGGCCAGCTCACCACCACCACCGAGGTTGAGAACTACCCCGGCTTCACCGAGATCCAGGGACCTGAGCTGATGGTCAACATGCAGGCTCATGCCGAGGCGATGGGCACCGAGGTGATCTCGGACATCATTACCGAGCTTGATCTGCAAAACCGCCCCTTCACCGCCAAGGGCGACAGCGGCACCATCTACACCGCCGATGCGGTAATCCTCGCCACCGGCGCGCGCGCCAAGTGGCTGGGGCTGCCGAGCGAAGACAAGTTCAAGGGGTTCGGCGTGTCGGCCTGTGCCACCTGCGACGGGTTCTTCTACCGCGAAAAGCCCATCGTCGTGATCGGCGGCGGCAACACCGCCGTGGAAGAGGCGCTGTTTCTCACCAATTTCGGCTCCAAGGTGACCCTCATCCACCGCCGCGACAGCCTGCGCGCCGAGAAGGTGCTGATTGACCGGCTGATGAAGAACCCCAAGGTCGAAGTGCTCTGGGACAACGTTCTGGAAGAGGTTGTCGGCACCGATATGCCGATGGGCGTGACCGGGGTGAAGGCCAAGAACGTCAAGACCGGTGAGATCACCGAGGTTCCGGCCGACGGCGTGTTCATCGCCATCGGCCACGCGCCTGCCTCGGAACTGGTGAAAGACCAGCTCGCGCTGCATCACGGTGGCTACGTGCAGGTCGAACCGGGCAGCACCCGCACCTCGATCGCGGGGGTGTTTGCCGCCGGCGACCTGACCGATCACGTCTATCGCCAGGCCGTCACCTCGGCCGGAATGGGCTGCATGGCCGCCCTCGACGCCGAACACTGGCTCTCCGCGCAAGACTGATCCGGCTCACAGATGCCGATCGCGCCCGTCCCGAAAGGGGCGGGCGCTTTGCTGTGCGGGGGCGCGACCGTGCCGCCGCTGCCCGCCTGAACTGAGGTCACGCCGCTGCGGCGCGCAGCCGTTGCCGATGGGTCACATATGGGAATATCGCGGGTTTTCACGACTTTGCACTTTCCCCCGCGCGCGCATTCTGCCATGCGTTCATCCGTGAACATACTTTGAGCCGATCCCGATGCCCGCGCCTACCCCGACCCTGCCCGAAGAAGACCTGCTCTTTCGGCTCCTGCGCCAGCTTGACGAGGCGCCCGATGCCTCGCAGCGCGCGACGGCCGAGGCGCTCGGCATTTCCCTTGGCCGCCTCAACGCCCAACTCCGCGCGGTGACCGAAGCCGGACTCGTCAAGGTTTCCGGCCGGGCCGGTCCCGACCGCCGCCAACGCTTCGCCTATGCGCTGACGGCGCGCGGCGCGGCGCGCAAGGTCCACCTCGCCGACCGTTTCCTCGCCCGAAAATACGCCGAATACGATGCGCTGCATGCCGAATTGACCGGCTCCGGCATCACAAAAACTCCCCTCAAGAACAGGACCATTGCCATGTTGCCCAACCTTGCCCCGATCCCCGAGCTCTACGTATCGTATGAGAGCGCGCAAAAGTTGAAAGCCGAGGCCGCCGATCTGGTGAGCTGGGATCTGACCCCGCGCCAGATCTGCGATCTCGAGCTGTTGATGAACGGCGGCTTCAACCCGCTCAAGGGGTTCCTCAGCGAAGAGGATTACAACGGCGTGGTGGAAAACATGCGCCTCGCCAACGGGGCGCTCTGGCCGATCCCGATCACGCTGGACGTGTCGGAAGACTTTGCCGCCGGGCTCGAAGACGGGCAGGACATCGCGCTGCGCGATCAGGAAGGCGTGATCCTCGCCACCATGACCGTCAGCGACAACTGGGTGCCGAACAAGGCGCGCGAGGCCGAGAAGGTGTTTGGCGCCGACGATGACGCGCACCCGGCGGTCAACTACCTGCACAACACCGCTGGCAAGGTCTATCTTGGCGGCCCGATCGTCGGCATCCAGCAACCGATGCACTACGATTTCCGCGCCCGGCGCGACACGCCCAACGAGCTGCGCGCCTATTTCCGCAAGCTCGGCTGGCGCCGCATCGTTGCCTTCCAGACCCGCAACCCGCTGCACCGCGCGCACCAGGAACTGACCTTCCGCGCCGCCAAGGAAGCCCAGGCCAACCTGCTGATCCACCCCGTCGTCGGCATGACCAAGCCGGGCGATGTCGATCACTTCACCCGGGTGCGCTGCTACGAGGCGGTGCTGGACAAGTATCCGCAATCGACGACCACGATGAGCCTGCTCAACCTCGCCATGCGGATGGCGGGCCCGCGTGAAGCGGTGTGGCACGGCCTGATCCGCGCCAACCACGGCGTGACCCATTTCATCGTCGGGCGCGACCATGCCGGGCCGGGCAAGAACTCCGCCGGCGATGATTTCTACGGCCCTTACGACGCGCAGGAATTGTTCCGCGAATACCAGTCCGAAATCGGCGTTGAAATGGTCGACTTCAAGCACATGGTCTACGTGCAGGAGCGGGCGCAATACGAGCCAGCAGACGAGATCGAAGACGGCGTGACCGTGCTCAACATCTCGGGCACCGAGCTGCGCCGCCGGTTGTCGGAAGGGCTCGAGATCCCCGAATGGTTCTCATTCCCGGAGGTGGTCAAGGAACTGCGCCGCACCAAGCCGCCGCGTTCCAACCAGGGCTTCACGGTGTTCTTCACCGGTTTCTCCGGCTCGGGCAAATCCACCATCGCCAACGCGCTGATGGTCAAGCTGATGGAGATGGGCGGCCGCCCGGTGACGCTGCTCGACGGCGACGTCGTGCGCAAGAACCTGTCGTCGGAGCTTGGCTTCTCGAAGGAGCACCGCGATCTCAACATCCGCCGCATCGGTTACGTGGCGAGCGAGATCACCAAGAACGGCGGCATCGCCATCTGCGCCCCGATCGCGCCCTATACCGCCACCCGGCGGGCGGTGCGCGAGGAGATCGAGCAATACGGCGCCTTCGTCGAGGTCCACGTGTCGACCTCGATCGAGGAATGCGAACGGCGTGACCGCAAGGGCCTCTACAAGCTCGCGCGCGAAGGCAAGATCAAGGAATTCACCGGCATCTCCGACCCCTACGAAGAGCCGGCCAGCCCGGAACTGCGGGTCGATACCGAGAATGTCGATGTCGACAACTGCGCCCACCAGGTGATCCTGAAACTGGAATCCATGGGGCTGATCACCGGCGATTGATCTGCGCAAATATCGCAAAAAGACAAGGCCGGGGCTCTGCCCCGGCCTTTTTCGTTGTCGGCCCCGCGCGGCCCTGAACCCGGTGCCACGCGCCGCAGGGCGGGGTCTTATGAGTATTTCTGCCAAGAAAAAGGGGCGGACCCGCCCGGCCAGCTCTCGCGACCGGACCGGCCGTGGCTCAGTGCACCGTGACCGGCGCGAAATCGTTTTGCCGGGCCAGCACGAAGGCCATGTGCCGGTCGCGCACAAGCGCCAGCCGCTCGCCTTCCGCCGAATGCACGGCGTAGAGCTTTTTCAGGCCGCCTGCCTCGCGGCGCACCTCTTCGGGCAGATCGGCCACATCCACTTCACGGACATAGACGATCCGGTCGTCACTCTCCGGCAGGCCGTTGTATTTCACATCCATAACGCTCTCCTTCCTCGCTTGGAACGCGCCGGGGCGAGATCGCTCACCCCTTGCGGATCTGGATCGTCTGCACGAGCTTTTCCGGCTCGGCCCGTTCCAGATCAATATGCAGAAGCCCGTTCTCGGTGGTGGCTCCGGTCACATCGACGCCATCAGCCAGCACGAAGCTCTTGATGAACTGGCGTGCCGCGATGCCCCGGTGCAGAAAGACGCGGCCCTCGTCCTTTTTCGGGCTGCGGCCGCGCACCACCAGTTTGCGGTCTTCCACGGTCAGCGACAGATCGTCATCGCAAAATCCGGCCACGGCGAGCGTGATCCGGTAGGCGCGTTCGCTCACCTGTTCGATGTTGAAGGGCGGATACCCGTCAGTGCCCGATTTCTCGGCCTGTTCCAGCATCCGTTCGATCTGGTCGAAGCCCAGAAGAAACGGGTGGGTGCCCAGCGTAAGTTTGCTCATCTACACGTCCTTTATCGAAGCGACCTGTCGGCGGGCCCCGGTTTCGGCAACCCGCGTGGAAAAGATATGGGGAGCGCAGATAAGCGCTGCAAGGGGTGTCAAATCGCTTTGGAAATCGAGCGCAACGGCGTAAGTTCTTTCCCAGACTGGGTAAACCGACTCGGATCAGATGAACAAAGCCAGGGAAATGGACACGGAAGACGTGCTTCGGGTTGAGCTCGAAGTGCTGCGTCAGGAGCACCGCGATCTCGACGCGGCGATCCAGGCGCTCGAAGAGCGCGCCGTCTCCGACCAGCTTACCATCACCCGGCTGAAGAAACAGAAGCTCCGGCTCAAAGACAAGATCGCGCGGATCGACGACCAGCTGACCCCCGATATTATTGCCTGAGCGGCGAATTGCGCGTAGAAGGCCCGTTCCGAGGTTGGTGTGTCGCGTATCCTGATGGCAAACCGGTTCGCAGCTGGCCTGGAAAGTCTTGGGGCAAATGAGGCGGCAATGGCAGACGTGAAAGTGGGCATCATCATGGGCAGCCAGTCCGACTGGCCAACGATGAAACAGGCAGCGGACATTCTTGACGAGTTGGGCGTGGCCTACGAGACGAAGATCGTTTCAGCCCATCGCACCCCGGACCGGCTGTGGGACTATGGCAAGACCGCCGTCGCACGCGGCCTGCACGCGATCATCGCGGGCGCCGGGGGTGCCGCCCACCTGCCCGGCATGATGGCATCGAAAACCCGTGTGCCGGTGATCGGGGTGCCGGTGCAGACCAAGGCGCTCTCTGGCGTCGACAGCCTCTATTCCATCGTCCAGATGCCCAAGGGCTACCCCGTCGCCACGATGGCGATCGGTGCTGCGGGCGCGGCCAATGCCGGACTGATGGCGGCGGGCATCCTCGCGGTCAGCGACCCGGCCCTTGCCGAGCGGCTCGACGCCTGGCGCGCGGCGCTCTCGGCCTCGATCCCGGATGAGCCGCAAGATGACTGAGCCGCTCGCCCCCGGATCGACCATCGGCATTCTCGGCGGTGGCCAGCTCGGCCGGATGCTCTCGGTCGCGGCCGCGCGGCTGGGGCTCAAAACCCACATCTTCGAGCCGGGCGCAGAGCCGCCCGCCGGCCATGTCGCCGACCGGGTGACCACCGCGCCCTATGACGACGAAGCCGCGCTGCGCGCCTTTGCCACCAGCGTCGACGTCATCACCTACGAGTTCGAGAACATCCCCACCGAGGCGCTCGACCTGCTCGAAAGCCTGCGCCCGGTGCGGCCCAACCGCGAAGCGCTCTATTTCAGCCAGGACCGTCTGGTCGAGAAAGGGTTTCTCGAAGGGCTTGGGCTGGCCACCGCGCCCTATGCGGCGGTCTACAACGCGCTTGACCTTGCCGCGGCGATGGAGAGCATCGGCACCCCCGCGATCCTCAAGACCCGCCGCCTCGGCTATGACGGCAAGGGCCAGGCGCGGATCGACGTGCCCACCGACGCGCCCGCCGCCATCGAGGCGATGAACGGCGCGCCGGCCATCCTCGAGGGTTTCGTCGATTTCGCTTTCGAGGCGAGCCTGATCGCCGCGCGCGGGATCGACGGCACCGTAGTCTGCTACACGCCGGGGCAGAACGTGCATGAAGACGGCATTCTCGCCACCACCACCGTGCCCGCGCGGCTGAGCGAGCGGCAGGGCAAGCAGGCGATCGAGGCGGCGCGCGAGATCCTCGGTGCGCTCGATTATGTCGGCGTGATGGGGATCGAGCTTTTCGTCAAATGGGACGGGCTGATCATCAACGAGATCGCGCCGAGGGTGCATAACTCGGGCCACTGGACCCAGAACGGCTGCGTGATCGACCAGTTCGAGCAGCATATCCGCGCCATCGCGGGCTGGCCGCTGGGCGACGGATCGCGCCATTCCGACGTGGTGATGGAAAACCTGATCGGCGCCGACATGGATCGCGTGCCCGAGCTTGCGGCCGATCCGGCCAATGCCCTGCATCTCTACGGCAAGTCCGAGGTCAAACCCGGCCGCAAGATGGGCCATGTCAATCGGGTCATTGGCCCGGCCAAAGCCTGACGCCGCGCCGGGGCGGGCCCGGCCTGCTTTTCCTGGCAAAAATACTCCCGCCGGAGGCGCCGTCGTCCCGCGCCGACGCCGCTTAGTCGGACGTCGCCTCCTCGCGCACCCGGTCGAGCACATCGCCATAGTCCAGCGTGTGATCGAACCGGCCGGTTTCGAGAAAGGTCACCACTTCGGTGATCACCAGCGGGCTGACCATGGTGAAGGTGTGGGTCACCGGCAGCACGATATGGTCGGCCATGCCCGCGATCCGGGTGCTCTCGACCGAAACCTTGCCGTCATCCTCGCCCTCTATCAGCCGCGAAAACACCGGGTTCATCGACTGGTTGCCCGCAATCACCCCCAGCTCGTAGGCCGGAAGCCCGGCATTGTTCGGCACCGATCCCGGCCCGGTGCCGAGTTGCAGCCCGGCCGGGCCGTTGAGCCATTCGAAAGGCTCGAAATCGCCCAGTTTGTAGTCGCGGAAGGCATCGACCAGTTCAGAGCCGTGGTTTGGCGGGGCCAGCATCACCACCCGGCCCATGTTGACCGGGCGGAACTCGTTCAGCCAAACGCGGGTGAGAATTCCGCCCATCGAATGGGTGACGAAATGGGTGCGGGTGGCGCCGCATTTTTCCACTGCCGGGGGAATGGCGAGGCTGACGAGGTCGTCAATGGTCGCCTCGGTCGACGGGTAGCCATCGTTGACGACGTGGTAGCCAAGCTGGATCAGCGCCTCTTCCATCACCAGCATCGAGGTTGCCGAACGCCCCAGCCCGTGCAGCAGGATCACGCATTCGGCCGGATCGTCGCTGACCGGCGCGCCCGGATCGGCCTGCGCCGACGCCAGGTGCGGCATGATGAACAGAGCGGTGAAAAGGGCGATCAGACCTGTCATGCGGGTTAAATAGGGTTCAGTCGGGCGCGTTACGAGGGGCACCGCAAGCGATGCCCCTCAAAGTGTCGCAAGGTCAGGCGATATCGGCCTCGCCCCATTTCAGCATCCGCGCCAGCAGCGCACCCGCGCCGACCAGGAAGATTGCCATGACGGCGAGCCAGCCGAGCCACGGGATCAGCATCAGCAAGGCCGCGATGATCGCGCCGGCAAAGGCGGCGATGGCGCGCTCGCCAGTGCTCGCGGGCATTCCGCGCCCGGCGATGCCAACGGCCCAGACGCCAATGGCATAGGCGCCGATCACGTAGCCGAGGATCGCCAGCAGCACGGCGGCGATGAGCGATACCGGCACCAGCACGATGCCGATCCCGGTCATCGCGAGAAAGACCACGGACCCGACCAGCGCCGACAGGCCGACAAAACCGGTCGCGCCGGTGCGCAGCGGACGCGACAGCGCGCGTTCACGCAGGTTGGCGAGATAGCCGGGGGCAATGGCGGCGAAGATCGTGCCGAGCACACCCACCACCAGCACGCCGCCGAGCCAGCCGCGCAGACGGGCCAGGAAGCTCGGGCGCTCCATCGCGGGCATACCTTCGGCATGGTCCCAGTCGTCAACCTCGTGCAGCACCACCCGGTCGGCAGCGGCGACCCGCTCGGGCACCTCGATCTGGTCGGGGCTATCGGAATAGATATGCACCTCACCGCGCACCAGCGCGGCATCGCCCCAGTCGACATCGCTCGCGGCCAGCGCGAGATCGCCGCCAATGGCCGCGTCCAGCGTCACATCTTCACCGGCGAGGATGGCGTTGCCGGCGACAGGCGCCATGATCTCGACAGTCGAGGCGGTGGCCCGCAGGTTGCCCGAAACCGGCTCGGTGACCACGACGGTTTCGCCCGCGGCGGTGACGTTGCCCGCCACCGTGCCGCCGACGCTCACCTGCATCCCCGCACCGTAGAAGTTCTGCCCGACCCGGCCATCGAGCGTGACGTAGCGCCCGGCCATGTGGGCGGTGCCGTCGATATCGCTGCGGGCCGTCACCTTGTCGCCCGCCATGAACAGATCCTGCACCGTTTCGCCGGTCAGGGTGACGTTGCGCCCGGCAAGGTAGGCGTCGCCGCCGAACCGCCAATCGGCATCGTCTTGTGCCATGGCCGGTGCGGCCAGTGCGATCAGCAGGACGGCAAAAAGTGCACGTAGCATCGGAATATCCCCCGCAGATTATGTTACTTGGTTTAACATAAACGCTCCCGGGGGCGGTTTTAAGGGAGCGGACGAACTTTTTTGCGCGTGCCAAGCAAAAGGGGCCGCGTGATGCGGCCCCTTCCGATTTTCGGTTGTGGCGTCATGCGTGCCCCATGTCCGGGCGAGCCCGGACGCGGGGTTTACATCATGCCCATGCCGCCCATGTCGCCCATGCCACCGGCGCCGCCGCCGGAACCTTCCTTGGCGGGAAGGTCGGCCACCATCGCCTCGGTGGTGATCAGCAGGCCAGCGATCGAGGAGGCATCCTCAAGCGCGGTGCGGGTCACCTTGGCCGGGTCGATCACACCAAACTCGAACATGTCGCCATATTCTTCGGTCTGGGCGTTGAAGCCGAACTTCAGGTCGTCGCTCTCGCGAATCTTGCCCGCGACCACGGCGCCGTCGACACCGGCGTTGTCGGCGATCTGGCGCAGCGGCGCTTCGAGCGCGCGGCGCACGATGGCGATACCGGCATCCTGGTCGGAGTTGGCGCCCGAGAGCCCTTCGAGGCCCTTGGCCGCCTGAACCAGCGCCACGCCGCCGCCGACCACGATGCCTTCCTGCACCGCGGCGCGGGTCGCGTTGAGCGCGTCATCGACGCGGTCCTTGCGCTCTTTCACTTCGATCTCGGTCATGCCGCCAACACGGATCACCGCAACGCCGCCGGCGAGCTTGGCAACCCGCTCCTGAAGCTTCTCACGGTCGTAATCCGAGGTGGTTTCCTCGATCTGGGTGCGGATCTGGGCAACGCGCGCCTCGATCTCGGCCTTGTCGCCAGCGCCGTCGACGATGGTGGTCTCTTCCTTCGAGATCGTGATCGTCTTGGCGGTGCCGAGCATGTCCATGGTGACGTTCTCGAGCTTCATGCCGAGATCTTCCGAGATCACCTGGCCGCCGGTCAGGATCGCGATGTCCTGCAGCATGGCCTTGCGGCGATCGCCGAAGCCCGGCGCCTTGACGGCAGCGATCTTCAGGCCGCCACGCAGCTTGTTGACCACGAGGGTGGCCAGCGCTTCGCCTTCCACGTCCTCGGCGATGATCAGCAGCGGCTTCTGGCTCTGGATCACCTGCTCGAGCAGCGGCACCATCGGCTGAAGCGACGAGAGCTTCTTCTCGTGCAGCAGGATCAGGCAGTCGTCGAGCTCGGCGAGCATCTTGTCGGGGTTGGTGACGAAGTAGGGCGAGAGATAGCCACGGTCGAACTGCATGCCTTCGACCACTTCAACCTCGGTCTCCATGCCCTTGTTCTCTTCGACGGTGATCACACCCTCGTTGCCGACCTTCTGCATCGCGTCGGCGATGAACCGGCCGATGTTTTCTTCGCCGTTGGCCGAAATGGTGCCGACCTGGGCGACTTCGTCGGAGTCGGTCACGTCGCGGGCAGCTTTCTTGATCGCTTCGACGACGTTCTGGGTGGCAAGGTCGATGCCGCGCTTGAGGTCCATCGGGTTCATGCCGGCGGCAACCGCCTTCATGCCTTCCTTGACGATCGCCTGGGCGAGCACGGTGGCGGTGGTGGTGCCGTCACCGGCCTCATCGTTGGTGCGGGAAGCGACTTCCTTCACCATCTGCGCGCCCATGTTCTCGAACTTGTCTTCCAGCTCGATTTCCTTGGCGACGGTCACGCCGTCCTTGGTGATGCGCGGGGCGCCGAAGCTCTTGTCGAGCACCACGTTGCGGCCCTTGGGCCCGAGGGTAACCTTCACTGCATCCGCGAGGATGTTCACACCTTTGAGCATCTTGGTGCGGGCGTCATTGCCGAACTTGACGTCTTTGGCCATGATCCTGGCTCCTGTTCAAATCTTGTTTGAGTTTTGTGGCGGTCCGACGATCAGGCGATGATGCCCATGATGTCGGATTCCTTCATGATCAGCATCTCGGTGCCGTCGACGGTCACCTCGGTGCCCGACCACTTGCCGAAGAGGATTTTGTCGCCCTCTTTCACATCCATCGGGATGCGGTCGCCATCGTCGTCACGGGCGCCAGCGCCCACCGACACGACGATGCCCTCGGCGGGCTTTTCCTTGGCGCTGTCGGGGATGATCAGACCGCCAGCGGTTTTCTCTTCGCCTTCGAGGCGACGAACGAGCACGCGGTCATGCAGGGGAGTAAATGCCATTTCTGAGGCTCCTCAACTCGGTTGTCCTGGTCTTTTGGCACTCACCAGGGGAGAGTGCTAACGGCGCATAGCTAGGCAGCGGGCACGAGGCTGTCAACAGGGGGTCGGCGGAAATTTTGCGACCATCCGGGCCAAGGCCCGTCACACCGAAGCGTTTGGGAAAAATGGTGGCGCGTGGCGGTGGTCAATCGGCCAGAAGATGCTCGTAGCGCGCGTCGGTGAGAGTTTCAAGGAAAGCCACGAGCGCGTCGATCCGCTTGTCGTCGAGCGCCGGGCCGTGGCTCAGCTCTTCCATCGACAAGGTCGCGGGCACCTCCGGGGGGGCGAAGGGGGCGCCGGTTTCGGGGTTGATCGTCATCTCGGGGTTCTTGGTATTGTAGACATTGTAGAACAGAACCACGGTGCGCAGGTCTTCGAACACGCCGTTGTGCATGTAGGGCCCGGTGACGGCAACGTTACGCAAGGTGGGCACCTTGAAGCGGCCATCGGCGGCGGGATCGTCCACCTCCGGGTGGCCGAACAGACCCCGGTCGATTGCTGTGACCCCGGTCATCGAGCGGACCTTCGCATTCACCGGCACGCCGATATTGTGGTATTCATAATTCGAAAAGGTCTCATCCGGCGCGATCGGCGAGGACCGAAGCTGGTGGCAGAGATTGCAATTGGTGAATTGCTGCGAAAAGAACAGGAGCCGCCCCAGCTCTTCCTCGTTGCTCAGCTCCGCCTCGCCGCGCAGGAAGCGGTCATACTTGCTGTCGAAGGGGGCGAACAGATCGGTGCTTTCAAAGGCGGCGATTGCCTCGGTCATGGCGCGGTAGGCGCGATCGGAATCGTCCCAGACATCGCGGCCGAACAGGGTGGCGAAAGCATCTTCGTAGGCGGGGTTCTCGCGCAGCCGCGCCACCACGCTGGCCTTGTCGGGCATCCCCATCTCGAGCGGGTTCAGCGGCGGGCCGCCCGCCTGCCCGGCCAGATCCGGCTCACGCCCGTCGAGAAACTGGCCGCCGCGCCAGACGCCGGGATCGAGCTGCTCGAAGCGCGGCGAAAACATCGCATAGGAGGCGGTGGGCGTGTTGCGGTCACCAAGCGACGTGCCATCGTCGCCGAGCGAAACGGCCAGGCCAAGTTCGGTTTCACGCGGGTCGACGAAGCCGAAATCGGGGTTGTGGCAGGTGGCGCAGGCCTGGGTCCGATTGGCCGACAGGTTCACGTCATGAAACAGCGCCTCGCCCAGCGCCTCGAGGCTGTCCAACTCCGCGCCAAGCGCCGGGCTGGCAAGGCCGATAAGAAGTGTCGCGGCGATGTGTTTCATGCTGTGTCCCTTGTCCTGTCCGGGCCGGATAGCAGCTCCGGTGCGGGGCGGATTTGATCCTGATCAAAATTGTCGGACTTTGCAACGCGATTGTCGGGGCGCGACCATGGCCGCGCCCCGTGCCATCACCGGCCCCTGGACTTGCCGGGGAGCGGGATGGGTTTGACGGCCTTGTCGAAGCCGCCTTTTCCGGGTTGTCCCGGCAGGTGCTCGGGCACGCGCGACGTTTTGGGCGTGCCCGTCTGCACGCCGGTCTTGTCCGCCGGAGCGGGTTTCTTGGTTTTGCGGGTCATGGATGACCTCCGTGATCAATGGAATCAGGCGCAATGCGCCGGTGAGCCGGTCAGCCGTGCTGGTCCATCGTCAGGATACTCCGGGAAAAGGTTGCAGGGCCGACGCGCGGTTCGGCGTCAGCGGATGCGGCGGGCGTCAAAGCCGGTCTTGATCATGATCTGCACTCCCAATTCGTGCGCCGAGACTGCCACACCACCCGGTCCCGGTCAAATATCCGCAGCGTTCCGGCCCGCCTCGGTCAGCCGATAAATGCCGGTCTCGACCTTTTCGAACCAGCCGTAATGGTTGGTCCGCATCATTTCGGTGGCGCGCGCAACGCCGGTCGATCTTGCCACCACCGCGCCCTTGCTGGCGCCGTTGGCGGCGAGGAAGGCGGCGATGCGCGCGGCGTCCTGCCGGTAGGCGGTCACCACGCTGCCGCGGGTGCCTCCGGTATTGGGGTCGCCCGCACGCCGGGCAAACTCGCTCAGCAACCGGGCGCGCCGGGGCCTGGATTTGCGCGGCGTGAACGGCACGGGATCGGCATGGACTTGCACAAATCCATCCTCAAGCCGCACCGACAGCACCCCAAGCCCCAATCGCTTGCACAAATCGACATTGCCCTTGAACGCCTTCCACCCCGCCCGCCCGGCCCAGCGCGGCACCGCGACATAGACGGTGTCGGTGAGCTTCTGGCGCGCGACGGCCTGTTGCAGCAGTGTCAGCGAAAACCCGGCCTTGAGCTCTACCACCACCAGCGCCTCGCCCGCCACCCCCACCACGTCGGCCGGGCCGACCTCGGATTTCACCTCGTAGCCGGCGGCTTCGAGATGGGCTTTGACGGGGGCGTAGAGATCGGTTTCGCGGATACGGGCCATGGCCCTTCTTAGCGCAAATGCCGCGCCTGCGAACAGGCCCGTGACAAGGCCCGGACCCTGCCCTATAACGCGCGCAAACTCCCTATGACGAATGGACCCGCGACATGACCACCCTCGTTTTCGGCCACAAATCGCCCGACACCGACTCGACCGGCTCGCCCATCCTCTGGGCCTGGTATCTCAACACCGTCAAGGGCACCGACGCCGAAGCCGTGCTGCTGGGTGCGCCCAACACCGAAGCGGCCTTCGTGCTGAAGCGCTGGGACGTGCCGACACCGCGCATCATTTCGGATGTCGAGGCCGACCAGCCTTGCGTCATCGTCGACACCAACAATGCCGCCGAACTGCCCGCCGGGATCAACGCCGCCGACGTGCGCCAGATCATCGACCACCACAAGCTGGCGGGTAACCTCGAGACCAAGGGGCCGATCGACATCACCATCCGCCCCGTCGCCTGCACCGCGACGATCATGTATGACCTGATCGGCGACGATACCGCCAAGATGCCCGACTGGGTGCGGGCGCTGGCGCTGTCGTGCATCCTGTCGGACACGCTGGAATTCCGCTCGCCCACCACCACCCCGCACGACCGCGAGGTGGCCGAAGACCTCGCCCACGAGTTGGGCGTGTCGATCCCCGACTACGCCGCCGAGCTGTTCGCCGCGAAGTCGGACGTGTCGGCGTTCTCCGATGCCGAGCTTCTGCGGATGGATTCGAAGGAATACACCGTGGGCGGCACCAAGTTCCGCGTGTCGGTGCTGGAAACCACCGCACCCGAGATCCCGCTCGACCGCAAGGCGAGCCTGATGGAAGCGATGACCGCGGTGGCCAAGGAAGACGGCGTGGATCAGGTGCTGCTCTTCGTGGTCGACATCATCAACGAGGAATCGACGCTCCTGGTGCCCAACGACCTGGTGAAGACCGTGGCCGAAAAGAGCTTTGCCGCCAAGGTGACCGGCGACACCGTGGTGCTGCCGGGCGTGATGAGCCGCAAGAAGCAGATCATTCCGAACCTCAAGGTTTGAAGATCGCATCAGATTGATTGAAAGGCCCCGCCGGTGCGCACCGGCGGGGCCTTTTCATTGCGTCCTCGGGGCCATCGGCGCGAGGAACGGTCGGGCAAAGCCCGGTGGCGCTCATTCACTCCATGGATGAACGTGCACGTCGCGCCCGGAATGGCCCTTCAAGATCTTGACCGCCAGATCCTCACGGGCCTTGTCGCGCACCCGCACCCAGAGCAGGATGCCGCCGTGCTCGATCTGGTTGGCATAATAGTCCTTGTGCTGCTTGCCCACGCGCCGCGCCAGCAGCGTGCCGAGAACGGCCGCCGGGCTGCCGCCAATCGCAATCGCGGCAATCGACGCCGCGAGGGTGCTGGCAGGCGTCAGCATGGCCGCCATGGCGATGTAGGAGCCGAGAAACAGGAAGCCGCCGACAATGCCGCCTTCCAGCTCGCCGATCGCCTCTTCCGATACGAAGGCCGCGCGCGGCGCGTTTGGATCGTCTTCCAGATCGGCGGCCTGCCAATATGCCTTGCCCAAGGTCTTTTCCAGAACCTCCTGACGTGCCAGCAGGCTGATGTCATACCGGCTGAACCCGACCATCCGCAGATCGTAGAACGCGCCTTGCAGGTCTTCGAAACTGTCGAAAACACCTACGGCCTCGGGAACGTCAATATACGTGGTGTTGGATTCGCCGTCATTGGAGTTGGCCATCTGCACCTCCCTCTGCTGGCATTTTGGGTATTGATACAGTCTAGGCCAAATCGTCCGGGCCCGCCATGATCGGTATCAAGCGCAGCCGGGTCCGGCCGGGCGCGCCTGTCACGTGCCCGGCCAGATTGTGGCGGTCCAACAAGTCAGCCAAAAAGGCGCCTTGCCCCGGATCAGGCCGCCGGGGCGACCGGCTGGTAGCCCTGGCGAGCGACGATCTCGATCATGCCACCGGCGGCCGAGATCACCTTGTTCTCGATCATCTGAGCCAGATACATGCCCGCCGCCTGGGTGCGGCTGCCCGAGCGGCAGACCAGAACCACGTCTCGGCCATCGGCGATCTCGTCCCTGATCTCGGCCAGGAAGGTTTGCGGATCCTGAAAGGTGACAAGCCGCGCGCCCTCGATCACGCCGGTCTGATACCATTCCGGCGGCGTGCGGATATCGACGATGAGCGCGCCCGACGCCTTCATCTCGTCGACCGTCATCACCTTGTGCTCAAAGCCCTCGATCTGCGGGGCAGCGCCAAAACCGAACATCGCCGTCTCTCCTTTGCGGCCCCGCCTTGGGGGCATTCGTTTACATATTCAGATTTCTAAATATGTTGTCACGCCTGTTTCGCCAAAGGATTCCAGCGCGTCACAGGGCCGCAGGTCAACCCCCGAAACGCCCGATCAGGACGGCGGCACCGTCTGGTAGCCGGACGCGATCACCTTGCGCATACCACCATCGACCGAAACGATCCGGTTCGGGATCTTGCCGTCGAGCGCGCGGGCGGCGGCGGCGGTGCGGTTGCCCGAGCGGCAGATCAGGATCAGATCGCGCCCGTCGGCAATCTCGGGGCCGATCCGTGCAAGAAAGCTGTCTGCATTGGCGAAGGTGACAAGCTCGGCGCCCTCGATCACCCCGGTCTCGGCCCATTCCGGCGGGGTGCGGATGTCGACGATCAGCCCGCCCGCCGCGCGCATCTCGTCAACGGTCATCGCCTTGTGCTCGTAGCCCGCCGGACCCGAGGGGGTCAGCGCGTAGCCCACCCCGGCCACGCCCACCAGCGCGAGCGCGCCAAGGCCGAGGAACTGTCGCTTGCTGAAAGTGCTCATGCGGAAGTCTCCATCATACATATTCGATGATCGCTATATGTTATCTGCCGGGCAAAGGCCAAGTCACAAACGCGCGCGCGGGGCCTTTCCTTTTTGCGAGCCGCCGGGCAAAACGTTCACAAAGGAGCCGCCATGACCCGGATCGTCGAGAATCTGGCCGAAATTTCCCAACCCTATGACGCGCTGCTGTGCGATCTCTGGGGCTGCGTGCATGACGGCGTTCAGCCGTTTCCCGATGCCGTCGCGGCGCTGCAACGCTACCGCGCCGGGGGCGGCCGGGTGATCCTGCTGACCAACGCCCCCCGCCAGCGCTCGGTCGTGACCGCGCAACTCAGCGCCATGGGCCTGCCGCGCGACAGCTACGACGATATCGCCTCCTCGGGCGATGCGGCGCGGGCGGCGATGTTTCGCGGCGCGGTCGGGCAAAAGGTCTGGTTCATGGGCGAGCCGGGCGACGAGGTGTTTTTCGAGCCGATGCATCTTGTCGACGATCCGGTGGCGATCGAACAGGTGCCGCTGGAGGAGGCGGAAGGGATCGTCTGCGTCGGCCCGTTCGACCCGCATGCCGACCCTGCCGATCTGCGCCCGCAACTGCTCTACGCCAAACAGAAGGGGCTGAAACTGCTCTGCGCCAACCCCGACCTGGTGGTGGATCGCGGCGGTGTGCGCGAATGGTGCGCCGGCGCGGTGGCGCGGCTCTATACCGAGATGGGTGGCGAAAGCCTCTATTTCGGCAAGCCGCAACCGGCGGTCTACGACCTTGCCCGCGCCCGGCTGGCGGCGCTGGGCATCGCCCCCGACAACAGTCGCATCCTGGCCGTGGGCGACGGGATTCACACCGATATCCAGGGCGCGCAGGGCGAAGATATCGATTCGCTCTTCATCACCGGCGGGCTTGCGGCGACGGAGACCAGAACCACGCGCGATCCCGACCCCGACGCGCTCGAGGCCTATATTGCGAAGGTCATGGTCACCCCGACCTATGCCTGCGGCTTTCTGCGGTAGCGCAAAGACCGGGCTTGATTTTCTGCGCCTGCAAAGTAATATTCTTGCCAACCCGTCGGCAGCAATGTGCGAATATTACCCGGAGGAGCGGATGTTGGACAATATGCCCCGCGGCACGATCGTGATCGAGGATCTCGCGATCGGCATGTCGCGCCATCTCGACAAGGAGGTCACCGACCGCGATATCGAGCTGTTTGCCGAGGTGTCGACCGACCGCAACCCGGTGCATCTGGATGACGATTACGCGCAGGACACGATCTTCGAGGGCCGCATCGCGCACGGGATGCTCACTGCCGGACTGATCTCGGCGGTGATCGGCGAGCAGCTTCCCGGCCATGGCACCGTGTATCTGGGCCAGAGCCTGAAATTCATCGCACCGGTCCGCCCCGGCGACGTGGTGCGCGCCGAGGTGACGGTGATCGACATCGACTATTCCAAGCGCCGGGTGCAGCTCAAGACCGAGTGCCATGTCGGCCACAAACTGGTGCTCAAAGGCGAGGCGACGGTGCTGGCGCCGTCGGGCAAGTTCGACTGAGGCCGCGCCCGTCGAGAGGGGGCGCCTGAGTATTTTTGCCAAGAAAAAGCCTTGCCCGCTTGCACCCCCCATGGCCGCGGGCTAACTCCGCTTCATGCGGATCGTGAGAGACTGGCAATTCGTCGAGGATCAGGACCGGGGCGCCTCGGCGGCCATCGGCAATTTCGACGGTATGCACCGGGGCCATCAATACGTGATCGACATTGCCCGGCGCGAGGCCGAACGGCTCGGCGCGCCCTTGGGGGTGATGACCTTCGAGCCGCATCCACGCCAGTATTTCGCGCCGAAGGCCCCGGCGTTCCGGCTGATGAATGCCGAGGCGCGGGCGCACCGGCTTGAGTGGCTCGGGATCGACAAGCTCTATGAGCTGTCGTTCAACGACACGCTCTCGGCGCTCAGCCCCGAGGCCTTCGCCCGCCGGGTGATCGTCGAGGGGCTGGGGCTGCGGCACGTGGTGGTGGGCGAGGATTTCCATTTCGGCAAGGATCGCGCCGGCACCCCGGCGACGCTGCGCGCGCTCGGCGCGGAGATGGGCTTCGGCGTGACCGCGGCGCCGCTGATGCGCGACACCGGCGAGGAAATCAGCTCGACCGCGATCCGCCATGCGCTGAGCGAGGGCCGCCCGCGCGACGCCGCGCGGATGCTTGGCCACTGGCACCGGATCGACGGCAAGGTGATCCGTGGCGACCAGCGCGGGCGCGATCTGGGCTACCCCACCGCCAATATGTCGATCAGCGGGCTGCATCCGCCGAAATTCGGTGTCTACGTGGTGAAGGTGGATGTGCTCACCGGCCCCCACGCCGGCAGCTATGGCGGGGCCGCGAGCATGGGGGTGCGGCCGATGTTTGGCGAGAACCAGCCGAATCTCGAGAGCTACCTGTTCGATTTCAGCGGCGACCTCTACGACGAGCATCTTTCGGTGGCGCTGATCGACTATCTGCGGCCGGAAGAGAAATTCGACAGCATCGCGGGCCTGGTGGCGCAGATGGACGCCGATTGCGCCCGGGCGCGCGGCATATTGGCGGGGCTGTAATGGCCCGCCTGCGCCACAAGTTCTGGCAGCTTCCCCTGCCGCACCTTACCCCGCCGGAATGGGAGGCGCTGTGCGACGGTTGCGGCAAGTGCTGCCTCAACAAGCTCGAGGATGACGAAACCGGCGAGGTCGCCTTTACCTCCGTTGCCTGTCGCCTGCTCGACGACACCACCTGCCGCTGCGCGCAATACGATATCCGGCTGCAATTCGTGCCCGAATGCATCGTGCTGACGCGCGATAACATCGACAAGGTGGCCTATTTCATGCCCTCCACCTGTGCCTACCGGCTGCGTCACGAGGGCAGGCCGCTGCCCGACTGGCACCCGCTCATCACCGGCGATCCCGACAGCGTGCATGACGGCCATTCGATGCGCGGCCTGACCGTGCCCGAGTTCGAGGTGGATGAAGAAGACTGGGAAGATTACGTGATCGAGGACCAATAATGCATTTCGCTTCCGACAATTCCGGGCCGGTTCACCCCAAGGTGATCGCCGCGCTCGCCGCCGCCAACGATGGCTACGCCCTGCCCTACGGCGCCGACGACCTGATGAACGCGGTGCGGGCTCACATCCGCGAGGTGTTCGAGGCGCCCGAGGCCGCGGTTTATCTCGTCGCCACCGGAACGGCGGCCAATTCGCTGGCGCTGGCGACGCTGTGCCAGCCCTACCAGACGGTGTTCTGTTCGCCGGTCGCGCATATCCATGAAGACGAGTGCAACGCGCCGGAATTCTACTCCGGCGGGGCCAAGCTCACGCTGGTCGGCGACGAAGCCAAGATGACGCCGGACGCACTCCGGCGAATGATCGCGGCCGAGGAAAGCCGCGGGGTGCACGGACCGCAGCGCGGGCCGGTTTCGATCACCAACGTCACCGAGCGCGGCACGGTCTACACCCCGGCCGAGGTGGCCGCGCTGGCGCAGGTGGCAAAGTCCTACGGGTTGCCGGTGCATCTCGACGGCGCGCGCTTTGCCAATGCGCTGGTCGCCACCGGCGCCACCGCGGCTGAGATGACGTGGAAGGCGGGCGTGGACGCGGTGAGCTTCGGCGGCACCAAGAACGGGCTCATGGGCGTCGAGGCGGTGATCCTGTTCGACCCGGCCCGGGCCTGGGAGTTCGAGCTTCGGCGCAAGCGCGGGGCGCATCTGTTTTCGAAGCATCGCTATCTGTCGGCGCAGATGCTCGCCTATCTCGAAGACGGGCTCTGGCTGGATCTGGCCCGGGCGGCAAACGCCGCCAATGCCCGGCTGGTGCGCGGGCTGCAACAGGTGCCGGGCGTGCATTTCATTCACGAACCGCAGGCCAATATGAGCTTTTCCGGATGGGCGCGCACCGGTCACGCGCGGCTGCATGACGCCGGGGCGCAGTATTACGTATGGGAAGGCAACCTAGAGGGCGACGACCCCGACGAGACGCTTACCGCGCGGATGGTTTGCGACTGGTCGGCGCGCGACGAGATGATCGACGCCTTTGTCGACTTGGTGCGCGGCTAAGGTTTCAAGGCGTCGGCGAGATCGTCGAGCCGGTCCTGCCCCCAGAACAGCGCGCCGTCGTCGGTGACGAAGCTGGGCGCACCGAATACGCCCGCCTGCACCGCATCTTCAAGGTTGCGGCCGTAGATATCGGCCCCGGTGAACAAGCCGCTGTCGGCGAGCGTGGGATCGAATCCCGCCTCCGCCAGCGCCGCCTTGATCACCGCGTCTTCGGCGATGTTCTTCTCTTCGGCCCAGCAGGCCCGCAGAACCGCCTCGACAAGTGCGAACATGTCGCCACCACCCGCCTTCTGCGCGGCGATGATCGCATAGGAGGACGGGGCCGGATTGGTCGGAAAGAAGGCGGGGCTCACGTTGATCGGCAGGCCCGCGCGTTTGGCCTGGCGGGCGAGGTCGGCAAGCCGGTAGGCCTGGCGCGACGGGTGGCGCTCCGCGGGCAGGGTGCCGCCGGTGCGCCCGTAGAGCGCGACGATATCGAGCGGTTTCCACGTGACCGACAGCCCGTATTCGCCCGCCAGCGCCGCAAATCGCGGCAAGGCGAGGTAGGTATAGGGTGAAATCGTGCTGAAATAGAGGTCGATAGCGGGCATTTTGTCCCTCCCCGGGCGCCTAGTTGTGGCCATGACCCTAGCCCGGTGCTAAGCGGTGTCAACGACGCGCTGCCGCGATTCTGCCACGCCAAACGACCACGCCGGGGACGCCCATATGCCAGCTATCAACGAACCCAAGCTCATTTCGGGCAATGCCAACCTGACCCTGTCGACCGCGGTGGCGCGGCGAATGTCGATCCATCGCGGCGCCAAGGTCAACCTCGTCAGCGCCCGCGTCGAACGGTTCAACGACCAGGAGATTTTCGTCGAGATCCACGAAAACGTGCGCGGCGAAGACATGTTCATCATCCAGCCGACCTCGAACCCGGCGAACGACAACCTGATGGAGCTGCTGATCATCGCCGATACGCTGCGCCGCTCGTCGGCGGCGCGGATCACCGCCGTGATCCCCTATTTCGGCTACGCAAGGCAGGACCGCCGCACCAGGGCCCGCACCCCGATCAGCGCCAAGCTGGTGGCCAACATGATCGCCCAGGCCGGAATCGAGCGGGTGCTGACGATGGATCTGCACGCCGCCCAGATCCAGGGCTTTTTCGATATGCCGGTGGATAACCTTTATGCCAGCCCGATCTTCGCCCTCGATATCAAGCATCATTTCCGCGATTGCCTTGAAGAGGTGATGGTGGTCAGCCCCGATGTCGGCGGCGTGGCCCGGGCGCGCGAACTGGCCAAGCGGATCAACGCACCGCTCGCTATCGTCGACAAGCGCCGCGAAAAGCCCGGCGAAGTTGCCGACATGACGGTGATCGGCGATGTCACCGGCAAGCGCTGCATCATCATCGACGATATTGCCGATACCGCCGGCACGCTGGTGAAGGCGGCGAGCCTGCTGATGGAGAGCGGCGCCAAGGAGGTGCATGCCTATATCACCCATGGCGTGATGTCTGGCCCCGCCGTCGAGCGGGTGGCAAATTCGGTGATGAAAAGCCTGGTGATCACCGACACGATCGAGCCGACGCCCGCCGTGCTGTCTGCCTCGAATATCCGTGTGGTGCCGACCGCGCCGATCTTTGCGCAGGCGATCCTCAACATCTGGGGCGGCACCAGCGTGTCGTCGCTGTTCGACGATACCACGCTCGAGCCGCTCTACGAATCGCACTATTCCTGAGCCCTATCCACCCGCAGGGTCGGCAGGATCAGGACGACAGATTCCAATCCTCGTCATGCGCGACTTCGCCAATGGCGAGCCAGTCGGCGCGCACCCGCGCGATGCGCGAATCCCCCCAGGTGCGAAACACCATGTCGAACCCCTCGTGGGTGACGTTTTCCGAGGTGATGTCCATCCGCTGGTTGGTGCTGTGGTCAACGTCCCACATCGACAGGCTGAGCTTGACCGCGGGCGCGGTCAGGAACGGCTCGGAAAAGGCGATTTCGGCGCGAAACTCGCGCGCGCCCTCGCCGGTCCACATCTTGCCGTCATGCTTGAAATCGGAGAACAGAACGCGGCTGCCCTGGTCGATGCCCATACGGTGGGTTCTGATCTTCCACATATGACGCCCTGCATTGCCTTTTTGACCTGGGCGGACAATGCCCATCGCGTGCGACGGCTGCAAGCCTCGCTCACGCGCCGCGCCGGTGCCGCGCCGGATTGAGGGCGAGGAAGGCCGGAAAAACCACCAGCAGGATCACCCCCGATGCCACGAAAGGCGCTCCGGGCAGGTAGATCCGGCTCTCCGGCGCCGCGAAGGCGTGGAACAGCGGCGTCATCACCAGCGGAGCAACCACGGCGGCAATCGAGCCCAGCGACGCGATCACCCCCTGCAACACGCCCTGCCGGTCTTCGGCCACCCGGTTCGACAGCATCGCCATCGCCGTCGGCGGCACCATGTCCGACAGGCAGGCCAGCGGGACCAGCGCGAACACCATCCAGGCCAGCGAGGCGAAGCCAAGCCCGAACAACGCCAGTATGCCCGCCAGCGCGCCAAGGATGAGGGTGCGAAACTCGCCGATGCGTGGCACCAGGAAGGGCAAGACCGCGCCCTGCGTCGCCGCCACACCGATGCCGTAGATCGTGAGCGAGCCGCCGATCAACGCCGCCGACCAGCCAAAGGCTTCGCGGGTCCAGAACGCCCAGAGCGTCGGGTAGACCATGTTGGCGAATTCGAAGGCGAAGAGCACCATCAGCGGCAGCGCCAGCCCCGGCAGGCGAAAGGCATCGCGAATCGCCCCGAACGGGTTGAGGTCGGTCCGGGTAAAGGCGCGGCGCCGGTCGCGCGGCAGGCTTTCGGGCAGGACCAGCAGGCCAAAGACCACGTTGGCCGCAGCGAAGGCCGCCGCCACCCAGAACGGCGCGGTGATGTGCCAGGCCGCCAGCACCCCGCCAAGGGCCGGGCCCATCACGAAGCCGATGCCGAAGGTTGCACCGATCAGGCCGAAGCTGGCCGCGCGCTTCTCCGGCGGCGAAATATCGGCGAGGTAGGCGGTGGCGGTGATGTAGGTTGCCCCGGCGATCCCGGCGAGCATTCGGCCGATCAACAACAGCCAGAAGCCGGTGGCCAGCGCCATGATCGCGTAATCCACCGCCAGCGTCGCCAGCGCCACGATCAGCACGGGTCTGCGTCCGAACGCATCCGAAAGCCCGCCGACGATCGGCGCGAAGATGAATTGCATGGCCGCATAGGCCGCCATCAGCACCCCGCCCCAAAGCGCGCCCGTGCCGGTATCGGCAGCGCCCACCCGCGCCATCAGGTCGGGCATCATCGGAAAGATCAGCCCGACACCGATTGCATCGATCAGGATCGTGGCCAGAATGAAGACAAGGGCATGGCGCGGCGTTTCCATGGCGCGTCTTAGCCTTTGCAATATACGCGCGACAAGCCAAAGGTTTGATCTGACGCAAGGCCGCGGCCGATCAGGCCGTTACTGTTGGAGCGTTCACCGAAGGAGGATCCGCTCATGAGAGTCTTCACCGTTCTGGGACCGTCCCATTCCGGCAAATCATCACTCGTCGAGGCCCTTGTTGGTCTCGACGGCAATCCCGGCAAGACGTTCGAGGTTCCCGGCGTCGCCAAGGTCAGCTCCTTCGGGTTCATGGGCGAGGACTGGGCGGCGATCGACATCGCGGGCGGATCCGAAAACCTTGCGCCGGTGGGTGGCGCGCTGGCGGCCTCGGATGCCGTGGTGCTCTGCGTGCCCGCCGATGCCGATGGCGCGGTGCTGGCCGCGCCCTATCTGCGGATGATCGAAGAGGCCGACGTGCCCGCGATCATCTTCATCAACAAGACCGACGCGCCGGTGAGCCGGATGTCGCAGACCGTCTCGGCGCTGCAAGCCTATTCGCGCCACCACATCGTGCTGCGCGAAGTGCCGATCCGGCAGGGCGAAGAGATCGTCGGAGTGGTCGACCTGGTGTCGGAACGGGCCTGGAAGTTCCACGAGGGCGAGCCTTCGACGTTGATGGAAATCCCCGACGCGGTGCGCCCGCGCGAGGAGGAAGCCCGCGCCGAGATGCTCGAAAGCTACGCCGATTTCGACGATGCGTTGCTTGAAGAAATCATCGAAGACCAGAAGGTGATGGCCGAAGAGGTCTACGAGGTCGCCACCAAGACGCTTCAGCACCACGATCTGGTGCCTGCCTTTCTTGGTTCGGCCGACCGCCGCAACGGCATCACCCGGCTGATGAAATCGCTGCGCCACGAGGCCCCCGGTGTCGAGGTGGCGGCGGCGCGTCTGGCCGACGAAACCCTTGGCGTCGGCGCGATGGCCGACGTGGTCAAACACCTAGGCAAGACCGTTCTGGTGCGCGCCATGGCCGGCGATATCGCCGCGGGCCAGTCGCTTGGCGGCGGCAATGTCGGCTCGCTCACCGATCTCGACGCAAAGAGCACGCTGCCCGCGCTCGCGCGCGGCGGAATCGGGCTCACGGTCAAGTCCGACCATCTCGCCGCTGGCCGCGTGTTCAGCGGGGCCGCGTCCGACGGGCTGCCGGATTGGGCGCAACCCCATGCCTCGGCGTTCCGGCGGCTGGTCACGCCGGTGCATGACAAGGACGACAGCCGGTTGTCCACCGCGCTGGAACGGCTTGACGAGATTGATACCGGATTGTCGGTGAGGCAGGATGAAAAGACCGGCAACCCGGTGCTGACCACCCAAGGGCCGCAGCATCTGCGCCGGGTGATGCAGAAACTTGCCGACGATTTCGGCATCGAGGTCGAGGAGGCGCCGGTGCCCCCGGCCCTGCGCGAGACCATCGGGCGCGGCACCGAGATCCATCACCGTCACCGCAAGCAATCGGGCGGCGCCGGGCAGTTTGCCGATGTCGTGGTGGCGCTGAATCCGGCGGCGCGCGGCTCGGGCTTCGTCTTCACCGAAACCGTCAAGGGCGGCGCGGTGCCGCGCAACTACATCCCCTCCGTCGAGGCGGGAGCGGTCGATGCGCTGGCCGAAGGGCCGAACGGCTTTCCGGTGGTCGATGTCACCGTCGAGCTGAAGGATGGCAAGTCGCACTCGGTCGATTCGTCGGATTTTGCCTTCCGCACGGCGGGCAAGAACGCGATCAAGGAGGCGCTGGCAGAGGTTGGCACGGTGCTGCTTCAACCGATCATGAAGGTCGATATCCATGTGCCCTCGGTCTTTTCCGGCGGGCTGGTGCCGATCGTATCGGGGATGAAGGGCCAGGTGCTCGGCTTCGAGGCGCATGAGAGCGCGGCTGGCTGGGATGTGTTCCAGGCGCTGTTGCCGATGGTGGCGGAAGACGAGCTGTTCAACGCGCTCGCCGGGGCCACGCGCGGCACGGCGTGGTTCATCTCGGACTTCGACCATTATCAGGAGGCGCGGAAGGAGGAACTGGCCGAGTATCTATGACTCGCCAGATCGCGCCCCGGCAGCGGGCGGGCAACGATGCGGGGCAATCCGGCCCGGCCACGATTCCCGCCCGGTGCTGGCCTCGGCTGGTGTCGTTGTTCGGGCGGGCCTGGATGTGCCCCGGCGCGGCGGCGCGCAGCTACAGCGTTGAATTTGAAGGCGACTTCTGAACAGCAAGAAGCCCCGCGCCGGTTTGGCACGGGGCTTTTCGATAGCGTTACAGCCTTGACGCCGGTCAGCTTGCCTTGGACTGAAGCCCGAGGTCGGCGGCGACGGCGGCAATGTCGCCGACCTGCTTGTTGAGCTGATCGAGCATGTCCGGCGTTGCGTTGTCGCGGGCGGCGACGGCGGCGGCAACGAACTCGTCCATCACCGCTTGCGTCACCTCGGACACCGGCATCGCGCGCTCGGCAAGCACCGCCGCGCCCTCCGGCGAGATCTCGGCGAAACCGCCGGTGACCACGTATTTTTCTTCGCCCGATCCACCCTGCACGGTGACGATTCCCGGCCGCAGCGTGGCGATCGTCGGCGCGTGGTTGGCCATTGCGGTAAAGTCGCCATCGGCGCCGGGGATCTGCACGGCGCTGGCTTGCCCGGAGGCAAGCCGCCGCGCGGGCGAAACCAGGTCGAATTGCATCATGTCAGCCATCACGGCCTCCTATCTGGCGTCGATCAGGCGGCGTCGGCCGCCATCTTCTCGGCCTTGGCGATCACGTCCTCGATGCCGCCGACCATGTAGAAGGCGCCTTCGGGCAGGTGATCGTATTCACCCGCGACCACCGCCTTGAACGATTTGATCGTTTCTTCCAGCGGCACCTGGACGCCATCCGAACCGGTGAACACCTTGGCCACGTCGAACGGCTGCGACAGGAAGCGCTCGATCTTGCGCGCACGGGCCACCGCCAGTTTGTCTTCTTCCGACAATTCGTCCATGCCGAGGATCGCAATGATGTCCTGTAGCGACTTGTAACGCTGGAGCACCTGCTGCACATCGGTCGCCACCTTGTAATGCTCTTCGCCGATGATCAGCGGGTCAAGCAGGCGCGAGGTCGAGCCGAGCGGGTCCACGGCCGGGTAGATACCCTTTTCCGAGATCGCACGGTCAAGAACCGTCGTCGCGTCGAGGTGGGCGAACGAGGTTGCCGGGGCCGGGTCGGTGAGGTCATCGGCCGGAACGTAGACGGCTTGCACCGACGTGATCGAGCCCGACTTGGTCGAGGAAATCCGTTCCTGCATCGCGCCCATGTCAGTGGCCAGGGTCGGCTGGTAGCCCACGGCGGAGGGAATCCGGCCGAGCAGGGCCGACACTTCCGAACCGGCCTGGGTGAAGCGGAAGATGTTGTCGACAAAGAACAGCACGTCCGATCCGGTGTCGTCGCGGAACTGTTCGGCCAGCGTCAGGCCAGACAGGGCGACGCGCATCCGCGCTCCCGGCGGCTCGTTCATCTGGCCGTAGACCAGAGCGATTTTCGATTCCTCGAGGTTGTCGGGGACGATAACGCCCGACTCGATCATCTCGTGGTAGAGGTCGTTGCCCTCACGGGTCCGCTCGCCGACGCCGGCGAACACCGACACACCCGAGTGCACCTTGGCGATGTTGTTGATCAGCTCCATGATCAGAACGGTCTTGCCGACGCCGGCACCGCCGAACAGGCCGATCTTGCCGCCCTTGGTATACGGGGCGAGCAGGTCGATGACCTTGATCCCGGTGGTGAGGATCTCGGTTTCGGTCGACTGGTCGGAGAATTCCGGCGCGTCGCCGTGGATCGCGCGGCGGCTGGTCGATTTGACCTCACCCTTCTCGTCAACCGGCTCGCCGACGACATTGAGAATCCGGCCCAGGGTGGCGCTGCCGACGGGAACCGAGATCGGCTCGCCGAGGTCGCTCACCTCTTGACCGCGCACGAGGCCCTCGGTGGCGTCCATCGCGATGGTGCGCACGGTGCTTTCGCCAAGGTGCTGGGCCACTTCGAGGATCAGCCGCTTGCCGTTGTTTTCGGTTTCGAGCGCGTTCAGGATCGCCGGCAGCTCTCCTTCGAACTGGACGTCCACGACGGCGCCGATGACCTGGGTCACCTTGCCCTTTGCCGCGGCTTTTTTCGGTGCTTTAGCCATGTTTCGTTTCTCCGGTTTTCCCTTAGAGCGCCTCGGCGCCCGAAATGATTTCAATCAGCTCGTTGGTGATGACGGCCTGACGCGAGCGGTTGAACTCGATGGTCAGCTTGTCGATCATGTCGCCCGCGTTGCGGGTGGCGTTGTCCATCGCGCTCATCCGCGCGCCCTGCTCCGAGGCGGCGTTTTCCAGCAGCGCCGCAAAGATCGCGGTGGCCACGCCCGAGGGCAGCAGCGTTGCCAGCAGTTCCTCTTCCGACGGTTCGTAATCGTAGACCATGCCGGTATGATCGGCCTCGGTCTCGACCTCGTCGAACTTGGCGGGGATCACCTGCTGGGCGGTCGGGATCTGGCTGATCACGCTCTGGAACTGGCTGAAGAAGATCGTCGCCACGTCAAAGTCACCGGCCTCGAAGCTGGCGATCAGGTCGAGGGCGATCTTCTGCGCGTCATCGTAGCCGATGTTGCGCGGGCCGCTCAAATCGACATGGCCGGTGAAGTAGTCGGCATAGTCGCGCTTGAGCTGCTCACGGCCCTTCTTGCCGACGGTGAGAATCTTCACCGTCTTGCCATGGGCGATCAGGTCGGCCGCATGGCTCTTGGCCAGTTTTACGATCGACGAGTTGAAGCCGCCGCAAAGGCCGCGCTCGGCGGTCATCACCACCAGCAGGTGCACCTTGTCGTCGCCGGTGCCCCTGAGCAGCTTCGGCGCAGCTTCGGAGCCCGAGGCGGCCTTGGCCAGCCCCGCCAGAACGGCCGTGAAGCGCTCGGTATAGGGCCGCGACGCTTCGGCGGCATCCTGCGCCCGCCGCAGTTTCGCGGCGGCCACCATCTGCATGGCCTTGGTGATCTTGCGCGTCGACTTGACGCTCTCGATCCGGTTCTTCAGGTCCTTAAGACTTGGCATAGCCAGCCTCCTCTCCGGTCACACCAGCCTTACGCGAAGCCGTTGGCGTAGGCGTCGAGCGCGGCCTTGATCTTGTCGGCCAGCTCGTCTTTCACCTTGCGGTCGTTGTTGGTGATGTCATCGAGAAGGTCTTTCTCGTTGGTGCGCAGGTGGGTCAGCAGACCGGCTTCGAAACGGCCCACATCCTTCACCGGCACCTTGTCGAGATAGCCGTTCACGCCAGCGTAGATCACGCAGACGATCTCGGCGTTGGTCAGCGGCGAGTATTGCGGCTGCTTCATCAGCTCGGTCAGGCGCGCGCCACGGTTCAGCAACTGCTGGGTGGCGGCGTCGAGGTCGGAGCCGAACTGGGCGAAGGCGGCCATCTCGCGGTACTGCGCGAGCGACAGTTTCACCGGCCCGGCGACCGACGACATCGCCTTGGTCTGGGCCGAGGAGCCGACGCGGCTGACCGAGAGGCCGGTGTTCACCGCCGGGCGAATGCCCTGGTAGAACAGTTCCGTCTCAAGGAAGATCTGGCCGTCGGTGATCGAGATCACGTTGGTCGGGATGAAGGCCGACACGTCGCCGCCCTGGGTCTCGATGATCGGCAGCGCCGTCAGCGAGCCCGAGCCGTGGTCTTCATTCAGCTTGGCCGAACGCTCGAGCAGGCGGGAATGGAGGTAGAACACGTCGCCCGGATAGGCTTCACGCCCCGGCGGACGGCGCAGCAGCAGCGACATCTGGCGATAGGCCACGGCCTGCTTGGAGAGATCGTCGTAGATCATCAGCGCGTGGCGGCCATTGTCGCGGAAGAACTCGCCCATCGCGGTGGCGGTGTAGGGGGCGAGATATTGCATCGGCGCCGGGTCCGAGGCGGTGGCGGCGACGACGATGGAATATTCCATCGCGCCAGCCTCTTCGAGCTTCTTCACCAGCTGGGCCACGGTCGAGCGCTTCTGGCCGACGGCGACGTAGACGCAGTAGAGCTTCTTCGACTCGTCGTCGCCCGCGGCTTCGTTGTAGCTTTTCTGGTTCAGGATCGTGTCGAGCGCCACGGCGGTCTTGCCGGTCTGGCGGTCGCCGATGATCAGCTCGCGCTGGCCACGGCCGATCGGGATCATCGCGTCGACCGATTTCAGGCCGGTCGCCATCGGCTCGTGCACCGATTTACGCGGGATGATGCCGGGCGCCTTCACGTCGGCGACCGAACGCAGCTTGGATTTGATCGGGCCCTTGCCGTCGATCGGGTTGCCGAGCGCATCGACGACGCGGCCGAGCATTTCGTTGCCCACCGGCACGTCAACGATGGCCTTGGTCCGCTTGACGGTATCGCCTTCCTTGATGTCGCGGTCGGACCCGAAGATCACGACACCGACGTTGTCGGCTTCGAGGTTCAGCGCCATGCCCCGGATGCCACCGGGGAATTCGACCATTTCACCGGCCTGCACGCTGTCGAGGCCATGGACCCGCGCGATCCCGTCACCGACGGACAGCACACGACCCACTTCGGCCACCTGGGCCTCCTGGCCAAAGTTCTTGATCTG
>SWCA01002554.1_pt1 | contig 71589 bp, 65 predicted proteins | sample 4692961 | NCBI WGS metagenome assembly SWCA01 (sample SAMN10267275, study PRJNA491770) | bioreactor metagenome | isolation source: DHS bioreactor inoculated with | place: Japan: off Shimokita Peninsula | reverse complement strand
GATTGTCTCTTTTACTCTTTTCAAACTATAAAACTCGGGTTATAACACTATTTTTCAAATAAATATTTAGTATTTAAAATCCGATTTATGGTGATTGTTATCAAATTATCTGAGATATGAACAACAATCATCACCAAAGCTCAGTTTTTTTTTGGATTTTATCTAGATTATTATGAAATATCATGATTTTATGGTATGATATATAAGGTTAAATATAAAAAAAGTATATGAGAAAACATATAAAATGAAGGAGATTTTATATTATGAACAAAAAAGAATTTGAAACAACCTTAGGCGGTAGAGTGCTTAAAGTTGAAATTGGAGAAGTTGCTAAACAAGCCAACGGCGCAGCATTCATCCATTATGGAGACTCTACAGTATTAAGTGTTGTGACTGCAAAGACAGAACCATCACCGATGGATTTCTTCCCACTTATGGTTATTTATCAAGAAAAACTATACGCTGGTGGAAAAATTCCTGGAGGATTTTTAAGAAGAGAAGGTAGACCTTCTGAACATGAAACATTAACATCAAGACTCATTGATAGACCACTTAGACCAATGTTTCCTGAAGGATTTAAAAATGAAGTTCAAATCATTAACACAGTATTAAGTAGTGACCCAGAAGCTACAACTGAAATGGCTTCACTATTCGGTTCATCACTTGTACTTGGTATATCTAATATTCCATTTAATGGTCCAGTTGCAGGTGTAACTGTAGGTATGATTGATGGAGAATTCATCATTAATCCAACACCAGAACAACTTGAAAAGAGCCAAATTGAACTTATCGTAGCTGGAACAAAAGATGCCATTAACATGGTTGAAGCTGGAGCTAAACAAGTTGATGAAGATACAATGTTAGAAGCCATTTTATTTGGACATAATGCAATTAAAGCTTTAGTTGCTTTCCAAGAAAAAATTATTGCTGAATTAAAACCAGAAAAAATGGATTTTGAAATTTTCGAAATTGATCAACAAGTTGAAAAAGATGTACACGATTTTGCATATGATAGACTGATTAAAGCAGTATCAATTTTTGACAAGTTAGAAAGATATCATGCAATTGACAAAATCAAGGAAGAAACTGTTGAAAAATTCAGTGAAAAATCATTTTTTAATGAAATAGACGGCGTTAAAGTATTTGATGAAAAAGCACACAAAAACTATATTCAACAAGTTAAGACAGTTGTTGATAACATTGTAACTAAAGAGTTAAGAAGATTAATTACTGAAGATAAGGTAAGACCTGATGGACGTAAAGTTGATGAAATCAGACCATTATTTTCAAGAGTAGATGTTCTAAAACGTACACATGGTTCTGCATTATTTACAAGAGGGCAAACACAAGCTTTAGGTGTTGTAACTTTAGGTGCACTTGGTGAAAACCAAATCATCGATGGTCTAGGTTTGGAAGATTCAAAACGTTTTATGCTACATTACAACTTCCCACCATTTAGTGTTGGTGAAACAGGACGTTATGGTTTTGTTGGAAGACGTGAAGTTGGCCATGGTGCTTTAGGTGAAAGAGCATTATTACAAGTATTACCTGATGAAGAAAAATTCCCTTATACTATCCGTGTTGTATCAGAGATTTTAGAATCTAACGGTTCATCATCACAAGCAACAATTTGTGCTGGATCAATGGCTTTAATGGCTGCTGGTGTACCAATTGAAGCTCCAGTTGCTGGTATTGCAATGGGTCTGATTATGGATGGTAAAAACTATACGATTTTAAGTGATATCCAAGGTATGGAAGACCATGAAGGTGATATGGACTTTAAAGTTGCTGGTACAAGAAAAGGTATTACAGCTTTACAAATGGATATTAAAATTTTAGGTATCACTAAAGAAATCTTAAAAGAAGCTTTAGAACAAGCTAGACAATCAAGATTGTTCATCTTAGACCATATGGAACAAACAATCGCAGAAACTAGAGGAGAATTATCAGCATACGCTCCAAAAGTTAAGATGATTAGAATCAATCCTGATAAGATTAGAGATGTCATTGGTGCAGGTGGTAAGATCATCACTCAAATCATTGAAGATCATGATCAAGTGAAGATTGATATCGAACAAGATGGACGTGTCTTCTTGATGCATACAGAATCTAAATGGATTGAAGCTGCTGCAGCATATATTCAAAACTTAGTTCGTGAAGCAGAAGTTGGAAAAATCTATGAAGGTAAAGTTACACGTGTTGAGAAGTTTGGATGTTTCGTAGAACTTTGGCCAGGTGCTGAAGGACTCGTACACATCTCAAGACTTGCTAAAGAAAGAGTAGAAAAAACTGAAGATGTAGTTTCAGTTGGTGATCAAATTCTAGTTAAATGCATTGGTATCGATGATAAAGGTCGTATCGATTTATCTAGAAAAGACGCACTAAAGGCTGCTTGAGTAAGTCAAAACATTATGATAAAATAACAGTGTCAATGGAAGGTGACCGAGCCTATTTTATAGGTTAGGAAAGTCCATGCTAGCACATTCTGAAATGAATGTAGTGTTTGTGCCTAAGGAAACAATAACTTAGGGTACATCAATAGATGTAACGGCGTTTGATGGTCTAAAGCTTAGGCTATGACCTAGAACTTAATGTGCCACAGAGACGAGTCACTTAGAAATGAGTGAATGAAACGCGGTAAACCCCTCAAGCTAGCAACCCAAAATTTGGTAGGGGCACGTATACAAGCGAACTTAAAGCAAGTATGCGCTACTTAGTAGAGATAAATGGTCACACCCGTAAGGGAACAGAACATGGCTTATGCACATTGACAATCTAAAGGTCCTTAGGGACCTTTTCTTTTTACTTGAAATTATGTTAAAATAAACTAATCAAGGCGGTGAATTTATGAGCATAGGGGTAATCTTAGTTTTAATTTTTATCTTAATATTAGTCAATGGTTTTTTTGCGGCTAGTGAAATGGCTTTAGTTTCAGTCAATATGTCCAAAATGAAAAGTTTGGCTAATGAAGGTAACAAGAAAGCTAAATTAGTTTTAAAAGTAACTGAGGATTCTACAAAATACTTATCAACCATCCAAGTCGCAATCACACTTGCTGGATTTATGTCAAGTGCTCTTGCTGGTGCGAGATTATCATTGAATTTTGTAGCTTTTTTACAAAGCATTGGTATAAATGTAAGTCAAAATCTAGCTGTAGTCCTCATTACCCTCATGTTATCCTATGTGACACTTGTATTAGGAGAGTTAGTTCCTAAAAAACTCGCGTTATCTAATCCAAATAAGTTCTCTTTGTTCTCAATCTATGTTGTTTATATTGTCATGATAGTCACTAAACCATTTGTATGGTTGCTTTCAAAGTCGACTCAAGCTGTTTTGTTTATTTTTGGAAAAAAACTAGATGATCAAGATGATCAAGTTACTGAAGACGATATAAGACACCTTATTTTATTAGGTCAAGTTCAGGGATTATATAAAGATCAAGAACGTAAAATGATAGAAAATATCTTTAGATTTGATGATTTAAGAGCGCACATGATTAAAACTCCACGGACAAAAACATTTGGTCTTGATATCAATTTACCTAAAAAAACATTAATCAAAAAAATGATTGAATCTAAATATTCAAGAGTTATCATCTATGAAAAAGATTTTGACCATATTTTGGGCATCATTCATGTGAAAGATATATTAGGTGAATTAGTTAATAAACCTTTGGATGAAGTTGATTTAAAAACTGTTTTAAGAAAACCTTATTATGTACCTGAAGATATCAAAGTAAATATCTTATTTAAGCGCATGCAAAACACAACTGAGCAATTTGCCCTGTTGGTTGATGAACATGGTGGATTCGAGGGTATTGTGACTATTGAAGACATGTTAGAAGAAATTGTTGGTGATATTTATGATGAACACGATCAATTACCAGATCATATCAAAAGAATATCAGATAATAAGTATATTATTCATGGAGATATAACAATATTAGACTTAAATAAATACTTAAATTTGAACCTAGATGAAAAACATGAAACATTTCATACACTAAGTGGGTTATTCATTCATGTTTTAGGTTATTTACCAATAAAAAACGAACATCAGACTATTGCATATGAAAATTTGAAACTAAAAATACATAAAATGAAACATAAATTTATCAATCAAATCGAAGTAGAGGTTTTAACACCAACTGCCGAGGACGTCAAAAAATAGACATAAGGGCCTTATTATGGTAAAATGAGTGTAAGAAAACTAGGAGGAAATAAATTATGAAAGTAAATTTACGTACTAGACCACTGCGTGAAGTGAGAAAGGAAAGAATGATTCCTGGTGTTATGTATGGCAAATCAATTGAATCTACATCAATTGAGGTTGAAGAAAAGGCCTTTAAAGATGCCTTAGCTGAATATGGAAAATCTATGACATTTAGAGTAACTCTAGATGGAAAAAGACATAACGTTTATATTAAAAACATTCAATCTGACATTTTAAAACCAGATGATATCGTTCATTTTGAATTACACAGAATCGCTAAAGACGAAACTGTTTCTGCAAGTATTCCTGTGGTTATTCATGGAAAAGAGACGCTTGAAAAACGAAAATTATATGTACAATTAGGATTGCAAGAAATCAATTGTGAGTACAAATCAGGATCAGGTATACAACACTTTGAGTTTGATGTTAGTGACATGGAACAAGATGAAGCCATTCATGTTAAGGATATTGTGATTCCTGAGGGTGTTACCATTCATGAAGATCCAGAACAAATTGTCTTTATCGTTAAGGAAGCTCATCAAGTTCTAGAAGAAGAAACTGATGAAGAAGCTATTGAAACTGATGAAGAAGCAGTAGAAACTGAAGAAGTAGTTGAAGAAGAAAATTAAGTAAAAAAAATGGTAATGAGTCATCTCATTACCTTTTCTTTTATGTTAAAATAGATGTGGGTGATATTATGCGTGTTAAAGCTAATCAAATAGAAATAAATTATGAAATTTTTGGTAAAGGTCAACCACTCATCATGCTTCATGGCAATCAAGAAGATTTTCATATTTATGAAGAACTTATAGAAATACTTAAAGACAACTTTACAATTTATGCTATAGATAGTAGGAATCATGGATTAAGTGGCAAAAGTATCGATTTTTCATATGATGCAATGACACAAGATGTTTATCAGTTTATACGTCAATTAAAGATAAATAAACCTCATATTTTAGGATTTTCAGATGGTGGTATTATTGGTTTGAAGTTGTCAATTTTCGCGCCAAATTTAATAGATAAACTTATAATTTGTGGTGCAAATTATCATCCGAAAGGGTTAAATAAAAAGATTATAAAAGCACTTAAAAACGAATATAAAGAAGACAAGAGTCCATATATTAAGCTTATGTTAGAAGAACCAAAGATAAGAAAAAAAGACATTAAAAAGGTTACGTTAAAAACACTAATATTAGTTGGTGAAAAAGATGTAATAAAGACTAAACACACATTAAAATTACATCAAATGTTAAAGAAATCAAAACTTATTATTTTAGAAAATGAAACCCATGATAGTTTTGTAGTACATAGCACGAAGTTAGCACCTTATATCATGGAGTTTACAAAAAAATAGCGCCACGAAACTATTTGATTAAAACGGACAACTTAAAAAAAGGCTAGGACATAGTATAGTGTTCTAGCTTTTTTTGTTAGAATGAATATAAAGGAGTCGTTAGAATGAATGAAAGAAAAACAAGAAAGCATCCATCGTATACAATTGATGAGAAAAACAAGATTGTAGAACTGTATTTAAGCAAAGAGAAAACACAGCGTCAAATACTTAGAAGTTTTGATATTGTTCATAGTCAATTAGATTTATGGGTAAAACAGTATCGAAAGCATGGCACTTGTGTAGATCGTAGAGGAAAAGGTACGAAAAAAGATATACCAAACAAAGGTAGACCTAAGAAGCTTAACTTGGACATCATGAGTAAAGAAGAACTGTTAAAATATATCAAAAGTGGTGAAGACATAAAAAAAGCGGTAGCCTACCTAAGAACGCGCGAGAAAAATACCAAGTCATAGACCAATTAAAGGATCGTTATTCTATCATCTATCTCTGCATGAGGATGTCATGTTCAAGAAGCGGTTACTATGAATGGATTCGCTTAGGTAGGCCAAAATATAAAGCGTTCAATGAATTGCTTAACCATCAGATTGTTAGTCTCTACCATAAAGATAAAAGATGGGGCATAGAAACAATTCAAATGAAATTAAAGAAAATACACGGCGTCTTTACCACGAAGAGCACCGTGTATCGATACATGAAACTGAATGGTATTCAGTCTATTATCAGACGAAAGAGAAAAAGATATAGCAAGGTCAACCATCATCGCATTCCTAATCTCCTTCAAAGAGATTTTACCACAAAAATGTCAAATCAAAAGTGGAGTATAGATGTTTCTTATTTGCCCACAACACAAGGAACCATCTATTTGTGTGCGATAAAAGATCTCTATGATAAATATATTGTCAGTTACAAAGTTTCCGAAAGAAATGATTTGAAACTAGTCATGGATACTTTAAAACAAGCAACAAGAACCGTACCCAGAAATTATCGCAAAGGATTAATACTGCATTCTGATCAAGGTACCGCATTTGTTGGACAAACTTACCATAGGTGGTTGAAAAGACATTGGATAAAACATAGTGTATCAGCAAAAGGCAGCTGCGTAGATAATTGTCCAATAGAATCTTTCTTCAGTCAATTTAAAAGTGAATGTATGCATCTTCATCATCAAATCACAATAAAACAAATGAAAACACTTGTCGATTCTTACATCACATATTACAATGAAGATAGACAAAGTAAAATAATAAAAGAGTTGACACCTCTACAATTGAGAATGTCAACTCTTCCTAGCCTTTTTTAATTACTGTCCATATTTAGCAAACAGTTTCACTGCGCTATTTTATTTTTAGAATATAGATAAAGCTCTTAAGATGATGTATGTGATATATGAAACATAAATGAGTAACATGATGATACCATCAAGTCTGGAAAGCCTACTTTTCGTGTATCCTAAGAATGCAACAAATCCTGTGACGCCAATGAGAATAATCATATCAATTAACACATCACCATTCAGTCCAAGTGGGACAATTGATCCCGAAAGACCTACAATAAGTAAAGTATTAAAAACATTTGATCCAACCACATTACCTAAAGCAATATCAGCCTCACCTTTTTTAGCTGCCATTGCAGAAGTAACAAGCTCTGGTAGTGAAGTTCCTAGTGCAACAACACTTAAACCAACTAAAGTTGTAGCTTTTGTAATTGTCATACCGGATTGGGTGAGAAGCTCTATTGCGATATATTCAGCACCTTCAGTGACTAGAAATCCACCTATAGATACTCCAGCAATACCAACGAAGAGTAATATAACTGCTTTTTTGACATCAACCATAGGTATATGTTCTTCTGTGATATCTTTTTCTGAATGAATCATTAAATACATATAATAAGCAAAGACAGCTAATAATATCAGTGCTTCCCACCAAACGATTGCGTAATCACTTTGGAAGAAATAACCTAATAAAGCAATTAATAAACTAATACCAATTAAGAATGGAAATTCTCTTTTTCTCATAGATTTGTGAACTAGAACGGGCATAATCAGAGCACTAGATCCCAGTATAAGTGTTAGATTAGCCATGTTAGAACCAATAATATTACCCATTGCGATGTCTGCAGTTAAACCTTGTGATTTTGCTGATAAGGATGCTGCAAAACTCACTGCAAGTTCAGGTAGAGATGTACCAAATGCGACAAGTGTTAAACCAATAATGAGTGGCGAGATTTTAAATTTTCTTGCAATAGAGCTGGATGAGACAATGAAAAAGTCAGCACCTTTGATCAAGAAAACAAAACCTACAATTAAAAATACGATGTTTAATAAAATTTGCATAATATACCCCTTAATTTAATGTATGTTCTTGATGTAATTTTTTTAAAAAATAAAAACCATCAAGACAAAAAAGTCTTGAAGGTCTCGTTACAAGGCATGCTTGAAATTAGCCGGGCGATTTGCCGTATTGACGACTAATTTAGAGTTAACTACTCCCCTTCAAAAAGTATTTTAGCATAATTACATGAAACCTACAAGTAGATTCCTTAACAAAGAGCATGGAAAGGATATCATCATTGACTTTTTTACTAAAATATAGTAATATATTCTCATACCGATTTCATGGAGGAATCAGACAGAAAATGGAAGATTGCAGTAGTAGGATCGACGATCCCATATCAGAGAGTAACAAAGACATTAATCAGAATCCTTTTTTTGGTGTCTTTTTTTGTTGTATAAAGGGTGAAGCCTTATGTTAGTACCTATATTATCGATTATATTTATCATCGTTTTAACTGCTATATTTAGCGCAGCTGAAGTTGCTTTAGTCGTCGTAAGTGATAGTAAGGTTAATGAAGATGTTCTAAAGAATAATAAAAAAGCTATAAAAATTCAAAAGTTTACAGCTGAATCAAAGAGATATTTATTATCTATTCAAGTGATGATTACATTATTAACTTTAATCAATGGTGCCATTGCACTAGATGCTTTTTATAATGATGTAATGTCATTATTTAACGAATTAGATTGGTTAAAACCGATTGCGATGTTTTTAATTATCTTCATCTTATTGTTTGTACAACTTGTTTTTGGTAGATTAATTCCAAGAAGACTTGCAAATAAATATACAGATAGCATCGCTTATCAAACGATAGGATTTATAAGACTTATATACTATATATTATTACCTGTGACTTGGTTGTTACATTCAGCATCGATGATCTTTGGTAGATTTTTTGCGTTAAAGCCTGAAGAAGGTGAGCGAATTATGACTGAAGAAGAAATTAGAACAATTGTTGAATTTAGTTCTAGATCTGGTAATATCGATGAAGAAGAGTCAGAAATGATTCAAAATGTATTTGATTTTGGTGATACAGCTGTTGAAGAAATTATGACACATCGTACAGAAATCTCAGCAATCAACATTAAATCAACGAGAAAACAAGTCATTGAGTATGTTCAAAGCGAAAGATTTACACGTTTTCCTGTTTATGAAAATGATATTGATCATATTATAGGAACTCTTCATGTAAAAGATTTACTTAAATTTTTAGATAATGCCGAAGAAAAGTTTTCTTTAAAAAAATTATTAAGAGAACCTTATTTCGTTCCAGATAGTAAGAAAACTGATGAGTTATTTAGAGAAATGCAAGCACAAAAAAATCATATAGCTGTTGTATTAGATGAATACGGTGGAACTGCTGGAATTGTTACAATCGAAGACCTTATCGAGGAGATTGTAGGCAATATTCAAGACGAATATGATGAAGATGAAGACGAAATCAGAGAAATAGATGATATGACATATGAAATCGATGGATTAACAAACATCGATGATGTTGAAGATGTATTAAAAGCCTCATTACCAGTAGAGGATTATGACACAATCAGTGGGTTTATCTTGGGACAATTAGGAAGATTTCCTGAACATGATGAGAAAATTAACTTTGAATACAATCAGTTTACATTTGAAGTTTTAGAGACAAATGAAAATGTGATTACAAAAGTCAAAGTTACTAAACCACAGATTTTACTTGAAGAGGAAGAAGATTAATGACTGATCAAGATTTTATACAAATAGGTATACTTATATTTTTGATTTTATTATCCGCATTTTTCTCATCAACTGAAACTGCATTTTCTTCAGCTAATAAAATCAAATTAAAAAATTTAATTCAAAATGGCCATAATAGAGCAGCTAGAACGCTCCGTTATGCGGATAACTTCGATGAACTAATTACTACGATCTTAATTGGTAATAATATCGCAAATATCTTATCTGCATCGATTGCTACTATCTTTTTCATAAGACACTGGGGTGATATTGGTGTGACATTGTCTACAGCAGTCATGACAACGTTGGTCTTAATTTTTGGAGAAATTGCACCAAAGAGTTTGGCGAAGAAAATACCTGAAAAATACGCACTTGCTGTAACACCGATACTGATGGGTTTTATATTTGTTTTAAAACCATTCGCTATCATCTTTGGTGGTATACAAAAATTACTCAACAAGTTGATTACATTTGATGAAGAACCAGCAATTACTGAAGAGGAATTACTTACTTATGTGAGTGAAGCTGAACAAGAAGGTGGTATTAATCAAAATGAAAGAGAACTTATCAAGAGTGTCATTGATTTTGATGATTTAATTGTTGAAGAAATCTTAACACCTAGAGTTGATGTTATTGCAGTATGTGAAACAGATGACCCTGAAACGATTAGACTAGCGTTTAAGCATTCAGGTTATTCAAGATTACCAGTTTATGATACAGGCATTGATCACATTACTGGTGTCATTAACCATAAAGATTTTTATAATTTAGTCCTTATTGAAAAACAACCACTTCATACGATTATAAAGCCACCAGTATTTGTTACTGAGTACATGAAAGTTACTAATTTATTAGAATTACTGCAGGAAACAAAAGCACACATGGCCATTGTAAAAGATGAATTTGGTGGCACATTAGGTGTTGTCAGTATGGAAGATATTTTAGAGGAAATTGTTGGTGAAATTTGGGATGAACACGATGAAGTTGTTGAACAAATTGTTAAAATTGATGAACATCATTATCGTGTCAAAGGTAATGCTGAACTAGATATGTTATTTGAGATGATGGGAATTACTGATGATTTAGATTTTTCAACCGTTAATGGTTGGATACTTGATGAGATGGGTAAAATTCCTTTTATAGGCGATACATTTAATTATCGTAACTTATTAGTCACAATTACTGGAGCCGATACTAAGCGTGTCTTAGAAGCGAAAATTGAAGTACAAGACATAGAAAAAGAACTAACTGAAGAGGTGCAATAGCACCTCTTTTTTGTTGATATAAAGAAAAAAGGATACCAAATGGCATCCTTTAGATCTTGTTTAATTTAGATTATACTTCGTAGTTTGCAAAACCGAATAATAATTCAAATACTTGAGTATAACCACTGTCTCTTACTGAAGCTCCAGTGATGTTTGAAATATAACCATCTGTAGTTTCAATTGAGTCAGCACCGTTTTCAAATACATATGCAGCGATAGCGTCAGCTTGTTCAAACCATTCTTTACCGATGTCACTTGCATCTTTCATACCATAGTCAGCACCAAGTTCTTGTTTAGTTTGGTCTCTCCATGCAAATGTAGCACCATCAGGTCTACCTTGAAGAACGTCTAATACTAAGTCAGAAGCAACACCTTTTTCATCAACCATCATAGTTGCTATAACTAAGTCATCTGATGAACAATAAACAGCTTGGAATTTACCTTCTTTAGCTAAAGCTACAGCATCAGCAGCAAGTTTTGTATAACCACCATCTTTGATAGTAACACCAGTAACGTTTGTAATAACTGTGTCAGCATCAACTTCAATAGAATCAACACCATTTTCTAACATGTAAGCTTCGATAAGTGCAGCTTGCTCATACCATTCAGCAATCGCTCCACCTCTTTCAACCATACCATAGTCATCGCCTAATTCTTTCTTAGTCTTTTCATTCCAAGTGTATGACCATTTGTCATCTGCAGTGTCTTCTGTGTCAGCACCTTCAGTTTGAGTTGCTGAACCTTGTCTTGCATCGATATTAAATGCAACGATTTCACCGTCTTCGATTGTTACACTTACCATTGTAACCATAGGTGCATTTCTGTGAATGCCAACTTCATAAGCTAAGAATTCACCATCAACTTTGTATTCAGATGATTTACATCCAAAAAGCGTGAATGTAGCTACTGCTAATATTAGCAGTAAAAATACTTTTTTCATTATTCATTTCCTCCTAATGTATTGTTTATCTACATGTTTATTATAACAAAATTTACAAATAATATGCAATCTTTTCTAGAAATAAATTTCGTAAAAGCGTTTTACTAGTTCAATATTTAAAAAATCTAAATCATTTTACACTTTATCTCTTTTATTAAGCGATTAAAAATGATACAATAATTAAGCGGAAAGGTATGTGAATTATGGATAATAACAAACTAAATGAAAGACAAAAGAAAATCCGAAACTTTTCTATTATAGCGCATATTGACCACGGTAAGTCTACACTTGCCGATCGTATTTTGCAAAAAACAGATACAGTAACTGATCGTGAAATGAAAGAGCAACTCCTAGATTCTATGGATCTAGAAAGAGAACGTGGCATCACAATCAAGTTAAATGCTGTTGAGGTTTTGTATAAAGCAAAAGACGGCGAAGAGTATATCATGCATTTAATTGATACTCCTGGTCATGTTGATTTTACATACGAGGTTTCAAGATCTTTAGCGGCTTGTGAAGGCGCTGTTTTAGTCGTAGATGCGGCTCAAGGCATTGAAGCTCAAACACTTGCTAATGTTTATTTAGCAATCGATAATGACTTAGAAATTGTACCAGTTATTAATAAAATAGATTTACCAAGTGCAGAACCAAAAAAGGTGATAGCTGAAATTGAAGATATCATAGGTATTCCAGCACAAGATGCCGTTTTAGCGTCAGCTAAAGAAGGTGTTGGTATTGATGAAATATTAGAAAGAATTGTGAAGGATATTCCTGCGCCACAGGGTGATGCAAATGCACCTTTACAAGCTCTAGTATTTGATTCAGTATTTGATCCTTATAAAGGTGTTATTCCTTCTATAAGAATTGTTAATGGAACTATAAAAAAAGGTGATGTCATTCAATTTATGGCTTCGAATGCAAAATATGAAGTGATTGAAGTTGGTGTGCATACGCCTAAAATTATTAAACGCGACATCTTAGGGCCTGGTGATGTTGGATATTTAACCGCATCTATTAAAGATATTAATACTGTACGTGTTGGTGATACTGTCACACATGCGAATAGAAAGGCTTCAGTTCCACTTCCTGGATATCGTAAAATGAACTCTGTAGTCTTTTGTGGGTTATACCCGATTGACTCGGATAAATATAATGATTTAAAAGACGCACTAGAAAAATTAAAGTTAAACGATGCATCACTACTGTATGAACCAGAGACATCACAAGCTTTAGGATTTGGATTTAGAACAGGATTCTTAGGATTACTTCATATGGAGATTATTCAAGAAAGAATCAGTAGAGAATTTGGAATTGAACTGATTGCAACTGCACCATCAGTTATCTATAAAGTATATTTAACAGATGGATCAATGATTACGATTGACAATCCATCGATGTTACCAGCTCCACAAGTTGTTGACCATATCGAAGAGCCTTATGTGAAAGCTACTGTGATGAGTCCAAAGGATTATGTCGGTGCTGTTATGGATATTTGTCAAAAGAAACGCGGAATCTTTGGAGATATGAAATATGTAGATGCAAACCGTGTCACAATCACATATGAACTACCATTATCTGAGATCGTTTATGATTTCTTTGATAAGTTAAAATCATCAACAAAAGGATATGCTTCATTTGACTATGAAATGTCAGGATATAAAGTATCAAAGCTACAAAAAATGGATATCTTACTTAATGGCGAAGTTGTCGATGCATTATCAACAATTGTGCATAGAGACTTTGCATATCAAAGAGGTAAAAACATCTGTGAACGCATGGTCGACTTAATTCCTAGACAAATGTTTGAAATTCCTGTTCAAGCATCATTGGGAAATAAAATTATCGCAAGAACTACCATTAAAGCGATGAGAAAAGACGTACTTGCTAAATGTTATGGTGGAGATATCAGTAGAAAGAAGAAACTTTTACAGAAACAAAAAGAAGGTAAAAAGAAGATGAAATCTATCGGTAGAGTAGATGTTCCTCAAGAAGCTTTTATGGCCATTTTATCTAATAGTGATGAGTAAAATCTCATCACTTTTATTTTTAATAACTGGCTATATAAGGTATAATATATATAGGAAGCGAGTGATTAAGTGAAAGGATTATATATCCATATTCCTTTTTGTGAATATATATGTCATTATTGTGATTTCGTAAAAAGAGTCCCTAAAAATAAAGAAATGATTGATGAATACTTAAAAGCATTAGTTAAAGAAATTCATCAATATGAAAAGCACTTTCATACGATTGAAACCATTTATATTGGTGGTGGAACACCAAGTATGCTTGATCCTGAGCAACTTGTTTTTTTACTCAGTCATTTAAAGGATATTCATCCAGTAGAATTTTCAATTGAAGTGAACCCTGAAAGTTATACGTATCAAAAGGGAGAAATCTTCAAAAAATATGGCGTTAATCGTGTAAGTTTAGGTGTACAAACATTTAATCAAGAACTGCTTCATTACTTGAATCGTGGTCATACAAATGATCAAGTTTTTAAAGTTGTAAATCATTTAAAACACATAGGTATAAACTTCATCAGTATTGATTTAATTTATGCAATCCCTAAACAAACATATGAGGACTTAAGATACGATTTAAAAATGATTAACGAATTAGATATCACACACGTTTCTTGTTACTCATTAATCCTAGAAGAAAAAACTTATTTTTATCATCAATACATTAGAGGTAATTTCAAACAAGTGGATGAAGATGTTGAAGCTACTATGTATAAAATGGTCATGGATGAACTTAAGAATCAAGGATTTGAACATTATGAGATATCAAATTTTGCGAAGCATGGTCATTATTCATTACATAATATGATATATTGGACACTTGGTGAATATATCGGCGTTGGTCTTGGAGCACATGGATTTATTGAAGGAAAAAGAACTTACAATGAACGTGCACTACCTAAATATATTGATCACTATATAAAAGAGGAAACTCTTCAAACTAAAGACATGATGATTCAAGATGAACTCATTTTTGGACTACGAAAAATCAAAGGTGTAGAGATAAGTGACATTGAAAAAAAATACGATATTAAACTGTTTGAACTGTATCCAAAGCTTCAAGAAAAAATAGATATAGGTTTAGTCGAAATTGAAAATGGTTATTTAAAACTTACTAATCAAGGATTGTTTTTAGGTAATCAAGTATTTATGGTGTTTATATGAAATATTTACTCAAGGATTATGAATATTATTTAAAAAAAGAAAAAGGATCTTCAAAAAACACGATCAGTGCGTATGCAAGAGACCTTGATCAATATCGCTTATTTTTAGAAAAATATCATCAAATTAAGAAACCTTCTCAAATTCAAAAGAAACACATTGAAGGTTTTCTAAAGAGTTTGGATAAAAGAGTATCTAGTAAAACTTTGGCTAGAAAACTAACTGCAATTAAAAGTTTCCATCATTTTTTAGCACTTGAAAAAGAAGTGGATATAGATATAACAAAAGATTTTTCTACACCAAAATCTAACAAAACATTGCCCAAAGTGTTATCTATTGATCAAGTTGTAAGCTTACTTGAAGAGGTTGATAAAGATACAAATTTAGGTCTTAGAAATAAAGCTTTATTAGAACTTATCTATGGGTCTGGGCTTAGAGTAAGTGAACTATTAGATATCGAAACTGAGGATATTCATTTGAATCAGAGTTACGTCATTGTACATGGAAAAGGATCAAAAGAACGTATGGTTCCAATATCTGATATGGCAAATATTGCACTTAGAAAATACATGGCTGATGCACGACCGAATCTTGTTAATGACAAGAGAAATACCTATGTTTTTTTGAACCAAAATGGACAAAGATTATCAAGACAAGGGTTCTTTAAAGTCTTAAAAAAACTTGCGTCTGATGCAGGTATAGATTCTGAATGTTCACCACATACACTAAGACATTCGTTTGCAACACACTTACTTGAAAATGGTATGGACTTACGAACATTACAAACTTTACTTGGGCATGAGGACATATCGACCACACAAATCTACACCCATATTAGTCAAAAAAGAATTAAAGAAATATATAAAAAAGCACATCCGCGTGCAAAGGAGGAATCATAATGTATAAAAGAATATTTTTGATAGTTTTAGACAGTCTAGGTATTGGAGAAGCTCCAGATGCAAAGGATTACAATGATGAAGGGGCACACACAATTGGACATATTGCTGAGCGTATGGATCTTAAAATCCCTAACATGGAAGCCTTAGGATATGGTAATATTGCACATATTAAAAATGTAAAATCAGTAGAAAAACCTAAAGCTTTTTACACCAAAATGCAGGAAGCATCATTAGGAAAAGACACGATGACAGGACATTGGGAAATGATGGGAATGTATATTACTAAACCTTTTCAAACGTTTACTGATACTGGATTTCCTAAAGAACTCATAGATGAACTAGAAGAGAAAACTGGTCGAAAAGTTGTTGGAAATATCTCAGCTTCAGGTACAGAAATCATAAAAGATCTCGGTGAGCATCATATGAAAACTGGTGATTTAATCGTCTATACTTCAGCAGATTCAGTGTTACAAATTGCTATGCATGAAGAAATTATTCCGATTGATGAGCAGTATAAAATCTGTGAAATTGCAAGAGAAATCACTATGAAACCTGAATGGAAAGTTGGACGTGTAATCGCAAGACCATTTTTAGGAACCAATAAAGATGACTTTAAACGTACACCAAATCGCCATGATTATGCTCTAAGACCACATGAGAAAACGGCTTTAAATTTCTTGAGTGAAGCAGGATTTGATGTGATAGCTCTTGGCAAAATCAATGACATTTTTGATGGATTTGGTATTACAGAATACAGCAAGACAAAGAGCAATGATGATGGCATGAGACAAATTACTGACGTTGCAGATAAAGATTTCGAAGGATTGTGTTTCTTAAATTTAGTTGATTTTGATGCACTTTATGGACATAGAAGAGACCCAATTGGATACGGAAAAGCAATCGAAGCATTCGATGAACAGCTGCCACTTTTAATGGAAAAACTTGGTGAGGATGACCTCTTGTTACTTACTGCAGATCATGGTAATGACCCTATACATCATGGTACTGATCACACGAGAGAATACGTTCCTTTATTAGCTTATTCTAAACGTTTTAAAGAAGGAAAAGAAATGCCGATATTTAAAACATTTGCTGATATTGGGTATACAATCAACGACAATTTTGGAACTGAAAAACCTAAGAATGGTGAGTCGTTTTTAAAATACTTGAGTAATAAATAATACTAATAAAATAGATAAAATCAAAAGGTCTAAGCAACAAAGCGTAGACCTTTTTTTGTATCTTAATCTATATGTATTTTATGATAAATTTTGTGTTTTAAGTAAAGTAATCCAAATGAAAAAAATGTAACTAAAGGACCCAATAATCCTATAGTAAATCCAATCAATCCCAATGTTTCACGCGGATAATTTTGGGGGTCTAAAAATGGATAAACATACCTAGCACTTTCGTAATTTGGAACAGTGACTTCGATTAAATCGCCGAAGAAAGGCTCGATGATTATGTAGACTAATCCCATAAAAATTAAAGGATAAATAAGTGCTATCCAAAACTTGTTAATTGGTATTTTGTAATTATAAAATAAGAAGTAAAATATGACATATAATGTTGGATTTATCGTGTGTAAAACATGATGCATAAAATTAATGTGATCCATGTAAGGTACTAATAATATATGAAACACAATTGCTGTTATAAGTATATTTACGAGAGTAATAAAGGCCAAGTAATTTACAAATTTATTGTCATGTTTTTTAAATAAAAAAAGAAGAAGTGTGATGGTTAAAAGTAAGTTTGATTGTGATGTGAAATATAGAAAAGTCACAAACAATGATGCACCAAAATGATCAAAAACTAGTGCTCTTTCTATCTCCAGACCGATGCCTAAAAGACCAAATAAAAGAACAAATAATGCATAAATTGTGATTAATTTTTGATGATGTATGAGCCTTTTCAAGAACAACCACTCCCTAAAAATAGTTCTCAATTTCATTCATTTTATGAGTAATACCGAGCGCTAACATCAGGCGAATTCTAGCTTTTTGTGCATTCAAATTATTAGTAAATATGACTCCTAACGTTCTTAGATGATGTCCTCCACCTTCGTATCCATAGTTATCGAGGACACGACCTTTGGGGCATCTAGATGTAAGAACAACTGGTATGTTATGCTCAATAGCTCTTTTGATACCTGGGACCATCATTGGAGGAACATTACCTCTACCTAATGCTTCAAGAACAATACCCTTAACTCCATTATCAATTAAGAAGTTTAGTATTTGTGAACTGGTTCCTGCAGCAGCTTGAATGATTTCAACCTCTTGAACTACATTTTCTGGATTAATGATTTTCCTAAAATCGGGAGCTTTTCTGGTATAGATGACATTTTCTTGCTCAACGATTCCAATGGGGCCAAACTCCAATGACTTAAAAGTATCAAGTGATAAAGTATGTGACTTAGTAACTTCAGACGCTGTATTGATCTCATCATTCAAACATACTAGTACACCCTTATCTCTCGAATCATCGTGAGCAGCAACTAGAATTGAAGATACCAAATTGCTTAGGCCATCAAAACCTAGTTCAGAAAATGATCTCATCGAACCTGTAAAAACCACTGGTTTAGAAGAACCTAAATAGAGGTCTAAGAAATATGCTGTTTCCTCTAATGTATCAGTTCCATGGGTGATAACGACACCATCATTCTCAGGGTCTTTTAGCATACGATTGGTTAACTTAGCTAACTCAAGCATGTCAGAAGGCGTCACTGATGGAGATGGTTTTAATGAGAACAAATGTGTTTTTAGAGTTACATGTTTGATCTCATTAGAGATGTTTTCTATCAGTTCGTTTTGATTATTAATGATCTGATTTTTATTGGTTAATTCATTGCGTTCCATTGATATTGTGCCACCTGTGAAGATGACAATTATTGTTTTTTTCTTCATATAATCACCATTTATATTGTATCACACTATGCATATAAACGTATCAGCAAATCGTTAGCTAATTTTACTCGTATTTCGAGGGTTTAAACAAAACATACAATCACAAGGGCAAAATAAGAAGGGTTAGCAGTTAACAACTTATCCACACTAATTCACTTATCCGCACAGTTGCAATCATATCTAATGGTTTACATAATATATATTATACGCACAAATATAAAATAGAAAACAATGCTTTAGAGTATTTTATCACTTTATATATAAGTGCATGACCATGATAAAAACAGTCATTTAACGCTTCTACCGCCGTTAAATATACTCATATATTATAATTGAATATGATATAAATATTCGAGAGTGCATTTTGAGTAACTTTAATTACTTCGGCTTTATGATTGTATGACTAAAGCTCTTAAATGACGATATAGCGTATTTTGATCATTTTTAGGGTATATTTGGAGAAGAGAAATTTTCACTTCTTACTTCTTCTACTAGGGTGCGTGTGTGATTATTTATGGTTGACTGTATCTAGAAATCTTTAGAGCAAATGTAGAGGTGTTTTACAATAAGCATTCAACGCATGTTAATTTTAGAGTAGATAAATTTTGACACTGACAGGGCAAGACACTTTTATATTCATATGCATTCTGAGCTGATCTAGATCAATATGTGTTCAGTTTGGTCATTCGAAACTGTTCATGTGTCATTCTGGTTTTTCTCTATTATTGTCCATCTGATATTTCAAGTACGATGTCATATGCTATGTAAATTCTTATGATAGCAACTTTTCATAATGTCTCTCAGTCATTATTAACCTTTATAAGTTTTTCACGAATCTCATATTTTTTATGTGCAAATAAGTTTCATGAATAATCTTATCTAATGTTGATCCTAAGATATACTTACCCTGATAAGTATTAACACACAAAGATTTCAAGACATACATTTACCTGCTTAATACTAGCTTCACAACTTTATCATTCGGTTGAATCGTTGGATTATGATTTGCATTTTGTGCTCCAGGTATAAATTTTTCACTTCAGTAAGATTTTCTAAAAAAGTTATTTTGTTTTAAAAATGTTTATATATACTAAACATACGTTTTTAGTCATAACTTTTCGTTAGATCCTATTCTTTTATTTAATCACCCATATGATTACTCAAATACTTCCCTTTTTTCTTTTGATAATTACTCTATGGCATTTCTTTGGATTATCATTAAATTGACAATATTTTTTTCTAGAATTCTTTATATCATAGCCTACTTTTTTCTTTACCAATCATCTAGACTTATCATTTTTTAAACTTGTCCTGTACAAGAATCCCAAAAAATAGGCGCTATATCACCACTTCATATTGCATCACAGTCAATAAACAATTTCTAAGCTTTGTCATATGATGTGCTACATTTGATTGATTCAGTTCTATTGTAGCCTTTAGTGGGTCATTTTAACATCTAAAACAGCTTCAAAATAATTACACGATTATTACCACAATTTTCTAAATCTACTGTTTATAACTGATTCTTCGACTACTGTTTTATTAATACTACATGATACATATAATTGATCAGTCACATCAATTATGATTTGATGTTTATTCAAATTTCTTGTAATGATATGAGCCAAAAAAACATCAACTTATATGATCATTGGAAATGTTTTATAAATCAAATATCACCTGATTTTCTTTGTTGCATATTACATATAAGTATATCTAAAATAATTTCTAAATTTTATTAATTTTTTTATAAGTGTCCATCAAATTCTGTCGTTATTTTTAAACCTTCCAAAATCATTTATAACGATCTATATTTTGTCTTTTACTTCTTTATTCTATGATCATTATGTATCATATATTCAAGTTCTCTTTAAACAAATTTCTATGAACTAATTATCAATGTTTCACGAGAAAAAAAGAATGAGTTTTACCTCATCCTTTATAGCCTATAAATTCTAAAATATCTTTAGTTAATTGGTCTGGAACATCAACTAGTGGTGAGTGTCCGCAATCTTCATAAACAATATATTTTGACTGTTCTTCCATAGCCTTTACATTGTCTTTAATCATGTACTCTGGTACAGTAATATCCTTAGTTCCCCAAGTATGTAACACAGGTGCTTTAACCTTTGAAATATTGTTCATACCAGCATTGTAAAAATTATGTTGATCTGACATATTTAGGTTTGCTAAGGCCCAGTCTGCATCAGGTAAATTTCTTTGTTTGAGAGACTCATTTATCCAAAGTTTATTGTTATCTTCAGATGGTTTATTTACTGTGTAAATCATCACATCAAAGATGTAACTTACAAAAGCAAAGTTATTCTCTTTCTGAGCTTTTAGAATGGGTAGGACTTGAACAGGATCGTTTGCCATTTCATCAGCTGAATGATAGACTTCTCCAACAAGTGGTTTTCCATCAGAACCTTTTTTGAATACAGGATAACCTTTATGAGTTGTTGAATTGATTAGTACTAAAGACTTAACAACTTCAGGGTGATGAGCCGCAAGTTCTAATGCAACACCTCCACCAAGTGACCATCCAACAACATCAAACTGTTCAATCTCTTTTGCTTGCATAAACATATAAATGTCTTCTGCAAAATCATTTAAACTACTGATACGTCTATAATACGTTGAATCACCAAAACCTCTTAAATCGGGTGCAATCACTTTGATGTTACTAGGTAATCTTTCTAAGAGTGGTGTGTAGTGAAGTGATGAAGAAAAGTTTCCATGAATCAGTAACAATACTTCATCACCTTGTCCTTGTTCAACATAATGGTAGACTTCACCATTTTTTAAAACAATACTTCTTTTTTCCATTTAAGAACCCTCCTATATATTATACTTAGATTGTTTAGCATTTATGAATCCTAAAACTAGTGAAACAAACACCATAGGTCTTTCGTACATGGAAGCATGACCAACACCAGGTAAGATCACAAGTTCAGAATCTTTAATCAATTCATGCAAGACTTTTTGATTACCAATTGGTGTTAAATAATCTTCATCAGCAGCAACAATTAATGTTGGTGATTCAATGACATGGAGTTTATCTCTTACATCAAAATGTTCAGCGCTATTGGTAAGTCTTTCCATTGCATCTAGAAAATCTGGATTAGAGAAAACTGGTAATAAGATTTGTTCTCTTTTTTTCATCCACTCTAATCTGCTTTCATAAAAGCTTGGAGAATAAATTGCTGGAATGGTTGCTTGATAATAAGTTTGACCATTTCTAGTTCTGCCTATCGAATTCCATTTATAACCGATTTCTGCAAGCCATGGTGAGGTGTAAGCTGTCGTGTTAAACAAAACCAGTCTATCGACTAAATTTGGGTGTTTTACAGCAAATGATAATGCAACTTCCCCACCATATGAAATACCAACGATACTAATCTTTTCTAACTTTAATTCTTTTAATAATGATTCAATCACTTGAACTTGAATATCTTGAGTATATATACTAGAAACTAATTTATCAGATTGACCTTGATCAATAAAATCTAAGCGAATAACCATGTTGTTTTCAGTGAAGGATTCCATGAAAGGTTCCCAACTTTTTGTTGACATCATGATACCATTTAAGATTAAAAATGGTTTACCAGTACCTGATACTTCATAATATACATTGCGGCCTTTATAATTTAAGATGCTCATATCAATTACCTGGAATGTATTGAAGTCTAATCGCTTCTTTTCTTAAATCATCTCTAAACTTAGGATGCGCAATACTAATCAATAGTTCAACACGTTCTTGTATAGATGTACCTCTTAAAGACACACAACCATATTCAGTTACAACATAGTCAACATCATTTCTAGATAAAGTCACTGCAGCACCTGGTTTTAAGAAAGGTACAATCTTAGATATTTCTTCTCTTTCGCCAGTCTCAGGATTTTTAACATTTGCAGTTGAATATAATGTAATAAAGCTCATACCACCTTTTGAGTTTTGAGCACCAACTGCAGTATCTGATTGTCCACCAGTACCACTAAATTGACGGTGTCCAATTGATTCAGATGCACATTGTCCTGTTAGATCAACTTCAATGGTTGTATTGATAGAGACTTGATGATCATTTAACCCTATTACTGCAGGATCATTTACGTAATTTCCATTTAAGATTTGAACACTTGGATTATCATCTATAAACTCGTATAATTCTTTAGTCCCTAAAGCGAAACATGCGACATGTTTATGTTTATGCGTATTTTTCTTAGATCCATTTGCTGCACCAGATTTAACTAAATGCATAAGACCTGTAGTAAACATTTCAGTGTGAATACCTAAATCTTTTTTATCTAATAAAGCATGAGCAACTGCATTTGGAATACCACCAATACCTAGTTGCAATGTAGATCCATCTTTAATTTTTTCAGCGATGAAATTTCCTATTTTAATATCTTTTTCATTTGGAACGGCATCAGGAAGTGTTGGAGCTTCATAATCTGCCTCTACAATGTAATCAATTTTTGATTCATGGATTTCTACATCTCCAAAAGTTCTTGGGAAATTAGGGTTTACTTCTAAGATAACGATATCCGCAAGCTCAATCGCTTCTTGTTCATAAACATTAGATAAAGATAATGATAAGAATCCATGCTTATCAGGTGGGGTTGCTGTTCCAACAAAAATGTTAGGTTTCGTATGTTCAAAACGTTTACGACCAGCTAAATGCAAATGATTAGGTATAAAACTAATATTTCCATTTTCATGTACTTTTCTTAAGGAAGCCCCATAAAACCAACTGTCAGTTGAAAATGAAGATTTATAAGTTGGATTTATAAAAAATTCGCCATTTTCAAATGGTAAACAATTTGTCACTTTGACCCCTTTAACTTGATCTGCAACTTCATGAAGTTTTTGAATAAATAATTTAGGTTCAGCTCCAGCCATACCAAGAACAACACTATCGTTGTCTTTAACAAGTTTAATGGCTTCATTTACTGTGATTTTTTTAGGTGTTTTCATCTTATGCCTTCTTTCTTTATATTTAGATGAGGGGAGAGTAAATACCCTCCCCATAACTAAATTATATGATTATTTTGCTTGAATGTCTTGAATCGTTTCGATATTTCTAACTTTTGCCCATTGAGGAGCTTCACCAGAATTATCTAATTGTAGTAATGCCATTGAAGCAATACCCCAACGTTTACCTTCTGTAAAGTCAACAACGCCACCCATAGGTACATTGATTTCTGCAGATTCCATAGCATCTATATAAGTTTCCCATGTTAATAAGCCATCATCAACACGGTTTAAACCTTCAACAAAGATTGATGCAGCGATATATCCAGCCATTGCAAATGCATTAGCAGCATAATCAGCATGTCCAGCAGCAGTCATATCTGTAGCGAATGCCCAGTATGCATCAGAGAAACCAGCTTGACCATTTGGATCTACGATGTCTAACCATGCGTTAGCATACATAGGGAATCCGTAATCAATTGTTGGATCTACTGAAGTCGCATCAGCATTAACATATGATGTAAATACAGGAACTTCTAATCCAGCACTATTTAACGCACCAACAGCAGCCTTGAAAGGAGCTTGGTTAGATGCAACGATTACAGCAGATACACCTTCTGTTTGTAAATCTAATACAGCAGCAGCTAGTGCAGCAGTATCAGCAACTGAGAATGATCTGTAAATGAAATCATCTTCTCTACCTTCTGTAGCAGCTTGTACTTCGATACCAGCTTTAATTGAAACACCGTCATCAGTCGTTGTATGTAATACACCAACTTTAGCATCAGCAGCTAATTGAGCATCTCCATTAGCACCAAATAATGCTTCATTTAATGCTCTTGCAGTCATCATTCTACCATCAGTCTTATAAATTGGTTGAACTGCCATGACTGGATTTGATAATCCATCTTCTTTTTCAAAATATAATGCATTGATACCTGTTGCAGCATATACCATAGGAACACCAGTTTCTTGGATATAACCTAATGTAGCACCAACAGTTGGAGTACCAAAGTGACCAACAAGTGCGAAGATGTTATCTTCTTCAACTAATTGTTTTGTATAGTTTAGACCAGCTGTTGCATCAAAGCCATCATCGTAAGTCACAAATTCAATTGTACGACCTGCAACACCACCAGCTTCGTTAATCTTATGGAAATAAGCTTCAATACCTGCATTAAATGGAACACCAACAAATGATAATGCTCCAGAAGCAACTGCCGTATTACCAACTTTGATTGTTGTTTCTGTTACACCTTGAACAATAACTTCTCTAACTTTATAAGAGAAAGTTGCTGTTTTTTCTTCGAAAGTAACTGTGATTACGCCATCAAGTTTAACAGCTTCTGATGTGAAACCAGTTAATGTATAACCTGTAACTTCTTCACGATCACCATTTTCATATAAAGCTTCGATCACTAAACCAGCATCATCAAATGATTCACCGATTGCATATTGTTGTGTCGTTGGTAAACTCTTAACACTAATTGATCTTAAAACTCTTTCAGCGTTTGGATCAAAAACATTTACTGTGAAAGTAACTGTTTTGCCTTCATAAGTAACTGTAATTGTTTGTTCTGAAGCAGTTGCGTTATCAAAGCCACTAACTGTTAAGTCAGCTACTGCTAATTCAACTTCTGTTTCATCAGAATAAACAGCTTTAACTGCTAATCCAGCTAAATCAAGTTCTTCACCTAAATTGTACTCTACCTTTGTTGGTTCTGCAGTAATGACAATACTTTCTAATTCTTTGTCTGTATTTGTATCATCAACACATGCAATTAAACCGAATAAAGAGAATACTGCAACGAATAATAAAACTAATTTTTTCATTTTTTTCTCCTTTTGTCGCTTATTTGCGTCATTATATATTTCTGCTTTTCGCAGTTATAACTATTTTTTAGATCCTAAGTAAGCATTAATGAGTTCATCATCATTTAGTAATGCTTCTCCGGTTCCTTCTTTCTTAACTTTTCCAAGTTCTAATAAGTATGCATAGTCAGCAATTTTTAATGTTTGATATGCATTTTGTTCAACGATGAGGATGGTTGTTCCTCTTTTTTTAATCGTCTCAATAATTTTAAAAATATCTCTTACAATAAGTGGTGCTAATCCTAAAGATGGTTCATCAAGAAGTAAGAGTTTTGGATTTCCCATTAATGCTCTACCAATGGCCAACATTTGTTGTTCACCACCTGATAGAGTCGATGCTTGTTGTTTTTTTCTTTCTTCTAGAATTGGAAAATATCCATAAACTTCTTTCAAAAGATTGTTTGTTTGTTCTTTAACAGTAATCTTCGTTTTAACTTCTATGCCATTATCAATCGTTGTTTTAATAATAGGTTTTAATGCATAAGCACCAACTTTTAAGTTTTCTTCAACAGTTAGACCATATAAGATGAGTCGTCCTTCAGGTGATTGTAAAATGCCTTTTTGAGCAATCTTATGAGGATCTAGGTTTGTGATATCTTCATCTTTGAATGTAACAGATCCTGATGAGATTTTTGTGACACCAGACAAACTTCTAATTAAAGATGATTTACCAGCCCCATTAGCTCCTAAGATGGCTACAATCTTTCCTTCTTCAACATTTAAGTTCACACCTTTAACAGCTCGAATGATACCATAATCAATGGTTAAATCTTTGATTTTTAATATATCCATATCATTCGCCTCCTAAATATGCTTCTTTAACCACTGGATGGTTTTGAATATCTTCAGGTGTACCAATCGCAAGTTTTTTTCCAAAACTAATTGCACAGATGGTATCACATATACTCATAACTAATCCCATATCATGTTCGACTAAGAAAATGGTTGTGTCATAATCTTTTTGAATCTTTTTAATGGTTTTAGCTAAGGCTTCTGTTTCAGCATCGTTAAGACCTGCTGCTGGTTCATCTAAGATGATCAGTGAAGGGTTTGTCATTAGTGTTCTAGCAAGTTCTATTTTCTTTAAGATACCATATGGAAGTCCTAATGGATAGAAATCTTTATAAACATATAGATCTAAGTCTTTTAATATTTTTTCTGCTCTCATCTTTAAAATCTTTTCTTCTCTCTTAAAACTTAATGTTTGAAAAGAATGATTAAAGAATTTTGAACGGTATAAACTGTGAGCACCAACAAGCATATTATCTAGGATTGATAACTCCCAAATAAGTTCAACATTTTGGAATGTTCTTACAATACCTTGTTTGATGACATCGTGAACCTTGTAGTCTAATAGTGAAATGATGTCATGTTCTCTATTTTTAAAGATGATTTTTCCTTCTGTTGGTTTATAAAACTGAGTAATACAGTTAAATACTGTTGTTTTACCTGCACCATTAGGTCCAATAAGACCGAAGATTTCACCTTTTTTAACATCGAAAGACAATTTATCGACTGCTTTGAGTCCACCAAAGTTCATGGTTAGATTTTCAACTTCTAATAGTTTATCGTCGAATTGATCTACTGCATTGATATTTTTCTCATTTAACTTTTGTATAATTGGTTTTAACTGAGCTCGTTTTTCTGACAATTGTTTTTCTTTATGTTCAATTTTGTGATTAATTAAAGTCTGTCTTTGAGCAATCATTTCATCATGTTTTTGTTTTAAGTTGTTTTCAAATGCTTTGATGCTATCTAAAGCTTCTTTCTCACTTGATTTAAAGATCTGCTCATTTGCCTTAATTTGCTCTTTAGAGTAGTTTCTTGCACTATATGGAGCAAGTATTTCTGTCTTTTTTTCTTCAAGCTCTTGTTCCAAAGTTTTTAATCTGTTTTCTACTTCTGTTTCGATACGTTTCATCTCATCAGATTGGTTCTTAAGTTTTTCAAGATCTCTAACCTTTTTAGCAATGACAGCTCTTTTTTTAAGTTGATATGACTTTTCAATTTTTTCAATCTTATCTTCTGTATGATATTTGACATAATCATCATTAGACAATTGTTCGATTTCTTTTTCTAATAAATCTCTTCGGTAGTTTTCTTTATACTTGTCAAGTTGCTTTTGATACGATTTATTTAATTTGTCTTTGTATAATTCTATATCCGCTTGAAGTAATTCAATTTGATAAGCCAATTTTGCTATTTGTTTTTCAAGGAGTGTCTTTGTTAGACTTTTAAATGTCTTTGCCATAACGATACTCCTTCCATCTAGTATTTAATTGATTAAACCATTTAACTGCTAAGTTTTTAATATCAGTAAACAATTTGATAACCCCGCCAGGATAAAACATTACCACTACGATGATCAGTGCTCCAGAGAACATCAAGTGTGCATTTTTATATGTTTGGAAGAAAGCAAATCTTACAAGGACTAAATCTTTTAAACCAAAGATAATGAATGTTCCAACTAATACACCCCAAATGTTTTTAGTTCCACCAATAACAACGGCTGCTAATACGTTTAGTGATAAATCAATACCCCAACTTGTTGGGTAAGCAGTCAGCGATCTAACCATATTAAGCATCCCACCTGTGACAGCGAACAATGTTGCGAGTAAGAAAGCTGATAATCGATATTTTAACAAACTGATACCCATAGCTTGTGCAGCTGATGTCGAATTTTTGATTGATAAGAATGCACGTCCTGTAGGGCTTTTAATGATATTGATTGTCCAAAGCATGAGAATCACCATGAAAATGACAATGACATAATAAACCGGATTATAAATTAATGTGTTTGAACTAAAAATACCGAAAAAATCCATACCTGCTTGTAAGTTCATCCCATTTGCTCCACCAGTAAATGGTGAATTTTCAAAAAACTTCTTTAATATTTCTGATAAACCTAAAGTGACAATTGCAAGATACATCCCTTCAATTCTAAGTGAGATAAATCCAACGATTGCGCCAAGGATAAGCGATAATATCAATCCAATGATAAATGCGATTTCTGATGCAATACCAGCAGTTTGGAATAAATAACCGATTAAATAAGCGCCAAGTCCCATAAATCCTGCAGTTCCTAATGATGCTAAACCTGCATAACCTAATAGAATCATAAACCCTAGGGCAACAATATATCTGGTTAGTACTGGAGATAAGAAGTTTAAAACTGAAGGTCTAATCAGTCCTGTTGAACCAATGACTTGTAATAAAACCAATAAACCACCAAGTAATATAATTGGAAAATATGGATGTTTGGTGTAAGTATTAAAACGTGACATGAATGCATGTTTCTGTGTTTTCTTTTCGTATGTTAGTTTCATGATTACACCTTCTTCGCAATCTTCTTGCCGAACAATCCAATAGGCTTAATTAAGATGATAATGAGGATGATGATATAAACAACAACCTTATAATAAACACCTAAGTTTTCTCCACCTATTTGTAATTGTGGCATGATATAATATGAGATTTGGTTTAAAACAGGAATGATGATTGCGCCAACAACTGGACCAAAGAATGTTGAAAACCCGCCTAAAATTGAAGCTAAGAATCCATTGACTTGCATTTCAGTCATAAACGCAACATTAATTGTAATATTGTAAGATGCATAAATGATAGCACCGAGTGAACCTAATGCACCTGCTATACCCCAACTCATTGCTGTAATAAATTTTGTATTAACACCCATCATGCCAGCAACACGTTCATTTGCTGCAGTTGAGCGCACACCTAATCCCCATTTTGTATACTTCAACATGACAAATACTGTAGAAATCACAACAGTTGTTAGAGTGATTGCATAAATATAATTCTTTTGAATCACAATATTTTTACCCATTGATGTTTCTATTACAAAGGTACCATCAAACAAGAATGGTATCGTTGGCATGTTTAATTCTGCCTTAAAGAATAGTGTAGGCAGTAATCCCATAACGAATAATACAATACCCATGGTAATCATTTGCTTGGTCAAGGCATTACTGAATTTAGATTTCCTAATCAGTATGGTATCAATAAATATACCAAATAAGAATGCTACAATAATCCCTGATAAGAAAGCAATCAGTGTTAAGAAAACTGTGCTTGCTTCTGGGAATTCTAAGATCAAATAACGATTATATAGTATGGTAACGATATAGGCTCCCGAAGCTGCAATCATCCCTTGCGCAAAGTTTGTTGTAAATGATGTTCTAAAAATTAGAACAATCGCTAATGTGACGAGCGCTAATGGTGCTGCATCAGCTAGTGCTAATATGAGTCTGTTTATAATATCAACTGCCATAACTGATCGTTACCCCCATCTTATGATATTCGCTGCCCATACATATCCAATACCAGCGGCTAACATGCAGACGACTGTGCCATCTTTAACCTGTCCAGTTTGAAGTGCTAGGTGCAGTGATAATATTTGATCGATTTGGCCAATGTGACCATAATCTTCTAAATAAATGGATTGGTTCTCTTTAAGTCCTAGTTCATTGAGCATAAACTCATGACCTGAACGTTTGATATGTAAAATATCAAGATAACCAATATCATTTCTTGTTAAATTTGATTTTCTCAAAGACTCATCGATACATGTAATCCAATTTGGCATGGATACTTCGTTAAGTCTTTCTTTCATTTTTTTAGGATCCATTAATCTTAATGATTTCTTGGCTTCTTCAACGTTATCTTTGGTAATTGGATTGCATACGCCCCCAATTTCGACCCCAGCTGTTCTTGATAAAGATCCATCTGCAATCATATGTGATCCTAATAATATGTTTTTATTGTGGTTTTTCTTTAAAATGATTGCGCCTCCACCAGCACCTAAGTTATACATCATTGACATATCTTTATCAGTATAGTCCACAAAATCGCCATTACGGTATCCACCGACGACCATGATGATGTTAATTTCATCATCTGCAACGAGCATGTCTTTCGCCATTTTCATTGCAGAAACGGTTGTACAGCAACGGTTTTGTACATCTATACCCCAAGCATTGGTTGCACCAATTCTGTCTTGTATGTATAATGCAGAAGTTGTTAATGGATATTCTTTCCATTCTTCTGTAACACTTAAGATTACATCGATATCTTTTGGATTAACACCAGTGTTTTTAAGTGCGTCAAGTGCGGCAAGTGCTCCCATTTCTTGAGTACCATCTTTTGGCATCTCTTGTGGTATCGTTTTTTGTCTAATGCCTAGTTTTTCGATAACTGCTTCTTCAGACCAAACACCTTGTGTCTTTTCTGAAACTTCTTTTGCAGTCATCCTTCCTTCTGGCAAATAAATCCCAGTACCAACGATGCCTACGTGTACTTTTTCCATAGTAGGAACCTAACCTTTCTTATATAAGTGTGATAATTATAATCTCATACCACCGTTAACACTTAGTGTTTGACCTGTGACATAAGATGCTTCTTCTGATGCTAAGAATAAAGCTGCATTTGCAATTTCTTGTGGTTGACCTAAACGTTTTAACATAGTCATTGCAGCAAATTTATCAAGTAAATCTTGAGGAACTGTTTTTAAGATATCTGTCATGATATATCCTGGAGCAATCGCATTAACTCTAACATTTTGACCTTTTCTAGCAAATTCTTTTGCCCAAGTCATTGTTAATCCTAAAACACCTGCTTTAGTAGCTGCATAATTTGCTTGTCCAATGTTTCCATATAAACCAACAACAGATGATATATTGATAATTGAACCATAATTATTTTCAGTCATGTGTGGTCCAATAAGTCTTGTTAAGTTAAAGACACCTTTTAAGTTTACATTGATGACTGCATCCCACATATCATCAGTCATTTTGTGTGTCATTGCATCTTTTGTAATACCAGCATTATTGACTAAAATATCAATTTTACCGAATTTTTCAACGATTTCATTGAAAAACACTTGAATACCTTCAACATCTGTAACATTCAATCTATAAAAGTGAACATTTTTCGCTTCATAAGTCATTTCACCTATATCAGCTGCAATAACAGTTGCACCTTCTTTAGCAAATGTTTCAGAAATTGCTTGACCCAATCCTTTTGCGCCACCTGTAACTACGGCAACTCTTCCATCTAATCTTCCCATGATATTCTCCTTATTTTACTTTTTTAAAGATCACTGCAGTTCCCATACCGCCACCGATACATAAACTTGCAAGACCTACATTTTTATTTTCTTGTTTTAACATTTCATGAAGCAATGTAACAATAATTCTATTACCGCTTGCTCCAACTGGATGTCCAAGTGCGATTGCACCACCATTTACGTTTGTTTTTTCTAAAATGTCTTCTTTAGAAACACCAAAAGCCTCAGTTAACTCTCTAATCACTCCTAGCGATTGAGCTGCAAAAGCTTCATTTAGTTCCAATAGCTCTAAATCGTTAAATGATAAATTAGCAGTTTTTAATGCTTGTTTGATTGCAGGAGTAGGTCCTAAACCCATGATAGATGGATCAACACCACCTTGACCAATGCCTACAAGTTCAAATAATGGAGTTAAGTTATATTTTTTAACTGCTTCATCACTTGCAAGTAATAAGAAACTTGCGCCATCATTAATACCTGATGATGAACCAGCAGTTACTGAACCATCTTTTTTAAATGCAGGTCTTAATTGTGAGAGTTTCTCATATGAAGTACCTCTATTGATGTACTCGTCTTTATCAAAGACAACTTCACCTTTTCTTGTTTTAATCGTAATTGGTACAATTTCATCTTTAAATTTACCAGCATCATCAGCCGTTCTAGCACGTAACTGAGAGTTCCAAGCAAATTGGTCTTGTTCTTCTCTTGTTAATCCGAACTTTTCAACGATATTTTCTGCTGTAATACCCATATGATACCCTTCAAAAGCATCAGTAAGAGCGTCATAAAGCATGTGATCTCTTAATGGTTGTTCCCCCATTTTAAGACCAGTTCTTACTTTGCCTGGTACTAAATATGGAGTGTTTGTCATAGATTCAGCTCCACCAGCAACAACAACATCATGAAAGCCTAACATAATATTTGCATAAGCATTCATAACAGTCTTCATACCACTACCACATACCATATTTACACCATATGCAGGTACAGTTGAAGGAATTCCAGATTTAATTGAAATCTGTCTAGCTACACCTTGACCAAGTCCAGCAGGTAATATATTGCCTACCAATACTTCATCAATCTTTGAAGGATCAATCTTTGTTTCTTCGAGTAGTGCACGTAACACTTGTGAACCAAAGTCTGCTGGATGTACATCTGATAATGACCCCATGAATGAACCGATTGGACTACGTTTTGCGCCTACCACATAAACTTTTCTCATTTTAATTCTCCTATTCTTAAAAGCGTTTACAATTTTTTCCTAAAAATATATGACATAGTACAAAAAGCGCAAAAAAGGCTTTTGTTATGTCGTTATTTGTTTAAATTGTGTAGTTTCTTACTATGAATATATATTCATAATACGATTTCATATTATCATAGGTTATATCTTTTGTCAATCAATTACATATATATTGTTCGTAAAAAATAAAAACGGTTACAAAAAAAGGCAATAAATGCCTTATTGATGTTGATGCTGATTTGATAACTCTGCTTTTAAAATAGGAAGCACTTGATTTGCATCTGCAATAATCGAGATATCTGCGATATCAAAAATGAGTGCATCGGGATCTGTATTAATGGCTATTATGAGTTCGGACTTATCCATACCACTTACATGTTGTATCGCTCCGCTAATCCCAGAAGCTAAATAAACAGATGGTCTAACAGTTGTTCCTGTCTGACCAACAAGTCTATCCTTTGGTTCAATAGCCTGATCAACGATTGCTCTTGATGCTGCTAGTTCTCCACCGACAAGCTGTGCAATCTCTTTAAGTGTTGAAAAACTTTTTTGAACACCTCTACCACCAGCTACAATTAATTTTGCTTTTGTTAAGTCTGTATGAGATTTTTCGGTTTTTTCAACATTAAGTATTTGAACAGAAGGTTTAACATCTATTTTTTGATTGAAATAGATGAGTTCAGTTTGGTGATGATCATATGTTTCTACCGGAAAGACACCTGGTCTAATGGTTGCCATTTGTGGCTTGGTTTTTGGACATATGATCGTTGCAAACAAGTTTCCACCAAGTGCAGGTCTTGTTGCTAATAATCTTAATTCATCATTTTCTGTTTCAAATGCTAATAGAGTTGCGTCTGCAGTAAGACCAGTATGAAGTCTTGCAGACAGTCTTGGTCCAAGATCTCTACCGATGAGAGTAGAGCCTAATAATAAACAATCAAAGTGATATGTTTTCACAATGCTTTCTAAAGCTTTTGTATACACGTTAGTGTCATAATTTTTAAACAGTTCATGTTGATATATGATGATTTGATCCGCACCTGCTTTTGATATGTCATTAATTTCTTCATCATCGATTTCATGTGTTAAATATAAAGCAATAACTTTATGATTATTTTGTAACAAACGTTTTGATTCAGAAATGAGTTCTAGACCAACATTACAGATACTTTGATTTCTTTTTTCGATAAAAATTGCTGTCGTACTCATTTTGTTACCTCCATGTATGGATAAATCAGTTTTAAGATGCGTTTTGCAGCTACAGTTGGCTCTAAAACTTCTTTTTCTGATTTCTTTGTTATCGGTTTTGTAAAAGTTGCTTTTACTCGTGTTGGTGATCCTTTTAATCCGATGTACTCAGGATTTAACTCTAAATCCGAAGATGTAATCAGTTGAATTGGTTTTTCTGAGGTTTCCCAAATTTTAAAGGCACTCATTAATCTTGGTTGATTCATTGTTCTTACTGTTGTAATTAAGCAAGGTAGTTTTGTCATGAGTGTATGCACTTCATCTTCAAAAGCCTTTTTAACAGTAATACTTTCTAGATTAACATCTAAAATCTCTTTTATGTGTGTGATTTGAGGTATATCTAAAAATTCTGCAACTTGTGGTCCAACTTGCGCCGTATCTCCATCAATCGCTTGATAGCCTGCAATAATGAGATCATAGTCTAATGATTTCAAAAATGACGATAGTATATATGATGTTGCCCATGTATCTGAACCAGCAAATTTTCGATCTGATAATAGATAAGCCTCATCGACACCCCTAGCATATAGAGCTTTGATCATTGATTTTGCATGTTCAGGTCCCATTGTTACAGTAATTACCTTACCTCCATAAATTTCTTTAAGCTTTAAAGCTTCTTCAACACCAGCTAAATCATCAGGGTTAATTATGTTTTTTACGCCTGTTCTAATCAATGTATGTGTTTCTTTATCGATTTTAATTTCAGTTGTATCAGGCACTTGTTTTACTAAAACAACGATATTCATGATTTCAACACCTTTCCTGCGATGACCATACGTTGAACTTCTGATGTACCTTCATATATTTCAGTGATCTTCGCATCTCTTAAGTATCTTTCTACTTCGTAATCTCTAATATAGCCATATCCCCCCATCAGTTGTATAGCATCATCAGCAATTTCTACAGCAATTCTTGAAGCGTAAAGTTTTACCATGGCTGCTGAAAAAGAATAATCGAGATTGTTTTCTACATCAGAAACTGCTTTATCTAATAGACATCTAGCTGCCTCAATTTTTGTTTTCATGTCAGCAATTTTAAACTGTGTATGTTGGAAATCAGCTATCGATTTACCAAACTGTTTTCTGGTTTTAACATATGCAACAGCACGTTCAAAAGCGCCTTCAGCTATACCCAAAGCTTGTGCAGCAATCCCGATACGACCACCATTAAGGGTCTTCATCGCGATTTTAAAACCTTCGCCTTCTTTACCAAGTAGGTTTTCTTTTGGCACTTTTACTTTATCGAATATAAGTTCACAAGTTGAAGATCCTCTAATCCCCATTTTCTTCTCTTTTGGACCGACTGAAAATCCAACCATATCTTTTTCTATAATAAATGCAGAAATACCTTTTAGACCCAATTCAGGTTTTGTCATCGCAAAGATAACATATATATCTGCATATCCAGCATTCGTGATAAATATTTTAGATCCAGTAATTTCATAGTATTCACCACGATCTATAGCTTTTGTTTGCTGTTTGGACGCATCTGTTCCTGCACCAGATTCAGTAAGACCAAAAGCACCTAAATATGTACCATCATTAAGTTTAGTTAGATACTTTTGTTTTTGTTCTTCAGTTCCAAATTGATAAATTGGAGAGCTACATAAACTTGTATGTGCAGATATAATCACACCAGTTGTTGCACAGTCTTTAGATAATACTCTCACTGTGTCAATATAAGCTTTATAAGGCGCACCAACACCTTTATAAACATTTGGATAAGGTAACCCTAACAAACCAAGTTTCCCTAACTCTTTAACAGTTTGAGTAGGAAATACTTCTTCTTCATCAACAGTTTTCGCATATGGCTTTACATAAGTTTCACTAAATTCATCAAGTAGTTCAAAAAGTAATTGTTCGTTCATCTTGGAGGCATAACGAGTGCTTGTCCAGTAACAACAATATCACCATTTTGATTGGTTGCTGTTGTTTTTAGAACAACTCGGTTTTTACTTTCTAAAATTTCAATGACCTCAACTGTTGCAGTAATTGTGTCATTTAGATAAACAGGTTTGATGAATTTAGATTCTTGTGATAAATAGATCGTACCTACACCAGGCAACGATGTGCCTAAAACTGTTGAAAATAGTGCAGATACTAATCCTCCGTGACATATGCGATTTTTAAACATAGATGCTTTCGCATAGACATCATTCATGTGTACAGGGTTCATATCTCCTGTGACACCAGCAAATAAAACAACATCTGCTTCAGTGATTGTCTTACTAAAAGACGAAGACTCACCTAAACAGATGTCCTTGATTGTTTTAGCAATCATTTGACATCCTTCTTTCTTTATGTATTTTTTAATATGAATAAACGTTCATGTTATCTTTATAATAAATCTAAAACGAGGATTTGTCAAGATGATAAAAAAATTTTGATTGTTTTTTTTATTTTTTTACGTTACACTATGTATAGAAGATTAAATTTTAAGTTAAGATCAAGAATATAATCTTTTTCTATATGCTTATGATTAAAAAATGTCGTATACTATAAATCACCATGGGCTCAATTTAAAACTTGAAACGAAGGAGTAAAGATTACTGTTGAATATATCAGTATCATCTTATAAAATCATATGAATCAACAAAATTATAGACTTCCAAAGCGTAGTGACGGTCAAAAAACGTTTGATCAAATTATAGATACAGCAAAAAAACTTTTTTCAAAAAATGGGTATTTAGCTACATCAGTCAATGAAATCATTGAAAAAAGTGGGATTGCTACAGGTACTTTTTATATTTATTTTGATGATAAGTTCGCTTTATATTCTTACATATTAGCAAAATATCGCAAACTGATTCGCAAAACGATTAGTGAAGCAATCAAAGATGTGCATACGAGATATGAAAAAGAAAGATTAGGACTTCGGGCGTTTTTAAAATTTGCTTGGGAGGATCCTTTGGCATATCGTATTATATGGGAATCTATGTTTGTAGATCAAAAACTTTTTAAAGAATACTATCAGACCTTTAGCGTGGACTATCAAAGACAACTCAAACGTTCTGTAGATAGTCATGAAGTCAATGACGATGTTGATTTAGAGACATTATCATATATATTGATGGGGATTTCTAATTTCGTTGGGTTACAAGTGCTATTTAGAGATACTTTGACAGATAAAGATTTAGACAGAATATGCGATGAAGTGATGAAAGTTTTAAATCATGGTATGTTTAAATAAGTGAATCTCAATTTATAGATGTTAGTTATTAAGCAAATAGCTAGCATCTTTTTTTGTTACAAGCTGTAAGATTTATTGTAATCAAGACAAGAGTAATCAAATACATTAAGCTTATGATATGAAAATTTCGAATATATTATCGTATCTATTTACTTTCTATGAATAAGTGCTATAATATGCTCACGATATCTATATTTTTGGAGGTGTTTGCAATGAAAAAAGAACAAAAACTAATTTTTATCGTTATTGGCATATCTGGAACAATCGTCCTTTTTCTTACCTTTATTATGCTATTCATGGGTGATCAACTAGAGGTTCTTTTTAATGTTATTGGTATAAGAATAGCTGCGATTTTCATTGCATTTGCAACCTTCTTATCCAGTATGCTTTTTAGCTTACTTATTCTCATGCATAACAAAACAACTGTAAAAATAAATGATGATACAAACAAACGTGCAGAATTATTTAGAGAACTGCAATTTGCATCTTCTAATTACTCGATTATTGATTTTATCGATCGTATGTTAATCTATCCTGAATCTGAAAGATATATTGAAAAGTTTATAACACAAAAAAGCACAATGTTTCATATGCTAGAAAAAGGGTTAGATAAACAAGATGTACTTGAATTTCCAGAAAACTATCAATTTTTAACTATTCGTATTCCATTTAGAGTCATTGAAGGGAAAATCGTATCAACCATAACATTTGATAAACTAAGATTTGAAAGAGATGGTGTTGATTATGAGTTTTATCCACCTGATTATGAATCAGAAAGTAGAGCATTTTTACTTTATAACGAACGTACTAAGAGAAATAACACGATTATTAACTTAATCATGTCTAAGGATAGTAAATTTTATCATTTCAATGAAGTAAATCAATTTACAAAAATCAAAATTTATGTCAATATTATGAGTCTATTAGGTGTTAAGGTAAAGGGTAATAGCGAGCTTTACTTTACCAATCCTGAGCAAATCGAGGGTGACAATAGTAATACTTATGCCATCCATTCTTCAAATTTTTTGATTACAGAACAGCCTAAAATTATAAAATCATAGTATTCTTAATAGTTAAACAGGATTAATAGATAGTAAAAGCCCAATTCAATCATGAACTGGGCTAATTTTATATATGTTTATATTTAGTAAACTGGTGTTACTGTGATTTTTGATCCATCACACGGGATATCCAGTCTACAGTTAAGCTTGTTATCTATCCCTTGACCAAGCTCAAATTTAAAGAAATCAATTATTTCAATATTGTGTTTTGAAATATATTCCTTGACAGTCATTGTTTGATCTTTTATCCATGGTTGGCTTAACAAAGATTTTTGTGCTAACATATGATTGAAATCATCTTCATTTATTGATCCATGTTGCTTCTCATACATAAATCTTTCATAATTTATTGTATCATCGTCTATGAACTCTAAATCCAGATATTCAGCGTTCATTGCAGCCACTTGCATCGCCAGTTTATTCGCAATCTCATTTTCATTTTTGTTTAGTATAACTAAAGTTACAAGTTTTCCTTGCATATGTGTATATGTGCCAAACCCTTGACTTTTATCTTTGCTAACCCGATAAAATCTTCTTAAATATGCGTTTTCGCTGATAATTCCACTTGTGCGTTTGATGATATCTTCTATTGTTTTGCCATCAATGGTTTCTTTTAATGCTGCTTTGGCATTTGTTACATCGGAATTTATTAAATGTTGTCCAATCATGTCTACCATGCTTGTGAAGTGTTCATTTTTTGTAACAAAATCAGTTTCTGCGTTAACTTCAAACAAAATCGCTTCGTTATCTTTTACAACTATATGACACATACCCTTAGATGCTACTCTGGTGTTTGCATCTTTTTTCTTTGTATGATCTAAGATATGTTTTAAAGCATCTTCATAGTTATCATTGTACTGATTAAGTGCTTCTCTACATTCAAGCATACCAGCACCTGTTTGTTCCCTAAGTTTTTTTAATAGTTTTATATCCATGTTATCCCTCAACTTTCCAGTTTATTATACAACATATATTTAAATAAATATTAAAATATGCAAATTATTTAACAAAAAAAGGCACATGGCCTTTATTCGTTAAACAATGAGAGTTGCTCCATAATGTTTTTCTTGTTGCCTTTAATAATGCGTTGCCATTTAGAACCTCTACCTCGACCAAGAGGTCTGATTTTGTTTTCATCTTTTAGTCGTTTAAGTGTACGGTCTATTGTTGCGTCACTCACATTTGGATGTCTTTTTCTTAAATCTTCTTTTGTAAATACTTCTTGAAGCTTTAATATACTATTTTCTATGTTATCTGATTTGTTTAGATTCTTCTCGAACTCATACTCATGAGCCATTTGATCTACTTCTTCGTATGCTTCAATCAATAAATTAACAAGCAATCTGTTAAGCATATCGGTTTGTGCAAATCCACTAGACCAATAATAATTTGCTGTGATTAATCCTGAGTGCCAAGTTTCTTTAACTTTCAAAAAGTATTTAAAGAAGCTTACATACTTAAATACATTAAAATGTTTGAGTAAAATCGCATATAAGACGATCATTCCAACAATATCATTATGTAGATTATAAATATTCATATTCATAAAATCGACATAAAAGTTTGATATCAACTGTGTAAGTTCATGTTTCTTTGATTTTAAGCTCTTTTCGAACAAAGATAATAAGTGCTCTAAATCTTCTCTTTTAGAAATTTTCTTAGTCTTTAACATGCCATCTTCAGCTTTATCATAGGTGTTAAATTGAATATGATCATATTCTTTAGACAATAACTTAGCTAGGTTGTTAATCTCGTTGACTAGAAGTTCAAATTGTTCAGGGTTTGATTGTAGTTGCTGAAGTGCAACCTTTATATTTGCCAAACAATGCTCATCTTTGGTACGAGGAACCATTTTCTTTTTAGCAAATAACTTAATCCTAGGCTCAGTCATGTTAAGTTCTAAATATGATGCAATCGATATTAAGTTTGTTTCCATTGTGTTTTTTTCGAATGCACTTAAGTCACGATTAAAAAGCTCATCATAGTAAAATGACTTGCCTTTTGATTCATATAAGGATAGTAAAAGTAACATGACTTCATTTGTGATCTGTATGCGGTCTATATTTGCTAATGCTTTCATGGTTAATCCTTTCTAGTGATTAAAACTGCTTCCTCCAATAAACTCTCTTAAAAGAGAATTACAAGGGACCAGTTCATCTTCAATGTCCATAAAATATTTTAAGAATTTCAGTAGTCTATTTGCGGTAATAAAGTGTTTATTATCTTTAGGTATCGCTCTAAGTTGAGCTACAGCGTGTTTCTTTAATACTGCTAACTCATACGTTAGTTCAGAATTAAAGACGTAATTTGCTTCTTTTTGGTTTGGATAAATCCATTTGAACTCACCACGTCTAACACTAGGCCACATATCCATTGTGTCTGATGCAGAAGAATTTCTATATTTTTGATCTCTAACGATTCTTCTTAATAACCTTAATTCAGTAATTGAAATTGGATTATGATCATCGATATGAAGCTGCGTCTGTGGTGCAATATAAATATTAAACTTTTGATGTTTTGGAATTGAATGTGTCAGTTTCTCATTTAATGCATGGATGCCTTCTATGATAATAGGTTGATCGCTTGGAATTTGAATAGTCTTTCCAACTTCTCGTTTACCTTTTTGGAAGTTAAAGTGAGGTAAGGTAACACTTTCACCTTGAATCAGTTTCAACATATCGTGATTGAACAACTCTACATCAAGTGCATCAACATGCTCTAAATCAGGTAACCCAAACTCGTCTTTTGGCGCATGATCTTTTCCAAAATAATAATCATCGATACTAATCATCACAGGTTTAATACCTCTAGTCATCAATTCAATTCTTAAGCGATTAGAAAATGTCGTTTTACCTGACGATGATGGACCAGCAATACCGATTAATCTAATATTTTCAATATTATTTTCGATTAAATTACCAAGTTCATTTAATTGATGTGCATGTTTTGTTTCGCACATATTTACAAAATCAACGCTAGAGACGACTTCTTTAGCAAATTTATTCATCTTAGGAATAGTATTTCCAGAGATGATTCTACCCCATTTGCTAGCTTCCTTTAATGCTTTGCCAAATGTTGGTTCATCCTTAAACGGAGGTATTTTCCCATCGAACTCAGCTCTTGGATATTGGATTAAAAATCCTGGATGATAAAGAATGAAATTAAATGTAGTTAAGTATCCTGTAGAGGGTAACATGTATCCAAACATATAGTTAATATAGTTGTTGCACTCATAAAGGTTTACATAGTCTTCATCTCTATATTTTAAGATTTCTACTTTGTCATGCATATCAAGTTCATCATAAAGCTTCATTGCTTCTCCTAAAGAAATTCTCTTTCTTACGATTGGCAAATCTTTTTGAATTAAATCATTAACTTCTTTTTCAATGTCATCTAAAGTATTTTGATTTAAAATACCATTAAACTGATCAAATACTGCAAGTATGGATCTTGAAATACTATAATTAAAGCGTACTTTTGCGTTTGGATAGAGGTTTTTGACTGCCATCGCAACCACATATCTTAATGTTGATTCATAAATCTTTATCGCATCTGGATCCGTATAGTTTAGAAACTCAACTTTTGCATCCTCAGTTGGTATATAACTGAGTTCTCTTAAGCGCATATTTACTGTAGCTGCTAATGCATCTTTTATACCGACATCTTTCGCAACTTTTTTTAGTTCAAGTGGTTTTTCATATGTATGCACTTCATTATTAATTGTAAATTTCATTATGTTTTCTCCCTTATTCTTCATCTTCATCAAAAAGATCAAATCTACTTAAATGAATTTTTTTGTGATCCTTTGTGATGACTTCTTCCTCTTTAAGTATATCAAGAGGTTCTTCTATGTTCTCAATTTTTGGTTGTGGCTTTTTGACAGGTTTATGAACATCTATATCCTCAGAGGCTTCATCTATTTTGATGATTTCTGCCATGCCTAATTTTTGATCATCGTAGATTTTTTTGCCAAACTTGTTACCACTATATTTTAGTTCTGAAACAGTTGTGTGAATTGCTTCTTTTTCGGTAATGATTAAGACAGGTACATCTTCTTTAACTTGTGCTCTTGATAATCGATCAGCCGATACTAAATCATGTGGGTTTGATTTTAAATGCTCTACAACCAAGATACCACGTCTATTTCTATTATAAATTGGTAGTTCTTCAACAACATCTTTAATCACGTGACCTCTGACAGATAACATAATAAACTCATCACGTTCACTTACATAAAGTGCTTTGACAAGCTCATCCTTATCAGCAATATTCATACCTTTTACTCCCCCAGCTTGTAAGCCATATAAAGGAAGGTCATTTGTCAAATATCTTAAAACATAACCGCGTTTTGATATCGCAATGATGTTTTCTTTTTGCCCATAATGAACTGAACGAAGTTGATCGCCATCATTTAACTTCATACATTTCATCGATTTATAAAAACGAGTAACTTCAAAATCTGCAAGTTTAGCTTGTTTCATCATACCATCTTTGGTTGCTAAAAGAATGGTATCATTATCTTTAAAGCTTGAAACACAAAGCGTATCAATAATGGCCTCATCTTTTTCAATTGGCGTAATGTTATTGATGTATATGCCTAGATCTTTCCATTTTTGATCATCGATTTTATAAACTGGTAAGAATATATAGTTACCTAAATTTGTAAATATCAACAATGTATCAAGCGTATTGACTTCTTTTTCAAAAATCATTGCATCATCTTGTTTAAGTCCTGCTTGTTGTGTTGCTTGATAACTTCTTGTAGATGCACGTTTGATATAACCTTCTTTAGTTACACCAACCATAACACGCTCTTCAGTGATTAAATCTTTTTCATCAATTCGAATGGTCTCGATTTCTTCTTCGATTTGTGAACGTCTGTCATCACCTAAGAGTTTTGATACATCTAATAGTTCACGTTTAATCACACGTCTTAATGCATGTTCTGATGATAAAATGTGTTCTAGCTCTTTGATTTTATCAGATAGTGCCTCATCTTCATGTTCTAAAGCTAGAATGTCCGTGTTAGATAGGCGATACAGTTGTAATGTAACAATCGCTTCAGCTTGTAATTCAGAAAACCCAAAACGAGCAATGATGTTTTCTTTTGCGTTCGCCTTATTATTAGACTCTCTAATGGTTCTAATGACTTGTTCAACAATTGAAACCATCTTAATCAGCCCTTGTACGATATGTTGTCTCTTTTGGGCTTTTTCGAGTTCATAGTTTGAACGACTAGTAATCACTTCTTTTTGATGATCTACATAAGCTTTTAATATTGGAAGAACACCCACTAAAACCGGTCTATGGTTTAAGATTGCAACCATATTATAGTTGTATGCGACTTGAAGATCTGTTGATTTATACAGCAGATTAAGCATTAAATTCGCGTCTGCACCCTTTTTAAGGTCAATCGCTATTCTTAATCCTTGTTGGTCTGATTCGTCTCTAATCTCAATAATATCATCGATTTTTTTATCAATTCTTAAGACATCAATGGCTTTAACTAAATCAGCTTTATTGACCTCATAAGGGATTTCTGTGACAACAATACGATCTTGAGATTTAGATATTTCTTCAATTTCTGTTTTTGCTCTAATAATCACTTTACCTGCACCAGTTTCTAGTGCTTGTAAAATGCCTTCTTTTCCTTGAACAATACCACCTGTAGGAAAATCTGGACCTTTAATGATCTTAGATATTTCTTTAAAAGATACTTGGTCATTATCCAAATATAAAATAGTTGCATCAATAACTTCTCTTAAGTTATGTGGTGGTATTTTTGTTGCATATCCAGCAGAAATACCTGTTGCACCATTGACTAAAAGATTTGGAAATTTCGCTGGAAGAACTGTAGGTTCTAATTCTTCATCATCGAAATTAGGGACAAATGGTACTGTTCTTTTATCGATATCTCCTAATAATGCTTCTGCAGCAAGCGATAATCTTGCTTCTGTATAACGCATTGCCGCTGCACTATCACCATCGATTGACCCATTATTACCATGCATATCAATTAAAATTGAGCGCATTTTAAAGTCTTGTGATAATCGGACCATCGCTTCATAGATACTAGAATCTCCATGTGGATGATATTTACCCATGACTTCACCAGCAATTCTTGCTGATTTCTTATGTGGTTTATTGTGGAACATACCGAGTTGTTGCATCGCGTATAAAATACGTCTTTGAACTGGCTTAAGTCCATCTCTTGCATCTGGAAGTGCACGGTCTTGAATGATATATTTAGAATATCTAGCAAACCGGTCACTAAAAATCTCTTCTACGGTAGATTCAATGATGTTTTCGACAAAATCGTCAATTTTCTTGATGACTGACATTATTCCACCCCTATTTCTAAATCAAAATCATCGCTGATTTCGAAATCTACGTTTTCTTCAATCCATTCTCTACGTGGTCCAACCTGATCGCCCATTAAAATAGAGACACGTCTATCAGCGCTACCTAAATCATCAATCTTTACTTGAATTAATGAACGCTTTTCAGGATTCATTGTGGTATCCCAAAGTTGCGGTGCATTCATTTCACCTAAACCTTTATATCTTTGGATACTAACTTGTTGATGTCCATTAATAAGCTCTCTTAATTCTTCATCACTCCATGCGTAATGAGACTCTTCCTTTTTACCTTTTTTAATAGACACTTTATATAAAGGTGGTTGGGCGATATATAAACGACCATCTTCAATCAGTGGTCTCATATATCTAAAGAAGAAAGTTAAAAGTAACACTTGAATATGTGCACCATCAGTATCCGCATCGGTCATAATGATGATTTTTTGATAGTTGCATTTTTTGATATCAAAATCATTACCAAAATCAGCACCGATGGTGTGGATCATGGTTGCAATTTCTTCATTTTTTAAGATTTGGTCTAAACTTGCTTTTTCAGTATTAATAACTTTACCTCTTAAAGGCAGGATTGCTTGGAACTTGCGGTTTCTACCTTGCTTTGCAGACCCACCAGCTGAATCCCCTTCGACTAAGAATAATTCATTTTTACTCTTATCTTTAGATTGTGCAGGTGATAACTTACCTGATAAGGTTATTTCTTTTTTATTTTTAGTTTTACCGTTTCTTGCTTCATCTCTAGCTTTTCTAGCAGCATCTCTAGCTTTTTGAGCACTCACTGCTCTTTGGATGATTTCACTAGCAACTTTTCTATTTTCTTCTAAATATGTTGTAATATTTTCATAGACAACACTATCTGTTGCATTTCTTGCTTCTGGTGTTCCAAGTTTTCCTTTGGTTTGGCCTTCAAACTCTAAAACATCTTCAGGTACTCTTAAAGAAACGATAGCTGTTAAACCTTCGCGTATATCTGAACCATCCAAGTTAGGATCTTTATCTTTAATAAGTGCATATTTTCTAGCGTAATCATTTAAAGCTCTTGTTAAAGCTGATTTAAACCCAATTTCATGTGTTCCACCGTCTTTGGTTCTAACATTATTAACAAAGGATAAAATATTTTCAATATAACCATGTGTAAACTGAATGGCAATATCAACTTCGATGCTTTTTGTCTTTTTATGCTCTAAACGATATGCTTGTTCAATCACGTAGGTATCATTGATGATTTTTTTATCTTTATTTAAAAATTCAACATATGCTTTAATACCTTCATGGTATTGAAATGATTCTTTTTGATTATTTCTTTGATCAATGATCGTAATCTTTAATCCTTTAATTAAGAACGCTTGTTCTCTAAGACGTTCTTTAATCAAATCATAAGAAAATAAAGTTGTTGAAAAAATCTTTGGATCTGGTTTAAATAAGACTGTTGTCCCAGTTTTTTTTGTATCTCCGATTCTTTCTAATTTTGAAATATGTTTACCGCCATTTGTAAACTTCTGGTGCCAAATACCTTTATCTCTATGTATGGTAACTTCTAAGTATTGTGATAGTGCATTAACTACTGATGATCCAACACCATGTAGACCACCAGAAACTTTATAGCCACTATCTTCAGAAAACTTACCACCAGCGTGTAAAACAGTAAAAATGATTTCTGTTGTTGGACGTCCTGATGTATGCATTTTATATGGCATACCGCGTCCATTATCAGAAACCTCAATACTATTATCCGCTTTAATTGTACATGTTATTTCGCTACCATAACCTGATAGGGCTTCGTCTATAGAGTTATCGACGATTTCCCATACCAAATGATGTAGCCCTCTTTGATCGGTTGATCCAATATACATCCCAGGACGTTTTCTAACTGCCTCTAAACCTTCTAGGATTTGAATCGACGTTTCATCATATTGTTTTATCATTTTGCTCACATCATCACCATCTTATTTTTATGATATTATTATATCAAAAAATATGGTCATACACAATGTTTGATTATGTTTTATTTTTTAAATGTTGTTTAAAAAAATTTGTGATATAATTGTTAAGTAACGGGGTGAATTTATGACTTATTTATATATAGGTTTGCTTATGATCTTATCATATTTTCTTGGTAGCATACCAAGTGGACTCATTATTGGAAAAGTATTTAAAAACATAGATATAAGAGAACATGGATCAAAAAATACAGGTGCAACCAACGCTATTCGAGTATTAGGATTTAAGACAGGTATTTTTGCATTTGTCTTTGATGTCTTAAAAGGTGCTCTAGTCATCGCTTTTGTCTTTTTCTTAGGTGATCAATCCTTATTTATTGTAAGCGAGTATAATATCAATATATCGAGTATATATGGTATGGCTGCAGTCATTGGACATGTATTTCCAATTTACATCAATTTTAAAGGTGGTAAAGCGGTTGCGACTTCAGCTGGAATGATCTTAGCAATTGAGCCATGGGTTGCATTAGGCGTACTTGTAGTATTCTTAATTATGTTTTTTACAACGAGATATGTCTCTTTATCATCGACTATTGCGGCTAGTGGTGTTGTCTTATATTTCTTGATTAGAATATTATTTGAACATCCGCTTTATAATCTATCGACTAGGATTATGGATTTTGTAGTCATTTGTGTGCTTGCAACAATCATTTTTGTAAGACATAAACAAAACTACAGGAGATTAAGAGAAGGTACTGAAAACAAGTTCTAAAACTTGTTTTTTTTTATTTTTGCATAAAAAAAGACATGCAAGATGTCTTATTTATATTGATTCATTGAATTTAATATTTGTCTGACTTGTTTTTCAGATGGTGTACGTCCCATTTGACGCATCATTTCGCGAATCATTTGTTCATTAACTGGTGGATTTTTTTCTAGATATCTTTTAAACCAGCCTCTAGATAAGAAGAATCCAACACCGCCACCAACAAGTAATGCAACGACTAAAAATACAATAAATACCCAAACTTCTATCATGTTTAATCACTCCTTCTTCTTCCATACTTATTTTACTTGATAAAAGTATAAAATACAAGCGTTAATCGCTAAAGTTTGACAATCGTGTGAAAATTACTTATACTAAAACATAATCACTATTTTTTAGGAGTTAATTATGAATGATATTGTTAGATTTTTAATTAGTATTATTTCCTATTTTATCATTGCCCATTTTATTTACCGTGTCTTTGGTAAAATCAAGTGGTCTTATATCTTTTTAGGTGTTATTTTAATATCAACACTCTATGAGTGGATCCCAATCGCAATAAATCTAGATGATCCATATCTATTGCTTTATAGTTTTATCATTATGGTATTTCCAATCTTGTTTTCAAGTGTTTTATTTATTAAATTCACGGGTGGATTTAGGTTTAAAACACCGAAAATAAAGAGAACAAAATTTAAAGAATCAAAAGATGAAATCTTTACAACATCTTATCTCCAAAAATTTATTTATTTGATGTTTTTCTTTGCATTAGTTGTCATTGGCTTAACTGTATTTTTTATTGAAGGATTGCTATTCTATTTACTTATAGCTCTATCATCTGGAGTGATTCTTTATGGCATTTATATGTTATATCAGTTAAGAGCATTTAGATTAGATAAGATTATCCTGATTGTTGGAAAACAAAAAGAAAATATATATGAACACATATTAGAGCCTAAAAAGGCAATAATAACTATTAAAGATATTTATAAGAATGAAGACTATTTGATTGATAAGTTTGCAACCATCTATCTATATGAGCATAAAAAACTTGTTGAAAAACACTATTTATATTGGATTGCAACCTCACAAGTATTTGACATCGAAGATCCTCAGTTTAAGAAAATCGAACTTGGATATAAAGATCATATTCAAGAGCTCATGAAGTATCATGACGCAATTATTAAACTGGAAAAGCATAAATTAAGTTATTCGAAACTTAAAGAAAAGAAATATCGAAAATAAAAGGTATCCTTGTGGGATACCTATTTTTATATCATTTTTTGATAGATGGATACTCGTTTAATACCATATGTTTTTTCTTTTGTTTTTACTAGATCTTTATACTTTTCTTGTAAAACATTTTGTTTTTTAGTTTCAACAACAACAATTCCATCTTCTTCCACTAAATCGTTCATGTTTTCTAATAATAAATCATAGGAACCAAAATCATAGGGAGGATCAATAAATACTAAGTCAAAATAGATATTTCCAACGCCCTTTAAAAACTGCTCGTAATCTCTTTGCAAAATCGTCATATGTTCTGTTACATCGAGCATCTTTGCATTATCAAAAACAGTCTTAATTGCATCTTTATCTCTATCAATTGCATATAAATATTTAGCACCTCTAGATAAGGCTTCAAGACCATAAGAACCTGAACCAGCAAATAGATCTAAAACCATCTTATAAGACTTTCCTTGAATCATGTTAAATACTGATTCTCTAACCATATCAGCGGTCTCTCTCGTTGTTTTTTTACCAACTCTTTTTAATATTCTACCTTTATGGTATCCTGCAATAATTCTCATTTTTTTCACCCCACACTCACAAATGTATTATAGCAAATTTCCTTTAAAAAAACACCTTTCGGTGTTTAATTATTTAATAGTTCATCTACTTTTTGTCGATCAAGCTTTTTAACGACTGCTAATACTAATTTTACAGTGTTTTCATAATCATCATAATGAATAATTGATGTATGTGAATGCATATATCTTGTAGGTATGCCAATCGATAATCCCAAAGCACCTTGATGGGCTAGATGCATGTTTCCTGCATCGGTTCTACCACCAGTAATAAATGCTTCTTGATAAGGAATGCCCTCTTCTTTAGCAACTTCAATCACAAATCTTCTTAAGTTCTGATTTGGAACTAATCCGCCATCATATAGTAAGATTTGTGGTCCTTTTCCTAATGATTGCTCGTTTTTATCGCCTTCAGGAACGTCATTAGCAAGTCCTGTATCAACTGCAATCGCAATTTCAGGATGAGCAACATAACTTGAAGTTTTAGCTCCTCTAAGCCCAACTTCTTCTTGAACTGTGAAGGTAGCGAAAAGCTCATTTGGAGTTTGATCTAACTGTTTTAAGACTTCCATGACAACAGCACTACCTATTCTATTGTCCCATGCTTTAGAAAGTAAGTGTTTACCACTGCCTAAAACTTTAAACTCGCTGTGTGGCGTAACCATTTGACCAGGCAGAACTCCTAGTGCTAATGCTTCTTCTTTACTTGAAACACCAATGTCTAAATACATAGACTCAATTGAAATGGCTTCTTTTCTTTTTTCAGCAGGAATAATATGTGGAGGTTTAACGCCTGTTACAGCTGTAACAACACCTTTAGGTGTATGTATATCCCATACTTGTGCAAGCATCACTTGTGAAAACCAACCACCTAAAGTTTGAAACTTAACAAATCCTTCTTTAGTAATTTGAGTTACAAGTAATCCAACTTCATCCATATGTCCTGCTATCATGACTTTAGGACCATCATGTTTTTTAATTGCAATTAACGATCCTAAGTTATCAACAATAAACTCATCTGCATGTCCTTCTAAAGATGATTTGATATATGCTCTAACTTTTTTTTCTTGACCTGGAACACCAGGTAATAACGATAATGTCTTTAATATTTCATATGTTTTATCCATAAAAAAAACTCCTTTTTTAAGTTAGCTATATTATAACATTTTTTTTAGCATAAAAAAAGCCTAGAAAGCTGTGAGAACGGGTTAGGTTCAAGTGGGTGTCAACTTATCAATACTTCGGGATTCCAATGACTTGGCATTCACGCCCGTATCGTCTGACTCCCTATCAAAAGATTTGGGTTCCACGGCTGCTTCCTAGGATAGTTTTAATTTATCATTCTTTACTTTTTATGTCAAGTTTTTTACGTACGATTAATGGCTTTATAATCTTTTTAATCGCTATTTATAAAACTCTTTGATTGCATATACAAAATGCCTGTGATATAATATATAATAAGTAATATGTCATTAATTAAATATATGAAAAAAGTCCATGAAAATGGACTTATTTTTTTAATAGTATACAGATATCCGAACAAACTGTCCTTGACTGATCAATAGATTTAAAAGCACATCTCTTATCTTTGTTTCAATCATATACTCATTATTAATGGTCTTAATGTCAATTCTAGCGGTAATATAATCATCAACCTTCATATTTGGCATAATTGATACTTGATACTCATCTGATAATGATTTTATATCTGATTCATTTTTAAAGTATGCAATAATCGAAATAATGATGCTTGAATCAATGTTGAGTTCTTTTAGCAGTTCAGCAAGTCTTTGTGCTCTTGCGATAATATATTCTGGTCTATGGAAGAATTTTTCTTCATATAGTGTTTTTTCAGGATCAGATTGAAGATCCAAAGGTACAGTTGTTTTGTATTTAGACTCCAAGAATGTTTTAAATTTTTGCGCTCTTTTCATTGCTTTTGTATTGAACTCAGCATATAAATGAACAGTATCTTTATCAATCGCATAAGCTGTGATGATGAAGTGAAAGAAATTTGCATAAATTAAGATATCTTGAAAATGTTTTCTAAATTCTTTTTTTGATTTTTTGATTTGATAGTGACCACATAACGTGAATGTCTCATTATACACTAATGGTTCAAAAAGCGCGTTTGCATGCACTTCCATTTGCTGATCAACATCATAGTATTTATAACTATCGTAGGCAACACGTTTATGAAGATTGATGAGCTCAATGGTGCCTATGACAAGTCCGAAGATCACAAATGATCCGGCAAGCGAATACTTGAGTGCATCTGGAAAATCTGAGATCATGAGCATAAAAATAATTGGTGGAAATAATGATATACCAAATGTTCTAAATGTTGATGTAAATCCCTTTAAATGCACAAAATATGCAAGTAAAAATACAATAATTACAACATATAACGTGAAAAAATTATACCAGTTAATGTCATCGATTCGATTGGCAATATAACTTATTTGATGTATAAATATAAAAACACCAAGTGTATATAATAAAACCATTGTTATTTGTCTAGCATGCAAATACCATTTTTTAGTATATAATTTTTTTTGTTGTGGCAAATGATAAAAGTTTTTCATTTCTTTTCGATATTCAAAAAATGGCCAATAAGATCCGCGAATACTTATATGTATAGGCAATACATCTTCATCTTTCATCTTTGATTCCAAATATTCTTCAAATACAGATAGTGGATTTAATATGAATAACAGAGTACCAATAATAACAACGGGCATTTGGTAATCATAAGGAATCATGGATAAAACGACTGCTATAACAATGCCATAAATCGCATAAATGATGAGTTTGGGTATACCTCCAAAAACATAGACACCAATATAGACAAAAGAAACAATGGCAGATATCATAAAAATACCTCGTCCTCTAATGTTGAAAAGGCTTAAGGCAATCGGCATCAAAATCAGGATTAAAATAGATAGTGTGAGTGCAATTATTAGTCTTGATTTCATAGTATACTCCTTAATTTAATTATACAAAAAAAGAGCAGCAAAAGCCACTCTTTACATTTTTATTTATCTGATTCTTCTAAAGCTTCAATTAATTCAGCTTTTCTCATTGTGCTATAACCAGTAATGTTTCTTTCAGAACATAATTCTTTAAGCTCTGTTACTAGCATACTTGAGTAATCAACTTTTTCTTTTTTAGGAGCTTCTTCTTTAGCTTTAGGAGCTTCTTTTGGAGTCTCTTTCTTAGCTTTAGGAGCTTCTTTTTTAACTTCAACTTTGTTTTCAGTCTTTGGAGGAATGTATCCATCTAAAGCTGCTTGTGCTAAAGCGCAATAAGCTTTGAAATCTTCAGGTTGGTTAACTGCAATATCAGCTAGCATTTTACGGTTCACTTGTACGTTAGCAAGTGCTAAACCATGAATCAACTTAGAATATTTCATTCCATTTAATTTTGCAGCTGCATTGATACGAGTAATCCATAATTTTCTGAATTCTCTTTTTCTTTGTTTTCTATCTCTATAAGCATATGCTAATGAACGCATAACTTGTTCATGAGCTGTACGATATAAAGCACGTTTTGAGCCAAAGTAACCTTTAGCTAACTTTAATATTTTTTTACGACGACGTCTTGTTGTCGCTCCACCTTTAACTCTTGGCATGTTCTAGTTCCTCCTGTTACTTAAGGTTCGAAATAAGTGATTTAATACGTTTTTCATCTGATGGATGAACACTTGTTTCGCCTCTTAATTGTCTATTTTGTTTCGTTGTTTTTGATGCTGCTAAATGTCCTTTATATGCTTTTCCGCGCATTAATTTACCAGTACCAGTAATTTTAATTCTTTTCTTTAATCCACTATGTGTCTTTTGTTTTGGCATGTGAATACGTCCTTTCTGTTAGTTAGTTTGATTTGGTGCAATAATTGCGATCATATTGCGGCCATCCATTTTTGGATAAGATTCAACAGTTGCTTGATCTCCTATGGCTTCAATAAATCGTTTGATCACTTCTTTTCCAACTTCTTGATGAGTGATCATTCTACCAAAGAAACGAATAGTGATTTTTACTTTGTCACCTTTTTGTAAAAACTTAAATGCATGTTTAAGTTTCGTATCAAAATCATGTTTGTCAATGGTTGGACTTAGTCTAATTTCCTTAATATCAACAACACGTTGGTTTTTCTTCATTTCTCTGAGTTTTCTTTGTTGATCGTAACGATATTTCGAGTAATCCATAAGTTTTGCTACCATAGGTTTTGAATCCGGAGAAACAACAACTAAGTCTAAGTCTTTTTGACTTGCCACTTTTAATGCTTGATCTCTTGGAATAACACCATGATTTGTACCTTCATCGTCAATAAATAAGATTTTGACATTTGGAATCGATTCGTTTACTAATTCAGTAGATTTCTTGTTTTGATTTTGCTTAATATTTTCACCTCCGCAAATTAATATGTTTTTTATGAAAAGAAAAAGTGGTTACGTATAAGTACCCACTTTGAATGTCAATTAAAATAAAAAATTTTAAATGTGACTGCTTTGCCCATGAATTTGTCCATCAGGCGAGAGGGTACCTCTTCTTTTCACTACCTTTTAAATTATACTCAATTTATGAGTAATTGTCAAGGATTTCATTGGTTTTATAGTTGTTCATTGATGCTTTTTAGTAAATACAACATGAAACCAAGAAAAATATAACATATTTTATAACAAAGTTCAAGTAAATGATAGTTTTTACTCAAATTATATATAGGTAATATGTATTGATAATTAAAGGAGATTGACTCCAAAAAGAACATTGAAACAATATAAATCATGATGATTATGATGGATAAACTCTTATATTTGTGTTTCATACATATGAGTATTAGATTTACAAGAATTACCATATCTAAAAACATATATAAGAGTGTATGTAAATCTATCTGCACGTTTATAGGCGTTAAGACATGAATGGCTATTTCACAACTAGCATAGACATAACATCCATAAAATCCAATCATAAGCATGTAAAATATGTATTTATAAACACTAACTCTTAATCGTCCAAAATAGGCAAACAACGGTTTGATAAATGGCTGATCATGATCCATGACTAAAAACAAGACAAACATAGCATTGACCATGATAAATACTTGTGTAAATACTTCAGAGATATAATTTTGATAGTATCTTGGTGTAAGCATCATCTCTAGTGTTGCATCTTTTTCATAGACAATGAGCGTCATGAATAACAAAACAAGCATTTCAAATATAAATAATATCATAACTTTTTTTCTATCTACATATGACATAAATAGAAGTTTTATCATAAGATGAGCATTTTTGTTACAAGATCATTAAAAAGATGAGGCTGATGTGTAGATACTAAAAAACTTAATCCCAAATTAACTTTTTGCTTCATATAGCCTATGAATTCGTGAATACTATCTTGATCTAAACCAGATAAAGGTTCATCTAAGATGATGAGGTCTGGTCTTCCAATAAATGCGGATAACAATGCTAGTTTTTGTTGATTACCCTTTGATAACTGATAAATATATTTATATAATGGTATTCTAAATAAATGAATCAAATCCTCATGTAATATATCTTTTTTTATCCTAGATAATGTTTCTAAATAATCACTAGCCTTAATTAAAGGTGGCAACATGTTTGTTTCTGGTACATATCCAATCCTTAAGCGTCTTTTATCAATCATACCTTGATCAGGGTGTTTAAATCCTAATATGAGCTCAATTAAAGTCGTTTTACCCTTACCATTTTCACCACTTACTAAGATAAAATCGTTTTTTTCAATGACTAAGTTAAATATTTGTGAGCAATAATGCTTTTTAGCTTCATGCAATTTGATCAAGTGCATAATGATAGATGAGCTGTCCAGATTGTTTTAAAACTTCATAGTCATTGATATAAATAAAATAATTAAATACTTCTGTTTCATAATCAGAAAATGTAATGAAAATTGGGCAAGCATTAAATAATTGTGCTTTATAGGGTATTTTTATGATGATGTGATCATCAATAACTTCAAAAGTGACATCATATAAGTTTCCAAGTGAAACATGACTGATATGCTCATTTAATGTTTCATAAGTTATAGTAATCGAATCTAATCTTGATAAATACGAACCTTCTTTTTTTGTGCCTGATAAAGCTTTCCAATCTAGATGATTACTATCATCATGGATTGTTTTTAAAGATAGAGAGCCTACATAAAAATCATAAACTGTTTCATTGGTTAAACCAATCTCTAAGTAACAATCAATGATATCAAAATCATAAGTTAAAACTGGCATGTCGAAAGCATATGTGTATTTGTAATATATTTCACTTAAGTAGTATTCTTGATGTCTATAGATCACCTCATTTAAGCTTAAATCTAATGATTTATCAAAACTTTCATCATGTATCATAGTCTTAGCATATGATTCAACTTCTGTTAATGGATGCATACGTGTTGATAGGTAAAAATCAATATAAAAAACTGCATCATACTGATCAATATAACTATAATATGTATCTACAGTTAATACTTTTGGTGTCAGTGTTTCCTCATTTTTATTGATTAAAACCACCATAAAAATAACAATAACTGCGATAAACACATAAATCACAAGATTTTTCATATGCGTTTCTTCTCTAATCTTTGATATTGTGTCGTTACAACAAAGGCCTCAAAACCGCCTTTATGAGATCTTAACCAAAAAAAGTATCGTGCCGCAACACCATTAGTGATTAAACCTTCTCCGTAAATATAAAGATCTACTTGAGTTCCAGGATCAACTTCTAATGACACTGTATATGATTCTTCACTCGATTCTGTTGTAGTGTAATCTGCAGATAATTTAAGTGATCCTTCTAGATTTTGCTTAAATGTTGGCTTGGTGCCATTATGCTTTATCCCAATCGAACCAGAAGAGGATAAACTAACCTTAGACGTCGTTTTTTGGTCCAGTTTGTATTCATACTCAATTGCGGTATAACCATCGTTATAATACGAAAATAAGGTCTCTGTGATATAGGAAACTTCTACATCTTCATTAACAGTATGAACTCTCCATCCCATAAACTTTCTTTTGTTTACCTTTTTGTAATAGTCTTTATAATCAGAAGATGAAAAATCACTTAAAAGTTCACCTGATGACATCGTGATCTCTTCAAAAGACTGATAGTTAGAGTCTGCATGACTCTTGTGGCTAATAAGCATGAACATTAAAAATAAGATGATTCCAAATAGTAATTTTTTCATAAAAAAATCCCTCCTATCTCATAGTAAGGGATTTCTTTTATTTTTACTTTTTATTTTTTCATGAAAGCTTCGATATCAGCAACTTCTTTGATAATATCCTTGGTTAAATTGATTGCGCCATCTTTGGTCACGACAACATCATCTTCAATACGTATACCAATACCTTCTTCAGCTATATATAATCCTGGTTCTATAGTTATTAAAGCTCCTTCAGGAATCGGTTTTGCATAGTTTCCAACATCATGTACATCAAGTCCTAAATAATGTCCTAATGAATGATAGTAATACTTATTAATTTCGCTATCTTCATTAATTAGACCTAATTTTTTAGCACCTTCAATTAAGATCTTTTTACCATAATCGTTAAACTCTTTAATGGTAACACCTGGTCTTAACCATTCTATTGATTTTTTATTGGCTTCTAAAACAACTTCATAAACCTCTTTTTGCCGTTTTGTGAACTTACCACTTGATGGTATGGTTCTAGTGACATCAGAACAATAATAATCATAATCCACGCCTAAATCAAATAACACAAGTTGATTTTCAGGGATTTTCGAATCATTATCAATATAATGCAGAACAGTTGCGTTTTTTCCTGATGCTGCAATGGTATCAAACGATGGTGTGGTTCTATTTTTATTTAATACATAGTTATATTCAGCTTGCAGTTCATATTCAAATAGACCAGGTTTCATTTCACTCATGATACGCTCGATTCCTGTTTTAGTAATTTCTACAGCTTTTTTAACCTGCTCAATTTCAAATTCATCTTTAACAGTTCTAAGTTCTGCCAAAATTAATTGATTGGTTTTGATGTTGACATAAGCATATTTGGCCTTAATCTCATCAGCAAACATATGTGCTTTTGTAGGTAGGGAGTTTTCACTTTGTCTTTCTAAATCTAAATAAACCGAATCCATGAGACCATAGACTGCACGTCTATTGGTTGATAGTAATCCATTTAAATAACTATTGAGTTCTGTGATATCTTTCACATGCTCAAGTGGAACTTCAGCTTGTTGACTAGCTTCTTCAAAAGTTAACCCTGCGCCATCCCAAAGTGCTTTAACTGGATCAATCTTTTCAATGAAAATAAAACTATCTGTTTTTTCGTTACCTTTAACCATCATTAATACAACATTTTGTTGCTTAATGCCTGTTAGGTAAAAGAAATTGCGGTTAACTGAAAAATGATAGTTTTGATCGTTTGATTTTTGAGGTGCTACACCTGAAAATAAAAACGATATGGATAGGTCTTTGACTTCGTTAAAATATTGATCTCTTCTTTGTGCAAACATTGTTGGTTTCTCCTTATATTTGATCGATAATTTTCATGATTTCTTTATCGATTTTGTGTAGATATGCTTTAGCTTCATCTAGTGTTTTTTGCTTTGTGCCATAATAAATCTTTATTTTTGGTTCTGTACCACTTGGTCTAAAGACAATCCAAGTGTCATCTTCAAAAATATACTTCAATACATTTGATTTTGGTAGGTCTAAATGTGACTTAATACCATCTTCAACACGAATGCTCTTTAAGACATCATCGTAACCAAGCAAGTTCTTACCTTCTAGTTTTGGCGGGTTTTCTCTAAAAAATGACATGATTTCTTGTATTTTTTTACTACCTTCAATTCCTTTTAATGAGATGGAATGCGTATATTCATAATATGCACCATATGTTTTATAAATCTCATCTAAATAATCGATAATGGTTAGATTCTTTAGTTTTAGATGATTTGCGATTTCTGCGAGCATGTAAACTGCTTGAACAGCATCCTTATCTCTTACTACATCAGAAATTAAACTACCATATGATTCTTCGCAACCAAAGATATAAGGATTTGTTTCTTTATAGATTTCGGCTTTTTCGCCAATGAACTTAAATCCTGTTAAAGTTGTAATGACATCAAGTTCAAAGCTTCTTGCAATCACTTCAATGAGCTTTGTTGTTACATTGGTAGTATAAACATGACCATTTGGTGGAAGTAAGTTATATTGCTTTCTTTGTGTTAGTAAATAATATAACTCTACACTTGCTGTTTGATTACCTGTAATCAGTTCATAATTGCCTTCATGTTTCACTGCAATCCCTAGACGATCCGCATCTGGGTCGGTAACCATAACGATATCTGCATCGATATCTTTTGCAAATGCAATCGTTTGTTCATATGCTTCATGTTCTTCCGGATTTGAAGATTTTGTGTTTGAGAAGTTTGGATCTACGATCATTTGTGGTGTGTATGGGTGGACATCATAACCTTGATCCATCAAAAATTGAGGGATAATCGGTCCACCAGTTCCATGAAGTGGTGAATAAACGATTTTTACTTTCTTTGGTTCATCATTTATTTTAATTGCTTTAATTTCATTTAAGTAAATATCATCAAATGTTTGATCAACATGGGTAATCAAATCATTTGATAATGTCTTAATATCAAATGGATTTTCAATTTGATTGATTTCATGAATGATTTGATCTGCAGTTGCAGGATTCACTTGCGCACCTGTTTGGTCGTAAGCTTTATATCCATTATAAGCCTTAGGATTATGAGATGCTGTAATCATAATACCCCCACTGGCTTTAAAATATCTAACCGCAAAGCTTAACATTGGTGTTGGTCTGAGCGCATCAAATAAATAACTTTTGATGTTATTTGCTGCTAAAACCTTAGCTGCTTCTTCTGCAAATCTTTTTGAGTCTTTTCTATTATCATAGCTGATTGCTATACCATCAGTTAGATTGTTTTTAAGCAGATATCTTGCAAATCCCAAAGTTGCTTTTCTAATGGTATAGATGTTAACTCTATTGGTCCCAACACCCATGATACCTCTTAGACCACCAGTTCCAAAGGTTAAATCTTGATAAAAAGCATCTTCTATTTGTTTTTCGTCTAGTGTTTCTAATTCTTGTTTTAGACTTTCATCTAAGTCTATATAGTTTTTCCATAAATTGTAATTTTCTTTATAATTCATATATAATCACCTTCTTCTATATTTTAACAAAAAATAACCAGATTTTCCTGGTTATTTTCTAATTTGTTCATTTTTATTATATATTTTTAATAAACCTTTTAAGATAATGTCTTGATCGACTTCAAGAGGATGCAGACATAAGGGTGCAATCAAACTTGATAACCCACCTGTCAAAATCACTTTAAAATCTTCATTAACTTCTGCTTTAATACGATCAATGAGACCATCTACTTGAGCAGCAACGCCATAAGTGACACCAGATTGCATACAGTGAATGGTATTGGTTCCTAATACTTTTTTAGGAACTTCAATATCAATATCAGGTAATAGTGCTGTTTGTCCGACCAACGCTTTAATGGAAACATTGACACCCGGAGTAATGATAACACCTAATATCGTTTTGTTTTTTACATAAATATATTTAATCGCAGTCCCTAAATCAATCACTAGGGCTGGATCGATATCATCATCTAAACCAACAGCATCACAAATCAAATCTGCACCAACTTCTCGTGGATGATCTGTCTTAATATTTAATCCTGTTTTTACACCAGGTCCAACAACTAAAGGTTCTAAACCAACAAACTTCTTAGCGATTTCCTTTAGTTTTTCTGTTATTCTTGGTACCACAGAAGAAATGGCAATATGTTTAACTTGATTAAAGTCAATTAAGTTTTTCATTTGAATATAATACTCATCAGCAGTCTTAGTGACTTCAGTGTTTAAACGATAAGTGTCAATGATTTTAAATCCGTCTGAAACACCAATAAAAACATTCGTGTTTCCAACATCAAATAATAAGATCATGTCATCCCTCTTTTCTAAGTGTTTTGAGCTTTAAGTTGATTGATTGCAAGTACAATAGGTGTACCGATTAAAACAGCTAAAATTGCTTCAATTAAGCCGTTTGTTACGGCAACAGTATAAATGAAACCTAGCAGTTCCGCAGATGGAATAAACTGTTCAATAAATGCTTTTTCAAAGATGACAAGTGCACCTAAGACAACAACTGTATGAAATACTGTAGCAATCAAGAATGTTGATGGCACAACTGTTTGTTTATGATTATTTCTACGTATTAAAGCGTAATATCCAGTAATAAATACTGTCATGATCAGTAATGCTACAGGATAAATAACACCTTCACTCCATCCAGTGGATTCAATAATTACACCTGACGCATAATATAACGCAAATACAGTCAAAATTGTCACAATCAAAAAGATGTAAATATCAGAATTTTTAACTTTTATATCGAACCATTTAAACAAATCAAAAATATAACTTGCAGCTAAAGCAAAAAGCATTCTAGGCAGTACTGAAACCAGTGGATTGACAAACGCTGGATCAAGTACTCCAGTTGGTGTTGTTGCAGCTCTAATTAAAGAACCAATCCCAAACATAAATCCTAATAAAACAACATACTTTTTAGGCAACAAAAAAGCACCAATCAATACTGGAATGTGAATTAAAGTTAATGCCAAAGTTCCAATGGTAATAAAACCAACTTGAGGCACAAACGTCATCACTAAGATGATTGCTGCAAATACAGTCGTAAGCGTTAAAGCTTGCATTTCATTTCTTTTCATTTTTATTCTCTCCTTTTTAGGCCACTAAGAGTCCCATAAGTCACACTTATTATATATGATAAACTTGATATAATCAAGAAAAAAAGATGATATATCTACCAATTATTCAAAATTGATAGACACATCATCTCCACTATAATCCAAAGTAACATCTAAATCATTATTTAAATCAATACTATTGCTATTTTCATCTTTTAAGTAAGCTTTGACAATCAGTGTTTTTTGATCATCATGAACTACCGTATGCTCTAGTTTTTCATAATAAGCTTTTAACTCTTCATATGATGAAAAGATACCTTGATTAAAGATACTGTGATTCATTTCGATATATGGCATACGGTAGATCTCTCCATCAACATCAAAGTCTATAAAGCCACTATACAAATGAAACTTTAACAAATCTTCATCGTATTTCAATGTAAATAATACATCTTCAACCAAAAATAAGTAGTAATTACTTAAACTATTATTGGTTGTAAATTTCTCGCCAATATAAAACTCATGTGTAATGACATGCTTATCAATAAAGTCTCTTGAATCTGCGACCTTAAATGATACAGATGCTTGCCCATCAACTTTATTCTCTTCATAATCACTTAATATATAACTACCTAAATGAAGTGTTTGTCCACCAAAAGTAGATGAGACTTCAATGCGATCATAAATGGTTACAAAAATGATGGTCAATATCAATCCAAATAAGAGCATGACACCACTATAAATTGTTAAATTTCTTCTTGTTTTTGTCATCTAGTACTCCCTTCTTTCTGATGTAGGTAAAAAAGTGACCGAAAGGCCATCTTTTTTATTCTACATATGGTCCCCATGGTGAGTTATCTGGGTCTGTGTAGACACGTTTACCACGGTTTAAATCATTGATTTGTTTCATTTCCTCTTCTGATAATACAATGGTTTGGGCATCGAAATTCTCTTTGATACGTGCTGCTGTAACTGATTTAGGAATCATCACAATCTCTCTTTCTAAGCCCCAAGCAATGACGATTTGAGGAATAGATGCGTTATGTCTTTTCGCAATTTCTCCTAAAACTTCTTTCCACTGACCTTCAAAAATGCCACCTCTCATAAATGGTCCATAAGATTCTAGTTGAATACCTTTTTCATCCAAATACTTTTTCAGAGGTACTTGGGATAAACCAGGATGCATTTCAACTTGATTGACCATAGGCATAACTTCTGCAGTTTCAAGTAAGTCTTCTATATGATGAATTTGGAAATTTGATATACCAATGGCTTTTGCACGGCCTGCTTTATAAATTGATTCAAAAAACTTCCATGTTTGTTGATTGATCTTTTTATCATGATTAGGCCAGTGAATCAAATATAGATCTACATAATCAGTTCCTAATTTTTCTAAGCTTTCATCAAAAGCTTTTTTCATGTTGTCTAGATTTGAATGACCTCTTTGTTTTGTAGTAATAAAGATATCTTTACGATCAACTCCAGAGTCTTTGATCGCTTTTCCAATGAGTGCTTCATTTAAATACATTTGTGCTGTATCAATATGACGATAACCGATTTCTAAAGCATATTTAACTGCCTCATATGCTTCGTTTTCTTTTGCTAGAAATGTTCCTAATCCAAATAATGGCATTTCATAACCATCATGTAGCTTAGTTTTTTTCATAGATTACACGCTCCCTTGTAGTTTTTTTATTTTTTTAGGTGTTAAATCACTTAACACTTTAAATATCATAGATCTTGCAGCTTCTAAATCTCTAGTATCCATCATTGCTGCAGTTGAATGAATATATCTTGCAGGTAAACCTATTGTTGTTGCAATGACACCGTCTTTTAAATCTAGAGCTTTCGCTGCATCTGTTCCACCTTTTGAGGTGAAGTATTGATAGTTAATCTTGTTCTTTTCTGCAAGTTTCACAAAATAATCTAAGATTCCATGATGCATAACATTTTTTGGATCATAAAGTCTTAGTAAAAATCCTTTGCCTAGTGCACCTAAGCTATCTGCTGATGCCATGTCATTTACTGGTGATGCATCGAGTGCTAAAAAGATATCTGGCATAAACATGTTAACAGCTGTTTCTGCACCTCTTAGACCAACTTCTTCTTGCACAGTTGCACCTACAACAAGTGTAAACGGTAGATCTTTATTTGCAAATCTTCTAATGGTCTCTAATGCGAGCCCACAACCATATCTATTATCAATCGCTTTCGAAATTAATCTATGTTCATTTTTTGTATAGAAAAACGGATTATCAAACAAAACCATATCTCCAAGTTCAACCCCAAATGATAACGCTTCTTCTTTTGAAGTTGCACCAATATCAAGAATTAAATCTGATATCGTTGTTTGCTGTGATTGTTTTAAATGTGGTGGTAGTGCGCCAACAACGCCTTTGATCACACCTTGTTTCGTATGAACATTAAGGACTTGGGAGATAAACACTTCTCCATTTAAACCACCGACATTTTGTAGTTTTAACATACCGTATTTAGTGATTCCTACAACCATGAGTCCGACTTCATCCATATGTCCAGCAACCATCACAATAGGTGCATCTGGATCCATTGCTTTTTTGACTGCAAATATAGATCCTAAGCGATCTTTATGGATTTCATACTGAGGATACTTCTTCATATAAGCTTCCATATAGTCTCTTATTGGTTTTTCATACCCTGAAGTCGCTTCAAGTGTAAATAAATCTTTATATATCTTTGGAATCATCTTGTTTTACCTTCCCTTTTAATTGATAAATTGGACCTAATTTTCTTTTCTTTTCTTCATATTCTGTCATATAATCTGATGGTTCTAAATCATAAGTCACATCTGTGATATCAAAATAATCTTCCATATAATCTAGTGAATCGATAAATAAATTTAAATGGTCTGTTCTAAACTGTAAAAATGCATCTTTTTTAAGAATCTTCAAATAAAGTCTTAAAAAACTTGGATATGTTAATCTACGCTTATGATGTTTACTTTTTGGCCATGGATCACTGAAATTCAAATATAGAAGATCAATCTTATCATTTGCAAAGTAAGTTTCTAGTTCTTTTGCGTCACCTAAAACAATCAATAGATTATCTAATTTCTGTTCTAGTTTCTTTTCTAAAATCCGATAGATCACATACATATTGACTTCCATAGCAATAAAAAAATCATCGGGATGATTTTTAGCAAGTGACGTTATAAATTGTCCCTTACCACTGCCGATTTCTAAATAAACATGTTTATCTTTTGGTATCTCTAAGTGCTTCACATCGGTAATGACACCATGCTCTTCAAGTAGTTCTTTAGTTACATATTTTAATCGTTTTTGCCTCATGATGCTCCTTAAATAGACATAAAGTGGCTTATGGCCACTTTATCATTTTTTAAGCTAATCTGCCTAATCCTTCTGTCATAATAAAATCACTTAATTGCTCGATTGCCTTTTCGCTATCGTGGCCAGTAGCTGTGATTTTCACTTCTTCACCTTTATAAATCCCAAGAGACATCAGTCCCATGATTGATTTTAAGTTGACAGTCTTACCCATTGCTTCTAACATGATCTCAGCGTCGAAGCTCATTGCTAGATTTACGAGTCTTGTTGCTGGTCTCGCATGAATTCCATACTCAGATGTGATGAGAAATTTCTTTTCCATTATACTTCCTCTTTTCTTTTTTCATTTAAGTATTTGTATACTTCTTTTGAATTGTCTTTAATTAACAATGTTATTTTTTTACCAGTAACAAACGCTGGCATGTTTAAAGTCTTTAATGCTTCTTGGTCAATCTTTTTGATGGATTGAACTTCAACCTGTAATCTTTTTTGAACAAGTTCAATCGTTTTAATATTTAATGATGTTCCTAAAGCTAAATATAAGTCATTTAGAAAGGATAACTCTAACGGTTTTTCTTTAACATTTTTTCTTCTTGTTAATAGAAAAAATGTAATTCCTAATGTAAATAATGCAATAGTTCCAATTGCGATATATAAATAAAAACTAGATGTCAATGTTTGTAAGCTGGTATTATTCATATGATATCCTCCCATACGTCTATATAAATTATAACGATTTTATCTTAATTTTTCAATCATTTAATAAACATTGCATCTCCAAAAGAAAAGAAACGATATTTTTCTTTGATAGCTTCAAGGTATGCATGTTTCACAAAATCATTGCCTGCAAGTGCTGATACTAACATAATAAGTGTTGATTTTGGTAGATGAAAATTGGTAATTAATTTGTCACATGCTTTAAATCTATATCCTGGATAGATAAAGATATCTGTTGCATAAGTACCTTCATGAAAGCCATCTTTGTAATTAGCTTCTACAGTTCTGAGTGATGTTGTTCCTACACAAACAAGCTTTTTACCTTGCTTTTTCACCTCATTTAAACGTTCTGCGCTTTTTTTAGTGATGGTATAGGTTTCATGATGCATGATATGGTTTTCAACCTTATCGACAGCAACAGGTCTAAATGTTCCAAGTCCAACATTTAATGTGACTCGTATAATTTCAATGCCTTTATCTTCTATTTTTTCCATGAGCTCTTTTGTGAAGTGAAGTCCAGCAGTAGGTGCAGCAGCACTTCCTGGATTGGTCGCATAAACTGTTTGATAGCGATCTTGTTCAAGAAGTTTCTCCGTAATATATGGTGGTAATGGCATCGTGCCTAATTTTTCTAAAACTTCAATCAAAATACCTTCATAATGCAGTTTATAATCTCTTAGTCCTTCATCATGAATGCCAACACACTCTAACGTCAATTGGTCACCAAAATGGATTTTAGTGCCTATTTTAACACGTTTGGCTGGCTTTGTTAAAGCTTGCCAAACATCTTTTTCTAGTTCCTCTAACAATAAGACTTCGATAACAGCTTGTGTTTCTGCTTTAGATCCCAAAAGTCTTGCAGGAATCACTTTAGTATCATTGATCACTAAAACATCGTTTTTGTCTAACAAATCAACAATATCATAAAAATGTTTATGATCAATAGATTCAGTTTCTCTATTTAGAACCATTAATCTCGAATGGTCTCTTTTTTCACTTGGGTGTTGAGCAATCAGCTCTTTTGGCAAATGAAAATCAAAATCACTTACTCTCATTTTTCGAACAATCCTTTATAGTATTTTATGCCTAAGGCTTCATAAGTCTTTTCAGTTGCTACTCTACCTCTAGCAGTTCTTTTTATATAGCCTTCCATCAGTAGATAAGGTTCATAAACATCTTCGACTGTCGTCATTTCTTCTGAGATGGATGCAGATATCGTTTCAATACCTACAGGTCCACCACCAAATTTATCGACAATCGATCTTAAATAACGGTAATCCGTATGATCAAGTCCATTATGATCAATGCCTAATTTAGATAATGCATGATCAGTAATCTCTTTATTGATTGTGCCATCGCCAATGATTTCCGCAAAATCTCTGACACGTCTAAATAAACGATTGGCAATTCTTGGTGTTCCACGACTTCTTTTAGCTAAAGAATTCACTGCATCTTCTTCAATTTCGTTTTGATAAACACCAGATGTTCGTCTTACAATTTTTTCTAAATCTGTAACTCCGTAATAGTTCAATCTAAAGACGACACCAAAACGATCTCTAAGCGGTGCAGATAAGTCACCAAAGCGTGTGGTTGCACCAATCAAAGTAAATGGAGGTAAATCGATTCTAATGCTTCTAGATTCATGATCTTTACCAATCACAATATCTAACACATAATCCTCCATAGCAGCATATAATACTTCTTCAACAAATCTAGGAAGTCTATGGATTTCATCAATAAATAAAACATCACCAGGTTCAAGTGATGATAGAACTGCAGCTAAATCGCCACTACGCTCAATTGCTGGACCACTTGTGACTTTAATATTAACACCTAGTTCATTTGCTACAATTTGTGCTAACGTGGTTTTACCAAGTCCTGGAGGTCCATATAATAACATGTGATCTAATGCTTCCTTACGCTTAATTGCAGCTTTTATATAAATATCAAGCATTTCTTTGATGTCGTCTTGCCCAATGTATTGGTCAAGTTTTGTGGGGCGTAATGTTTGATCTTCATCTTCTTTAGTTGACATCGCTGTTACAATACGTTCTTTATCCATAAAAACCTCTTTTATTATTTCATGAGCAACTTAAGTGCATCTTTGATCATCAACTCAACACTTTGATCAGAATTTACCTTCTTAAGTACTTTCTTTATTTCTGTCTTAGAATAGCCTAAAGCAGTTAATGCTTGTGAGACATCAGATTCTTGATTTGGAATAAGCTCTAATTCATCGATGACAAGTTTACCCTTTAAATCTAAGATGATTTGTTGCGCGCTCTTTGGACCAATCCCTGGAAACTTAGTTAAAAATTTCACATCAGATGCTTCAACTGCCATAATGATATCATCAATTTGATCACTTGCTAAAATACTTAAAGCGCTCTTTGGACCAATGCCAGATACACCAATGAGTTTAACGAATAAATCCTTAGCATCTAAACTTGGAAATCCATAGAGCACATTAATATCTTCTCGAACATAGTGATGCGTGTAGACAAGTACTTCTTCATCTCTTTTATAATGATATGAATTTGGAGTTAATATTTGATAACCAACACCTAATACATCTACTACGATGTAACTTGGTTTAATAAGCGTAACAACGCCTTTTACATACGCAAACATAAAGTCTCACCCAGCTTTTTATCTTTTCATTTAATTATAACATTTTTTCATGCTTTTTTCTATCTTAACTCTTGATTATGTTATAATAATTTTAGGATGTGATAACCATTTTAAAGATAGACAACATAGAGACGTTTGAACGTCTTTTCGAGGATGAATTAAATCACGGACAAAAATACCTACCAATTTCAAATCAATTGGTGGTTCTTTTACATGACATTAACCCAAACTTGTCTTGGATTGAACAGCATATTACTTATAAACATAAAATTGCAATCGATGTAAGTTTACAAATCCATAAGAATTATGTAGCGCGAATTGAGCGTTTACATAAAAAGATTTTAAAAAATGTAGAAGATCATAAAACACGTCTCGATCAGTTACAAAAAGATAAAATTCAAAATCTTCAAAAAATCAATCAAGAACAAAGCCTATTAACAAAAAAATCTGAACAAGATAAAAAAGCCTTAGAAGAAACATATGATGATAAACTAAAAAAACTTGAACAGACATTAAAACGTGAAATATCTCAATTCGAAAAAGAAAAAGCAAGTGCTAGAAAAATATATCAAGAACAATCTACTGATATTGAAAAAGAGAAAAAAGAGACGCTTATAAGTCTGGAAAACATCTATAAGAAAAAAGTAGAAAACGTAAATCAAGCCATCGAAGACTTTAAAAATGAAAAAGAACAAGCATTAAAGAGCAACGATCTTGAAACGCAAAATATCAAAGATGAGAATGATCAAACTTATCTAACGATTAAAAACAATTATCATTTGTTGACAACACAGTTTAATACAGCAATTAACAAACTTAAAAAAGCACATGATAAGGCTAAAAACTCTCTCGAAAAAGAACATCAAAAGAAGATTGATCCAGTCAACATCAAACTTGAAGCACTGAATCAAGAATACCAAGAAACAATCAATAAAACCAAACAACAACATCAACAAGACTTGCTTGATCTTGATGATTATTTTAATACGCAAAAAGACATTTATGAAGAGAAAAAACAAAAAATCATTCACCAATCAAATGAAAATATTACTTTATTAAATTCGAAGCTATCTGCATTTAGAGAAGCTATCCATAAAGAAAAGATCATTCAATCCAGATCTTATCGCGAAAAGATGAAACAAACAAGTGATCCACATGTTAAAGAAAAGATTAATCACGATCTCACCTTTGTCTTAAGATCACTAGATAACGACCTAAATAAGCAAATCTTAAGAACACAAAAGGATATTACAACAAAGCAGAAAGAATTACAATTAAAACTCTATCAACACGATATCAATCATACTAAAGAAATTAATGACTGGCGTTTAAAGCGCAATATTATTTCATATGATTATAAACAAGATTTAGCAAAAATAGACTTAAACTTCAATCATAATTTATTAGTCTCTAAAAAGCACTTGAATTTGCTTGAAGAAACATATAAGTATCAACTTCATGTTCTCAATCTCACTTTAAGAAAAGATTTACTTCGACTTGAAATTCAACTTCAGATTCAAGCACATGTACAAGAAAGAGAACTTAATTTACTTAATAACGATCAACATCTTGCATCTTATTTATCAAAGTTAAAAACAGCTCAAATCGAGCATGAATTTGCATGTAAAATAGAAAAAGAAAACCTTAAAGGTATGATTGCTAAACTTGATTACGATTCAGAAACTCAGTTTGTTCAAATATCTACACAACTCGAGTTAGAAAAAATGAAATCAAAAAGAGATTTTACATCAAGTGAACAAGATATTAGAAGAGAAATTGCAGAAACAGTATTTGAGAAAAATAAACAGCAAATCTTAAAAACATATACTTTGGATTTAGAAGAAACAAAACATAAAGAAAACTTAAACTTAATTGTGAAAAAGCATCAAGTAGAACTTATCAAGCTTGATCAACAAAGAAAGCATCACGAGCAAGAATTTGATTTATTAGAAAAGAAGACCAATCACCAAAAGAATCTTTCTAATGAAAAAGCACTTCGTCTCATGAAACTTTATTTAAACGATCTCAACTTAAGACAATACCAGTCAGAGATGTTGTTTTATGGTTTAAGAATGTTTTATAAAAAACATAAAACCATTCAATCAGTCATTCAATCACTTTATCTTCTTCCATCGCATCCAGAAGTGTTTAAAAAAGTTTTAAAACATACACTTGACTTAGAACATGTTTTAAAATCTGGAATTACTGAAACGATAAGTCATTTTAAATCTCTTGATCTAGAGTATTATCAAAAGAAAATAGATGATCAAACTAGTTATAAATACATGCTCAAGCATGAAGATGCAATGAACTTATATGAACAAGAGCTACAAAAAATTCATGCCAAGCAAAAAGATATACAAAAAGATATTGATATACTTGAACAGCAATTTTTCCAAACCCAACAAACATTAGAAAAACAAAACCAATTTATCATTCAGCTTCAAAAGATTAATGATAACATCACAGATGGCATCATTAAAGTGAAACATAAACATCATGACATTAAAGAAAATCAAAAACTCATAGCTAATCATGAAAAAGAAATCAAGAATTTAAAACATAAACTTTCAATCATTGAAAAGCAAATTGACAAGAAACATCAAAAAATGTTGCCTTACGATAAACAAGTTGAGCATATCAAAGAAAGCATGGATAAGCAGCAAATACTTCTTAAAAAGCATCAAGCTAAAGAATCTAATTTCTATTTGAAATATCAGCTCGCTAGTCAAAAGATTTATGAAACCATTCAACTAGATTTTGATAAACTCATTGAGGCACATTTTAGCTTTATCACTAGTTTAAATGAAACTGTATATGTTACAGATTCATTGCTTGCTCAAGAGAATAAAAAACTCATCAAAGCACAAACACTTTTTGAGAATAAACTCATTTCTAATCAGCAAATGATTTTAAATCATATGTATGATTTCTATCATGCAAGTGATAAAAAACAAGATGATATCGTTGATGACTTTAATAAGGCTCAAGAACACTTATTAAATGAACTAAAAAACAATCAAAAACAAACCATGGATCAACTTGACACTAATGAAAAGAAAATCAACGAGCAAAAGGAAAGTGATTTAAAGCATCAACAGCAAGTCTATAAAGAAACTAAAGAGCAAAGACAATCTGAGCATGAAAAGGCTATAGCAACTATTCAGGCAAACATTAAATTACTTGACACAAAGCTTCAAGAACATTTAGAGTTTATGAAACAAGAGTTAAAATCACTTAACGACAATCAGACGCAAATTGCTAACCAATCTTATAGTGATTATCAAAAACAAATGGATCAAATCAATCAACAACATCAAAGACATATTCAAAAATATGATCAACATTTAGAACTAGAAGATAAGAACTATCAAAATTTCTTACAATCATCTGAAAGTAAGAATCAAGCATTGTTATCTCGTTTTGAACAAACAAGATTAAAAATACTTGAGACATTAAAGCAAAAAACTCACAATTACGATGAAGATATGAAAAAATCTAAATTATCTATTGAAAAAGCACATAAGAATAATGAAGTCGATTTACAAAATCTTAATCAGAATCGTGCGAGTGAAATTAGAAACATGAATGAGCACACGAAGAAATATCACTTAAAAGCATCAAGGGCTCAACAAAAGGTTTTACGACAAGAGTTAAGACATTTAAGAAAGAATTATCGTTTTAAAATTAAATCATTACATTTAAAATAGGAGAAATCTCCTATTTTTTTTCGAAGATAATTTGTCAATTCAAGTGCAACGCATCATAGTGCTCATTGATTA
>SWCA01009074.1_pt3 | contig 71644 bp, 72 predicted proteins | sample 4692961 | NCBI WGS metagenome assembly SWCA01 (sample SAMN10267275, study PRJNA491770) | bioreactor metagenome | isolation source: DHS bioreactor inoculated with | place: Japan: off Shimokita Peninsula | reverse complement strand
TCGTAACCGATCTCAGAGTGCTCATTCTGATCAATACCGGCCAACTCGCTGTTCGCGCTGATTCGCCAACCGAACGCTCGTTTGATCGCCCAGGCGATCACCAGACTGACCCCAAAGGCGTAGATACCTACGGCCAACGCGCCGAGCAACTGCCGAATCAACTGGTCGAAGCCACCTCCGTAGAACAGCCCTGCCACCCCGAAGGAGCCGCCGGCTCGCGGATCGGCGAACAGCCCGATCATCAGGGTTCCGACCACGCCACCGACGAAATGCACACCGACGACGTCGAGGGAGTCGTCGTAGCCGAAGCGGTATTTCAGTCCGATGGCATACGAGCTTGCGACGCCGGCAACGGCACCGATGATCAAGGCACCGATCGGATTCACCGCTGCGGATGCCGGCGTCGCTGCGACGAGCCCGGCGACCACACCCGAAGCGGCACCCAGTGACGTTGGTCGGCCGTCGCGCAACTTCTCCACCACGAGCCAACTCACCATCGCGGCCGCGCCAGCCCCCATGGTGTTGACCCAGGCCAAGGAGGCGGTGGTGTTGGCCGCCACGGCAGATCCGGCGTTGAAGCCGAGCCAGCCGAACCACAGCAGGCCGGCGCCGAGCATGACCAGCGTCATGTTGTGCGGACGCATCGGCTTGGAGCCGAACCCGATCCGCGGGCCGAGCACCAGCGCCAGAGCCAAGGCCGACATGCCGGAGTTGATTTCGATGGCGGTACCGCCGGCCAGGTCGATGGTTCCCAGCCAGTTCGCGATCCAGCCGCCGTGCATGCCGGGTCCGACGAAGTTGTCGAAGGAGAACACCCAACCTGCCACCGGGAAGTACACCAGGGTCGCCCAGATGACGGTGAACAGTGTCCAGCCGCTGAATGAAGCCCGTTCCGCGATCGCCCCGGATACCAGTGCCACCGTGATGATCGCGAAGCAGGCCTGGAAGGCGACGAATGCCAAGGCCGGAACCGTCCCGACGCTCGCCGTGGGGTCCATGATTTGGGTGAGCCCGGCGAATTGGAAGGGGTTGCCCAACAGGCCGACGTAGTCGGTCTTGCCGAACCCGCCCGAAGGCAGTGTGATGCCGATGGAATCACCGAAGGCGACGCTATAGCCGAAGAGGATCCAGAGCACTCCGACGGTGCCCATGCTGATGAAGCTCATCATGATCATGTTGAGCGCGCTCTTCGCGCGCACCATGCCGCTGTAGAAGATGGCCAGCCCTGGCGTCATCACCAGAACCAGAGCTGCGCTGGTCAAGACCCACGCGGTGTCGCCTGCGTTGATTTCCAACATGGGCGCGAGCCTGACCAATGCGTGTTACGCCGAGGTTCGCAGGCGGCTACGAACCTGTTACGGAGCTGTTACAGGAATATTGCGCTCCCGAGGCGCCAGCCCGCGCCCGCGGCTCCGTCCCTTGTCGGAGCGGAGTCGCTGCCGGATTGGGATATGAGGAGTGGGGCCTCCGTCACGACGGAGACCCCACTCGGGATTGAACTCAGATGGCGCCGGGGCCGCTTTCTCCGGTGCGCACCCGGACGACGTTGTCGACCGGGATGATCCAGACTTTGCCGTCGCCGACTTGGCCGGTTTGGGCGGCTTGGATGAGGACGCCGGTGAGTGCTTCGGCGTCTTCGTCTTCGACGAGGACTTCGAGGCGAACCTTGGTGATGAAGTCGATTGTGTACTCCTCACCGCGGTAGATCTCGACGTGACCGCGTTGGCTGCCGTAACCGGAAACCTCGCTGATGGTCATGCCGCCGACGCCGTGGCGAACCAGGGCTTTTTGCACGGTGTCCAGCATTTCGGGCTGGATGATGGCGGTTACCAGTTTCACTTCGAAGCTCCCGTCTTGTCGTCTGCCAAGTCTTCCTTGGACAGCACCAGAGTGCGCTGTACCCGGTTGGTGTAGTACACCGGGCTGAGGTCGTAACCGATCTCAGAGTGCTCATTCTGATCAATACCGGCCAACTCCTCGGCCTGGGTGACCCGCCAGCCCATCGTGTACTTGATGGCGAAGGCGATGATCAAGGTGACCACGAAGGAGTAGATCATGGCCGAGAAGGCTGCGATCGCCTGCAGGATGAGCTGGGAGGCGTCGCCACCGTAGAACAGGCCGACCTTGGTGTCACTGATGGCCGGAGTAGCGAAGAAGCCGATCAGCAGCGTTCCGATGAGACCACCGACCATGTGCACGCCGACCACGTCGAGCGAATCGTCGTAGCCCAGCTTGTACTTCAGGCCGACGGCGAAGGCGCAGCCGACACCAGCGATCAGGCCGATGGCGATGGCACCCATGGGATCGACGTTGCCACAGGCGGGAGTAATGGCAACCAGGCCCGCCACGACACCGGAGGCGGCGCCCAGCGAGGTCGCGTGGCCGTCCCGAAGCTTCTCCACGAGGAGCCAGGCGAGCATAGCGGCGCTGGTGGCGACGAGGGTGTTGATCCAGGCCATGCTGGCGACGTCGTCGGCAGCGCCCTCAGAACCGGCGTTGAACCCGAACCAGCCGAACCACAGCAGGGCGGCACCGAGCATGACCAGGGTCATGTTGTGCGGACGCATCGGCTTGCTGCCAAACCCGATCCGGGGACCGATGACCAGAGCCAGCGCCAGTGCAGCGGCACCGGCGTTGATGTGGATGGCAGTACCACCGGCGAAGTCGACCACACCGTGGCCTTCACCGAACATGGCTTCGCCCAGCTGGCCGATCCAGCCGCCGCCCCAGACCCAGTGGGCCACGGGGAAGTAGACCAGGATGGCCCAGATGGCGGTGAACAGAGTCCACGCGCCGAACTTCACCCGGTCAGCGATAGCACCGGAGATCAGGGCCACCGTGATGATGGCGAAGCCGGCTTGGAAGGCGGCGAACGCCAGGTCGGGGATGGTGGCGAGCTTGCTCGGCTCGGCTCCGATGAGGTTCGTCAGGCCGGCGAACTCAACGGGATTACCGATGATGCCGCCGATGTCGGTTCCGAACGCTGCACTGTAACCAAACAGCACCCAGAGGACACCCACGGTGCCCATCGCGATGAAGCTCATCATCATCATGTTGAGCACGCCCTTGGCGCGCACCATTCCGCCATAGAAGAATGCGACGCCGGGCGTCATCACGAGCACGAGAGCCGCGCTGGTGAGGACCCAAGCTGTGTCGCCTTGGTCGAGTTCTAGAATCATGCCTAGAAGCCTGACCCAGCGCTGTTACGTCGTGGTTCTGTCCGTGTTACGAAGCGGTTATGTGGTGTTACAGGCTGATTGCGGCCCACGGCAGACTCCTGGGTACTTCATGGCAGATTTGCTGGCAAAGGTGCGCTCGGCGGACTAGCTTTGAGCTATGGCACCAACGGTCGGTACCCAGCCTTCACTGGATGGGTCCGGGCCCGAGGTGCTTTGCTATCTGCGCTAGTCCGTGCAGGATTCGCGCCTGAACCTAGGAGGTTGCCATGGACGTCCTCATCACCGGTCGTCATTGCCAGATCCCAGATGACTTCCGCGCTCGCGCGGAAGACAAGATCGCCTCGATCACCAAACTCAAAGATCGAGTCATCCGGGTCGAGGTGCAGGTATCCACCCATGGTTCGAGGCGTCAACCAGAGCAGTCCACCCAGGTCGAGATCACGCTGCACGGTCGGGGACCGGTCGTGCGAGCTGAGGCGTCCGCTGATGACAAGACAGTGGCCTTCGACCGCGCGTTCGATCGCCTGATGGCCCAACTACGGCGGGCATCGGATCGTCGCAAGACCCACCGTGGCCTGCGCGGCCAGGTGTTGTCTCCGGAGGATCTTGCGCCGATCGACTACGAGGCGCCGTCTGCCCCAGAAGTTCACAACGTGGCAGGACTTGAAGTCGTCGGGGATGGTCCACTGGTGGTCCGCGAAAAGCACTTTGGTGCAGTACCGCTGACCTTGGCCCAAGCTCTGGATGAAATGGAACTCGTCGGCCACGACTTCTTCATCTATGTCGACGCCGATACTGGCGCCCCCAGCGCGGTCTACCGCCGTCGCGCCTATGACTACGGGGTGATCCATCTCGATATGTCCGAACGCGACGAATCTCCGGCATGACTCCCGCTTGAAGTTGCCCTGGGGTGCCTTGTGTGGCCCCTTCATCCCCAAACAGGAGGGGGAAATGATCGTTCAATTATTAGCGCTTCATAGCAATTCGTCGAAGTTGTCTTGATTTGGACTGACGGCTGCGGGTACTGTGTGGGCGGCCTTCCAGAATGCTGGCGGGCCCCCCACATCCCCAGGGAGTCGTTGTGATCGGTGTTAGGCGTGCTTTAGCATTAGTGATATCTGTTGCTGTAGTATCCGGAGGGTTGTCGGTTGCGACCCCGGCTCAGGCGTATGAGGCCACGGTTTCAAAAAAGATGAGTCTGACCAATGGGTGGTGGTCCAACGCTCTCAAAGCATACATTCAGGTGAAGCTCACGGGGACTGCGGAGGCCAGGTATTGGACCGTTGTGACGGGAAGATCCCCTTCGAGGAACTTAGGGAGGTTCACCATCAAGGACCCGAAAATCGTGGTGACGTCCTACACATCCTCGTCGATGAAGAAGCGCAAGGTTCTCTCGGGGGCTGTGTTCACGGACCTCTACTATGATCCCCAGTGTGGTGTGCAGATGTCCGGCGTATCCCTCTCCGGGAGCCTTGGGGGGTTCAGCCTGGGTGTCTCCATGACGTATCGCTGCTCCAATGAACTGGTCATGCGGAGGACGGGCGATTTTCGGAAGAGCAAAAACAGTCGTTGGTCGATGTCCGCGACCGGCGCGAACCTTGTTTGGAAGCGGTCTGTGGGTATGATGATCTTCAATCATGGCGTACTGACGTTATGCAATCAGCCACAGATTCGAGTCAGCGTTTACAAGGGTGCCAAAGGTGACGCACATAGCTTTTCGCCGGGGCAAGTATGTCTTAGTGTTTCGCACTAGGCTTCGTTCGGCGAGTGTGCTCCTCTGGTCGGGTTTCTTGAGTGGTTTTGGTTCCGAGTCCTTCGCGTTCAGTCGCATTTCCTCCGTCTTAGGGTTTGCTTTCGGTGAATGCTAGGAAAATTTCTGTTGTGGAGTCGCGAAGAATATCGCTGGCGGCTCAGGGCTTTGGGCGCGAGCGGGGGAATCCCGTGACGATGCGGCAGGTGCAGCGCGTGATCTCGCAGGTGGCGCAGTTTCAGGTCGACTCGGTGAATGTCTGCATTCGCGCGCACTACATGCCGTTGTACTCCCGGCTGGGTCCCTACGACCGGGCCGTGCTGGATCGTGCGGTGAATGCCAAGCCGCGCAGGGTGTACGAGTTCTGGGGGCACGCGGCCAGCCTCATCGACGTGGAACTGGCTCCTTCATTTCGGTTTCGAGGCGAGGAACATCGGCAGCGCCCCTGGAACATGATGCGCGAGGTGCTGGCCTCCAAACCTGAACTCGTCGACAAGGTGTATGCCCAGGTTGCCGAGCGCGGCCCGCTGACGGCTCGCCAGATCGAGCATGAGCAGGAACGAACCAAAGGGCCGTGGTGGGACTGGTCAGAGGCGAAATCGGCCCTGGAGTGGCTGTTCTATATAGGCGAGTTGTCCAGTGCTGGCCGCAACACCCAGTTCGAGCGACGCTTCGATCTGCCTGAGCGGGTGCTGCCTGCCGCCATTCATGCCACCCCAACACCAACCGAAGCCGAGGCCCGCATCGAGCTGGCCCGGCGGGCTGCCGCCGCGCTGGGTGTATTCAGCGAAGCGGGGCTGGCCGAGTACTTCTACACCGATCGCCGCAAGACCGGCGAGGCGTTGGCGCACCTGATCGCGACCGGCGAAGTCGAACCAGTCAGCGTGCGCGGCTGGTCACGGCCAGGTTATCTGTGGAGTGCGGCGGCCCGTCCGCGCAAGCTCCAGGTCGATGCCTTGGTGTCGCCGTTCGACTCGCTGGTCTTCGATCGCGAGCGGTTGCTGGAGACCTTTGGTGTCCACTACAGAATCGGGCTGTACACCCCCAAGTCCGAACGCGTGCACGGCTACTACGTCTACCTGTTCGTGATGGATGACCGGATCGCGGCGCGGGTCGATCTCAAGGCCGATCGCAAAGCATCGCGGTTGTTGGTGCAGTCAGCCTGGTTGGAGCCGGGTAGCGACGAGGTTCAGACCGCCCAGCGATTGGCAGCAGAGCTGCGTCGCTTGGCTGATTGGTTGGAGCTCTCCGATGTCGTTGTCAGCGGCGTTGGCAATCTGGCCCACGCTCTGGCGATTGCCGACGAGCTGGCCCGGATTTGACCGGTGTCCGACGGCCGCGTCACTCCTGGGCTGCGGCGAAGTGTGCTGGATCCAGGACACGCCGCAGGAAGGTCTTTGTGCGGTCCTCCTGGGGATGCCCGATCACTTGATCCGGAGTGCCCTCCTCGACGATGACTCCGCCATCCATGAAGACCACCCAGTCGGCGACGTCGCGAGCGAAGGACATCTCATGGGTCACCACGATCATGGTGACGCCCTCGCTGGCCAAGGTTCTCATGACACTGAGCACCTCTCCGACTAGCTCGGGGTCCAGAGCGGACGTCGGCTCATCGAAAAGCATGAGGTCGGGATCCATGGCCAGGGCGCGTGCAATGGCCACCCGCTGTTGTTGTCCGCCGGACAACTCTGCTGGGTAGGCGCGTTCCTTGTCCGACAGGCCCACCTGGTTGAGTAGATCGCGGGCTCGATCGATGGCGTCAGCCCTGCGCTTCTTGGTGACCACGAGTTGACCCTCGGTGATGTTCTCCAAGGCTGTCTTGTGCGGGAACAGGTTGAATCGCTGGAAGACCATGCCCACCAAGGAGCGTTGCCGTGCGATGTCCTTGTCGGTGCGGGTGTAGAGCTTGCCGCCGCGTTCTTCGAAACCGATGAGCTCGCCGTCGACCCAGATGCGCCCGCCAGTGAGGGACTCCATCTGATTGATCAGGCGCAACAAGGTCGTCTTGCCTGAACCTGACGGCCCCAGCAAGACGACGACCTCGCCGCGGTGCACCGTGAGATTCACGCCCTTGAGGACTTCGAGGTTGCCGAAGGACTTGTGAACGTTGACTGCCTCCACCAAGACGTTGTCTGGTGTGCGTTGTGTGGCCATCAGTGGTCGCTCCCGGAGAACATCAAAGCGGTTTGTGCATCGTCGGAGCGAGCATCCTTGCCCGTCCGGGGCAGATACCCGCGTCCGAAATGTCGCTCGAGCCAGGCCTGCCCGAAGCCGAGGACCGTGGTGGCAGCTAGATAGTAAAGAGTTGCCGCGACCAACACCGGCATCAACTGGTAGTAGGCGGTACCGATGGCGTGCAACTGGTAGTACATCTCTCCGGCGAGGGGGAGGGCGCTCAGTAGTGAGGTGTCCTTGAGCATTGCGATTGTCTCGTTGCCGGTGGGCGGCACGATCACCCGCATCGCTTGCGGGAGCACGATGCGGCGCATGGTCTGTCCGCGGTTCATGCCTAGGGCGAGCGCTGCCTCGGTTTGACCTTTGTCGACGCTGATGATTCCGGACCGAGCGATCTCGGCCATATAGGCCGCTTCGGACAAGCCCAGACCGAGGATCGCCCCGGTGTAGGAGCTGAACAGCAGATTCGCATCCACCGTGCCGATGCGGAGCGTTCCATCGATGCCGAACAGCGCTAGAAGCTGCTGATCGTAGGGGATACCGAGCGCCATCATGCCGGCGGGGAAGAAAACCCCCGCAGCGCCCAGGATGGCCAAGAGCACATAGCGCGGGATCGAGCGGAAGAACCAGATGTAGGCCCCGGCAACCCAGCGCAGCACGAAGTTGGGGGACATTCGCATGACGGCCAGCAGGATTCCGAAGACCACACCGAAGATCATCGATCCGACGGTGACCATGATCGTGCCAAAGATGAAGCCCTGGATGACTGGGGTTTGTGACATCGCCTGAAAGGTGAAGGACCAATCAAAGGCGGGATTGACGAAGAGCTGGTGGACGAGCATGGCGGTGATCGCCAGGACGACGATCACCGCCACTATCCGACCAGGGTGGCGCACGGGAACCGCGTCAATGGTTCCCGGCACCGCCAGATCGGGATCGGTCATACCTGCGGGTTAACCTCGAAGGCATCGATCGCAACTGCTTCGATGGCGTATTTCTTCAAGATCGCGTCGTAGGTTCCATCGGCCTTCAGTGCCGCGAGGGCCTTGGCGATGGCATCAGCGAACTGAGTGGCGTCCTGCCGAACGACGTAGCCGTAGGGCGCGCTTCCGTACTGTTCGCCAAGTGCCTCCAGCTTGCCGTCCGACATCTGAATTGCATTCTGGGTGATCGGGAAGTCGGCCAGCATGGCGTCAGCCTTGCCGATCATGAGGGCGTTGTTCACTTCGTCCTGACCGGTGTAGCCCAGCTCCTTGATCGGGTTGGACTTGCACAGATCTTCGTTGAACGCCTTGACCTCATCCTGTTGGACCGTGCCGTTTTGGTAGGCGATGGTCTTGCCGCAGGGGTTCTTCGGGTCGACTTCACCGGGGTTTCCGGCAGGGGAGGCCCACTCCTCGCCAACATTGGCGTAGGAGATCATGGTGTTCTTCTTCAGGCGGTCAGAGTTGATGGTGAAGGAGGAGACGCCGACGTCGTACTTGCTGGATTGCACCCCATCCAGCAGGTTGTCGAATGCTCCGGGGTTCCACTTGGTCTTCACACCGAGCTTTGCCGCCACGGCGTCGAACAGATCAACGTCCCAACCAACGACCTCGGTGCCGTTGAGGTACTCGTTCGGCTTGTAGGTCGGGTCGACGCCGATCTGGATGATGCCGGACTCCTTGATCTTGTCCGGCAGCATGGCGGTCAAGGCGGGATCGGCCTGAACCGAGACCGAAGTGCTCGAAGAAGGCTGAGACTGGGTCAGCGAGTCCGACCCGCAGGCGCTGAAGGTCAAGGCGAGTGCCGGAATGAGGGCGGCGATGAAGTACCGCATGCCAGAGCGTCGGTTTTCGATACGCACTGAAGGCTCCTTTGCTGAAAGTTGTGCCGTGCTGGGGCGAATATTGGCACTGAGGAGTCTCAGGAGCTAGTCATCTCACTCGATGTGGACGAAACAATCATGCAATCGTAACCAGCAACGGGCGCTACCTCTTCGTCGATTCCTGCGGAGCTGGATGGGTCCTAGGTGACGTCGGCAGTGTCGGCCCCGGTGAGTTCGACCAACTCTGCTGGGCTCAGTGGGAACACTGCATGCGGGTGGCCGGCAGCCGCCCAGATCTCGTCGAAACGGAACAGTTCGGCATCGATCAGCATCACCGGTGGTGTGGTGTGGGCGACGGGGGAGACCCCGCCAATGGAGAAGCCGGTGGCAGCTTTGACGAAATCGGCATCGGCGCGGCCGAGCTTGCCGACGATCGCCGCGACCTTCTTCTCATCCACGCGTAGGTCGCCGGAGGTCACCACCAGCACCGCCGCATCATCGGACTTGCGCCGGAACACGATGCTCTTGGCGATCTGACCCAGCTCCACGCCCAGCGCTGCGGCGGCGTCGGCTGCGGTGCGCCCGGTGACCGGCAGCATCACCACCTCGTGGGGATGCCCGGCGTCGGCCAGGAAGGTTGCGACTCTCACTGCACTGGGATGGATCTCAGATTGGCTCACAGGGCACATGGTGTCAGGTGAGTGGCGCGGGCTTCGACAGGCTCAGCCAACGGGCACGGTTCGCTCCCTGAGTTTGGCGAAGCATCGCTCGCTGAGCTTGTCGAAGGGCGTTACCAGCAACGATAAGATCGCCCGGTGATCACGCGAATGTCCCAACTGTTCTTCCGCACCCTCCGTGAAGACCCCGCCGACGCGGAAGTGCCCAGCCATCGCTGGCTGGTGCGAGCCGGCTACATCCGCCGAGTCGCTCCCGGCATCTACTCCTGGCTCCCGCTGGGGCTGCGGGTGCTGCAGAACGTCGAGCAGATCGTGCGTGAAGAGATGGACGCCATCGGTGCCCAAGAGGTGCGCTTCCCTGGCCTGCTGCCTCGCGAGCCCTACGAAGCCAGCAATCGGTGGACCGAGTACGGCGCGAACCTGTTCCGGCTGGTCGACCGCAAGGGTGGTGACTACCTGCTCGGCCCCACCCACGAAGAGATGTTCACCCTGCTGGTTAAGGACCTGTACTCCTCCTACAAGGACCTGCCGCTGTCGCTGTACCAGATCCAGATCAAGTACCGCGACGAGGCCCGCCCGCGCGCGGGCATCCTGCGTGGGCGCGAATTCGTGATGAAGGATTCCTACTCCTTCGACGTCAATGACGCAGGCCTGGACGCCAGCTACGCCAACCATCGCGAGGCCTACATCAGGATCTTCGATCGGCTGGGCTTGGACTATGTGATCGTGCAGGCGATGTCCGGAGCGATGGGGGGCTCGGCCTCGGAAGAGTTCCTTGCGATCGCCGAGAACGGCGAAGACACCTTCGTTCGTTCGCCCGGCGGCTATGCCGCGAATGTTGAGGCGGTCCGGGTCACTGCACCCCCGCAGCAGGAACCCGCCGGCGTTGGGCCGGTCACCGAGATCGACACCCCGGCTACCGGCACCATCGCCGAGCTGGTGGACGCGGTGAACGCTCAGTTCCCTCGCGCCGAAGGCGCCTGGACGGCGGCCGACACTTTGAAGAATGTGGTCTTCACGCTGCAGCATCCCGACGGTAGCGCCGAACTCCTCATCGTCGGGCTCCCCGGTGACCGTGACGTCGATGTGAAGCGACTGGAAGCCGCGGTCGCTCCCGCAGAGGCCGTCGCCGCCACCGACGAGGATTTCGCCGCGCATCCTGCGCTGGTCAAGGGCTACATCGGGCCGGTCCAGGTCACTGAATCCGGAGTCGTGCAGTTCCTCGGCAGTAAGGGCCTGAGCGCGGTGCGCTACCTGACCGACCCTCGAGTGGTTGCCGGCACGTCTTGGATCACCGGGGCCAACCGTGCCGATACCCACCAGTTGAACGTGGTGGCCGGTCGGGATTTCACGTCCGATGGTGTGATCGATGTCGCCGAGGTGCGCGAAGGCGACCCGGCGCCGGATGGTTCGGGTCCGCTGAGTCTGGCCCGAGGCATTGAGATGGGTCACATCTTCCAGTTGGGGCGCAAATACGCCGAAGCCCTGGGCCTGAAGGTGCTCGACGAGAACGGCAAGCTGGTCACGGTGACGATGGGCTCCTACGGGGTGGGGGTGTCGCGTGCGGTCGCCGCCGTCGCGGAGTCCACCTGCGATGACCGCGGATTGAGCTGGCCGCGCGCCCTGGCTCCCTTCGACGTTCAGGTCTTGGCCACCGGCAAGGGAGACGAGATCGCTACCGCCGCCGAGAAACTGGCCCAGGATCTCGACGCCGCCGGCCTGCGGGTCCTCCTCGACGACCGCAAAGCCAGCCCCGGAGTGAAGTTCACCGATGCGGAAGTGATGGGTATGCCCACTTCCGTGGTCGTCGGACGCGGCTTGGCCGATGGCCTGGTCGAGGTTCGTGATCGCGCTAGTGGGGAGCGCCTTGAGGTGCCGATCGGAGACGCTGTCGCACACCTGGTGGGGGTGGTTCGCGGCTGAATCGGCCGCGACCGCCTAGGATGGTCGCCAAGCGGTACCCCAACGCGCCGGTGCATCCGGCCACAATCACATCCAAAAACCGGATCGAGGCAGCAGATGCTTTCCACTGATATCAGCACACTCCTTGACCCGGTGGTTGCCGCTCACGACCTGGAGATTGACCGAATCGAGATCACCGCCGCCGGCAAGCGCTCGATCGTGAGGATCTTCCTCGACGGCGACGGCCCCGACGGCCACGGACCGTCGCTGGATCAGATCGCCGAGGCCACCCGCAGCATCTCGGCGAGCATGGACGCCAGCGATGTCTCGCGCGGCAAGCCCTACACCTTGGAGGTTTCCTCCCGAGGCGTCACCCAGCCGCTGACCGAGACCAAACACTTCCGGCGCAACACCGGACGCCTGATCACCGTAGTAACGCCCGAGTCCGAGATCACCGGACGCATCGTGAGCGTGACCGACGACGAGGTGGAACTGCAGGTCGGTGCAGCCAGCCAACCGGTGGCATTGGCCCAGATCACCAAAGCAACAGTCCAACTGGAACTGAATCGGCCCATCGCCGGCTCCGATGACGACAATGAGGAGGCCTGACATGGATGTCGACCTGAGCGCCCTGAAGGCGCTGGAACGCGACAAGGAAATCAGTATGGAGGTGCTGCTGAGTGCGCTCAGCGAGGCACTTCTGAATGCCTACGCCAAGACCCCCGGTGCGATCGATGGCGCCCGGGTGGACATCGACCGACGCAGCGGCAAAGTGAGTGTGCTGGCTCCCGAACTCGATGATGAGGGAAACACCATCGGAGAATTCGATCACACCCCCGAGGGGTTCGGACGCGTCGCGGCCGCGACGGCGCGCCAGGTCATCTTCCAACGGCTGCGCGAGGCCGAGGACGAACAGAAGTATGGCCACTTCGCCGGTTCCGAGGGCGACATCCTGCTGGGGGTCGTGCAGCAAGATCGCGACCCGCGCGTCGTGCGTATTGATCTGGGCAGCATCGAGGCGATCCTTCCCGCCGCCGAGCAGGCTCCCGGCGAGGACTACAGCCACGGCAAGCGTCTGCGCGTGTTCGTCGTCAGCGTGCGCCGAGAACTCCGAGGTCCCCAGGTGGTGGTCTCGCGAACCCATCCGAGCCTTGTGGCCAAGCTTTTCGCGATGGAAGTCCCAGAAATTGAGCAGGGCACCGTCGAGATCAAGGCCATCGCGCGCGAGGCAGGGCACCGCACCAAGATCGCTGTCGTCAGCCATAACCCTGATGTCTCGGCCAAGGGAGCCTGCATCGGTCCGATGGGTCAGCGGGTGCGTGCGGTCATGCACGAGCTGAACGAGGAGAAGATCGACATCATCGACTACTCCGACGAACCTGAGGTGTTCGTGGCGCAGGCGCTCAGCCCCGCCAAGGTGACGTCGGTCACTGTGGTCGACCCTGGAGCGAAAGCCGCACGGGTCGTCGTGCCCGATTACCAGCTCAGCCTGGCGATCGGCCGCGAAGGGCAGAACGCCAGGCTGGCTGCCCGGCTTACCGGCTGGCGAATCGACATTCGCTCCGATACCGCCGAGTGAGTCCTCGCACCTGACTCACTCGGCGTCAGGATGTCGGCTGACTGGAAGGCTGATTGGCCCCAGGGCCGTACTCGGCCCACACCTCTTGGAGTGCGGTCAGTACCGTGCTCTGGTCGAGATTGAGTTCGGTTGCGATGGAGGATGCCATCGAGGTGAGCAGCTCGGTGTTGCGTCCGCCGCCACCGGTACTCGGATCCCCGGACGGGGCGGCCCCGGTGGGGGCGCCGCTCGGGGCGCCGCTCGGTGCACCGCTGGGAGGGGTGCCGTTGCCGTCGGACGGGCGCGATGCCTGCATCGCATTGTCCAAGGCGGTCTTCACCGCAGACTCGTCCACGCCCAACTTCTCGGCCAATGCCGTGGCCATCTCGGTGGTGTCGAGCTGTCGGTTCTGGCCCATACCGCCGCCGGGGCCTTGGCCATAGCCGGACGTACCGTGAGTGGTCGTGTCGGAGCCTGCCAAATTCGCGGCCATCGCGCCGACTCCCACCGCGGCTCCCACAGCGAGGACGCCCCCGCCGATCGCCAGTCCGATGCGCTGCTTGCTGTTCATGTAGCTCCTCGTTGGTTCGATGGACACCAGAAAAGTCGAGTCGGCTGTGTCATTGCTCCGCCTTGGCTGGGTGTTCGCTGTGTAATGCGCCGCCTAGACTGCTGAGCCATGGAACCCGTCCGCACCTGTGTCGTCTGCCGGAATCGCGCACCCCAGTCTCAGCTGGTGCGAATGGTGGGGGTCGACCGAGTGCTGGTGGTCGATGCGGATCGACGACTGCCCGGACGAGGGTGCTATCTGCATCGCTCCTGTGCCGCCAAAGCGCCGGTGCGGGTGTTTGCCCGAGGCCTGCGAACCGCGTTGGACCCGGATCAGGTCGCCGAGGTGTTGGCCACGCTGAGTGCCGATTGAGTCATTGAGCCTCGAGGGCGATAGACTGCACAGCGCGCGTTCACCGATCCGAGGTGAACACCAACCCGAAAGTGGGCTAACGCTCATGACCACTCGATGAGTATCTCGAAATGAGCAAACCGAACTAGGTGGTCCAACGCGCCTGCGTGGACCTGAAGGAGAGTAGTGGCTAAGGTCCGCGTCTACGAGCTTGCGAAAGAGCTCGGACTCGAAAGCAAGGAACTTTTACAGACCCTCAATGACATGGGGGAGTTTGTGCGTTCCGCATCCTCGACCATCGAGGCCCCCGTCGTCCGCAAGCTGCGCGAGAAAGCGTCCGCAGAGAAGACGGCACCCGCAGCTGAGGCCAAACCGGCCAGGTCTGAGGCCAAGCCGGCCCCGCGCAAGCCTGCCGCGCCCGCAGCTGAGGCCAAGCAGGAACCCAAAGCTGAGACGCCTGCCCCGACTTCCGCGCCGACCGCGGCACCGGTTGCAGAACCTGTCGCACCGGAGGCAAAGGCTGAATCCAAGCCTGCGGCCAAGCCCGCCGAAACCCCGGCCGCCAAAGCAACCCCGGCGCCGAGCCCGGCCGTGCCGAGGCCCCGCCCCGGGCCCCGTCCCGGTGGTACCGGCGGACTTCCCGGCAGCAACTCCCGTCGTCCGGGCGCCCCGCGTCCGGGGAACAACCCCTTCGCATCCCGTCAGGGCATGGGCGTGCAGCGCCCGCGTCCGGACAATGCCGGGCGCTCCGAGCGTCCGTTCAACGACCGCGGGCCCGGTCAGCGCAGTGATCGTCCGCCGCGTCCCGGTGGTGGCGTGGCAGGAGTGCCGCGCCCGAATCCGGGCATGATGCCCAAGACTGCCGCCAACGGCGGCGCTGGTGCTCCGGCCCGCGCCGGTCAGGGTGGACGTCCTGGTGCCGGCGGTCGCGGCGGACGTCCCGGTGGTGGCCCCGGTCGCGGTGGTGCGCCCGGTGCCGGTGGCGGCTTCGGTGGCCCTCCGGCTGGTGGTGGCCGTGGTGGCCGTGGTGGCCGCAGCGGTTCGGGTACCCAAGGCGCTTTCGGGCGTCCCGGTGGGCCCGCCAAGCGCGGCCGCAAGTCCAAGAAGCAGCGCCGTCAAGAATTCGACCAGATGGAGGCGCCATCGATTGGTGGCGTGCGCGTCCGTCAGGGTGATGGCCAGATCGTCCGGCTTCGCCGCGGATCTTCGCTGACCGACCTTGCCGAGAAGATCGGTGTCGAGCCGGCGTCGCTGGTGCAAGTGCTGTTCCACCTCGGTGAAATGGTCAACGCCACTCAGTCGGTCGCCGATGACACCCTCGAAGTGCTGGGTGCCGAGCTCAACTACAAGATCGAGGTCGTCTCGCCCGAGGACGAGGATCGCGAACTGTTGGAGAGCTTCGACATCGAATTCGGTGAAGATCTCGGCGACGAGGACGATCTGGAGGCACGCCCGCCGGTGGTCACCGTCATGGGTCACGTTGACCATGGCAAGACCAAGCTGCTGGACGCGTTGCGTCACACCGACGTGGTAGCCGGAGAGGCCGGGGGTATCACCCAGGCCATCGGCGCCTACCAGGTGCGCACCGAGGTCGACGGCAAGAAGCGACGGATCACCTTCATCGACACCCCCGGTCACGAGGCGTTCACCGCCATGCGAGCCCGTGGTGCGAAGTCCACCGACATCGCGGTGTTGGTGGTCGCGGCCGATGACGGTGTGATGCCGCAGACCATTGAGGCACTGAACCACGCCAAGGCAGCCGATGTGCCGGTCGTGGTTGCGGTCAACAAGATCGACAAAGAGGGCGCCGATCCGACCAAGGTGCGTGGACAGCTCACCGAATACGGGCTGATCCCGGAGGAGTACGGCGGCGACACGATGTTCGTCGATGTCTCTGCCAAGGCCGAGTTGGGTCTGGACGGGTTGCTGGAAGCCATCGTGCTGACTGCCGACGCCGCTTTGGATCTGCGAGCGAATCCGGACATGCCTGCGCAGGGTGTGGCTATCGAAGCCCACCTGGACAAGGGCCGTGGCCCGGTCGCCACCGTTCTGGTGCACCGTGGCACGCTGCGCACCGGCGACTCGATCGTGGCCGGTTCGGCCTTCGGCCGGGTGCGAGCCCTGATCAACGATCAAGGCGGCACCGTGGACGAAGCCCCGCCGTCGATGCCCGTGCAGGTGCTCGGTCTGACGTCGGTGCCTGGTGCCGGTGACAACTTCCTGGTGGTGGAGGACGACCGTATGGCTCGTCAGATCGCCGAGAAGCGCGAGGCCCGTCAGCGGGCCGCGATGCTGGCCAAGACCACGCGCCGCAAGACGCTGGATCAGTTGTTCGAGCAGTTGGCCAAGGGCGAGGCGGAGGAACTGCGCCTGATCCTGAAGGGCGACTCTGCCGGTGCCGTCGAAGCCCTCGAGGATGCGCTACTGCAGATCGATGTGGGCGAAGAAGTGGAGTTGCGGGTCATCGACCGCGGCGTTGGTGCCATCACCGAGACCAACGTCACCTTGGCGGCGGCTTCGGATGCCGTCATCATCGGCTTCAACGTCCGTGCTCAAGGCAAGGCCACTCAGCTGGCCGATGCCGAAGGCGTCGACGTCCGCTACTACTCGGTCATCTACGCCGCTATCGACGAGGTTGAGGCTGCCTTGAAGGGCATGCTGAAGCCGATCTTCGAGGAGAAAGTGCTTGGCCAGGCGGAGATCCGCGAGATCTTCAAGTCCTCCAAGTTCGGCACCATCGCCGGCTGCATGGTGTTGTCCGGGCTGCTCCGGCGCAATGCCAAAGCCCGCCTGCTGCGTGACGGCGTTGTGGTCGCGGAGACCTCGATCGCCTCGCTGCGGCGTGAGAAGGACGATGCCACCGAAGTCCGAGAGGGCTTCGAGTGTGGTACCACCTTGGCGAATTTCTCCGACATCAAGAAGGGCGACATCATCGAGACCTTCGAGATGGTGGAGAAGCCGCGCGACTGACACTCAACTCGTCCGCCCGGCTCTGAGTCATCGGGGCCGGGCGGACGTGTCGAAAGGAACAACCATGAGTAGTCCGCACTACGGCAAGGTCGCTGAACAGATCAAGTTCATCGTCGCCGAGATGTTGCAGCGTCGGATCAAAGACCCTCGGCTGGGTTTCGTCACCGTGACCGACGTGCGCCTTACCGGCGACGGGCACGAGGCCACCGTCTTCTACACCGTGCTCGGCGACGCCCAGGCGCGCGACGAAACCGCGATGGCCCTGAAGTCGGCCTCGGGCCTGCTGCGTTCGACGGTGGGCAAGCGGCTGGGGTTGAAGTTCACCCCGACGCTGGCCTTCGTCCTCGATGCGGTTGAGGAGGACGCCGCGCATCTGGAAGATGTCATCGCCCGAGCCAAGCAGCAGGATGCGGCCGTGGCCGCGCAGGCCGAGGGGGCGGTGTTCGCCGGGGACGCCGATCCCTACCGCAAGCCGCACGCTGAGGACGAAGACGAGGGCCAAGACCTTGGCTGATGCCGGCGTTTCCGGCCTGGTCGTGGTGGACAAGCCGCAGGGCTGGACATCACACCAGGTGGTCGGGCGCTGTCGACGCCTGTACGGCACCCGCAAGGTCGGTCATGCCGGAACCTTGGATCCGATGGCAACCGGCGTGTTGCTGGTCGGGGTGAACCGAGCCACCCGGCTCTTGGGCCATCTCGCCGGTCACGACAAGAGCTATACCGCGACCATCCGGCTGGGGATCGATACCCTCACTGACGATGCCGAGGGCGAGATCACGGCGGCGAACGGTGCCACCGGAATCACCGAAGCCGCCATCGGTGCCGGTGTGGAGCGTTTCATCGGCGACATCAGCCAGGTTCCCTCGGCGGTGTCTGCGATCAAGGTCGACGGCAAACGTTCCTACGCCCGGGTGCGAGCAGGGGAGCAGGTCGCCTTGGCGGCGCGTCCGGTCACCGTGACGCGGTTCGACGTGATCGCGGTGCGAGTCGGCACCGAAACACTGTCCGACTCTGCCAATGCAGTGATCGACGTGGTCGACGTCGACGTCGTCGTTGACTGCTCGACGGGTACCTACATTCGGGCGTTGGCCCGCGACCTCGGTGCCGCACTGGGCACCGGGGGACACCTGACAGCGCTGCGGCGCACTCGGGTGGGCGGCTTCGACCTTTCCCAGGTGATGATCGATGCCACGATGCTGGAGCACCACGGCAGTGAATCCGCAGTGCCACCTGCGCTGATATCGCTGGCTGAGGTCGTGCGCCGAGCCTTCCCGATTCTCGAACTCGAGGCCGAGCAGGCCCACGACGTCCATTTTGGTCGGGCGTTGTCGGTGAATCTCGAAGCCGGACTGACCGCCGTCATGTTCAAGGGCGAGTTTCTGGCCCTCTATCGGCCAGATGGCGTCGGACGCGCCGTCGCCGATGCGGTTTTCGTGTCCTAGCCGACGAATCACGCCTTGGCGCACAAACCGCCGCGTCGAAACACGGGGTGGGGTATAGCGGTGGCATGGTGCAATGATCAGGATCGCAGAATAGTACTCGTTGGCGATCCTCATCGTTGTGCACAAAAGGTAACAATCCGGTCGGTTTCGGCACGGCTGTGCTCGTGTAACGTTTGCCCCACTTCGCCGCAGGCACGGCATCTTGGCGGCGGGGACTTGTATCCATCACTAGGGAGGACAGTTAGATGGAGAAGCGTTTTGGTTCCTTCAAGCGGGTTGGCACCATCGTGGTTGCTGCGGCCTGCATGGCGCTGACGGCCGGTTGTAGCGGCGGGGTTGCCGGCGGCGGAAACAGCGATACCGGTGGCGCCCTGAAGTTCGGCATGCTGGCGCCATTCTCGGGCAGCGAAAGCGCCTTCGGCGAATACATGAAGAACGGCGCAACGTTGGCCGTTGATGAGATCAACGCCGCTGGTGGCGTCAATGGTCAGCAGATTGAACTCATCGCCGAAGACGAAGCCTGCGATGCGACCACTGCGGTGGCCGGCGCCAACAAGCTGGTTTCCCAGGGGGTCATTGCCTCGGTGGGCGGCTACTGCTCGGGTGCAACGCTGCCCACGTTGCCGATTTTCCTGCAGGCAAAGATCCCAATGGTCATCGCTGCGGCGAATTCCGATGATCTAGTCGCTGCCAAACAGCCCAATGTGTTCCTGGTCAACGGCACCGGAACTCAGCAAGCGCAGGCTGCGGTGAAGTTCGCCGAGAAGTCGGCGGCGAAGTCGATCTACGTGATCGACGAGGGCGATGCCTATTCCACCAACCTGTCCAAGGCATTCATCTCTCAGGCCAAGGAGGCGGGGCTGAACGTCTCGGGGAGCACCACCGTGACCCCCACGGACAAGGACTTCTCCACCGATGTCGACAAGATGATGAAGGCAGGCACCGACTTCGTCTACTACACCGGCTACTACCAGGCCGGCTCGCTGGTCAACCATCAGGCCAAGGCCGCAGGGTACAAGGGCATCTTCCTGATCGGCGACGGCGCGGTCGATGCCAAGTTCGCCGAGATCACCGGCAAGGGCTTCACCGACAATGTGTACGGCACCTTCACGATGACTCCGGACATGTTGCAGGACGGTGGCGCCTGGAGCGCGGCTTACAAGGACAAGTTCGGCACCGATCCTGGCCCCTACGCACTGCAGTCCTACAACGCGGTCAAGGTAATGGCCGAGGGCATCAAGCAGGCCGGTTCCACCGACATGGACAAGGTGGACGCTGCGCTGCACAATCTGAAGGACTTCAGCACCGCATCCGGTTCGATCTCCTTCACCGAGCAGGGCACGCTGAGTGACGCGAAGTTCGTCATCGTCACGATCGGGCCGGACGGCAAGTTCGTCCTGTCTGACCGGCTCGAAGGTTAAGACCGAGACTCTGGCTGTCACCTGCTGGTGGCAGCCAGAGTCGCATTACTGAGGGATTCGCGTGACCCAGATCATTCTCAACGGCTTGTTCGTCGGATCGTTCTATGCCCTGGTGGCGCTCGGCTACAGCATGGTTTACGGCGTCATCAAGCTGCTCAACTTCGCTCACGGTGACATCTACATGTTGGGCGCTTTCGTGGGCCTGGTCATCCTGACGGCCTTTCCCGGCCTGGGCGCCGGAGCCACCATCCCGGTGCTGATGCTGGTGCTGCTGATCTCGATGCTGGCCAGCGGCTTTGTCGGGGTGGGCATCGAACGTGTCGCCTACCGGCCGTTGCGATCCGCGCCCCGGTTGGCGGTGCTCATCACCGCAGTCGGCATGTCATTCACCCTGGAATACGGCATTCGACAGATCTTCGGTCCGAGCCCACAGGCCTATCCACTGCGAGTGACCGGAGACCCGCTGCCGGTCTTCGATGCTCAGTTGTCCAGCGCTCAGTTGGTACTGATGGTGGTTGCGGCGTTGCTGATGGCCGGGTTGGGGCTCTATGTCGATCGCACCCGGGAGGGTCGCGCCATGCGCGCCATCGCCTTGGATCAGCGGGCATCAACCCTGATGGGGATCGACGTCAACCGCACCATTTCGAGGGTCTTCTTCATCGGATCGGCCCTGGCCGGCGCCGGTGGTGTGATGGCCGGCGCGTTCTACGGCTCGGTGGACTTCCTGATGGGTTTCACGATCGGGCTGAAGGCCTTCACCGCGGCCGTCATCGGGGGCATCGGCAGCTTGTACGGCGCCATGATCGGCGGCTTGATCCTGGGGCTGCTGGAGTCCTTCGGCACCACCTGGGTAGGCGGTGAATGGCGTGATGTGTTCTCCTTCGCCTGCCTCATCCTGTTCCTGACCTTCCGTCCCACCGGTGTGCTCGGCACCCGTGTGGTGGAACGGATGTGATGACGATGCCGCTCGTGCTGAAGAAGTCTTCGTCGGAGTTGCTGGTGCCTCCGAATCGGCACCAGATGCCGCCGCCGGCACCGTTTCGGTGGCGCAGCGAGAAAGGCGCCCTGAATGTGCTGGGTATCGCCGTGTTCATCCTCGCGCTCGCCGTGCCGTTCATCACCGCCTCGCCGTACGTCATCTCCATTCTCACCGCAGGCCTGATCTACGTCATGCTCGCTTTGGGTCTGAACGTCGTGGTGGGCTATGCCGGACTGCTGGACCTGGGCTATGTCGCCTTCTTCGCTGTCGGCGCCTACACCTCCGGGATTCTCACCACCACCTTCGGCTTCTCCATGCTTGAGGCGGTGCCGGTGACCATCCTGGTGTGCATCGTGGCCGGCATCATCATCGGCGGCCCGACGCTGCGCCTGCGCAGCGACTACCTGGCCATCGTCACCCTGGGATTCGGTGAAATCATCCGCCTCACCGCCCGCAACTTGGAGATCACGGGAGGCGCCACCGGCATCTCCGGAATCCCCTCCTGGAGCTTCTTCGGGTGGGACATGGCCGACGGCCTGGTCATTGCCGGTATCGAGTTCAATGGCAAGATCCTGCTGTACTACTTCGTCGCCCTCGTGGTCGGCCTGGTGGGAGTCGGCGGGATATCGCGGCTGTCCCGGGGCAAGATGGGACGGGCCTGGAAGGCCGTCCGCGACGACGAGGATGCCGCCGAAGCCATGGGCATCAACACCTATTTCACCAAGATCACCGCCTACATCATCGGTGCGGTCTGGGCCGGGCTCGCCGGGCAGCTGATGGGGACCTACCTCAGCGCGATCTCGCCGACCAGCTTCACCTTCTTGTATTCGGCGCTGATCCTGATGGCGGTCGTCCTCGGCGGTATGGGTTCGACCCCGGGTGTCATCATCGGCGCGTTGTTCGTGTCGCTGGCCCCGGAGTTCCTGCGCGAGTTCGCTGAATGGCGCTACGTGCTGTTCGGGGTGTTGCTCGTGGTGACCATGATCTTCCGTCCTCAGGGCATTTGGCCGGCCAACGCGGTGTTCCCGTGGTCACCGGCCCTGGCTGCCCGCAGAGCCCGGCGCGCGAAGGCCACCGAGGCCCCCGAAGACTCTGCGGCAGGGAGGCCCGCATGAGCGTGCGCAACACCTTGTTGGAGGTGAAGGATCTGCACCTCCAGTTCGGAGGGGTGAAAGCAGTCGATGGGCTGACGATGTCGGTTCATGAGAACGAGATCGTGTCCGTGATCGGACCCAACGGTGCCGGCAAGACCAGTGCCTTCAACTGCATCAGCGGCTTCTATCGACCGACGGCCGGCAGTATCACCTTCATGGGGAAGTCGATCATGCGTGCCCGCCCGTCGCGGATCACCCAGATGGGCATGGCTCGAACCTTCCAGAATCTGCGGCTGTTCGCCGACATGTCGATCGTGGACAACGTCAAGACTGCAGCCCACGCCACTATGTCGCAGTCGTGGTACGACGCCTTCTTGCACACACCCCGATTCCGACGTACTGAGCGGGCCTGCGAGGCCGATGCCCTGGCGTGGCTGGATTTCGTCGGGTTCAGCGGCGATCCGGAGGCCTTCGTCGGGCAGCTTCCCTACGGAGGCCAGCGCAAGGTCGAAATAGCTCGGGCGTTGGCAACCTCGCCCAAAGTGCTGCTGTTGGACGAGCCTGCCGCCGGGCTGAACCACACCGAGACCCAACACCTGATGGCGCTGATTCGCCAGATCCGCGACCTCGGCGTCTCGATCGTGCTGATCGAGCACGACATGGGTTTGGTGATGGATATCTCCGAGCGAATCATCGTGCTCAACTACGGACGCGAAATCGCAGACGGCACCCCCGAGGAGATCCGCAACAACCCGCAGGTGATCGAGGCCTACCTGGGATCCGATGAGGAGGACGCGCAGTGAGCTGGTTGAGCGTTCAGAACGTCGACGTGTTCTACGGGCGGGTGAAGGCGCTGTCCGGGCTCAGCTTCGACCTCGAAGAAGGCGAGATCGTGGCCCTGCTGGGCAACAACGGAGCGGGGAAGTCCACGACCTTGAATCTGGTCTCCGGCATTGTGCGCCCCACGGCGGGAACGGCGACCTGGAACGGTGTGGATCTGGCCAAGATCCGGGCCCATAATCTGGTGGCCGAGGGCATCGTGCAGGTCCCGGAAGGGCGGCGCATTTTCAGCACCATGACTGTTCACGAGAATCTGCAGTTGGGCGGGTACCGGGTCACTAGTAAGGCCGTGATCGCCGAGCGGATCGAGCACGCCTACACCTTGATGCCCCGGCTGGCCGAACGCCGCGATCAACAAGGCGGCACCCTGTCCGGAGGTGAGCAGCAGATGCTGGCCATCGGAAGGGCGCTGGTCAGCGGCCCCAAGCTGTTGCTGTTGGACGAGCCCTCGATGGGGTTGGCACCCCTCATGGTCAACCAGGTGATGGAGCTCATCAAGGCGGTCAACGACCAAGGCACTTCGGTGTTGGTCGTGGAGCAGAACGCCAAAGCGGCGTTGCGCATCGCCCACCGGGCCTATGTGTTGGAGACCGGCACCATTTCGCTGTCGGGGACCGGCGCCGAGCTCGCCGCCGATCCGCGCGTCGTGGAGGCCTACCTGGGTGGCCAGTAGTACCCACCAGGGCGCGGCAGCGACTCGGCGTTCGGGCGGGTGCGGCTAAACTATCCGGCGGTACTCAGCCGTGGTGCCGGAAAGGGTGCAATGGGTTCCTCAGTAGTCGTCATCGGGAACTTCGATGGCGTCCATCCCGGGCACCGTGAGGTACTGGCCGAGGCAAAGCGACGCCACCCCGAACTGCCGCTGATCGTGGTCACCTTCTGGCCCCATCCAGTGTCAGTGTTGCGTCCAGACGCTGCCCCCATGCTGCTCACCAGCCTGGAGGGACGCATCGAGCATCTCACCGCTGCCGGTGCCGACGACGTTCAGGTCGTCGACTTCACCTCCGAATTCGCTGCCTGGGCGCCGTCGCGATTCGTCGAGGAGATCGTGGTTCCGCTCGATCCGACACTGGTCGTGGTCGGCGAGAACTTCCGGTTCGGCCATGGTGCGGTCGGCTCGGTCGACACGCTGACCGAACTGGCCGCGGGACGCTTCGAGGTGGAGGGGCTGACCTTGGTGCGCTTCGGCGATGAGGAGACCTGCTCCACCCGCATTCGGGAGGCGTTGGCGGCGGGCAATGTCGAACACGCCGCCGAACACCTGGGTCGTCCGTTCTGTTTTCGGGGTGTCGTGACTCACGGGGATCGCCGTGGTCGGGAATTGGGTTTCCCGACGGCGAACCTGCCGGTGCCCCCCATGCTGGCCTGTCCCAGCGACGGCGTCTACGCAGGGTGGGTGACGCGCCGCGACGGCCTGGATGCCCACGGCGAGGCTCCCTTGAACGGCGACGCGGAGCGCTGGCCGGCGGCGATCTCGGTGGGTACGAACCCCACCTTCGACGGGCTGTCCCGGCGAGTGGAGTCCTATGTCCTAGATCGTGACGACCTCGAGCTCTACGACGCTCCGATCAATGTCGAGTTCATCGCCCGGATTCGTGGGCAGATCCGCTTCACCGAGATCAGCGAACTCATCGAGCAGATGCACGACGACGTGCGGCATTGCCGCGAACTGCTTGGTCTGCGTCACTCCTGATCCTGAATAACGACGAAGCCCCGACCGAATCCGGTCGGGGCTTCGTCGTGTCCGCAATAGGGATCAGGCAGGAACTGACAGCGACTGCAGAATGTCCTCGACCCGCTGCTTGGCATCGCCGAACAGCATCTGGGTGTTCTCCTTGAAGAACAGGGGATTCTGCACGCCGGCGTAGCCGGTGGCCATCGACCGCTTGAACACGATCACATTGGCGGCCTTCCAAACCTCCAGCACCGGCATACCGGCGATGGGGGAGTTGGGGTCGTCCAGCGCAGCCGGGTTCACGGTGTCGTTGGCACCGATGACCAGCACCACATCGGTGTCGTCGAAGTCCTCGTTGATCTCGTCCATTTCCAGAACGATGTCGTAGGGGACATTCGCCTCGGCCAACAGCACGTTCATGTGCCCGGGCAGGCGTCCGGCCACCGGGTGAACCCCGAAGCGGACGTTGATGCCTTGGGCACGCAACTTGCTGGTGATCTCGGCCACCGGGTACTGGGCCTTGGCGACAGCCATGCCGTAGCCGGGGGTGATGATGACGCTCTTGGCGTTCATCAGCATGTCGGCTGCGCCGGCTGCGTCGATCTCGCGGTGCTCGCCCTGCTCCTCATCGGAGGCTGCCACCGTGCCGGTGTCGACGCCGAAGCCACCCAGGATCACCGAGATGAACGAGCGATTCATGGCCCGACACATGATGTAGCTCAGGATGGCACCCGAGGAGCCCACCAACGAACCGGTGATGATCAGCAGGTTGTTGCCCAGCATGAAGCCGGCCGCCGCTGCCGCCCATCCGGAGTAGGAGTTCAGCATCGAGACCACGACAGGCATGTCGCCGCCGCCGATGGCTGCCACCATGTGGAAGCCGAGGGCAAAGCCGATGACGGCAATCGCGATGATCAAGACCCAGCCCAACGCGGTGGGTGCGTGAGTCATCGGATCGACGCCCGCGACGGTGAACCAGATCATGAGGGCGAAGAACACGATGAAGCCAACCAGGTTGAGGACATTGCGTCCGGGCAGCGTCAGCGGGGCTGACTTCATCTTCGCCGACAGCTTCAGGTAGGCGATCACCGAACCGGTGAAGGTGTAGGCACCGATCAGCACCCCCAGAGCAACCTCCACCAAGTGGACGGTGAGAGCGTCAGAACCTTCACCGGCCGGCGGGACCGCGAAGGAGTTGAAGCCCACCAGAACTGCGGCCATACCCACGAAGGAGTGGAACATGGCGATCAGTTCGGGCATCTGTGTCATTTCGACCTTGCGTGCCACCGGGGTGCCGATGAGGGCGCCGATGAGCAATGCACCGATGATCAGCGCCAAGGTGATTTCCGGAGACCAGCGGGTAGCGGCGAGTTCGGCAGGAATCCCGGGCTGGTGAACCGCCCACGATTCGTAGACCGACGCAGCGATGACCGCAGCCAGCGCGAGCACCATACCGATCATGCCGGCGATGTTGCCCATACGGGCCGTGGTCTGCTTCGACAGTCCGGCTAGCGACAGAATGAACAGGATGCCGGCAACGATGTACAGGCCTTTGAACAGTTGATCGATTTGTTCAACATTGAGTCCCATCTCAGGCCTCCTTCCTGAACATGCTGAGCATTCGGTAGGACACCAGGAAGCCACCAAAGATGTTGATCGAAGCGATGGTCGCCGCGATGAACGACATCACCAATACGGCAATGTCGGTCGATCCCAGCTGCAGCACCGCACCGACCAGGATGATGCCCGAGATGGCGTTGGTCTGAGCCATCAGGGGCGTGTGCAGTGAGTGCGAGACGCCGCTGATCACATAGAAGCCGACCACCACAGCCAAGGCGAAGACGGTGAACGCGCCCACGAAGCTGGCCGGGGAGAAGGTGACTGCGAGCACCACCAAGACCGCCGCAATGGCCGACATGATGAGCCGATTTCGTGCCGAAGCCTTGGCCTGGGCCGCCTCGCGGGCGGCTTTGACCTCGGGATCCTCGACCTCGACGACCGCAGCTTCAGCAGCCTTCGGGGCTGCCGAAACCTGAACCGGTGGCGGCGGCCACAGAATCTCGTTGTCCTTGGTGACCGTCACTCCGCGCAGCACGACATCGTCGAAATTGAGTTCGACTTCGCCGTCCTTGTTCGGGGTAAGCAGCTTGAACAGGTTCACCACATTGGTGCCGTACAGCTGCGAGGCCTGCGTGGGCAGACGTCCGGGCAGATCGGTGTAGCCGATGATCTTCACACCGTTTTCGGTGACGACCATCTTGTCGGCGACCGAACCTTCGACATTGCCGCCATTGGAGGCCGCCATGTCGACGATGACCGATCCGGGCTTCATGGTCGCGACCATCTCCGCAGTGATCAGTCGGGGCGCGGGGCGTCCCGGGATCAGCGCGGTGGTGATGATGATGTCGACGTCCTTGCACTGGTCGGCATACATCTGGGCGGCCGCTTCGTTGTAGGCCTCGCTGGCCTCTTTGGCGTAGCCGTCACTGGACTGCTGTTGTTCGGCCTGGACGGCGACGAACTCGCCCCCCATCGACTGAACCTGCTCGGCTACCTCGGCACGCAGGTCGGTGGCTCGAACGATGGCGCCCAGAGACTTGGCGGTGCCGATCGCCGCCAGGCCGGCCACACCGGCTCCGGAGACGAACACCTTGGCCGGCGGAACCTTGCCTGCTGCGGTCACTTGGCCGGTGAAGAAGGAGCCGAACTCGTTGGCGGCTTCCACAACAGCGCGATAGCCGGCGATGTTCGCCATAGAGGAGAGGACGTCCAACGCCTGGGCACGAGAGATACGTGGCACCGCGTCCATGGCCAGGGCAGTCACGCCTCGCTTGTTGAGCTTCTCCAGCAACTCGGGGCTACGCCCGGGTGCCAACAGCGAAATCAGCATCGTTCCCTTGCTGAGCTGGCTGATTTCGCGGGTATTCGGAGCATTGATTTTCGCGACGATCGGGGCACCCCACGTTTGGGCCCGGTCGCCGATCGTGGCGCCGGCTGCCTCGTAATCGGCGTCGGGGTAAGAGGATTTGGCTCCCGCCCCTTCCTCGACGATCACGCTGTGTCCGAGTTTGATGAGTTGGGCGACTGTTTTGGGGGTAGCCGCGACGCGCGTCTCCCCCTTGAGAGTCTCTAGGGGAATCCCGATTTGCATCAGCAAAAGTCCTTCCAGTGGATCCGGGATGGCAAAGTCCGCCGGGAAGGTACCTTAGTCGGGTTGTACGCCTCGTCTCACCATGTCGTCCACTAAGGCGCGGATATGTGAGGATGTCGGCGCAAATGGTGCCTTCACCGCGCCCGATTCGCCGCGGAGCACCCCATACAGCTAGACTTCTGGCGCCGTCAAGACGGCCGCGGATGCCTAAGTGCTGCCCAGCGATCTCGTACCAATCCGAAGTCGTGCCACATGGTGGGGTAGCGCCGCGCAACGGAAGTCGAAAGGAGAGCAGCCAACCCGATGGATGCTGACACCAAGAAGAAGATCATCGAAGAGTACGCGTTGACCCCGGGGGACACCGGATCGCCGGATGTCCAGATCGCGCTGCTCACCAAGCGGATCTCGCACCTGACCGAACATCTGAAGACCCACAAGGGCGACCATCACAGTCGCCGTGGTCTGATGCTCATGGTCGGCCAGCGCCGCCGCCTGCTCAACTACGTCGCAAAGAACGATGTTGAGCATTACCGCTCACTGATCGCGCGCCTCGGCCTGCGTCGGTGACCCAATCTTGACCGCCAAGCCGGTGACGGAACGTTCCGTCACCGGCTTGACGCGCATAACAACTCAAAACCGAGCCTGGGGCCGGTAGCCGTTTTGGTCCTCGGTAGTGACTTTCGGGAGGTGCGTACGCACTCCCCGCGAGCCTCGATCGAAGACCGGACGGGGGCCCGAACCCAGGCCAACCCGAAAGGAAACCCCTATGGAAGGTCCTGACCTTCGTTACACCGAGGCCGTGATTGACAACGGCGCTCTGGGCAAGCACGTGGTTCGCTTCGAATCCGGCCTGCTCGCCAAGCAAGCCAACGGCAGCGCTGCTGTCTACCTTGACGGCGACACCATGTTGCTGTCCGCCACCACCGCGCAGAAGAACCCGCGCGACGCGATCGACTTCTTCCCGCTGACTGTCGATGTGGAGGAGCGGATGTACGCCGCGGGCCGCATCCCCGGTTCCTTCTTCCGTCGTGAGGGTCGGCCCTCCGAAGGCGCCATCCTGGCTGCCCGCCTGACCGACCGTCCGCTGCGTCCCTGCTTCATCAAGGGACTGCGCAACGAGGTTCAGGTCGTCATCACCGTGATGGCCCTGAACCCCAACGTCCGCTACGACGTGCTGGCCATCAACGCCGGCTCGGCGTCCACCACATTGGCGGGCCTGCCCTTCTCCGGCCCTGTCGGCGGCGTGCGGGTCGCTCTGATCGGTGACCAGTGGGTCGGCTTCCCGACCGTGGAGCAGTCCGATCAGGCGACCTTCGAAATGGCGATCGCCGGTCGGGTGCTGCCCGACGGTGATGTGGCCATCATGATGGTCGAGGCCGAATCCACCGAGGTCACCTGGGATCTGGTGCGTTCCGGTCGTACCGCCCCCAGCGAGGAGATCGTCGCGCAGGGGCTGGAGGCCGCCAAGCCGTTCCTCAAGGCGCTGTGCGACGCACAGGCCGAGTTGGCCGCGATGCTGCCCAAGCCGGTCTCGGAGTTCCCGGTCTTCCTGGACTACCAGCCCGATGTCTACGAAGCTGTCGAGGCGACCGGTTCGGCACGTCTGGCCGAGGTCATGAGCATCGCAGGCAAGCAGGAGCGCGATGAGGCCACCGATGCCTTGAAGGAAGCGATCCACGCTGAGCTGGATGCCCGGTTCGAGGGTCGCGAGAACGAGATCAGCGGTGCTTTCAAGGCCTTGACCAAGAAGATCGTGCGTCACCGCACCCTCACCGAGCAGGTTCGTATCGACGGTCGTGGGCTGCGGGACATCCGCACCCTGTCGGCCGAGGTCGGCGTGCTGCCGCGGGTGCACGGTTCGGCGCTGTTCCAGCGCGGCGAGACCCAGATTCTGGGCGTCTCCACGCTGAACATGCTGGACATGGAGCAGAAGCTCGACACGCTGTCTCCGGAAACCACCAAGCGCTACATGCACAACTACAACTTCCCGCCCTACTCCACCGGTGAGACCGGCCGAGTCGGTTCGCCCAAGCGCCGCGAAATCGGCCACGGTGCACTGGCTGAGCGGGCGTTACTGCCGGTGCTGCCCAGCCGCGAGGAGTTCCCTTACGCCATCCGCGAGGTTTCCGAGGCGCTGGGCTCGAACGGTTCGACGTCCATGGGCTCGGTGTGTGCGTCCACGTTGGCGCTGCTGAACGCCGGTGTGCCGCTGCGCTCCCCGGTCGCCGGCATCGCCATGGGCCTGATGAGCGAGGAGCTCGACGGTGAGACCAAGTATGTGGCGCTGACCGACATCCTGGGTGCTGAGGATGCTCTGGGCGACATGGACTTCAAGGTCGCCGGTACTCGGGACTTCGTCACCGCGTTGCAGTTGGACACCAAGCTCGACGGCATTCCCGCCGACGTGCTGGCCGGTGCTCTGCTGCAGGCCCGTGAGGCCCGCTACGCCATCTTGGACGTCATGGCCGAGGCCATCGACACCCCCGATGAGATGAGCCCCTACGCTCCGCGGATCATCACCGTGCACATCCCGGTCGACAAGATCGGCGAGGTGATCGGGCCCAAGGGCAAGATGATCAACCAGATTCAGGACGACACCGGCGCCAACATCTCCATCGAGGATGACGGGACCATCTACATCGGTGCCGAAGACGGTGAGTCCGCTGAGGCGGCCCGCAGCCTGATCAACGCGATCGCCAACCCGACCATGCCGGAGAAGGGCGAGCGTTACCTGGGCACCGTGGTGAAGATCATGCCCTTCGGCGCCTTCGTCTCCTTGCTTCCCGGCAAGGACGGCCTGCTCCACATCACCAAGCTGCGCGACCTGGTCGGCGGGGCTCGGGTGGAGAACGTCGAAGACGTGGTCAGCGTTGGACAGAAGATTCAGGTCGAGATCGCCGAGATCGACCCCAAGGGCAAGCTGTCGCTGATCCCCGTGATCGACGAAGAGGCCAAGTCCGAGGCTCCTACCGAAGCCTGATCGACTACCCGAACGCCGGCGCCCCCCGCGGGGGACGCCGGCTTTCGCGTCTCCACCTCGCTACACCCAGGTGAAGTTGCTACAGCTGCACCGGTAGCAACGTGACCTAGATGTAGCGAGGTAGGAGTGAAGTGCGTTTTTGGGGGTGTGGATTGTGACCGGCGGACGCCCAGCATGCCGATGACTTGAGGCATGAGTGAATTGCGGCGGACCCGGGAGTTCGTTACCGACCACGGATGGACCCACTATGACCTGCGCAAGGCTCGCCAGTCGGACGAATTGGTTCGGGTTCGGCGGGGTAGCTACATCGGCAGCACTGTGGCAGACGCACGGCAGCGACACCTCGACTTGATTCGAGCCACACTTCCCGAGATCAGTGATGGCAGTGTGGTGAGCCACGCGTCCGCCGCAGCGGTCCACGGGATTCCGGTTGCCGGCGATGCCTGGACTCGGGTGTGGGCGACCCGTCCTGGTGGTGGCAATGGACGCATCGGCCCTGTCCTTCACCTCAGGCGCTGCCGGCTTGATGATGCCGAGATCACCGTGGTCGATGGCATCCCGGTTACGAGCCTGGAGCGGACTGCGGTCGATCTTGCTCGGGGCCGTTCTCAGGAGTGGGGTGTCATTGCCTGCGATGCCGCGGCCGCAGCCGGTGCCGATCTCGGGCTCGCCAGCGCAATTGTGGCCTCGATGCGGAAATGGCCTGGGGCGAAACGTGCCGCCTGGGCGTTGGCGTTCGTGGACCCCCTGGCGCAATCACCACTGGAGTCAATCAGCCGGCTGCAGATGCATCGACTCGGGTTCCCGGTGCCGATCACGCAGTTCCCGGTCTATCGCGACGGCGTGCTGGTCGCCACCTGCGACTTCGGGTGGGAAGGGCATCGCCTCGTCGGAGAATGCGATGGCAAGTTCAAATACGCCGACCTGCTGCGTCCGGGTGAGCGGCCCGAAGACGCCGTCATGCGTGAGAAGCATCGCGAAGAGCGAATCCGTGGCGCCGGATTCTGGATTTCGCGCTGGAGTTGGCACGACGCCTGGCACCCCGACCGTCTGCGATCGATCTTGACCGCAGGCTTCGCGTCCGCTCCGCACCATTGACCCCAACGTCGCTACACATACGTCACGTTGCTACCTCCGCACCTGTAGCAACGTGACGTACGTGTAGCGAGGAGGGACGGGGTGGGGGACTCTAGGATGTGCGCAGACGAAAGGGAGACCATGCAGGTAGCGGTGTTTGGTGCCAAGGGACGGATGGGCGCTGAGGTGTGCCGAGCTGTTGAGGCAGCTCAGGATCTGGAACTGGTTGCGGCTTTGGATGCCGAGGACGACAAGGCGGCGGCCGAAGCGGCCGACGTGGTGGTCGACTTCACAGTGCCGGGCGTCGTCATGGACAACCTCGCCTGGTGCATCGAACACGGCGTGCATGCTGTGGTGGGCACAACCGGCTTCAGCGAGGACCGCCTGCAGAGTCTGCGCGACCAGTTGGACGCCAAACCTGGGGTGAACATCCTGGTGGCGCCGAATTTCTCCATCGGTGCCGTGCTGATGATGCACTTCGCCGAACAGGCCGCAGCCTTTTTCGAATCTGCCGAGATCATCGAATTGCACCACCCCAACAAGGTGGACGCACCGTCTGGCACCGCCCAGGCGACCGCTAAGCGGATCGCTGCGGCCCGGGCAGCGGCCGGACTGGGTGACGTGCCGGACGCCACCAACACGGGCCTGGCGGGCGCGCGTGGCGCCGAGGTCGACGGCATCCACGTTCACGGAGTGAGGCTGCGCGGGCTCATCGCCCATCAGGAGGTGCTGCTGGGTGGCCCGGGGGAGACCCTCACCATTCGCCACGATTCGATGGACCGAGTCGGCTTCATGCCCGGCGTGCTCGCTGCGGTACGGTCGGTTGCCGATCTGCCCGGCCTCACCGTGGGAATTGATCGTCTCCTGGGGCTGTGACGTGCGCAAGGGCATCGTAGCGGTAGTAATCGTCGCAGTACTGCTGGGCGGTGCCTGGATCGCCGACAGCAGTGTTCGTGTAGCGGAGGAGGGTGAGGCCGCTGCTCAGGTCGCTGCCGCTCTGGGAGCGGCTGAGGGGACGACCTCGGTGCAGCTGGGCGGGTTTCCGTTCTCAGTGTCCTACCTGACGAAATCAGTTCCGCAGGCATCGCTGGAGGTGGCGTCCTTTCCGACCACAATCGCTGGTACCCAGGTCACCGTGACCGACCTGCGACTCACCACCGGAACCGTCACTATGGAGCCCGACTCACTCACCGCACAAGCGGTCAGCGGCCGAGCTTCGATGAGCTACCAGGATCTGAGCAGCCTCGTCGGCCTGCCCATCACCTCTGGAGGGCAGAACCGGCTGCAACTGCAGTACTCGGTGGCACTCTTCGGCACGGAACTCAGCGCCGAGGTGTCTGCGGTACCCCAGGTCGACCCCGCCACTCACACGCTTGCTCTCACCGATCCTCAGGTGTCGATCGTCGGCTTCGACCTGCCGTCCGCGGCGGTTCAGCAGGTGGTGGACAGCGTGGTGAAGCCGCTGGATCTCGCCTTGCCCTATGGCCTGAACCTTGTGGGTTTCGAACCAGACGCTGATCAGGTCACCATCGTCTTTGCGGCAGATTCGATGACGGTGCCGATCCAGCGCTGAACCTCACGCCAGGCCGGTGTGCAGCCTGATCAGCCTCAGCCGCGGGCCCTCGGCGTCCATGGCAACCTCGGTGTGAGCACCATCGGCGTCCCAGCCGGCCTCCCGCAGGAACTTCAGCAGTACGTCATCGGTGCTGCGCACCCACCAGGTGGCGCGACTGAAGCCATCGGCACGCAGAGTGTCGGCCACCGCATTCAGCAGCCGCGAGCCGTGGCCCTGGTGCTGCGCCACCGGATCCACGACGAACTCGGCGACCAACGCATCGCTGCCGGCCTCGGCGTCGGGATCGTCACTGGGCCCGATCGCGGCGAAGCCGGTGATCCGTTCGCTGCCCAACGCCACCAGCACCCGATACTGCGCCAACGGCGGACGCGCGATGGCCTCATACCAACTGTTTGTCATGTCGGCCAGATCGACGGCGGCGAGCATGCCGCTTGAAGTCTGTTCGGGCAGATGTGCTACCCACGCCCGGCGTTGAAGGGCGGCGATGGTCTCTGCTTCGGCGGGCAGTGCCAGGCGTACGGAATCTGCGATCACGGCGGTCATGGTACCCATCGAAGTTGCTGCCGCGAACCGATGCTTCCGGTGGCGAGGGGTCGCTCGCGATAGGTTGGACGGGTGCGAGAGTCTTTAAGAACCCCTCCAGCCCTGCAACCCGATACCCTCCGAGTGATCCCGCTGGGAGGTCACGGCGACATCGGTCGCAACATGAGCTCTTTCGAGATCAACGGCGAACTGATGTTCATCGACTGTGGGGTGCTGTTTCCCTCGGAGGAACAACCCGGCGTCGACCTGATCCTGCCGGGTCTGCACCTGGTGGAGGACCGCCTCGACGAGGTGAAAGCACTGGTCCTCACCCACGGCCACGAGGACCACATCGGCGGTGTGCCCTACCTGCTTCGTCGGCGCGGCGATATTCCGGTCTTCGGTTCCAAGCTCACCTTGGCTCTGCTGAGCGCCAAGCTGCGCGAGCATCGACTGCGCGAGGTTGACCTGCGTGAGGTCGCCGAAGGCGAGCGGGTTCAGATGGGCGAGTTCGACCTGGAGTTCTACTCGGTCAACCATTCCATTCCGGACGCCTTGGCCGTGGCAGTCCGAACCAAGGCTGGAACCGTACTGCACACCGGCGACTTCAAGATGGATCAGCTTCCCTTGGATCATCGGCTCACCGACCTGCGGGGATTCGCCCGGCTAGGGGAGGAAGGCGTCGATCTGTTCATGGTCGATTCGACCAATGCCGATGTGCCGGGTTTCACCGCCCACGAACGCGACATCGAACCCGCCTTGGAGCGGGTCTTCGCCAGCGCTCAGCAGAAACTGATCGTGGCCTGCTTCGCCTCCCACGTGCACCGCGTCCAGCAGGTCATGGACCTGGCCGTCAAACACGGCCGCAAGGTCGTCTATGTCGGGCGCTCCATGCTGCGCAACATGACAGTCGCTCGCGAGTTGGGCTTCCTGAAGGTCCCCGAGAACACCTTGATCGATCTGAAGGAGATCGAGGATTATCCCGACGATCAGGTGTTGATCATCTCCACCGGCTCCCAGGGGGAGCCGCTCAGCGCCTTGTCCCGTATCTCCAACCACGAGCACCCGGTGATCACCGCCGGACCGGGGGACGTGGTGCTGCTGGCGTCTTCGCTGATCCCGGGCAATGAGAACTCGGTCTATCGGGTGATCAACGGGCTGAGCCGCAATGGGGTCAGCGTGGTGCACAAGGGCAACGCGATGGTGCACGTCTCGGGGCACTCCAGCGCCGGCGAACTGCTGTACTGCTACAACCTGATCACCCCTCGGCATGTGCTGCCGGTCCATGGCGAGGTGCGTCACCTGATCGCCAATGCCAAGTTGGCCACCGATACCGGGGTGCCTGCCGACCGTGTGTTCCCTGTCGAGGACGGTGCGGTGATCGACCTTCCGGCAGGTGGCAAGGCTCGGGTGGTCGGTCAACTCGACTGCAGCTACATCTTCGTCGACGGTCTGACCGAAGGGGAGGTGTCCGATACCGAACTCACCGATCGCAAGATCCTGGGCGAGGAAGGCATCATCAGCGTGGTGACGGTGGTGAGTTTCCGCTCCCAGCAGATCGTCAGCGGCCCCGACATTCACGCCCGTGGTTTCGTCGATGACGATTCGGTGTTCGACCAGGTTCGGCCCGACCTGGTCGGGGTGATTGAGCGTGCCTTGGCCGACGGAGTCGAAGACACCTTCCAGTTGCAGCAGTTGGTGCGCCGAACCATCGGACGCTGGGTGAACAACAACTATCGTCGTCGCCCGATGATCCTGCCGATCGTGGTGGAGTCCTGACACCGGCTCGATTCGCAACCACGGCTGCGGTTCAGGTATCGTAGTGCGGTCCCTGTTGTGGGGGCTTCTTTCGCGTGCACCTCACGGGTGCGCGACGTGCGACTAAACGAGGAGTAATCCAGTGGCTGCTGTGTGTGACATCTGTGGCAAGGGCCCCGGCTTCGGTCACAACGTGCCCTGGTCGAAGAAGAAGACCAACCGGCGCTGGAACCCGAACATTCAGCGGGTGCGGGCGACCGTCGAGGGCACCCCGAAGCGTCTGAACGTGTGCACGTCCTGCCTCAAGGCCGGACGCGTCACCCGCTGACCTCAGCCTGTGCAAGAGACCCGCTTCGGCGGGTCTCTTGCTGTGTTCTGAGAGGATGACGCCATGACGAGTCCAGAACCGGCCGAGACGCCCGTGCAGTCTGTAGTGGCTGAGCCGGCCGGAATGATCGACGAAAGCGGAAACCTGCCTTCCTGGGACGTGTTTCACCCCCAGGAGGCCGACATCGATGCCGCAGCGACGCCGTCCGTGGTGGCGGTGCCGGATCCTCGCGATCAGCAACGCCGTTCCGGAGCTCGCTGGGGAGCACTGGGCTTGGTGGGGGGCCTTGCCGGCGTCCTGATCGGGCTCGTCGCCCAGTTCGCGTTCAACCAAGGTCCTGGTTTGGTCGTCGCCATTGGGGTGGCCCTCCTATCCATGGCGATCATTGGTTTCGGCTACTACCGCTTCTGGTCATCGGGGCGGAACTAGCCCCCGCCTAGGGCCTGTTCCACGGCTTCGTCGGCGCGACCGCTTAGGCTGGACAACTGTGGAAGCTTCGATCGGTGGTTGGCGCACTCGGGCGTACGCGGAGCTGACCGCATCCTTGGCTACGGTGCTGGGGGAGCGGACCGCCAAGGAGTTCACCGCACTGCGCATCCACACCGTCGGCGATCTGCTGCGACACATCCCGCGGCACTACCTGTCCGGCACCGAACTGACCGACCTGAGTAGCTTGATCCCCGGTGAACTGGTCGCGGTCACAGCCCGGGTTGCCAAGCTGCAACGATTCGAGTCACACAGCGCCCCGGGCGGCAAGCCCCGGCCCGGACGCCTGGAGGTGACCCTCACCGACGGCAGCGGACGCCTCAGTGCGACCTTCTTCGGCAAGTCGCACCTGCTGGACTGGTGGGAACGCCAACTCAGCGCCGGCTATTCGGGGCTTTTCGTCGGCAAGGTGGGGGTCTTTCGCGACCAGTTGCAGATGAGCCATCCGGTCTTCGTGATGATGGACGAAGCCGGACGCATCGTCGCCAACTCCGAGGAGAAGGAACGCCTGGCCACCCTGTCGCAGGGCGGCCTGGTGGGGATGTATCCCGCCACGGCCAAGTTGCCGACCTGGAAGGTCGCAGAGTGTGCCCGACTGGCACTGGCAGCATTCAGCGGCAGCGAGGATCCCTGGCCGACCTGGTTGCGGGAACGCGCCGGCGTGCTGGAGTTGGCAGAGGCCTTCGCCGCGGTCCACCAGCCCGTCAACCGCTCCCAGGCCGAGGCCGGAGCGCAACGACTGATCTTCGATGAGGCCATGGCGACCCAGCTCACCATGGCCTACCGGCGCGCCGATGCGTCCGCCCGGCAGGCCGAGCCGCGCTGCCGTCGTGCCGACGCGTTGCTGGGCGCTTTCGAGCAGCGGCTTCCGTTTGCGTTGACAGCCGGTCAGCTGCAGGTGGGGGAGGAGATCTTCGCCGACCTCGCCAAGACCACTCCGATGCAACGCCTGCTGCAGGGCGAGGTGGGTTCGGGCAAGACGGTCGTAGCGTTGCGTGCCATGTTGTCGGTCATCGACGCCGGCGGTCAGTGCGCCCTGCTGGCGCCCACCGAGGTGTTGGCCGCCCAGCACTTCCAGACCATAACCAGACTCCTGGGTGATCTGGGTGGCGGACGCCTGCTGGGCGCACCGGAGCAGGCCACCGATGTGGTGTTGTTGACCGGCTCGTTGTCGACTGCGGCCAAGCGTTCGGCATTGCTGCGGGCGGCCAGTGGTGAGGCGGGCATCGTGATCGGAACCCACGCGCTGCTCTCCGACCAGGTGCAGTTTGCCGACCTTGGCCTGGTCGTGATCGATGAACAGCACCGTTTCGGTGTCGAGCAACGCGCCGCGCTGACCAGCAAAGCCGACAAGCATCCGCATGTGCTGGTGCTTACCGCGACGCCGATTCCCCGCTCAGTGGCCATGACGATCTTCGGTGACCTGGAGACCTCCACGCTGACCGAGATCCCGGCTGGGCGTGCCGAGGTCTCGACGGTGGTGGTCGACGCGGCCAGCCGTCCGCAATGGGTCGATCGCGCCTGGCAGCGCGTCGTCGAAGAAGTCAACGCTGGTCGTCAGGTCTTCGTGGTGGCGCCCAAGATCGGTGGGCAGAAGGCCACCACCGACGGCAAGGGTGTGGTCGAGTTGGCCGCAGAATTGGCGTCCGGTCCGCTCGCGGGTGTGCGCCTGCAGGTGCTGCATGGACAGCTCCCCAGCGAGGAAAAGGACCAGGTGATGGCCGGTTTCGCCGCCGGCAACACCGATGTACTGGTGGCGACCACCGTGATCGAGGTCGGTGTCGATGTGCCGAATGCCTCGATGATGGTGGTGTGGGACGCGGACCGATTCGGAGTCTCCCAGCTTCATCAGCTGCGCGGACGCATCGGTCGCGGTGAGCATCCCGGTGTGTGCCTGCTGATCACCTCCGTGGCCGCCGGTGAGCCCGCTCGGCAGCGACTGGATGCGGTGGCTGCGACCCGCGACGGCTTCCAGCTGGCCGATCTGGATCTGGAACAGCGTCGGGAGGGCGATGTGTTGGGTTCGGCGCAGGCCGGAACGCGCTCCAGCCTGCGGCTGTTGCGAGTCACCGAGCATGCCGAGGTCATCGCTGCGGCTCGTGAACTGGCTATCGAATGCGTTCGCCGCGACCCGGAACTGACCATCCCTGGTTTCGCCGACGCCATCCGGTTCACCGAACGCCTGGCAGGCGGCGATTGGCTGGACAGCGCGTGATCGCCCTACGCTTTCGCCTGTGACCAGGATCATCGCAGGTAGTCACAAAGGCCACCGGCTGCGCACCCCGGCACAGGACAGCACCCGTCCCACCACGGACCGGGTGCGCGAGGCGCTCTTCTCTGCGATCGCCGACTGGGCAGGCACCAGCGGTGAACCGGCCGACGAACAGCTGCGTGATCTGGCTCTGATCGATCTGTACGCCGGTTCGGCCGCGGTTGCCTTGGAGGCTGCCAGCCGTGGCGCCCAGCCCACCTTTGCGGTGGAATCGCAGCCGAAGGTGGCCGCGATCGCCAGGGACAATGCTGCGGTGCTCGGGCTGGGTACTCGGGTGGTCACCGCAGCGGTGGAACCGTGGCTATCGGGAATCCGGTCTATTCAGGCCGATGTCGTCTGGGCCGACCCGCCCTATGCGATGTCGAACGACGAGTGTGACCGAATGATGGCCTTGGTCGTGGACCGCGACTGGTTGAAGCCGGACGGGCTGCTCATCCTCGAGCGTTCGTCCAGAGATGAGGCCCCACAATTCCCGGCTGCGATGACGCAGCGCTGGTCGCGGCGCTACGGTGAGACGCTGCTGTACTTCGCTATGAAGGAATGACTTTGCTAGCTGTATGTCCGGGATCGTTCGATCCGATCACCAATGGACACCTCGACGTGATCACCCGCGCTGCCCAGATCTTCGACGAGGTGCTCGTTGCGGTGGGTCAGAACTCGACCAAGCAATACCTGTTCACCGCTGCCGAGCGAGTGCAACTGGTTGAGGAGTCGACCGCCCACCTCGACAACATCAAGGTGGATCAGGTGACCGGGCTGTTGGTCGACTTCGTGAACAAGCACGGCGGCAAGGTGGTCGTCAAAGGCGTTCGTTTCGCTGCGGACTTCGAACTCGAGTTGCAGATGGCAAACTTGAACTCGGTTGTCGGCGGTATCGAGACCTTGATCCTGCCGGCGGCCTCACAGTGGTCGACGCTGTCCTCGTCGATGGTGCGCGAGATCGCGATCCACGGCGGTGACATCACGACCTTTGTACCGGTGCCGGTGGCGAGGGAAATCGCCCGTAGATCGACTGAAGAAGGGTGGGGGCGATGATTGATCGAACCGAACAGGCTCTTCACCGCTTGAAGGATGTTGTCGCGAACGCCAAGTCGGTGCCGATGTCGGCGTCATGCATGGTGAATCGGTCCGAACTCATGGGCCTGGTCGACAGTGCTTTGGCGGCGCTCAGCGACGATCTGCAGGAAGCTCAGCGGGTCACGTCGACCTCATTGGAGACCTTGGAGCGCGCCCAGGAGGAGGCCAAGCAGATCGTGGCCGCCGCCGAGGACCGTGCTAAGTACCTGGCGAGCCAGGGCCCGGTGAATCAAGAAGCGCAGCGGCAGGCCGCAGAGATGCAGCAGCAGGCATTGGTTGACGCCGAGGCCTTTCGCCGCGAGGCCGATGCCTACGTCGATGCCCGTATTGCGAGTTTTGAGGCCGGACTGTTGAAGACCATGGCTCAGGTGCGCACGATGCGCGAGCGCTTGGCGCATCGTTCCTCGCTCGACCAGAACCTCGACCAGGTCGAGGACGACGCCACTCGCACGCTGCCCCGCGTGCAGAGCTGACCTCGCTTTTGCCGCTGACCACCTGGGTTGGTAGAGTTCTTCGTTGGTTATGACGCTGCCGAGCCATGCCGAAGGGAACCGAGTTGACTCCCAGCTTGCCTGACCCCCGATCCGGGTTCGTCCTGGACACTCATGACTTGAGTCGGAGGGCGGGTGAGGTGTTGGAAATCACCCGGGTCGCGGAGGCTCCTGCGGATCTCGGCATCGAAGTAATCGGAGTACCACTCGGCTCACCCATCGAGTTCAACCTGCAGTTGGCATCGGTCGGGGAGGGAGTGTTGGTCACCGGAACCGCCGAGGTTCTGCTGAAAGGTAACTGCACCCGTTGCCTGGAGGAGATCAGTTCTGTCGAACTGATCGATCTCCAGGAATTGTTCTGTTACCCCGGCAAGGAACTCGACGACGAGGAGGCCAGTCGGATCGAGGGCACGCTGATTGACCTCGAGCCGATCCTGCGGGACGCTGTGGTGCTTGACCTGCCGTTCACGCCATTGTGTCGTCCGGACTGTGCCGGGTTGTGTCCCGAATGTGGGGAGAACCTGAACACGGCGCCGGAGCATCGTCACACTGATGCCATCGACCCTCGATGGACCAGTCTGGTGGAGTGGACTCAGACCGAAGACGAAACGAAGAACTAGGAGAATCGCCGTGGCCGTCCCCAAGCGGAGAATGTCCCGTGCTAACACCCGGGCCCGCCGGTCGATGTGGAAGACCTCTGCGCCGACTCTGGTTACCTGCGCCAATGCTGCGTGCGGTGCCAAGCACCTGCCGCACACTGCCTGCCCCGAGTGCGGCCAGTACGGTCCGCGCGCTGCGCGTCGGCAGGTACTGGACTCCTGAGCGCAGACATGGTGGCCGGGAGTGATGCGGCTCCGGGCCGCGCACAGCGGTTGCTGAGCGAACTGGGTATCGATCTCGATCCCCAGTTGTTCGGGCTTGCCATGACTCACCGGTCCTACGCCTACGAGAATGGTGGGTTGCCCCACAACGAGCGTCTGGAATTCCTCGGCGACGCAGTGCTCGGGGTGGTGGTCACCGAACATCTCTACCGGACCTATCCTGAGCTTCCCGAAGGCCGGCTGGCCAAGCTGCGGGCTGCGGTGGTCAACTCCCACAGCCTCGCCGACGTGGCGCGTGACCTTGATCTGGGTTCTGAGATCCGGCTGGGCCGCGGCGAGCAGACCACCGGCGGCAACGACAAGTCCTCCATCTTGGCTGACTCCCTGGAAGCCTTCCTGGGTGCGGTCCTGATCTCTTGTGGACGCGAGAGCGCCGATCGGTTGATCCGCCATCTCTTCGACCCGCTGGTCACTGAAGCGGCAGCACTGGGCGCGGGATTGGACTGGAAGACGAGTTTGCAGGAGCTGTGCGCGGAACGTGAGTTGGGCCCGGTCAGCTACCAGATCACCGAATCCGGCCCCGACCACGACAAGCGATTCGACGCCGTCGCGGTGGTGACCGGCAACCGATTCGAAGCCGGTCACGGCACGTCCAAGAAACAGGCCGAGCAAGGCGCAGCCGAGCACGCCTTCCGGGCCATCACCGGCGAACAGTAGGCCGATGCCGGAGCTGCCCGAAGTCGAGGTGGTTCGCCGAGGCCTGGAAACCGCCGTCAGCCATCGCACCATCGCAGCGGTCCGCGTCCTGGACCCGCGGGTGCTGCGCCGTCATGTCGGCGGCCCCGACGACTTCGCCACCACGGCAGCCGGACGCACCGTGCAGGCGGTGCGGCGGCGGGGAAAATACCTGTGGCTGCCGCTGGCCGATGGCGATGCCGTGGTCGCCCACCTCGGGATGAGCGGACAGTTCCGGGTGGATGATCCCAGCCAGCCGCTGCCTGCGCACTGCCGGGTGGTGCTGCGCTTCGCTGATGACGGGCCGGAACTGCGCTACGCCGACCAGCGGATGTTCGGCAGCCTCTGGGTGGCCGCTGATGGCGCAGCCGGTCCCGCAGAACTGGCCCACATCGCCGCCGACCTGTTCGATCCCGAGCTGGATCCGGCCGCGCTGGTCCGCTCGATCCGGTCGCGCAGCAGCGGCATCAAGCGAGTGCTGCTCAACCAGGAAGTGGTCTCAGGAATCGGCAACATCTACGCCGACGAGGCGCTGTGGACGGCGAAGATCCACTACGACACGCCGGCGAACCGGCTCAGCGCACAGCGGGTGAACCGACTGCTGGATGCGGCGACGGCGGTCATGTCGGCGGCCCTGGCCGAAGGCGGTACTTCCTTCGACGCGCTCTATGTCAACGTGAACGGTAGTTCGGGCTACTTCGGCCGTTCACTGGCCGCCTATGGACGCGCCGATTTGCCGTGTTTGCGCTGCGGGACACCGATCATCAGGGAAGCCTTCACCAACCGCTCCTCCTACCGCTGCCCGCGTTGCCAGCCGCGGCCCCGAGTGGCTGGTGAGTGAGTGTGGTGACGGGCGTATATTCTTCGCACTTGTGAGCTTTGGTGAGGTCTACAAGCGGTACCGACACGTGCTGCGGCAGTTCATCAAGTTCGGCATGGTCGGCGCTGCCGGGGTGGCGGTCAACATGCTGGCCGCCATCCTGATGAACAAAGCCAACGGCGGCACCGCGAACGCCCAGCGGGTGCTGTTCGCGATTCCCGGCACCGAATTCAACTTCCGGTACACCTCGCTGGTCTGGATCGTGGCTTTCGTGGTCGCCAACATCTTCAACTTCCAGCTCAACCGGACCTGGACTTTCCGCGGCACGGCCAAGGCGCCGTGGTTCCACGAGTTCTGGCCATTCTTGGCCGTCGGTAGTGCTGCGGCTTTCCTCGGCTTGTTCATCAAGATCGGCTTCACCAACCCCACCTCGCCGCTTTACCTGCCGTCCCCATGGTTCCACGAGGACGCCGGCTTGCATTCTCGCGAGTATTGGGCCCAGTTGTTGACTATCTTCATCACCATGCCGATCAACTTTGCGGCCAACAAGCTGTGGACCTTCCGCCACGTCCGTCGCCGCTACGCCCGCGAGCAGCAGGAGGTGAACGGCTGAGATGTACCTCAAGAGCCTCACCCTGCGCGGCTTCAAGTCTTTCGCCTCCAGCACGACCATGGTCTTCGAACCGGGAATCACCTGCGTGGTTGGGCCCAACGGTTCGGGAAAGTCCAATGTGGTGGACGCGCTGGCTTGGGTCATGGGTGAGCAAGGTGCCAAGTCGTTGCGGGGCGGCAAGATGGAAGACGTCATCTTCGCCGGTACCTCCGGACGAGCACCATTGGGGCGTGCTGAGGTATTGCTGACGATCGACAATACCGACGGCGCGCTGCCCATCGACTACACCGAAGTGACGATTAGTCGCACCATGTTTCGTAGTGGCGGGTCCGAATATGCCATCAACGGCACCCCCGCTCGGCTCCTGGACGTTCAAGAGTTGCTCAGCGACTCCGGCATCGGTCGCGAGATGCACGTGATCGTGGGGCAGGGTCAGCTCGATTCCATTCTGCAGGCGACACCGGAGACCCGCCGTGGCTTCATCGAGGAAGCCGCCGGGGTCCTCAAGCATCGCAAGCGCAAGGAGAAGGCCGAGCGGAAGCTGGAATCCACCGAGGGGAACTTGCATCGCCTCAACGATCTGCTCAGCGAGATCCGACGCCAGCTCAAGCCGCTGGGCCGGCAGGCCGAGGTTGCCCGCAAGGCGGCCGTGGTACAGGCGGAAGTGCGTGACGCCAAGGCCCGCCTGTATGCCGACGATTTGCACCAGGCCCGGCAATCACTGGCCACCGAGTTGGAAGCCGAAGCCGAGCTGAAGCGCCGTCGCCAGGAACTGGAGTCGCAGCTCGACCAGGCCCGCGCCGCCGAACAAGCCGCCGAGGCCGCCAGCCGGGAGGCACTGCCGCGGCTGACCGAGGCACAGGAAACCTGGTACGCCTTGGCCGGGCTGGCCGAGCGGGTGTCCAGCACGGCCACGATCGCCGGGGACCGGCTACGCAACGCTCAATCCATCACCACCGAGGAACGCCCCGGACGCGATCCCGAAGCGATCGAGCGCGAGGCCGCCGAAGTTCAGGCAGCCCAGGCCGAGCTTGCTACCGAAGTCGAAGCGTTGAGCGCTGCGCTGGCGCTGGCCACCGAGCACCGCCAGCAGGCCGAGGCGGCCAATGCCGAGGCCGAGCAGCAATATGCGGCACAGCAACGCGCCATCGCTGATCGGCGGGAGGGATTGGCTCGGCTGGTCGGTGAGGTCAACACCTTGCGCAGCCGCGTCGAAGCCGCCGGCGCCGAGATCGACCGGCTGGAACAGGCCGGCGATCAGGCCAGGCAACGCGGCGCGGAAGCCCGCCGAGATTTTGCTGTGCTGGAAACGCGGCTCGCCGGGCTGAGTGCCGGCGAGTCCGGACTCGATGCGGCCTATGAGAGTGCCGCAGCGCAACAGGCCGCCGCAACAGCCGAGTGGGAACGACTCCAGGACGCTCACCGTGCCGCGACCGCCGAACGCGGCGCCTTGGCTGCCCGCGCCGAAGCCCTCGCCGTGGGCCTCACCCAGCGCGACGGTAGTTCGGCGCTGCTGGCCGCCGGCGACCAACTCGACGGCTTGCTAGGCTCGGTGGCTGCGCTGATCACTGTCGAAACCCGAGACCAGGCCGCTATCGCCGCAGCCCTCGGTGCCGCCGCCGACGCGGTAGCCGTGACCGGCATCGACGCCGCTGTCCAGGTGTTCGACCACCTGAAGGCCGAGGACTTGGGACGCGCCGGGATGCTGCTTGGTGGTGCGCCGGTCAATCCAGGGGAGTGGCCGGACCTGCCCGGCACCGCCCGCTGGGCGGTGGACTCCATCAACTGTTCGGACGAGTTGCGTGGACCGCTACATCGACTGCTCTTCAAGGTGGCGGTAGTTGACGATCTCGACCAAGCCCGCTCCCTGGTGAATCGGCTCCCCGAGATCACCGCCGTCACCACCGATGGAGACCTGCTCAGCTCCTGGTTCGCTGCCGGCGGATCGTCGGCCACACCCTCGGTCATCGAGGTGCGGGCAGCGATCGACGAGACCAACGCCAAGCTGGAGGCTGCGCAGGCTGAGTCCGAACGGCTGCGCTTCGCCGTCGCTGAAGCCGGCGAGAAGGCGGCCCAAGCCTCCGCAGTGACCGAGGCGGCCTTGGCGCGGCTGCACGAATCCGACGCCGAGTATGCAGCGTTGGCCGAAGAGGCCGCGGTGTTGAACCAATCCGCAGCAGCCGCCCAGGGCGAGGCCGGACGGCTCTCCGCAGCCGCCGAGGCGGCTATCGCTCATCGCGACCAGGCCTTGACGCACTTGACCGAGTTGGAACACAGGCTGGAGTTGGCCGAGGCTCAAACCGAACTCAGTGAGGCCGATCCGACCGAGCGGGATCGCAGCTCCGATGGGGCCCGTGCTGCGCGATCGGCAGAAATGGACTCTCGGCTGGCTCTGCGCACCGCCGAAGAACGCGCTCGAGCCCTGGCTGACCGCGTGAACGGCCTCGCCCGCGCTGCTCAAGCCGAGCGCGACGCCCGCGCCCAGGCCGCCGCCCGCCGGGAGCAGCTACGGCGCGAAGCCGACATCGCCGCCTCGGTCCTGCAGGCTGCTGAATGGCTGAGCCTTCGCATCGCCAACTCCCGCACCCTGGCCGAAGTGGAGCGCACCAATGCCCAGGCCGCCCGCAACGCGGCCGAATCCGATCTGAGCGCAGCGCGGCAACGCAGTCGCGAGTTGGCTCGCGCTTTCGAGGGCATGGTCGACACCGTCCATCGTGACGAGTTGGCGCGCGCCCAGCAGCAGATGAAGATCGAAGCCCTTGCTGAACGCGCCATGGCCGAGCTCGGCCTGGAGGTCGAGACGCTGCTGGCCGACTACGGCCCCGAGGTGCCGGTTCCGGTGCTCATCAACCCCGACGGCGTTCCCTATGGCGACGACGACGAGCGGCCCGAACCGATCGCCTACCAGCGCGCCGAACAGGAGAAGCGGCTGCGAGGCGCCGAACGGGACCTGGCCGTGCTCGGCAAGGTCAATCCGTTGGCGCTGGAGGAGTTCGAAGCGCTCAGTGAGCGTCATGGTTTCCTGGCCGAGCAACTCGTCGATCTGCGCAAGTCCCGCGAGGATCTGTTGGAGATCATCAACGACGTCGACACCCGGGTACAGGAGGTGTTCGCTCAGGCCTACGCCGACGTCGAGGTCGCCTTCGCTGATGCCTTCTCCCGATTGTTCCCTGGTGGCGAAGGCCGATTGGTGCTGACTGAGCCCGAGGAATGGCTGACCACGGGGGTGGAGGTGGAGGCGCGCCCGGCCGGGAAGAAGGTCAAGCGGCTCTCGTTGCTGTCCGGTGGCGAGCGGTCCTTGGTCGCGGTGGCCTTCCTGGTTGCCTTGTTCAAAGCCCGCCCCAGCCCCTTCTACATTCTCGACGAGGTCGAGGCGGCCCTGGATGATGTGAACTTGGGAAGGCTGTTGGAGATCTACCAGGAACTGCGCGACGACAGCCAGTTGCTGGTCATCACCCACCAGAAGCGCACCATGGAAATCGCGGACGCACTCTATGGCGTGACCATGCGTTCGGACGGCGTGACTACGGTGATCAGTCAGCGCCTGAGGGAAAGCTGAAGCTTGCCGGGGAAGTCCCTGAGGGGTGCGGGATGTGATCAGCGGTCAGGCATAATGGAGAACGCCGATCCTCGAAGGGGCCCATTGTGTTCGTGACCATTGTCGTAACAGCCGTGATCGTGGTCGTGGCCCTGGCGATTATCGCTGTTGTTGCCGTCGGAATGAACGGCTCGATGGCCGACAAGGCTCCCGAGCTCGCCGATGTGATGGCCAACACGGCTCGCCACCTCAACGGGGATGCCGAGCCGCCGAAGGTCCTGGTCGATCTGTTCGAGGAGATTCCTGAGTTGCGGCCCTCGGCCCGAAGCGCGGATTCCGCCTCGGCGGTGCGTCCCAGCCCAGCCCCGGCCTCGGATCGTCGCTGACCGACAGCGCACCCCACTAGACTCCCCGGGTGGAAATCTTCTGGTTCGTCCTCGGCGGGATCGTGCTGGCCATTCTGGTCGCAACCGTCACCATCCTCGTTGGGCGCAATCCCGAATTGCCCCCCGCCGAACCCGCGGCGGAACTGCCAGCCGACGCCGATGCGCCGGGTTCAGACATCGAGCAGGCCACGGACGCCCAGCCTCCTGCTGATGAAACCACCGGCGGCGAACCCGAAGCCGTCACCGATGTTCCCGAGCCTGCCGCGACCCGCTTGGCCCGGCTGCGTCGCCGGCTGTCAGCGAGCAACAACCCCTTTGCACGAGGTCTGCTGTCGGTATTGGCCGCTGATCGCATGGATGCCGAGGCGTGGGACGACCTGGAAGCGACCCTCATCAGCGCAGATCTGGGCGTCGGGCCCACCGAGGAACTGGTGGCCGCCCTACGCCGTGAGCTATCCATCGACGGGGTTGCCGATCCCGAGGCGGCGCGGCGAGCGCTGCGCACCGAGTTGCTCCGGCTGGTCGGCACCGACGCCGATCGGTCATTGTCGATGCGCGGCGCCGACGGTGTCCCCGGAGTAATCCTGGTGGTCGGCGTGAACGGCACCGGCAAGACCACCACGATCGGAAAGCTGTCACGGGTGCTGGTGGCTGAGGGGCACTCGGTTCTGCTGGCAGCGGCTGACACTTTCCGCGCCGCGGCTGCCGATCAGCTCCAGACCTGGGGCTCCCGTGTCGGGGTCGAGGTTGTTCGCGGGCCCGAAGGCGGAGATCCGGCCTCGGTCGCCTTCGACGCCTTGGCCCAGGGGATCGAGACCGGCGTCGATGTGGTCGTGGTCGACACTGCCGGACGGCTCCACACCAAATCCGGGCTGATGGACGAGTTGGGCAAGATCAAGCGGGTCATCGAGCGTAAGGCACCGGTCACCGAGGTGCTGCTGGTCATCGATGCCACCACCGGCCAGAACGGTTTGGCGCAGGCCCGGGTGTTCGCTGAGGTGGTCGACATCACCGGCATCGTGTTGTCCAAGCTGGACGGATCGGCCAAGGGTGGCATCGTGGTGCCGGTCCAGCGTGAACTGGGCGTCCCGGTGAAGCTGATCGGCCTCGGGGAGGGCCCCGACGATCTGGCCGTCTTCGAGCCAGCGGCCTTCGTCGATGCGCTCCTGGCCGAGTGACCGCGATGCAGCTTCGTGAAGCAGTCCCGGCCGATCTGCCGGCCATTCTGGATATCTACAACGATGCGATCCTGACCAGCACTTCCAGTTGGGACTACGAGCCGTGGAGTCCGGTTCAGCATGCCGATTGGTATGCCCACAAGGCGGAGAACGGCTATCCGCTGCTGGTCGCCGTCGAGGGCTCCGAACTGCTCGGCTATGCCACCTACGGCGAGTTTCGTCCCAAGATCGGCTATGCCGCCACCCGCGAACACAGCGTGTACGTCCGCGACGCCGCCCGCGGCAGGGGCGTGGGGTCGCGCCTGATGAGTGAACTCATCGACCGGGCCCAGCGGTCTGGGGTACATGCCTTGATCGGAGCGATCGCCGGCGACAACGAGGCCTCGCTGGCGCTGCACGCCCGACTGGGCTTCGTCGAGGTCGGACGGCTGCCTGAGGTGGGACGCAAGTTCGACCGCTGGTTGGATCTGGTGTTCGTCCAACGCACCTTCTGACGTGTCGGGGTCGACGAGCCGCGGAGCGCCGGGCTGGGTACTGCCCGGTAGGATGAGCGGCGGTTCAATCCAGCGGCGATAGGTGTCCCTTGTTCGACAATCTCTCTGATCGGCTGTCCCAGGTCTTTCGCAACCTGCGCGGCAAGGGACGGCTATCCGAAGCCGACCTGACTGAGACTCTGCGTGAGATCCGCCTGGCTCTGCTCGAGGCCGATGTGAATCTCGGCGTGGTTAAGGAGTTCATTGCCGCGGTCCGCGAGCGCGCCACCGGCGCCGAGATACACCAGGCCCTGAACCCGGCCCAGCAGATCATTCAGATCGTCAACGCCGAGCTCACCGAGATTCTCGGTGGAGCCGACCGTCCGTTGCGCTTCGCCAAGCGTCCGCCGACGGTGATCATGTTGGCCGGTCTGCAGGGTGCTGGCAAGACGACGTTGGCTGGCAAGTTGGGCAAATGGCTGAAGGAGCAGAATCACTCGCCACTGCTGGTCGCTGCCGACCTGCAGCGTCCCAACGCGGTCACCCAGTTGCAGGTAGTCGGTGAGCGTGCCGGAGTCCAGGTGTTCGCTCCGGAGCCCGGCAATGGTGTCGGTGATCCGGTGGCCGTCGCTCGCGCAGCCATCGAGCATGCCACGACCAAGCTGTTCGATGTGGTCATCGTCGACACCGCAGGACGCCTGGGTGTGGACGCCGAATTGATGAAACAGGCTGCCGACATCCGTGATGCGGTTCAGCCCACCGAGATCTTGTTCGTGGTTGATGCCATGATCGGCCAGGACGCGGTGAACACCGCCAATGCGTTCGCCGAGGGGGTCGGCTTCGACGGGGTGGTGCTGTCCAAGTTGGACGGCGATGCCCGCGGCGGTGCGGCGCTGTCGATAGCCAAGGTGACCGGCAAGCCGATCATGTTCGCCTCCACCGGGGAAGGGCTCGACGACTTCGACGCCTTCCACCCTGATCGGATGGCCAGCCGCATCCTCGACATGGGCGACATGCTGACCCTGATCGAGCAGGCGCAGAAGACCTTCGACGCCGATGCCAGTGCCAAGGCCGCCGAGAAGCTCCTAGGGGGCAAAGACACCTTCGGTTTGGACGACTTCCTGGAGCAGATGCAGGCGGTGCGCCGGATGGGCCCGTTGTCGAAGATCCTCGGCATGATGCCCGGCATGGGTCAGATGAAGGATCAGGTCGCCGGGATCGACGAGAAGGAGATCGATCGGATCGAGGCCATCATCTACTCGATGACTCCCACGGAGCGTGCCGACCCCAAGATTCTCAATGGTTCACGGCGCCTGCGTATCGCCAACGGTTCGGGAACCAAAGTTCAGGACGTCAACAGCCTGGTGAAGCGTTTCACTGAGGCCAAGAAGATGATGCAAGCCATGGCCGGTGGCATGGGTGGCATGCCGGGCATGGGTGGTATGCCGGGGCTTCCCGGTGCTCCTGCCGGTGGTGGCGGCAAGAAACGGCAAGCCCGCGCGAAGAAGAAGGGCAAGCATCCCGCCGGGCCGCCGCGTCCAGCCACGCCTGCGGTGACGGCACCGACGACCAGCGGTTCGGCTTTTGGTGCGGTGCCCCCGGCCGGGTTGCCCGGCCCGGGTGCCGCCGCAACGGATTTCACGTTGCCACCGGAACTTCAGCAGATGTTCGACACCAAGAACAAAGGTCCGTTGCGCTAGCCTGAGCGCGCATGGGACACCATCACCTGCCCGCCGGACTGGGGACACCGGAGTTCTTCGCTCACAGCCATCCGGCGGTGGTTGGTGACGACGCCATCCCGAGCGGGCGGCTGCATCTCTCCGGGGTGCTGCTGCCGCAGGGCGAACCGACCGACCTGTGGGTGGTTGATGGCCTGATCCGCACTGAACCGGTTGCCGATGCCGTCACCATCTGCCGCAATGCCTGGATCATGCCAGGCCTGGTGGATGCCCACTGCCATATCGGCTTGGGACCCGAGGGTGCTGTGCCGGATGCGATCGCCGAAGCACAAGCTCTCAGCGACCGCGACGCCGGCACCTTGCTGGTTCGTGACGCCGGATCACCGATCGACACTCACTGGATCGACGACCGTGCCGATCTGCCACGCATCATCCGCGCCGGGCGTCATATCGCGGTGACCAAGCGCTACCTGCGGGGTTACGCCAACGAGATCGATCCCGCCGAACTCGTCGACGAAGTGGCGCGGCAGGCGCGCCGCGGCGACGGCTGGGTGAAGCTGGTGGGGGACTGGATCGACCGTGACCTCGGCGATCTGGCACCGCTATGGCCGATCGAAATCGCCCAGGCGGCGATCGCAAAGGCCCATGAGCTCGGCGCCAAGGTCACCGCACATTGCTTCGGGGAGGAGTCGGTGCAGCAGTTGGTCACTGCCGGAATCGACGGCATCGAGCACGGCACCGGTGTGGATGCGGCCACGATCGAGGTGATGGCGGCCAATCAGGTGGCGCTGGTACCCACCATGATCAACCTGGAGAACTTCACAGCGTTCGCGGAGGCAGGCCAGGAGAAGTTCCCGCGCTATGCCGCCCACATGCGCGACCTGCACGCCCGCCGCTTCCAGACACTGGGGGCGGCAGTCGAGGCCGGCGTCCCGGTCTATGCCGGTACCGATGCCGGTGGCAGCATCGATCACGGACTCATCGGCTCCGAGGCGGCGCTGCTGGCCCGGCTCGGTGGCACGGACTTCGCGCTGGGCGCGGCGTCCTGGCGGGCGCGGGAATGGCTCGGGGCACCCTCAGTGGTTGAAGGCGGCTGGGCTGATCTGGTGGTCTTCGACGCCGACCCGCGTCGGGATATCGGCGTCGTGGCTCACCCGAAACTGGTCATCTTGCGGGGACGGGTCGTGCGCGGGTAGGCCCAGTTCGCTCCCGAGGGCGTCGATCTGGCAGAATGGCCTGCGCATCTGTGCCGTTGGCGCCCTCTCATGCCCGCGTGCACCGATCCATCCGGATTCGGGTGACGTTGCCCCACAACGCCGCCGGTCTCCACCCATCCGGGCCGGTGACGTCACCGACCCAAGTTCCTACAGGAGAAACCACACCAGTGGCTGTCAAAATTCGACTGAAGCGGCTCGGCAAGATCCGCTCGCCGCACTACCGCATCGTCGTCATGGACTCTCGCACCAAGCGGGACGGCCGGGCGATCGAGGAGATCGGCCTCTACCACCCGAAGAACGATCCTTCCGTGATCAAGGTGAACTCCGAACGCGCCCAGTATTGGCTCGGCGTCGGTGCACAGCCGACCGAGGCGGTCGTCGCCATCCTCAAGCGCACCGGTGACTGGCAGAAGTTCTCCGGCGACACCAGCCCGTCTGGGGTGGATCCGCAGCCGGAGCCCGTCGACAAGGTCGCTCGGTTCAATGCCGCGCTCGCCGAGGTCGCCGATGAGCCGTCGACCAGCGCCATCTCGAAGTCGAAGAAGGCCAAGAAGGACGAGCCGAAGGCCGAACCGGAGGCCGCTGAGGCCGCCGCAGAGCCGGAAGCCGCGCCCGAGGCGGATGCTGCACCTGAGGCAGACGCTGCCGCCGAGCCCGAGGCTAAGTCCGAAGAGTCCTGAGCATGCTCGCAGACGCACTGGAGCATCTGGTCCGCGGGCTGGTTCCGAACCCCGATGAGGTTCGGGTCCGCGAATACGAGCGCGGACGCACCCGTACCCTTGAGGTGCGCGTGCATCCTGAAGACATCGGCAAAGTGATTGGTCGCCAGGGTCGCACCGCCACCGCGCTGCGCACGGTCGTCAGTGCTTTGGCCGGACGCGAGCAGGTGCGCATCGATTTCGTCGATGTGGATCGTCGCTCGCGGCGTCGCAACTGACATCAGAATCACCTTGGTTCTTCGGCCACGGAGAACCACACAAGTCCGCCCCGTCCGCTGATCGCGACGGGGCGGAATCGGTTGGAGGAACGATGCAGGTCATCGTGGGAACGATCGGACGCCCGCAGGGATTGCGCGGTGAAGTGACGGTGCGGCCGCGCACCGATCAGATCGAGACCCGGTTCGCCGCCGGCGCCGTGCTGGTCGCCGAGGGGCGCACGCTGACGGTGGTTACGCACAGCATGGTGCAGGGAAAACTGGTGGTCGCCTTCGACGGTGTGGCGGACCGAGCGTCGGCCGAGGCGCTGCGTGGCGTGGAACTTTGGGTGGACTCCACCGAGGATGAGTTGGCCGACGGTGAGTATCACGACGCCAGCCTGATCGGGCTGCCGGTGGTGACCCCCGATGGCGAAGCTGTCGGGACCATCGCCGCGGTGGAGCATCCACCGGCTCAGGACCTGTTGGTCGTGCGCACGGCGCACGGCAATCGGTTGGTTCCGTTCGTGACCGAACTGGTCCCCAACGTCGATCTGGCCCAAGGCCGGGTCGTCATCGTTCCGATCCCGGGGCTGCTCAGCGAGGTGCCCGATGAGGATTGACCTGGTCAGTATCTTCCCCGACTACTTCACCGCGCTGCGGCTGTCGTTGGTCGGCAAAGCGATCGAATCCGGTCTGGTCGATCTAGGCGTCCACGACTTGAGGGATTGGACCCATGACCGGCACCGCACCGTGGACGACACGCCCTATGGCGGCGGCGCAGGCATGGTGATGAAGCCCGAACCGTGGGGAGAGGCTCTGGACGCCCTGGTTCCTGATGCGGCCGTCCCGGTCCTGGTGGTGCCCACTCCTTCCGGGGAGCGGTTCACCCAACGGGTCGCCGAGGAGTTCGCCGCCGAGGAATGGTTGTTGTTCGCCTGTGGACGCTACGAGGGTATTGATGCCCGCGTGGCGCAGTACGGCCGTCGGCGAATGCCGGTGCGCGAGGTGAGCCTGGGTGACTACGTGCTCAACGGGGGAGAGGTCGCCGCGTTGGCCATCGTCGAAGCCGTGGTTCGACTGCTTCCCGGCGTGCTGGGAAATCCCGAGTCGTTGGTGGAGGAATCCCACGGCAGCCAGCTCGACGGGCTGCTGGAGTATCCGGTCTACACCAAGCCGGCCACCTGGCGCGGCCTGGAGGTGCCGCCGGTTCTGTTGAGCGGACATCATGGCGAGGTGGACCGCTGGCGCATCGAGCAGGCGAAGAAGATCACTGCCGAGCGACGCCCTGACCTGCTCCCCGGGGCTGGTTTTAGCCAGGAAAACCTTTCGAAATAGCTCTGTTTGGCCTAGTCGGCGAGGTGGCGTCCAGATTATGAGACGCCGTGCCCGGCAATGTACGTGCATGAACCCAAGGGGCCCCCGGACTGATTAGGGTGTGCTGCGTGGCGACTACGACCCTAACTCCTCATCAGCGGGCCGCACGGTCCTCAGTTGCGATGAAGGCCACGATGGCCATCACCGGACTGATCCTCATCGGATTCCTGCTGATGCACATGTATGGCAACCTCAAGATGTTCCTTGGTGCTGAAGAGTTCGATCAGTACGCAGAGTGGCTCAAGGGCGACATCCTGGCGCCGGCGCTTCCGCCGGGCAGCTTCATCTGGATCTTCCGCGTCTTCTTGGTGGCGATGGTCGTCCTGCACCTGTACTCCGCGTTCACGCTGTGGTCGCGGGCCAAGGCGGCGACGCCGAGCACGTACAAGGTTCGCAAGACGCTGTCAGAGACCTACTCCGCGCGAACCATGCGCTGGGGCGGCGTCATCCTGGCCGGTCTGTTGATCTTCCACCTGGCGCAGTTCACGGTGCACTCCGCACTGATCAACGGTTCCTTTGCAACCACCTACGCCGACTCCCCCTACAAGATGGTGATCGGGGAGTTCAGCCTGTGGTGGATGGTGCTGCTGTACGCGGTCTGGATCACCGTCGTGACCATGCACGTGCGTCACGGTTTCTGGAGTGCCTTCACGACTTTGGGGGCGAATACCAGTGCCAAGGCCCGCACCGTGCTGAACGGCTGTGCCTGGGCGGTGGCGGTTTTGCTCTTCATCGGCTTCATGATCATGCCGGTGGCCGTACTCTTCGGATGGATTCACTGATGGCGACGACTGCAAACAAACTCCCCGGTGCCGACTACTTCACCTTGGGCGACAAGGTCGCCGATACCAAGGCGCCTGCCGGTCCGATCGAAAAGAAATGGTCTCAGCGTCAGTTCGGCGCCAAGCTGGTCAACCCGGCCAACCGTCGCAAGCTGACGGTCATCATCGTGGGCACCGGCCTGGCTGGCGGCGCCGCTGCAGCCTCTCTGGGTGAAGCCGGCTACAACGTGCTGAACTTCTGCTACCAGGACAGCCCTCGTCGGGCTCACTCCATTGCGGCTCAGGGTGGCATCAACGCGGCCAAGAACTACCGCAATGACAACGACTCGACCTACCGGCTGTTCTACGACACCGTCAAGGGCGGCGACTACCGGGCGCGCGAGACCAACGTCTACCGTCTGGCCGAAGTCAGCGCGAACATCATCGACCAGTGTGTCGCGCAGGGCGTTCCGTTCGCTCGTGAGTACGGCGGCCTGCTCGACAACCGCTCCTTCGGCGGCGTACAGGTGCAGCGCACCTTCTACGCTCGCGGCCAGACCGGCCAGCAGCTGCTGATTGGTGCCTACCAGGCCTTGGAGCGTCAGATCGCTGCCGGCACTGTGAAGGAATACACCCGTCACGAGATGTTGGAACTCATCGTCGCCGACGGCCGCGCCCGCGGCATCGTCACCCGCGACATGGTGACCGGTGAGATCGAGACCTGGCTCGCCGACGCTGTGGTGCTCGCCACCGGTGGCTACGGCAATGTGTTCTTCCTGTCCACCAATGCCATGGGGTCCAACGTGACCGCGAGCTGGCGGGCGCACCGCAAGGGCGCCTACTTCGCCAACCCGTGCTACACCCAGATCCACCCCACCTGCATTCCGGTGCATGGTGAGACCCAGTCGAAGCTGACCTTGATGTCGGAATCGCTGCGTAACGACGGTCGCATCTGGGTGCCCAAGAAGGTCGAAGACTGCGAAAAGGACCCTCGCGAGATTCCTGAGGAAGATCGCGACTACTACCTGGAGCGGATCTACCCGTCCTTCGGCAACCTGGTGCCGCGAGACATCGCATCCCGGCAGGCCAAGAACATGTGCGACGAAGGTCGCGGCGTGGGACCGGCGGTCAAGGAACGCGACCACGACGGCAACGAGAAGATGGTGCGTCGCGGCGTCTACCTGGACTTCTCCGAGGCCATCGAGCGGTTGGGCAAGGACGCCGTGGCAGCCCGCTACGGCAACCTGTTCGACATGTACGCCCAGATCACCGGCGAGAATCCCTACGAGACCCCGATGCGGATCTACCCAGCGGTTCACTACGTCATGGGCGGTCTGTGGGTCGACTACGACCTGGAAAGCTCGATCCCGGGCCTGTACGTGGCTGGCGAGGCGAACTTCTCCGATCACGGTGCGAACCGTCTGGGTGCCTCGGCTCTGATGCAGGGCCTGGCCGACGGCTACTTCGTGCTGCCGAACACCATCAACGACTATCTGGCTGATGCTCTCAAGTTCGACAAGGTCGACGAGGACCATCCGGCAGTCGTTGAGGCGCTCGATGCAGTGAAGGAGCGCGTTGACAAGCTGCTGTCCATCCAGGGCACTCGCACTGTGGACTCCTTCCACAAGGAACTCGGCCACATCATGTGGGAGTACTGCGGCATGGAGCGCACCGAGGAGGGCCTCAAGATCGCCATCGACAAGATCGATGCGTTGCGCGAGGAGTTCTGGAACAACGTCAAGGTCACCGGCGTGAACGAGGACTTCAATCAGACCCTGGAGCGTGCCGGCCGGGTGGCCGACTTCATCGAGCTGGGCCGGTTGATGTGTGTGGACGCCCTGCACCGCAAGGAGTCCTGTGGCGGTCACTTCCGGGCTGAGAGCCAAACCGAGGACGGCGAGGCGCTGCGCCACGACGACCAGTTCCTCTACGCGGCGGCCTGGGAATACACCGGCACGGGCGAGAAACCGGTCCTTCACAAGGAAGATCTGGTCTACGAGGCCATCGAGTTGAAGCAACGGAGTTACAAGTGAACATCACCCTGCGCGTATGGCGCCAAGCAAACGCCCAGTCCGAGGGGCGCATGGTCACTTACCAGGTTCAGGATGTGTCCGAAGACATGTCCTTCCTGGAGATGCTCGACCTACTCAATGAGGATCTCACGCTCAAGGGCGAGGAGCCGGTGGCCTTCGACCACGACTGCCGCGAAGGTATCTGCGGTATGTGTGGCGTCGTGATCAACGGCACCGCTCACGGTCGGGGCAACTCGCCGGTGGCGACCACCACCTGCCAGTTGCACATGCGGTCCTTCTCCGATGGTGCCGTGATCGACGTCGAGCCCTGGCGGGCCGGCGCGTTCCCGGTGATCAAGGACCTGGTCGTGGATCGCTCGGCCTTCGACCGGATCATCCAGGCCGGTGGCTATGTGTCGGTGAACACCGGCGCAGCTCCGGAGGCCCATGCCAACGCGGTCAGCAAGCTGAAGGCCGATCGCGCCTTCGACGCCGCTACCTGCATCGGTTGTGGCGCCTGCGTGGCGGCCTGCCCGAACCACTCGGGCATGCTGTTCACCGCGGCCAAGATCACCCACCTGGCCATGCTTCCGCAGGGCCAGCCGGAGCGTCCGCTGCGCGTGAAGAAGATGGTCGGTGAGCACGATGCCCTCGGGTTCGGTGGCTGCACCAACATCGGCGAGTGTGCGGCGGTCTGCCCCAAGGAGATTCCGCTGGACACCATCAGCCAGCTGAATCGGGATCTCATCGCCTCGCTGTTCAAGCGGGACGGCAAGTAACACCTGCGTCGCCACTGTGGCCCCGGAGCTTGGCTCCGGGGCCACATCGCGTTCGTCGACGGGTGCCGTCGGCCATGGTGAACAGTGTCGCCCGATTTCCGCCGGTGGCCTCGCCTGTGGCAAACTTAGGAGCTGTTGTGCCGAGTGAGCCCCTGCCACAGGGGGAAGGTTCATTCGGAGACTTTCAAATCAAGACGAAGTGACCTGTGGCACTGGCGAGGAAACCATGAACAAACTGGTGGAACAGGTCGGCGCAGCCGCCCTCCGCGACGACATGCCCGACTTCCGACCTGGCGATCAGGTGAAGGTTCACGTGCGAGTCGTTGAAGGCAACCGCTCCCGTATTCAGGTCTTCGCCGGAGTCGTCATCTCCCGTACTGGGTCCGGCATTGCCGAGACTTTCACGGTCCGCAAGATCAGCTTCGGGACCGGTGTCGAGCGAACCTTCCCGCTGCATAGCCCGATCATCGAGAAGATCGAGGTTGATCGTTTCGGTGACGTGCGACGCGCCAAGCTGTACTACCTGCGTGGACTTCGCGGCAAAGCTGCAAAGATCAAGGAGAAGCGCGAACGCTGAGCCTCCCAGCCGGCGGACGTGACCACGGTGCAGGCGAAAGGACTATGAGGTGAGCGATCAGGGCCAACCACAGGCGAAACGATCACCTTCAGCGTTGGGTACCGCCGGAGCCTGGGCCCGTGAGATCGCCATCGTCGTAGTGGGTGCTCTGATTGCCTCGACGCTGCTGCGGCTGTTCGTCGCTCAGATGTTTGTCATCCCCTCCTCCTCCATGGAGAACACCCTGATGGTCGGCGATCGCGTCGCCGTGCAGAAGATCGTTCCCTATCAGCGCGGCGACATTGTGGTGTTCCGTGATTCCTTGGGGTGGCTGGGTGAAGCCCCTCCCGAGGAGGGGCTAGGTCAGCAGCTGCTCATCTTCATCGGCCTGGCACCGGACGAAAGCTCAAACCACCTGATCAAGCGAGTGATTGGGGTCGCCGGAGACCATGTGACCTGTTGCGATGCCAAGGGCCGGGTCAGTGTGAACGGGACGGCGCTTAACGAGACCGGCTATCTCTACGTCGATCCAGTCACCGGTAGGCAGGCCGATCCGTCCTCGATGGCTTTCGATGTTGTGGTTCCGGCTGACACTGTGTTCGTCATGGGTGACCATCGCAACGCCTCGCAAGATTCCCGCTGCCACATCGACGAGAAGATCATCGGGCGTCCCGAGGGCTACCAGGCGATGGTGCCAACCAGCGACATCGTGGGTACCGCGGTGGCTGTGGTCTATCCCTTCTCCCGTTTTCACACCATCAGCAGACCGACGACCTTCGAAGCAGTGCCTGCCGGGCAGTCTCCACCTGCCAAGCCTATTGTCAAGGGACCTCGCGTCACCTGCCCCTAACTCCGTGGGTGATACCGTGAACCGCCGGAAGTGGTAGCCAGGGCTGGCGTGCTATTGCGGCATGATCCGCGCGAGGGGAACTCGCTGGGACCGAGCGAGTTCCTTGGCGGGTTTTCCATGTGGAATTAGCCTTGTGTCGAGCGAAAGTTGCAACTAGGCTCTTTTGCGATAGCTAGTCTCGCGTCGCTGAGGCAAAAGACGGGCTTCACTCGATTGGTGCTCGCCCGAAGCAATTGTTCTTGAATGAGTTTCGATGGGTGCATTTACGTTTTGTGCTAGCGTGCGTAGTCGATTTGTTGCTGTGATGAGGCTGGCCGCTACTTTATTGAGGAGTGTGCGTTCATGAGTGGAGTATGGAGAAGAAGTCTCTGCGTGATGGTAGTCGGGCTGGCTCTGCTCGGCAGCGCCTCCACGCTGTCGGCCTCGGAGGCTCAGGCAGCGCCCGTAGCCAATCGCACCGTGCGGGTGTGGGATTGCCATCGTGACGCGGGGGCAGATCTTTTCAAGACCTGGTCCACGACTGGGAATACCTGCTGGGAAGGCCTCGGGCGAGTTCAGGTAAAGCTCTACAAGGTGAATACGGTCTGGTCGGGCCGGTTCACTGGCTACTATCGGACCAGTGATAAAAAGAAGCACTCGTTCAAGCCATGGAAAAACTACTACCCAAAGAACGCGACGATAACGGAGATTGTGCTAACGAGCCAGGTCTAGAAGCCGCATCGAGGCGCCTCGATCATGGGACTAGCAGAATGTCTGTGATATGGCCAGCAAAGCGCGGTCGAACCTGGATATCTATGCCTACGAGCAGGCGTTGCGGCATGGCGGCTTTCGCCTGATCGCTGGTGCCGATGAGGCTGGGCGTGGCGCCTGTGCCGGGCCATTGGTCGCCGGCGCGGTGATCTTGCGACCGGGGAAGGCTGGCCGCATCGACGGCCTAGCCGATTCCAAGTTGCTTTCGGCCTCAAAGCGGGAACAGGTCTATTGCCGGATCGTGGAGCAGTCGCTCGCGTGGGCGGTGGTCTCGGTCGAAGCCGACGAATGTGATCGTCTCGGCATGCACCAGGCGAACCTGACCGCCCTACGGCGCGCGATCGCGGGGCTGGACCGGCAACCAGAATTTGCGCTCACCGATGGTTTCGCCGTCGACGGTCTGGGAACGCCCAGTCTGGCCATGTGGAAAGGCGATCGCGTGGTGGCCTGCATCGCCGCGGCGTCGGTCATTGCGAAGGTCACCCGCGACCGGATCATGGCCGACTGGCATGAGCGCTATCCGGAGTACGACCTCAACATCCACAAGGGCTATTGCACAGCGCTGCATCAGGAACGACTCGACACTCACGGTCCCAGCGCCATCCACCGGCAATGCTTCGAGAACGTGCGGCGAGCAGGTAGGGTGAATCCGTTATGAGCGCCGAAGACCTGGAGCAGTACGAGTCGGATCTCGAACTTGCTCTCTACCGGGAATACAAGGATGTCGTGGGCATCTTCACCTATGCGGTGGAGACCGAGCGACGCTTCTACTTGTGCAACGCGGTCGACCTCAAAGTGCGCACTGAGGGTGGCGACGTCTACTACGAGGTGTCGATGGGCGACGCCTGGGTCTGGGACATGTTCCGGCCCGCTCGCTTCGTCAAGAGCGCCAAGGTGCTCACCTTCCGTGATGTGTCGATCGAAGAGATCGTCCACAACGACCTGCGCGTTCCCGACCAGCTGTAGATCAGTATCCACAGCCTGCTGCGGCGCTGACCGCTAACCCTCGCTGATCCCGATAGTCACCACCGGAGGTGGTTGACGGTGGACAGGGACGAAGTCTGGCATACCGGGGAAGATCTGGCGGCGGCGCATCTCGCGAGCCTGGGCTGGCGCATCATCGAGCGGAACTGGCGCTGTTCCGCCGGCGAACTCGACATCATCGCGGTGGAGCCGGGGCGCACGCCGGTGGTGGTCATCTGTGAGGTCAAGACGCGTCGCAGCACCGCTTACGGCCTACCGATCGAGGCGATCACGGCGACCAAGATGGCCAAGCTGCGTGAACTCGCCCACCATTGGCTGCAGCTGCAGCGACGTCGGGTCGGTGAGATCAGGATCGACGCGATCGGAGTGCTGCTGCAGGCGCGTGGCTCAGCCGTGATCGATCATCGACGAGGGATCTGCTGATGCGTCAGGCCACTGCGGTGAGTGTCGCGTTGGTGGGGATGGCTGGCACAGTCATCGACATCGAGGCCGCCATCGGCTCCGGGCTGCCCAGCACCCGCATGGTCGGGCTACCGGATACGGCCTTGAAGGAGGCCAAGGACCGCTGCCGGGCCGCGATGGCCACCACTCGTGTCGGCTGGCCCTCGGGACCGGTCACGATCAACTTGTCGCCGGCGACGCTGCCGAAGGCCGGATCCCATTACGACCTGGGAATAGCGGCCGCGGTGGCCGCCGCCGAAGGCAAATGTGATCCGCAGGCCCTGGCGGGATTGGCCATCTTCGGTGAACTCGGTCTGGACGGACGGGTGCGGGCGGTACGCGGCCTGCTGCCGCTGCTGCTGACCGCCGCCGCTGAGGGATTGGAGCGCGCTGTCGTACCTGCCGTCCAGCTCCGGGAGGCTTCGCTGGTATCGGGTCTGCAGGTGCTTGGGGCTGCCGATCTGGCCGATCTGGGCGACATCCTGGCAGGCGGACCGGGACAGCCGATGCCAGCCACATCGCGGCCGAATGAGGTTCATGCTGCCGCCGCGCCGGATTTGGCCGATGTTGCGGGCCAAGAAGAAGCCAAGTGGGCGCTGGAGGTCGCCGCCGCAGGTCGACATCATCTCTACCTGCACGGGCCGCCCGGCGTCGGCAAGACCCTGCTGGCTCAGCGACTGAGCTCGGTGCTGCCCGATCTCAGCGAGTCCGAGGCTTTGGAGGTCTCGGCGGTGCACTCGCTCAGTGGTGAGATCCTCGACGACGGACTGATCCGCCGGCCACCGTTCGCCGACCCACACCACTCCGCCTCGCTGGCCAGCCTGGTGGGCGGCGGTGCCGGGGTGGCGCTACCGGGTGCGATTTCGCGAGCCCACCGCGGTGTGCTCTTTCTGGATGAAGCCCCCGAGTTCCCGCCTCGGGTCATGGAGGCGTTGCGGGTGCCGTTGGAGTCGGGTCGGGTGGTGCTGGCGCGGGCCTCGGCCACGGCGGTCTACCCGGCGAGCTTTCAGCTGGTCTTGGCTGCCAATCCTTGCCCGTGCGGATTGGCCGATACACCGGGCGCGAACTGCCGCTGTGCCCCGATGGCGGTGCGCCGTTACGCCTCGCGGGTGTCGGGGCCGATCCTGGATCGGATCGATATTCACCAGCGGGTACGTCCGGTGCGGGCCGGGATACTGGGCGGTGAAGTGTCCGGCGACTCCAGCGCTGTGGTGGCCCAACGGGTGTTGGCTGCGCGGGACCGTCAACACCATCGACTGGCCGAGCTGGGTTGGCGGACCAATGCTGAGGTTCCGGGGGTGGTGCTGCGCAAGAAGTTGCCACAGCCCGACGGTGTAGAACGCCTCACGCAAGCACTGGCCACCGGGCAGCTCTCGGCCCGCGGTGTCGACAAGGTACTTCGGCTCGCCTGGACCATTGCCGATCTCGCCGGCGCCGACCGACCAGGCCTGGATCACCTCCACACGGCACTGGCGATGCGCCGCGGTGAGGATCTTGCGCGAGGATCACTGTGATGACCGAAAGACTGGCCCGCCTGTGCCTGGCAGCGGTCGCAGAGCCCGGACACCCGGCATTGAGTGAAGCACTGACCGAGTTCGACGCCGAGGAGGTGTGGGCCGGACTCCTGGATTCTGATGCCGGGTCGGGAATCGCGGCCCGCGCCCGGCGGCTCGATCCCGAGCAGTTGGTAGCGCGGACTCGCGAAACCGGTCAGCGATTCGTCATGCCGGGAGATCCGGAATGGCCGCAATCCCTCAGCGAGCTCGACCACTGCGAGAGCGTTCACCAGTTGGCAGGGGTCCCCATCGGCCTGTGGGTACGGGGTCGCGCCGAACTGGCAGAACTGACCGATACGTCGGTGGCCATCGTCGGATCGCGGGCGGCCTCGGCCTACGGTGAACACGTCGCCGCCGACCTGAGCATCGAATTGTCGGAGGCCGGCTGGACGATCATCTCCGGCGGAGCCTACGGAATCGACGCCGCGGCCCATCGCGGTGCGCTGGCAGGAAGAACTCCCACCGTGGCCGTACTGGCAGGCGGGTTGGACCAGCCCTATCCCGGCGGCCATCGCTCCTTGTTCGAGCGAATTGTGGAAAAGGGCTTGTTGGTGAGCGAACTGCCACCGGGGGAGCACCCCACTCGGGTTCGCTTCCTGGCGCGGAATCGATTGATCGCCGCGCTGAGCAAGGGAACGGTGCTGGTGGAGGCGGCGGCACGCTCCGGGGCCCGGAACACGGTGTCGTGGGCAAGCGCACTGCATCGTCCGGTGATGGCGGTGCCCGGATCGATCACCAGTGCCACCTCGGTGACGCCGCATCGCCTCATTCGGGAAGCCGAAGCAGTTCTGGTGAGCAGTGGTGCCGAGATTCTGGAAATGGTCGCACCGGTCAAACCGATGGCGCAGGCCGGCGCGGCGACTGCCCGACCCACCGACCTGCTGTCTGCGGAGGAACTGCGTGTCTACGAAATGGTTCCCGGACGGGGGAGCGTCTCGGCCGGCGACCTCGCGGTGCGTGCCGCGGTATCCCTGCCGGTCTGCCTTGCGGCTCTCAACCGGCTCGCCGAGGAGGACTTGCTGCGGCAGGACCGCACCGGGTCGTGGCGGCTGCCGCCACGAGAGCCGCACTGAGCGCATCAGCCGAGAGTTGTAGCCCATCTGGGGACTTTTGAGGCATCAGGACCCGTCCTAGTCTGAAAGGGACACAGGGGGGAGCAGCCGCTGTTCGCGCGAGCCGAGATCGGTGGATAGCGACTGACCTGGTTCACATCATCGCTACGTCGAGGGGCGGCAGAGACATCAGTCTCACCGCCCCTCGTCTGTGTCCGCAGGGCTATGGCGAACGACCCCATCCGCAGATCGTCGCGCGGCCCGGCGCCGCGGCGCCTGGGCACCCTCGAATCCGCAACACCTCGTTTGCGTAAATCGTAGTGAGACGCCGGTTCAGCGGCCACCGAGATTGTCTCAAAACATACGTGAAAGTACGCAGAAGATGCCCCCCGGGGTGTAGCCTGACGGTGTTGGAGCAAAGCGGCTCCGACAGAACTAGGAGTTACAGGCAATGTCAGCGTCCGTAGAAGAACTCAAGGCTCTCGAGTCTCCTGTTGTTGTTGATGCCCGAGGCGTCTCCTGCCCGGGCCCCATCCTGGCGGCAAAGAAGCAGATCGGCGGCGTTCCGGTCGGCAATGTGATGCAAGTCCTCGCCACCGATTCCGGCACCCTGAAGGATATTCCGGCTTGGTGCAAGAAGATGGGCCACGAATACCTCGGGTCCTTTGAAGAAGCCGGTTCCATCAACCTGTTCCTGCGCAAGGCGAAGTAAGCGATGACGCCCGCAGCAGCTGCAGGCGTAACCAACCCACGGATCCTGGTCTTCTCCACGATCAACATCTCCGATCCCGGCATCGACCTGGCTGGCAGTCGGCATCTGGAGTACCCGGCATCGGTCCAAACCATGGCTGTGCCATGCAGTAGTGGACTCAAGCCCGCGTGGTTGGTATACGCCCTTGACAAGGGATTCGACGGGGTCTTCGTGGCCTCTGATGGCGAAGAGTGCTCCTACCTGCCGGACTGCGCGGAACGAACCGCGAAGATCATCTCGCAGGCCCAGGAAATGATGGCGGCGCGGAACATCTCGCCGTCTCGACTCAAAATGGCGGCGGTCTGCTCGGTCTGTGCAGAACCTTTCGCTAACTACATGCGTGAATTTGCCGAAACCCTCAAGGCTCTCGGCGCCAATACCTCCGCGGCCTGACCGGCTCGCGCGGAGCAACCCTGAAAGCTGGTGACAGCGATGTCCAAAAAGACCATCATTGTATTCAGTGGAGAGTATGACCGTCTGATGGCGGCCTTCATTATCGCTAATGGCGCAGCCGCAATGGATGATGAAGTCACAATGTTCTTCACTTTCTGGGGCCTCTCGGCCCTTCGTAAAGACGGAAAGCCTGCGGCTGTTGAGAAGAAGACCAGCACGCTTCAGAAGATGTTCGGTGGAATGCTTCCGAAGAACGCCGAAAAATTGCCTTTGTCGAAGTTCAACTTCGCCGGCGCCGGGCGCGGAATGATGAAGAAGGTCATGAAGGATGAGAACGTCATGACTGTTGCGGAATTGATCGAGACCGCCCAGGAGCAGGGCATCAAGATGATCGCCTGCACCATGTCCATGGACGTGTTGGGCATCGCCAAGGAAGAGCTCATTGACGGCATCGAGTATGCCGGCGTGGCCACCTACCTGGGTGAGGCCGACGAGTCGAACGTCAATCTGTTCATCTAATCGGGCGTTCCCGCCCTCATTTCCAAGGAGACCGTGATGGACTACGACGTCCTAGTGGTGGGCAGCGGTATCGGCGGCATGGAGTCGTCGATCAAGCTGGCCGACATGGGCTACCAGGTGTTACTGGTGGAGAAGGAAGCCAGCGTCGGCGGCCGGATGATCTTGCTGAGCAAGGTTTTCCCGACCCTGGACTGCGCCTCGTGTATCTCGGGGCCGAAAATGTCGACCACCATTAACCACCCGAACATCAAGACCCTCACCTACAGCGAGGTTGAGAACATCAGCAGAAATGCTGATGGCACCTTCGCGGTTTCGGTGAATGAGAAAGCCAAGTTTGTTGACTGGTCCGCCTGCACCGGGTGCGACGTTTGTCAGAATGAATGCACAGTGGCTGTGCCCGACCAGTTCAACGCCGATTTGGCTCCGCGACGAGCGGCCTACATTCCCTTCCCGCAGGCGGTGCCGAAGAAGGCTGTGTTGGATCGCACCGGAACCTCACCGTGCATCGCGGCCTGCCCGGCAGGCATCAAAGCGCATGGCTATGTCTCCTTGGCCCGCACCGGCAAGTACGAGGAGGCCTTCCAGCTCAACCTCGACATCACGCCATTGGTGGGAACGCTGGGTCGTGCCTGTTACGCACCGTGCGAGAACGGCTGTACTCGCGGACAGGTGGAGGGCACCGTCCCGATTCGCCTGATCAAGCGGTTCGTCGCTGATGACCACTACGCCAAGGGCGAGGGCCCCGGCGTCACGGTGGCGGCACCGACCGGAAAGTCCGTGGCTATCGTCGGGTCCGGTCCTGCCGGCCTGACTGCCGCCTGGCGGTTGGCTCGGGAAGGTCACAAGGTGACGATCTTCGAGGCAGCCGAGACTCCCGGTGGACAGGCCCGGCACGGCATTCCGGCCTTCCGGTTGCCGAAAGACGTCGTCGACGCCGATATCGCCAACCTCACCTCGATCGGGGTGGAGATCATCTGCAACTCCCCGATCGAGGACCTGCAGAAGCTGAAGGATCAGGGCTTCCACGCGGTCGTGCTGGCTACCGGAACCAACCGCCAGTTGCCGCTCGAAGTGCCGGGCGCGGATGCTGAGGGTGTCATCGCCGGTTTGCCCTTCTTGAAGGATGCCGCGAATGATCGCCCGCTGGATCTGTCCGGCAAACAGGTTGTGGTTGTGGGCGGCGATGTGGTCGCCACCAATGCCGCCCGCACCGCCCTGCGCATGGGGGCCGCCAGTGCCACCGTGATCGCTGAGCCGGCCAAGCCCGGCGGTTTGGCCGCTCACGAAGTGGAGTACACCGAGGCCGAGGCCGAGGGTGTGGTCTTCGTGTTGGCCACCCGCGTGACTGAAGTACTCACCGCCAACGGGGCGGTTCGCGCCGTGGCCGGTGAGCAGATTCTGCCCCCGGTCAAGGATGGCGAAGCGGCTCCGGCGCAGACACCGGCCGTCAGCGAGTACCCGGCTGAGGTGGTGATCACCTGCATGGGTCTGGAACCCGACGAGACCGTGTTCGCTGAGTTGGGAGGCGTGGCCAAAGGTCGCGTACAGACCAACCGCAAGACGATGCAGACCAAGTCTGCGTGGCTGTTCGGCGCTGGCGATGTCGCCACCGGGTTGTCCACGGTGACCCGTGCAGTCGGTTCGGGTAGCCGGGCCGCCTACATGGTGAATCGGTTCCTGGCAGGGGAGTCTCTGGACGGGTTCGACCAGGACTCCAAGCTGTCGACGACCAAGCATCGCGATGTGTTGGGACGACACAGCCGCATCACTCACCGCGACCAGGTCGTCGGCGAGGTGAACCTGGTGGCCACGGCCGGCGACTTCGGCGAAATCGAATCGCCGCTGGCCGAGGAAGCCATGCGAGCCGGTGCCGGGTCCTGCCTCGACTGCGGTGTGTGCTCGGAGTGCCAGGAGTGCGCGAAGAAGTGCCCGGCCTTCGCGATCGACTTCAGTCAGCGCGACACGACCACCAAGGTCGAAGTCGGTGCAGTGGTGGTCTCCACCGGTCACAAGCTGTTCGCAGCAGATCTCAAGCCCGAATACGGCTTCGGTAGCTATCCGAATGTGATCACGGCGATGCAAATGGATCGGTTGCTGGCGCCCACGCGTCCGTTCAACACGGTGCTGCGGCCTTCGGACGGCAAGGAACCCGAGCGAATCGCCTACATCTCCTGTACCGGATCCCGGGACAAGACTGTCGGCAACCCGCTGTGCTCGAAGTTCTGCTGCATGTACTCCATCAAGCAGAACCAGCTCATCATGGGTGCCCTGCCATTGGCCGACGTGACCATGCACTACATGGACATGCGAGCTGCCGGAAAGCGGTACGAGGAGTTCTACACCCAAGCCCAGGACATGGGTGCGCAGTACATCAAGGGTCGGGTCTCCAAGATCACCGAAGAACCCAATGGTGACCTGCTGGTGCGCTATGAGGACATCGATGGCGACGGCAGCATCGTTGAGGCCAGCTATGACCTCGTGGTGTTGGCGGTCGGCATCCAGCCCAACCGGGACGTCGAGAAGCTGTTCGGCGACACCCCGTTGGGGCTCGACGAGTACTACTACGTGGCCGAGCCCAGTTCGGAGATCAGTCCAGGACAGACCGACATTCCCGGAGTATTCGTGGCCGGGACCTCGGCTGGAGCCAAGGACATCGTGGACACCATCCTGCACGCCGGCGCGGCCGTCGCCCAGGTGGCTGCCCACTTGGAACACCAACACTTCGCAGAACAGGAGGCGCTGGTATGAGCGAGCCAGAGGCCACACAGGCCACCCCCGAGCCCGCCAAGCACGACAAGACAGCCCCTGAGGATCGCCGCATCGGTGTCTACATCTGTCACTGCGGCGGCAACATCTCCGACTATGTGGATGTCGAAGCCGTTCGCGATGCGCTGGCCGACGAACCGAACGTCGTAATCAGCGATGATCCGATCTTCGCCTGCTCTGACGGCACGCAACAGGACATGATCCAGGCGATCAAGGCCAACGGACTGGACGGCCTGGTGGTGGCCTCGTGCTCACCCAAGCTGCACCAGACGACCTTCCGGAATGTGTCCAAGCGTGCCGACATGAACCCCTACGCCTACACGCAGGTCAATGTGCGCGAGCAGGCCTCCTGGGTGCACCAGCACGACAAGGCCGGAGCTACGGAGAAGGTCATCGGCCTGGTGCGTTCGGGTGTGGCGAAGAGTCGGTTGTCCGATGAGTTGGTGCCGCTGCGGGTCAACACGGTGCCGCGCACCCTGGTCATCGGAGGCGGCATTGCCGGCCTGCGCGCCGCGAAGGGTCTGGCCGACCTGGGCATCGATGCAATCCTGATCGAGCGACAGCCCGAGTTGGGCGGCTGGGTCGGCAAGCTGGGCGCCATGTTCCCCCACGAGGACTCCGGTAAGGAACAGGTCGCCACCTTGATCGATGAGGTCAAGGACCGCCGTGACGTGACGATCTACACCGCCGCTGAACTGACCAGCAAAGCCGGCAGTTTCGGCAACTATGAGGTGGAGATCACGCTGCATCGCGAGGGCGGGGACAAGGTACTCAACCTGGAAGTCGGCTCGATCATCGTCGCCACCGGGTTCGACTCCTACAACCCCGACGACGGCGAGTACGGCTACGGCATGGATGGTGTGGTGACGCTGCCACAGTTCAAGGAACTGGTGGACGCAACTGGATCGGGCCCGCTGAGCTACAACGGCCGTCCGGTGCGGTCGGTGGCCTACATCTACTGTGTGGGCTCTCGGCAGGAGGCCGGCGGCAACGAGTACTGCTCGAAGTACTGCTGCACGGCAGCGATCCACGCCTCCTCGCTGGTCAGTTCGCTGGATCCGGGCATTCGCCAGTATCACCTCTACCGTGACATTCGGGCTTATGGTCGCAACGAACTCACCTACAACGAGTCCAGGGAAGCTGGATCGGTCTACGTGAAGTTCGACCCTGACACTCCTCCCGAGGTTGCCAAGCTGGATGCCGGCGTCCTCGGAGTGACCGTGACCGACCTGCTCACCGGCCATGCTGAGCTCACGCTCCCGGTGGACCTGGTGGTGTTGGTGACCGGCATGGTGCCGCGAGAGAACAAGACCCTGATCGACCTGCTGAAGCTGCCGCTGGGCAGTGACGGCTTCTTCAATGAGATCCACCCGAAGCTGCGCCCGGTCGAGACCGTCGTCGACGGCGTCATGATCGCCGGCTGCTGCCAGGCTCCCCGAACGATGGGGGAGAGCGTGTCGGCCGGACTGGCCGCCGTCGCCCAGAGTGCGGCGCTGCTGAAGAAGGGTTTCGCCGAACTCGAACCGCTGGTGGCCGTTGTCGATCCCGACAAGTGCACCGGCAGTGGTGAGTGCCTGACCGCCTGCCCCTATGACTCGATCACCAGCATCGAATGGGATGGACGCCAGATCGCATCGGTCGATCCGGCCACCTGTAAGGGCTGCGGCGGTTGCATCCCGGTGTGTGGTGCCGATGCGATCGACCTGCTCGGCTACACCGATGAACAGATGAAGGCCGCGATCGAAGAACTCGTCGTGACCGAGATGCCAGTGAAGGAGCCGGTGGCATGAGCCAGACGCTGCGCGATGTTCGCGAAGTGATTCGCGAGGAGACGCTGATGCACAAGCCGATCCTGGAAGCGGTGGGCGACGAAGCGCTGACCGTTCCCCAGATCGCCGAGAAGATCGGCTTCCCCGCCCACGAAGTTCTGTACTGGGTGATGGGGATGCGCCGGTATGGCTTCCTGATCGAAGACGGTGATGAGGAAGACGGCTACTACTCCTACAAAGCCACCGGAAGGCAGGTGTGACCATGGCTACTGTGGTCAATCCCAATCTGATGAGCGACCTGCAGAAGTTCGGGGCGCCCGACATCAACGCCTGCTTCTCCTGCGGCAACTGCACTGCGATCTGCCCGTTGGCCGACAATGACGCTACCTTCCCGCGCCGGTTCATTCGGCTGGCCCAGGTAGGGCTCACCGACGAACTGGTGACCAGCAAGGAACTGTGGACCTGCTACCAGTGCGGAATGTGCACCGACCGGTGCCCGCAGGAAGCCGATCCGTCGGAGTTCATGGCAACCGCTCGCCGCTACGCCATCGCCAAGCTGGACAAGACCCGGATCGCTCGGGCGATGTACACCAGCCCGGTTGCGGCGGTGATCATCTCCTTGGTGGGACTGCTGATCTTCGGAGGCTTCTTCGCTTCGGTGCAGGCTGAAGAAGGAGCCCGGTTGGTCTTCGGAGTGCCGTACGAATGGATCCATACCGTCGGTCTGGTCGTGATGATCCTGGTCGCGCTGATCGCGATCTTCAATCTCGCGATGATGGCTCGAGCGACCGCCAAGCGCGACGGTGTGACGGCGAAATCGCTGTTCGGTTCCAAGGCGGCCTGGGGGCGCACCTTCCGCGCACTGTGGTACTCCATCGGCGTCGAGTCGCTGGGCCAGAAGCGTTACCGCGAAGACTGCGCCGACGACAATCCGGTCGAGCCGCTGTATCGGCGTCGCTGGTTGATCCACACCCTGACCCTGTGGGGCTTCCTGGCCTTGTTCGCCGCGACATTGATTCACTACGCCGGTGACATCATCGGGGTCCCCGAGGCTGTGGCAGAAGCGGCGATCACTCCAGTGGCTCGCACCATCGGCACCCTGGGTGGGTTGGCCATGATGTACGGCGTCAGCTGGTTCATGATCAACCGCTACCAGAAGGTCAGCGCGGCCGCGCAGCACAGCTCGCCGTCGGACTGGTTGTTCTTGTGGATGCTGTGGATCACCGGTCTGACCGGCTTCATCATCGAGGTCTCGTTGTTGTTCCCGGGAGCTCAGCCGCAGCCGTGGTCCTACGTGCTGTTCCTCGTGCATGTGGCGATCGCGATGGAGTTGGTGCTGTTCATGCCCTTCACCAAGTTCGCCCACGTGATGTACCGGCCGGTTGCGCTGTTCTTCTACGGCCTGGCCAAGGATGAACACCGGGAGTTGCAGCCGGCCTGATCCTTCCCCCTGAGCACGTAGCCCTGGCCTGTGGACGCTGAGCCAGGGCTACGTCTTTGTGTGGGGAGTGTTCGGCCCGTGACGGTCTGTGAGAGCTCACCCCACGGCTGGTTGAGGAGCGAACGAAGTGAGCGTCTCGAAACCTGCGGTGGCGGTCCACAGACGACCTTGCGTGGTTTCGAGACGGCCCTGCGGGCCTCCTCAACCAGCCGGGGGAGGGTGTGGTTGGCTGCGAGGTGAGCGTCTCGACACTTGCGGCGGATGGACGCTGACTTTTCGCGTGCGTTGGTGTGGTGGCGGCTGTGTTCAGCCAGGAGCTCATGCCTCAGCTGGTTGAGGAGCGAGCGTAGTGAGCGTCTCGAAACCTCCGGTGGCTGGACGCTGGCTTTCTGCGTGCGTTGCGGGGTTTCGAGACGGCCCTGCGGG